>ERZ773060.10-NODE-10-length-153528-cov-10.1136_pt1 | contig 153528 bp, 131 predicted proteins | sample MGYA00580628_ERZ773060 | MGnify/ENA primary metagenome ERZ773060 (study PRJEB29015, sample SAMEA2738019) | human oral metagenome | biome: human oral; feature: human-associated habitat; material: dental | place: China | collected 2045 ... | reverse complement strand
TCCGGGCCCGGCGGGGAGCAGGCGCGGCCGCTCGCCGTCGCCGTCACCGCGACGGGCCGCGGCGCCGAAGAGCTCGCCGCCGCCCTGGGCTCCTATCTGCCCGGCGAGGCCGTCGACGTCTTCCCCGCATGGGAGACCCTGCCCCACGAGCGGCTCTCCCCGCGCTCCGACACCGTCGCGCGGCGCCTGCGCGTCCAGCGCCGCCTCGCCCACCCCGCGGAATTCCCTCCCCTGAGGATCCTGGCCATGCCGGTGCGCGCCCTCCTGCAGCCCATCGCCGCCGGGCTGGGCGATCTCGCGCCGGTTCGCGTGCGCCTCGGCGACGCCGTCGACCTCGAAGCGCTCGAACGCGACCTGGCCGGTGCCGCCTACTCGCGAGTGGACATGGTCGAACGCCGCGGAGAGTTCGCCGTGCGCGGCGGGATCCTCGACGTCTTCCCGCCCACCGACCCGCGTCCGTCGCGCATCGAGCTGTTCGGCGACGAAGTCGAGGAGATCCGGACCTTCTCCGTGGCCGACCAGCGCTCGCTCGAGCCGGTCGGGGAGGTCTACGCGCCGCCGTGCCGCGAAATCCTGGTCGACGAACGCGTCCGAGCCCGCGCCCGCGGCCTGGTCAAGGACCTGCCCGGAGCCGTCGACATGCTCGACCGGATCGCCGCCGGCTCCGCCCCGGAGGGCATGGAGTCCCTCGCCCCCGCCCTCGTGGACATGGTCCCCGTCCTCGACACCCTCCCGGCGGACGCCAGGATCGCGCTCGTCGAACCCGAACGCGTCGCCCAGCGCGCGGACTCGCTCATCGCCACGACCGAGGAGTTCCTCGCCGCGGCGTGGTCGTCGGCGGCGGCGGGAGGCGCGGTCCCCATCGACGTCGACCAGGCGTCCTTCGCCAGCCTCGCGCACACCCGCGCCCGCGCGGACGCCCGCGGCATGGGATGGTGGACCCTCGCGGGATTCGCGCGCGAAGGCGCCGAGGCCGTCCGGGCGGGCGAACCCCAGAGGTTCATGGGTCGAGTCGACGCGGCCATCGCCGGCATCGGCGAGAGAGCCCGCTCCTCCTGGCGGCAGGTGATCGCGGTCGAAGGCCCGGGAATCGGCCGCAGGATGCGCGAACAGCTGGAGGAGGCCGACGTCCCGGCCGTCTTCGCCGACGACCTGCCGGCCGCGCTCGAACCGGCCGTCTGCTACGTGACCGCCGCCCCCGCCGCCTCCGGCTTCGTCATGGACGAGCAGAGGTTCGCCCTCGTCGCCGCCGCCGACATCACCGGCCGCGGCGGATCCTCGACGCGCGAGATGAGGAGGCTCCCCGCCCGCCGCAAGGCCTCCGTGGACCCGCTCGCCCTCAAGCCGGGGGACTTCGTCGTCCACGAGCAGCACGGCGTCGGCCGCTTCGTGAAGATGGCCAAGCGGTCCATCGGCGCCAACCGCGAGACCCAGCGCGAATACGTCGTCATCGAGTACGCCTCGACCCGGCGCGGCGCCCCGCCCGACCAGCTGTGGGTGCCGACCGACGCCCTCGACCAGGTCTCGCGCTACTCCGGCGGGGAAGCCCCCGCCCTCAACAAGATGGGAGGCGCCGACTGGGCCAAGACCAAGGCGCGGGCCCGGGCCGCCACCCGCCAGATCGCCTCCGAGCTCGTCCGCCTCTACGCCTCCCGCCAGGCCGCGAAGGGCTTCGCCTTCTCACCCGACACGCCCTGGCAGCGCGAACTGGAGGATTCCTTCGCCTACGTCGAGACTCCCGACCAGCTCCACACTATCGACGAGGTCAAGGCCGACATGGAGAAACCCGTCCCCATGGACCGGCTCGTCTCCGGGGACGTCGGCTACGGCAAGACCGAGATCGCCCTGCGCGCCGCCTTCAAAGCCGTCCAGGACGGCAAACAAGTGGCGATCCTCGTGCCCACCACGCTGCTCGTCTCCCAGCACTACGAGACCTTCCAGGAGCGCTTCTCCGGGTTCCCCGTGCGCCTGGCCGAGCTCTCGCGCTTCCAGAGCGAGAAGGAGTCGCAGGAGACGATCGCGGGGCTGGCCGCCGGCACGGTCGACGTCGTCATCGGAACCCACCGGCTCCTGACCGGGAACGTCAGGTTCAAAGACCTGGGGCTCGTGGTCGTCGACGAGGAGCAGCGCTTCGGCGTCGAGCACAAGGAAACCCTCAAGCAGCTCTACCCCGACGTCGACGTCCTGTCGATGTCGGCCACCCCGATCCCGCGGACCCTGGAGATGGCCGTGACGGGCGTGCGCGAGATGTCCACCCTGGCCACCCCTCCCGAGGAGCGCCATCCCGTCCTCACCTACGTGGGGGCGCGCGAGGACAAGCAGATCGTCGCGGCCATCCGGCGCGAACTGCTGCGCGACGGGCAGGTCTTCTACGTCCACAACCGAGTCGGCGACATGGAGCGCGTCTCGGCCCGCCTGGCCGAGCTCGTCCCCGAGGCGCGCGTCGGCGTCGCCCACGGGAAGATGAGCGAACACCAGCTCGAACTGGTCATCCAGGCCTTCTGGGACAAGGAGATCGACGTGCTCGTGTGCACGACGATCGTCGAGACCGGCCTGGACATCTCCAACGCCAACACGCTCATCGTCGAGGACTCCGAACGCCTGGGCCTGTCCCAGCTCCACCAGCTGCGCGGGAGGGTGGGCCGCGGCCGCGAACGCGCCTACGCCTACTTCCTCTACGACCCCGCCAAGGCGATGACCGAGACCGCCCTGGAGCGCCTGCGCACGATCGCGGCCAACACCGAGCTGGGCTCGGGCATCCAGGTGGCCATGCGAGACCTGGAGATCCGGGGCGCGGGGAACATGCTCGGAGGTGAGCAGTCCGGCCACATCGCGGGAGTGGGATTCGACCTGTACGTGCGCATGGTCTCCGAAGCCGTGGCGAAGATGCGCGGGCAGAAGGCGGACGAGGAGGAGACCGAGGCCGACGTGCGCATCGAACTGCCCGTCGACGCCTACCTGCCCGAGGACTACGTCCCCTCCGAGCGGCTGCGCCTGGAGGCCTACGCGAAGATCGCGGCGGCCGGGACAGAGGAGGCGCGCGAGGCCGTGCGCACCGAACTCGTCGACCGGTATGGGCCGGTCCCGGTCCAAGCCGAGAGGCTCTTCCGCCTGGCGGCCCTGCGCGAGCTGTGCAGGCAGGCGGGCCTGACGGAGGTGACGATGGCCGGGCGCAACGTCCGCCTCGCCCCCGTCAACCTCCCCGACTCCCGCCAGGCGCGCCTGAAGAGGCTCTACCCGGGCGCCCTGCTCAAGCCCGCCGTCCGCATCGCCATGGTGCCGCCGCCTGGAGGAAGCCGCCGCATGGGGGAGAGCGCGAACCTCGCCGGCGACGACCTGCTCGAGTGGGTCGCCATGCTCGTCCACTCCGTGTTCGTCGCCTCCCTCACCGGAGCCTAGTACCATGGGCCACGCGAAGCCGTCGCGCCGGCACCGTCCCCGCGCCGGGTTTCGCGCGTCCGAGCCGCACAGTCGCAAGCCGCAGGAAGGGCAGACATGATCCGCTCATTGAGGAAGGCCCACGCGGGCGCCGCCCTGGCGATCGCCGCCCTGGCGATCGCCGGATGCTCGGCGCATCCGGGGACCGCCGCGTTCGTCAACGGCAAGGAGATCACCGAGAAGCAGGTCGACAGGATCGCCGCGGCCATCGACGAAACCGGCTCCGAGGTCCCCGGGCGGGCCCAGATCGTGATACTCAAGATGAGGCTCGTTCTGGCCAAGCCCGTCCTCGACCGGGCGAGCGGGGTGCTGACCGAGGATCTCAAGTCGAAGATGCGCAGCGCCTGCTCCGCGCAGTACCGCTTCGTCGACCCGGCGGGCAGCCGCCTGCAGGACCTCGACGACTTCTGCTACCTCACCCTCCTCCCGCAAGCCGACCCCCAGAGCGCACGGGCGCTCTCCAGCGCCTTCGCGGACGCCCGGGTCAAACTGAACCCCCGATACGGGGAGCTCAAGCAGCAGCAGGGCAAGTGGAGGACGACCCTCCCGCCCTACCTGGAGATCCCGGAGAATGCCGCGAGCTGACGGCAGGGCGCCCGGGCCCTAGTCCTCAGGTCCCGGCAGGCCGATCGGACGCAACCTCGCGAACGTGAAATGAGACATGGGTAACGGGCGGCTGCTGCCGGAATGGCCCGTTCTGCGCGAGAATAGTCATCAGGGGTGCTTCCCCAGCCGCGGTGGCCGCCGCCGCCGCGCCGACAAACAGAAGGAGTGGCTGTGGCCATCATTGTTGATCTTTACGCCCGCGAAATTCTCGATTCCCGCGGAAACCCGACCGTCGAGGTCGAGGTCGAGCTCGAGGATGGCACGCGCGCCCGTGCCGGCGTGCCCTCCGGCGCGTCGACTGGCGCCTTCGAGGCCGTCGAACGCCGTGACGGCGACGCATCCCGCTACCTCGGCAAGGGTGTTGAGGGCGCCGTCCAGTCCGTCAACGAGGAAATCCGCCCGGAGATCGTCGAATCCTACGACGCCGAGGACCAGCGCGGCATCGACACCTACCTCATCGCCCTCGACGGCACGTCCAACAAGGGCAAATTCGGCGCCAACGCCATCCTCGGCGTGTCGATCGCCGTCGCCAAGGCCGCCGCGAAATCCGCCGGCCTTCCCCTCTACCAGTACCTCGGCGGCCCGAACGCCCACGTTCTGCCCGTCCCGATGATGAACATCCTCAACGGCGGCTCCCATGCGGACTCCAACGTCGACATCCAGGAGTTCATGATCGCCCCCTTCGGCGCGCCGACGTTCAAGGAGTCGCTGCGCTGGGGCTCCGAGGTGTACCACACCCTCAAGGCCGTGCTCAAGGAGCGCGGACTGTCCACCGGCCTGGGCGACGAAGGCGGCTTCGCGCCGAACCTCGATTCCAACGCCGAGGCCCTCGACCTCATCTGCGAGGCCATCGAGAAGGCCGGATTCAAGCCCGGCGCCGACGTCGGCCTCGCCCTGGACGTCGCCTCCTCCGAGTTCTTCAAGAACGGCGTCTACACCTTCGAAGGAGGAGCCAAGGACACCGCCTTCATGGTCGAGTACTACGAGAAGCTCGTCGCCGAGTACCCGCTGGTCTCCATCGAGGACCCGCTCTCCGAAGACGAATGGGACGACTGGAAGAGCCTCACCGGCGAACTCGGCGGCAAAGTGCAGCTCGTCGGCGACGACTTCTTCGTCACCAACCCCGAGCGCCTGGCCAAGGGCATCGACCTCGGCGCCGCCAACGCCCTCCTCGTCAAGGTCAACCAGATCGGAACGATCACCGAGACCCTCGAGGCCGTCGAACTCGCCCACCGCCACGGCTACCACACGATGACCTCCCACCGCTCCGGCGAGACCGAGGACACGACGATCTCCGACCTGTCGGTGGCCACCAACGCCGGCCAGATCAAGACCGGCGCCCCCGCCCGCGGCGAGCGGATCAACAAGTACAACCAGCTCCTGCGCATCGAGGACCAGCTCGGCGACAACGCCGTCTTCGCCGGCCGCGGCGCCTTCCCGCGTTTCAAGGGCTGAGCCCGACCCGACGACGGACCGGCTGCCCGGAGCCGGCCCGAGCGTGTGCCGACCGTTACTGGTCGGCACACGTGTTCCTCGGGGGAGCGCCTCCCCGAGCCCCATACAATGGTCGCCATGAACGCCCGCAAGCCTTCGAGCCGACCAGGATCCCCCCGTCCCGGCAGGGGCAGGCGCACGCCGGCAGGCGGCCGCGCCGAGCCACGCGAGCAGACCGAAGCCGGCGGGCATGCCGGGCCCGGGCGGCAGCCTCGCTCCAGCCGTCCTGGACGCGTCGAACGCACCGGCGAGACGGGCCGCCGCGCTCGACCTGCTGCGCCGCAGGAGCCGGCCGAGCGCCGCCGCCCCGGCAAGAAGCTCCTCGGCCGCGAACGGGCCGTCTCGGGCGGGCAACCCGCAGGAGCCGGCCGAGGCGCCAGCCCGAGCGAACGCCACGGAACCCGCGCCGGCTCGCGCCGTAAGGAGAACCGCCGTCCGCGCACGGCCAGGCGGCGCTTCTCCACCCGCCGCGCCGTCGTCGTCGACGCCGCGGGCGGCCCCAAGCACATTTCGCTGCGCCTCATGTCCATCGTCCTCTTCGCCGTCATCGCGGTGATCGTTGTGACTCCCACGCTCTCGAACTACCTCGATAAGCAGCGCGAACTGCGCGACGTCAAAGCCCGGCTGGGCTCCGTCCAACAGCACAACAAGGACCTCCAGCGCGAACTCGACCTGTGGAAGAACGACGACTACGTCCGCTCCCAGGCACGCGAACGCCTCGGCTACGTCTTGCCGGGGCAGACCCTCCACGTCGTCACCGACTCCTCCAAGGGAACCGCCCAGGAGCAGCTGGAGAGGAAGGTCGCCTCGGTCGACCGCGACAAGCGAGCGGCGACCCCCTGGTACTCGACCATGTGGGACTCGGTGAAGGTCGCCGGGCAGTCGGGGAAGGCCGGCGGCGGCTCCGACAAGGCGCCCATCGTCAGGGAGACCGCGAATGGACGGTAACCCCGTGGACGTCGGCGTGGACCTCACGCGCATCGCGGCCAACGCGTCCCCGCTGCGCGACGGCGACGCGGAGACGATCCGCGCACAGATCGGACGCGAGCCGCGGGGCCTGGCGGCGGTCGGGGCCCGATGCGCCTGCGGCGCCCCCGCCGTCACGATCACCAGGCCCCGCCTGCCCGACGGGACGCCCTTCCCGACCCTCTTCTACCTCACCCACCCCCGCTTGGTGCGCGACATGTCCCGACTGGAGGCGACGGGCTTCATGGCCCGGCTCAACGCCCGCCTCGCCGAGGACGGCGAACTGGCGGCGGGGCACGCCGCCGCGCACGCCAGCTATCTGGCCAGGCGCGCACTCCTGGGCAGGGTCCCCGAGATCGAGGCGGTCAGCGCCGGCGGAATGCCCGGCCGGGTCAAATGCCTGCACGCTCTGGCGGGCTTCGCGATGAGCGCCGGGCGGGGCGTGTGCCCCGTGGGGGACATCGCGCTCGCGGCCGTCTCCTGGGACCCGGACCGGTGCCGCTGCGACGAAAGGGCGAACGCGTGAGGGTCGCGGGAATCGACTGCGGGACGAATTCGATCCGACTCCTGATCGCCGACGTCGACGGCGGGACTGTGCGCGACGTCGTCCGGCGCATGGAGATCGTGCGCCTCGGGCAGGGAGTGGACAGGACGGGGAGGATCGCCGACGCCTCCCTGGCGCGGGCTTTCGCCCGCACGGAGGAGTACGCCGCGCTGTGCCGCCGGCACGCGGTCGAGTCGATCCGCTTCGCGGCGACCTCGGCCGCCCGGGACGCCCGCAACCGCGACGCCTTCGTCGACGGGATCGCCGCCAGGATCGGCGTCGCCCCCAGCATTCTCAGCGGGGGCGAGGAGGCCCGGATGAGCTTCGAGGGGGCGTCGTCGGCTCTGCCCGCCGGCGGGCCGGATCCCGTCCTCACCGTCGACTTGGGCGGCGGGTCGACCGAGATCGTCCTGGGAAGCGTCGGCGGCGGGATACTCGGCACCTGTTCGATGGACGTCGGCGCCGTGCGCATGTACGAACGCCACATGGCCGGCGATCCTCCCGCCTCGGAGCAGATCGCCGCCGCGAGGGCCGACGTCCGGGCGGCGCTCGACCTGGCCGAGCGGCGCGTCGACCTGTCCGCCGCCAATGGTCTCGTCGGGCTCGCGGGAACCGTCACCACGGTCACCGCGGCTGCGCTCGGCCTGGAAGCCTACGATCCGGCGCGCATCCACGGCGCAGTGCTCAGCGTCCGGCAGACGCTCGACGCTTGCGAGTGGTTCCTCGCCTCTCGCCACGCCGAGCGGGCGGCGCTGGGGTTCATCCATCCCGGCCGGATCGACGTCATCACCGCGGGCGCGTTGGTCTGGGGCGAAGTGGTGCGACGGGTCGAAGAGCGCATGGCCGCGGCGGGCAGGATGCTCGCGGGCATCACGACGTCCGAGCACGACATCCTCGACGGGCTCGCCCTGTGGGCCGCGCGCGAACCCCAGGCGCCGGTGACAGGCCGTCGAGCCTAGCCGGAGCAGCCGGAGCCGATAGGATTGACGGGCGGAAAACCGGGGCCCAACCTCACCGCCCGCATCCCGTCTCGCCTCCCGGCTATCGCCCGCGCTTCAGACGTCGGTGTCGGAAGGTCGCCGCGGCCGTCGCCCGTGCCCGCCGGAGCCTGCCGGGCCGCGCTTGTCCGGCCCGTGGGGTGCGTCGCTCGAGCCGTCCGCATGGGGCGAGCCGTGCGGATCCGCCGCGCCGCGGGCCTCCCGCGGACCGGCCGAGCTGCGCGAGCCGTCGGGGTTGTGACGCCCGCGCATGTCGCCGTGGAAGCTGGAGCGGCGGCCCTGGTCGGGGGAGTGGCGCATCTGGTCGTCGTGGCGCATGCCGGGCTGCCCCTTCGGGCCGCGGACTGGATGACTCAGACGACGGCGCAGCGCGATCGCGCCCAATAGGATCGACAGCAGGGTGCCGAAGATGACGGCGACCCTGGAATGCGGCTCGTGCGGGCTGTCCGCCGGGAACGACAGTTGGGCGATGAGCAGCGAGACGGTGAAGCCGATGCCGGCCACCAACGAGATCGGGAAGATGTCGGCGAGGTCGACTCCCGCCCCCAAGCGCAGCCTGAGGAAGCGCGTCATGATCCACACGCCGCCGAAGATGCCGATGCACTTGCCTATGGGCAGGCCGAGGTAGATGCCCACCGAGACGGGGTCGGTGAGCATCTTCCTGAAACCGCCGGAGTCGACGATGTCCACGCCGGCCGCGAAGAACGCGAAGATCGGCAGGACGGCGCCGTTGCTGGCGAAGCTGAGCTTTTCGGTGAAACGGTGCGTCATCGGCTCGGGCTCGGACTTCCTCTGCCCGGTCGGCACGACCATGCCGAGGGCGACCCCGGCGATCGTGGCGTGGACGCCCGACATGTGCATGCAGTACCAGGCGAGGACGGCCAGAGGCCAGAGGAACCACCAGTGGGTGATTCTCTTGGCGGTCAGGAACCCGAAGGCGGCCACCAGGGCGATGGCTCCCCCCAGCCAGCCGAAGTTGACGCCTCCGGCGAAGAAGACGGCGATGACGATGATGCCGCCCAGATCGTCGGCCACCGCCAGGGTCATGAGGAAGGTGCGCGCCGCCGGCGGAAGGCCGCGTCCGAAGATCGCGAGGATCGCCAGCGCGAAGGCGATGTCCGTCGCCACGGGGACGGCCCAGCCGCCGTACTCGCCGGAACCGGCGGCGACCTGCGTCAGCGCGTAGAACGCCGAGGGACCCGCCATCCCGCAGGCGGCCGCGATGATCGGCACCGCCGCCTTGCGAGGATCGCGCAGGGAGCCGAGCGTGAACTCCTGTTTGAGCTCCAGTCCCACCACGAAGAAGAAGACCGTGAGGATCCCGTCGGACGCCCAGTGTTCGATCGGCAGGGCCAGGTGGACGGACCCGGGTCCGACGACCGTCGTCGCCAAGCGCTCGTAGGCCTCGCGCCACGGCGAATTCGACCACACGAGGGCGGCGGCCGCCGCGATCATCAGGACTATTCCGGCCGCGGCGTCGTTCTTGAGCACCCTGCGGTAGCGGGCGAGCAGTCCGGGGCGTTTCGTCATGTTCCTCCTTTTGGCTCTTCTTTTGCCTCTTCGATCGATCTCCATGGCACAGACCCTGTTCACTATACCGGGGCGGGTTCGGGCGGATACGCTGAAATCGGAAGATCCAGGGTCGGAGTCTCCAGAGCGAAGGCGCAGGCTCCGGGTCGGAGACTCCGCCAGCGGGGGAGCCGGGGTCGGCGTCCATCGCACGGCGGCCGAGGGAGCGCGCAGTAGGCAGTGAAACTGGCGGATTCCACCGGACGTTCCGGGTTAGAATCGAGGCGACCGCTCCGCTTCCACGGACCTGCTGGCCTCCGACGGCGGTCGGCGACCGCGCCCCCATAGCCCAATTGGCAGAGGCAGCCGACTTAAAATCGGCGCAGTGTCGGTTCGAGTCCGACTGGGGGCACCGCGAATGGATTCGCATTCTTCTGCGTCAGTCCGCCCGGACGGTTCGCCGTCGGCGCGCGCCAGGGTGGACAAACCCGAGTCCGAAGCATAAAAATAAGATAACGCCAACCCGATCACCGTTCTCAAGGATGAGGAAGCCCATGGTAAAACGCCAATTTCCCAAGCCCAGCGAAGTATTCGACCTTCTGAAGTTCAAGAAGCCCGAATTGAACCCCAAGCGCCGCCGCCTGGACGCCGCGCTGACGACCTGGGACCTGCGGACCATCGCGAAACGCCGCACTCCGAAGGCCGCCTTCGACTACACCGACGGCGCAGCGGAGGGGGAGATCTCGCTCGGCCGGGCCCGGAAGGCCTTCGAGGACGTCGAGTTTCACCCCGACATCCTCCGGCCGGCCGAGGACGTGGACACATCCTGCCAGATCCTCGGCGGGCCGTCCGCGCTGCCCTTCGGCATCGCCCCCACGGGGTTCACCCGTCTCATGCAGACCGAGGGCGAGATCGCCGGAGCCGGGGCGGCCAATGCCGCCGGCATCCCCTTCACGCTCTCCACCCTGGGCACCGCGTCCATCGAGGACGTCCAAGCCGTCAACCCCACCGGGCGCAACTGGTTCCAGCTCTACGTCATGCGGCGTCGTGAAATCTCCTACAGGCTGGTCGAACGGGCCGCCGCCGCAGGTTTCGACACTCTGATGTTCACGGTGGACACGCCGGTGGCCGGCGCTCGGCTCCGCGACAAGCGCAACGGTTTCTCCATCCCTCCCCAGATCACCCTGGGGACCGTGCTCAACGCCATCCCACGCCCCTGGTGGTGGTTCGACTTCCTGACCACCCCCAAGCTCGAGTTCGCCTCCCTGCACTCCACCGGGGGAACCGTGGGCGAGCTGCTCGATGCGGCGATGGATCCGACCATCAGCCACGAGGACCTGGACGTCATCCGCTCCATGTGGAAGGGCAAGATCATCATCAAGGGGGTGCAGAATGTGACCGACGCCAAGCGCCTGGTCGATCTGGGCGTCGACGGCGTCCTCCTGTCCAATCACGGTGGGCGCCAGCTCGATCGGGCTCCCGTTCCCTTCCGCCTCCTGCCCGAGGTCCTCCGCGAAGTCGGCCGTGACACGACGGTGATGATCGACACCGGCATCATGAACGGGGCGGATATCGTGGCGTCGATGGCCCTCGGCGCTGACTTCACGCTGATCGGGCGGGCCTATCTCTACGGTTTGATGGCCGGCGGGCGTCAAGGCGTGGACAAGGTCATCGAGATCCTGTCCAGCGAGATCGTGCGCACCATGAAGCTGCTCGGGGTCTCGAGCATCGAGGAGCTCGAACCCCGCCACGTCACGCAGCTGACGCGCCTCGTCCCGGTCTCCGGGAACGTCAAGGCCGCCTCCGACGCGCTGTCGCGCTGAGTCTGCCCCTCGGCTTTCCGGCTCCCCAGGTGGCGAGCCGGAAAGTCGAGGGTTCGGATTCGGGCCCAGTGTGTGCGCTAGCGGCTGAACGTCGCCGGTCTAGAGGGACGATCGGCGGCCCATCGCCCGTGGGCTCATTGCGATACCGCCCTCAAGCATCCGCTCTCTGTCGAATCTCCGTCGTACGGCGGGCCTGCGGGCGCGGATTCACTTCGCGTCGCACACGGTGAAGGCGAAGGACCGCAGCACGCCCACGGAGCCCGTGGAGATCTTTTCGATGTCGGGCAGCCCTTTGTTGGCGTCCACGTAGTTGATCGCGTAGACGGTGCCGTTCGGGGCGGTGAAGGTGAGGGCGGGGTCTCCCTTGCTATTCATCTTGCAGGTGACGGTTCCATGGTCTACTTTCAGATTCCACGCATGCCCGAAGTCAGAGGCTTTGACCTGCGCAGGATTGCTGGTGGCTTTGAGAGACGGCCCGTCGGTGGGGAAGTCTTCGGGGTGCCGGAGCCCGTTGCAGGCGCTCAGCCCCAAGGCGAGCAGGCCCGCGGCCGCCGTCGCGGATGCGCGCCGACGCCGGTGAGCGGACGGGCGGTTCGCCGGCTCGTCGGCGTGGGCCGCGGCGTGAATCGTGGTCATGAATCCTCCTAGAGAGTCGCGAGAGCCATGTATCCGTCCTCGGGTCGGCGCGGGGCGCTTCCGGCGATGCCGGACCCGGGAGAGGCTTCCGAGTTCGTCGCGCCGTATTGCCGGCGCCTTTCCGACGCGGCCGGAGAATTCGACCGTCGCCTTCACACAGTCTGTAGCGGGGACGGCGCCGTCGGTTCTGGGACCCCGCTGTTCCCGTTCCGGCGGGCGGCAGAAGGACGGCGGAAATGAGGCGAAGTCGGCGGCGCCGTGGGCAGGGCGGCCCCGAGGATGGACGATCCGATCCCAGCGGCTTTAGCGTTCTTGAGCGCTCGGTGTTCAGTGGAATTCCGGAGGCGGGCGATGCTCTCTTCTTCGCGGGTTCAGGGTTCCCGGTTCGCGGAAGTCGAACTCGGCGCGGAAGTCGAACTCGGCGTGCGTGCGATCTCTTCGGCCAGGAGGTCGGTCGGCTCGGTGAGCGTCCGCTTGAGCACCGCGTAGGAGGCCAGGAGCCCGATGACGTAGGGCACGCCCGCGTACCAGACGACGGGCAGGAGCCAGTACAGCCCGACGAAGATCGCCAGCGTCGCGGCGATGACGATCCAGTCGACGTAGGGGCTTCCCGCCAGGCGCCGTCGCGGCAGGGGGAGCCCGGCGGCGGCGCGCTTCTTCCTGAAGGCCAGATGGGCGCACATCGTCACGCCCCACGTGACGAGCACGCCGATGGTCGCACAGCCGAAGAGGTACATGAAAGCGCGATCCTCGCTGACCAGGGCGAGCACTGCGGCGATCAGCATGCCGAGGGTGGCGATCGCCACCGCTCTGCGGGGCGAGCCGTGAGCGGACGTCCGGGCTGCGAACCGAGGGGCCATGCCGTCGATGGCCAACGAGTGGATCATGCGACTCGACGAGTAGAGGCAGCCGTTGGCGGCCGAGAGCGCCGCGACGATGAGGACCGCGTTCATGATATGCGCGCCGGCGGGGATGCCGGCGATGCTCAGCACTTTGACGAAGGGGGACTCGGTGGCCGAGTCGCCCGATTGGGCCGTGGCGGTCCACGGCTGGAGCGCGATGACGATGAACATCGCGAAGACGTAGAACAGGAGCAGGCGCCAGATCATGGTGCTGGCGGCCCGGGGGACGTCCCGCTCGGGGTTCTCGGACTCGGCGGCGCCCACCGAGACGTTCTCGACGCCGCCGAAGGAGAAGACGGCCATGCACGCGGCCGCCAGGATCCCGGTCACGCCGTTGGGCGCGAAGCCGCCGTGGGCAGTGAGGTTCGTCAGGCCGGTGGCGGGCCTGCCCGGCAGGCCGAAGAAGACGATCACGGCCCCCATGACGATGAAGACGACGATCGCCGTCACCTTGACCATGGAGAACCAGTACTCGCTGCTCCCGTAGAGGCGCACGGTCGCCAGGTTGAGCGACACGATGAACAGCGAGCACAGCGCGGTCCCGAGCCCCAGCCGCAGGCCGGGGAACCAGAAGCGCAGGTACGTGGCGGTGGCCGTGACCTCCGCGCCGACCGCGATGAGCATGGTGACGGCATAGTTCCAGCGGGCGACGTACCCGCCCAGCCGCCCCAGGTACGAGGCGGTCACGGCCCCGTGCCCGCCGGGCACCGGGTGGGTCGAGACCATCTCGGCCAGCGCCCACACGACGGCGAGGGCGAGCAGGCCGGCGATCGCATAGGAGACGACCGTCGCCGGGCCGCCGAGCGCGATCGTCGAGCCCGATCCGAGGAACAGGCCCGTGCCCAGTGCGCCCGACAGGCCTATCATCGAGACCTGTGCACTGGTCAGACGCCGCATGAGTGCGGTTTCTTCATCCTTGGCGTGGTTCATGGCTTTCCCCTTGGTTGGCGGGAATGCAGCTGGGCGCTGTGGTCTGCCCGTTGGGCAGCGGCCGGGCGGAGGAAGGGGCGGCGCCCGGACCGTCTACGACGGCCCGGGCGCTACCTGATACTGGCACTCCCATAGAAGAATATTGCGGATGGCGTCGCCTAGATGTCACTCTTCCTGTAGCGGAACAGGCCGAGGAGGACGAGCACGACCAAATAGACGATCCACGTGATCAACGCGGCTCCATATGTAGGCGCGTCGAGGCCGTTAGCCCCGCTGTTCCCTGACGGGTAGGCCATCGTGGTGATCAGAGTGTTCGGGATGATCTTTTTGAAGGTGTGCTCGAAGAAATCGATCGGGAGGAGCGCGAGCAGCGGGGTGATCCACAGGAAGAAGACCATCGTTATGATCGAGCCCGCGGTGGACCGGATGGCGTACCCCACGCCGAGCCCCATGAGAGCCCAGGTCGTCGTCGCGAACCACGAGGAGAACAGGTGCCTGAAGTTGTTGCCGCCCATCTCGAGGCCGGAACTGGAGATCGTTTGGCCAAGTCCCATCAGCCACAGGAGGAGGAGGAAGGTCGCCGCTCCGATCATCAAGCAGACGGCAGTGGTCTTGGCTGTGAACGCGGTGATTCGGTTCGAAGTCGACAGCGCCGTGGTCCTCATCGTGTTCGACGAATACTCGCCGGTCACCGCTAGGACTCCGACCACGAGCATGAAGATCATGAAGAACGGCGTTTGCGCCGTGACGATCTGGGCGTCTGCGGACTTCCCCTTCCCCGAGGAGTCGGCCGCCACCGCCCACGTGACGAGGGTGGTGAATGCGGCGAGGACGACGAAGACGATCCATGTCGAGCGGAGGCTCGTCATCTTGCGCAGCTCGGATCGGACCGATCCTGCGAAGGTGCTGCGGTACCGGCGCGGGTCGAATACGCGCTGGGTGAATTCCCGTCCCTCTGGGCCCTGCGGTGCGGCAGGCGGGACCGTGCCGGCGGACGCTGGAGCCGTGCCGGCCGGCGGACGCTGGGAATGCGCCCCGGGAGTGCGGTTGCCGTTGTAGTCGTTGTCCATGCTCATCGTGCACCTCCGCGTACCTGGTCGGGCGATTGCGCCGGCAGCCCCGGGGCGGGCGCTCCTACGCCGTATTCGACTTCGTTCGCCGTCAGCTCCATGAAGACGTCCTCCAGGGATGAATGCGATTCGGAGAGCTCGTGGAGCTCGAGCCCGGCTGTGTGAAGGATGTGGCCGATCTGCGCTCGATCTCCGGCGGCGATGTCGACGACGCCGTGCGGATTGTTCTCCGAGCCGGGTTGGACTTGCGGCTGCATCCCGGCTTTGGCCAGGGTGTCGGCGATCGCTCTGACGTCGGGGCCGGAGACGTGAACGGTCTTGTGGGAGGCCGATTCGGTGAACTGCTTGATGTCGCCTTGGGCGAGCAGGCGCCCGCGTCCGATCACCACGAGGTCGTCGGCCGTGAGTGACATCTCGCTCATGAGATGCGAGGAGACGAGGATGGTCCGCCCCTGTGCGGCCAGGTCGCGCATGAGGTCGCGGACCCAGCGCACGCCGTCGGGATCCAGTCCGTTGACGGGTTCGTCGAAGAGCAGGACCTCCGGATCTCCGAGAAGGGCGTTGGCGATCCCCAGGCGCTGGCCCATGCCCAGGGAGAAGCCCTTGAGCCGTTTGTTCGCCACCGAAGCGATGCCTGTCAGCTCGAGCACTTCTTCGACGCGTCTCCTCGGAAAGCCGTGGGTGTCGGCGACGACTCGCAGATGCTGGCGGGCTGTGCGGTTGGGATGGAACGCGCGCCCGTCCAGAAGGGCGCCGACCTGCGTCAAGGGGGAGGGGAGCTTTCCATACTCGACTCCGCGAATGGTGCAGCGACCTCCCGTGGGACGGTCCAGGCCGACGATGCATCGCATGGTCGTCGACTTCCCCGAGCCGTTCGGACCGAGGAATCCGGTGACGCGCCCGGACCGGAGTTCGAAACTTAACTGGTTGACGGCGACTTTCGAGCCGTATCGCTTAGTCAGATTGTCGACTTTTATCATAGATACCCTTTCAACCCTTTAACCCCCTGCCCCAGTTTATTTCACGGATCCGACGTCCGCTGCTCGTGCGTTCCGCATGTTGGGACGCGAGCCGGCCCCGTCGGCCTCCTGGCCGGTAAGGCGTTCAGAGGCGGGATTCGGCTGCCTTGCTGCGATTCCGCCGAAATCGAGGGTCGCGTCGGGGATGCTCCGATGTAACTTCTCTTACGTATGAGGCTTCCCCGCCGCCTCGAGGGGAAGTTCTATCCTGCCTCTGCGCTGAGAGCGGAGCCACAAAGGCGAGTGGAGGCGTCGGAGTCGCATAGAATGGGCTCGACATGACAAGCGAATGCTTGCCCACAAGGAGGAAACGTGGCCAACAATCCGGTGATGGACCGTAATCCATATTTCAGGGGGCCGACGATGCCGAACGGCTACCCCTCGCAGACTCAATACGGACAGCAGTACGACGCCTACGGTCAGCCCGTGTACGGCCAGCAGCCCGGCGTGAACCAATTCGCCGGTCAGCAGGCCTATGCTCCTCAGGCTGCGGGCGGCGGGGTCTTCACCCCGGGATCGTCCGCTTCGGCGACCATGACCTACGACGATGCGATGGTCAAGACCACCGTACTGCTGGCGTTCACGATCATCACGGCGATGCTCGGCGCGTTCATGCCCAGCAAGGCGGCGATGCCGCTGGTGGCCCTGACGATCCCTGTAACCCTGGGCATCGCCATCTTCTGCGCCTTCCGCCCGATGGTCGGGCCGGGCCTGTCGATCGCCTACGCGACGGTCCAGGGTTTCGCCATGGGCGTGGTCACGGCCGCATTGGAGGACCTCTACCCGGGGATCGCCCTCCAGGCGATCATCGGCACTCTGGTCGTGGTCGCCGTGGCCGTCGGATTGCACATGAGCGGGGCCGTCCGCACGACCAGCAAGGGAAACAAGATCGTCCTGACGATTCTCATCGCGGCTTTCGTCTACGGCATCGTGAACATCATCTTGGTCTCGACCAACGCCGTAGACGGCATGTTCGGACTCGATTCGATGAAAGTCGGCGGCATTCCGCTCGGGATCATCCTCGGCCTGCTCTTGATCTTCATCGGCGGATACATGCTGATCGGCGACCTCGAACTCGTGCACTACGCCGTGGCCAACGGCGCGCCCAAGAAGTTCGCGTGGATGACCGCTTTCGGCATCGTCTCCACGGTCATCTTCATCTACTGGCAGGTGCTGCGGATTCTCGCCGTCTTGGCCGGCGACCGCTGAGTCCGGTCTCCCGCACGGCCGGGGACGGGTGCGCGCGCGTTCTTCTCGGCGCGGCGCTCCAGTTCCCGGCTTTTCCGTGCGGACGGAGATGACGGCATGGCTCTCGGCGCTGTGCGCCGACCATCGCATCCTGTTCGGTAACCGAACGTCAGGGGCGTGAGCGGAACTTCACGGTTCCGTCCACGCCCCTCGTTCATGCTGCCGGCCGCTAGCGGACCGCTTCAGGGGCGCCGTTCCCCGTCCCTGATTCCCTTCGATCGTCGGCTTCCCGACCTTTCAACGAACCCCGAGGATGTCGACGACGAATACCAGGGTGTCCGTTCCGCGGATGCCCGCCCGTGGGTTTCCGGCCTTGCCGTAGCCCTTCTCCGGCGGGATCGATAGCAGAAGGCGGGAGCCGACGCTCTTGCCGACGATCGCCTGGTCCCATCCTTCCAGGACCATTCGGACCCCGATCGGGAAGGAAACCGAATGCCCGCGTCGGAAGGACGAGTCGAAGACCCTGCCGTTCCAGATCTGGCCGAGGTAGTCGACCTCGATTTCACGCCCGGCCTGAACGGCGGGGCCGGTCCCTTCTTCCAGCACGACCGCGTGAAGTCCGCGAGGCGCATCGGATTCGGGGAAGACGAGTTCGGGGGTCTCGCCGAAGCTTCCTACGACGGTGGGAAGGGTGACGTCCATGGTGTCCTCTCTGTCGCAATCATGCCGAGCCGTCATGGGGACCACGCCGTGGCACCGCTTCGACGGACGCGGCGACGTGCCGCCCGGGTCGGCGGCACCCGCCGTTCCCAGTCTAATGAGGTTCGACCCCTCCGGCACTGGGCAGAGGCGGGATCTCCATGGGCGCGACGCCATAGGCGAACGCGCCATTGCCCACGCGTGAACGGGAAGAGCGCACTCATGGGGGATAATTGAGGAGGGCTACGGCGCCACGGTCGGTCCCGAAACGTCGCGTCGGGGAATCGATGTTCACGCTGGGAAAGGGAGTGCGTTCGTGTCCGGTCTCGTCATGGTCTTGGGTCTCTTCGCGGTGACGATCCTTGCAGTGGTGGTGGGGGAGCGCACCCAACTTCCCTATCCCATCCTTCTGCTGCTGGCGGTCGCGGGCCTGTCCTTCCTTCCCGTGCTTCCCCGGTTCGCGATCGATCCGGAGATCATCCTCCCGCTCTTCCTGCCGCCTCTGCTTTTCGCGATGGCCAGGCGTGCCTCCTGGTCGGTGTTCCGGCGTCGCTGGCGTACCCTGCTCATCATGGCCTTCGTCCTGACCGCGGTGACCACCGTCTCGGCCGCGGGGGTCGTCCTCCTTCTCGTCCCGGGCATCGAAGTCCCCCTCGCCTTCGCGCTGGGGGCCATGGTCGCCCCTCCCGATCCGGTCGCGGTCGAATCGGTAGCCGAGCCGGCCAAGGTTCCGCGTGGAATCATGCGGACGCTGCAGACCGAAGGTCTCTTCAACGACGCCGTCGCCATCGTCGTCTTCTCCACGTCCATCAGATCCCTCGACGGGGAGGGCGAATTCAGCCACGTCTTCCTCAACTTCCTCGTCGGGGCGGTCCTCGCCGTCGCCATCGGCTACGTCATCGGCTGGCTGGCAAGCGCGGCGAGCAGAACCATTCGGAACGTGGCCGCCACCGGCGCCGTGACGATCATCGTCCCCTTCGTCGCCTACCTCGTGGCCGAGGAGGTGCACGCCTCCGGCGTGATCGCAGTCGTAGTCACCGCCCTGGAGATCAACCGCCGGATCGATCCCGAGGCGGTGCGCGACCGGCTCATGACGGCCTCGTTCTGGGAAGTGGTCGACTTGCTCGTCACCGGCACAGCGTTCGGCCTGATGGGTTTGGAGATCCGCAACATCGTCGACGCCGAGGGGTGGCGGCAGATCGCCGGCTACTTAGGCGTGGCGGCCGCCGTCGTCGCGGTGAGCATTCTCGTCCGCTTCGCCGCCACACTTCTCCTGCGCTTCGTAGAGATCAGGAGGCACAGCGGGGCCGTGCCGCGATCGTGGCGGGACTGCCTGGTCATCGCCTGGTGCGGCATGCGAGGTCTGGCGACACTCGCCCTCGCCCTGTCCCTGCCGACGTGGAGCGAGAGTCACATGGCCGAATACCGGAGACTGGTCGTCGTTGTGGCGGCACTCGTGCTCCTCGTCACCCTCGTCCCCACCGGTCTGCTCCTTCCCTGGCTCATCCGCACCCTCAGGCTGACCGAGGACGGGAGTGTGGAAGCCGAGGAGGTCTCCGAGCTCGCCGGCCGCGCACAGTACGCCGCATGCCACGCTCTTGAAGTCTACTTCGAGAATCTCGACCTTCCCGAGCCCGAACGCCACGAATTGCGTTCATGGGCCAAGCGCTTGAAGACGCGGCTCGAAGTGGACCACCACTGGGATCACATCGGCGGCACGGCTTTGACGGACACGGCGATCAGGAGGGCCTCCGACATCCACGACATGGTCGTCGGCGCACAGTCTGTGGCGTTGGAGGCCGCGCGCGGCGAAATACTGGAGGCCAGGCGCGATCCCATGGTGGACGTCGCGGTCGTCGATCAGGTGCTCCGACGCATCGACATGCGCGCGCTGTCGATGCCGCAGGCGCCGGACGCTGCGCCCCCCGTGCCGTCCCCTAGGCGCACGCGCAGGTCGCCGGTCAAGAAGGCGACGTCCAGCGGCACCTCCAACCTCGCCAACTGGAGAGGCCGGATAAGGCGCAGGTGAAGATCAGGCGTCGTCGCGGCCGCGGGACGGCGAATCGTCTGCGGGCCCGGGCCGGAGAGGGCCGGATTGCGGGAGCGGGCAGGCCATGCCGGTGCGCGCGTGGCATTGGTAGCCGCCTGGGTTCTTCGCCAAGTATTGCTGATGGTAGTCCTCTGCCGGATAGAAGGCTCCCGCGGCGGGGGCCGGGACGATCTCGGTGACGATATCGCCGTATCCGCCTTCGGTCAGGACCTTCTGGTACGTCTTGATCATCTCGCGTGCCAGAGACTCCTGGGCGGCCGTCGTCGGGAAGACGGCGGACCGGTACTGGGTGCCGACGTCGCCTCCCTGGCGGTTGAGACTCGTGGGGTCGTGCGATTCGAAGAAAGCCTGGAGGAGGCGTTCGGTGGGCAGCGCGACCGGCGAGTAGAGGACGCGGACCGTTTCGGCGTGCCCCGTCTGCCCGGTGCCCACCTCCTCGTAGGTGGGGTTCGGAGTGGAGCCCCCCATGTAGCCCACGGCCGTCGCATCGGCGCCCAGCTCCCACGCCGCCTTCTCCGCTCCCCAGAAGCATCCCGAGGCCAGATAGATGACCTCTTGGCCGTCGCCGGGCTCGCCGAGGATCGGCGTCCCCAGCACGGCGTGGGGCATGGGGTCGGCGAGTATCGGCTCGCTGCGTCCCGGAAGGGCTTGCGACGGGTCGACCACGGCCTGATCGCCGGAAGACTCCCAGATGAACATGCGGTACCCGCCTATCCTTGGAAGGGTTCGATGTCGAGGATCTCGACGCTGATCTTCCTGCCCGTGCGGGTGGCGAACGACGTCGTATCACCCTTCTTCAAGCCGAGGATCGCCTTGCCCAGGGGCGCATTCTCCGGATAGACCTCGATGCCGACCAGGTCCGCGGCCTCTCGCGAGCCCAGGAGGAAGCGCTCCTCTTCCCCGGAAATCAACGCCGTGACCACCGTGCCGGCGGCGACCTCGGCAGCCGTGGGAGGCTCGGAGACCGTCGCATTTTCCAGCAGATGCGTCAGCTCGGCGATACGGCCCTCCATCTTCGACTGCTCTTCGCGGGCGGCCTGGTATCCGCCGTTCTCGCGCAGGTCTCCTTCGGAGCGTGCGGCCTCGATCTTGCGGGCGATCTCCGCGCGTCCGGTTGTGGTCATCTCTTCGAGTTCGGATCTCAGGCGCTCGTAGCTTTCGGGGGACAGCCAGGCGCCTTTGCGCTCATCAGCCATGTTCATCTCCTTAGGGGACCGTGTGTGCGCGAGTAAAAAATCCATGCCCGCTGCCGCAGGCATGGTGTTTCTTCGGTAAGACTACCAGCGATGGGCGCACAATGCCCCATGCCGGCGTTTCCCCTCAAGGCAGCCATATGACCGTGAGCCACACGGCGATGGCCTGGCAGGTGTAGCCGATCAGCGTCCCCACGTGGAAGAACTCGTGGAAACCCCACACCCGCGGCCAGGGATTGGGCCAGCGCAGGCCGTAGAAGAGCGCCCCGACGGTGTAGGCGATGCCGCCGGTGAGGATCAGCGAGACGATGGCCGGCCCGCCCGTCTCCCAGAAGTAGGGGAGGTACCAGACGGAGAACCATCCCAGGGCCACGTACAGCCCCGTGGTGAGCCAACGCGGGGCGCCCGGCTTGGCGACCGCGAGGTATATGCCGCCCAGAGCGGCCACCCAGACGACGCTGAGGACGAAGATGGCCGTTCGGCCGGGCAGGAGCGAGACGGCCAGGGGAGTGTAAGTGCCCGCGATGAGCAAGAAGATGTTGGAATGGTCCAGCCGGCGCAGCACCGTCTCGACCTTCGGCGACCACGTGCCCAGGTGGTAGACCGCCGAATGGCCGAAGAGGACGACGGAGGAGATCCCGAAGACGAGGCAGGCGAGTTTGGCCTGCGCCGTCGGGGCGAGCACGAGGAGCACGATCGCATTGGCCAGCGCGAGGGGCGCCGTGGCGGCGTGGATCCAGCCTCGCGCCTTGGGCTTCGGCATTGCGTTGAGGCGCAGCTTGCGCTGGGATATCACTGTGGTCATTCGTCCTCCTTGTTCCACACCGATTCTAGGTGCGAGGTCCACCGGCTCACAGGCCCCTGCGGCAGGTGGGATCGTTCTCACCGGGTTAACCTAGTATCCGAGACTCGAGGAGGTGTTCATTGGCCGCACCGGCATTCCTGTACAAGCTCTACGAGCGTCGCCTCATGCGAGAGCTCGGCGCCACAGCTCTGCCCCGGCACATAGGCGTCATGCTCGACGGCAATCGCCGCTGGGCTCGCGAACTCGGCCAGACGGCCTCCTTCGGGCATCGCAAGGGGGCCGACAAGATCAGCGAGTTCCTCGGATGGTGCGACGAAGTCGGGATCCAAGTCGTCACCCTCTGGCTGCTGTCGACGGACAACCTCAAGCGCTCCGCCGAGGAGATCGGGCAGCTCGCCGAGATCATCGCGGGCGCCGTCGAAACCCTTGCGGCGAGCGGATACTGGCGCCTGCGCATGGTCGGCAACCTCGACATGCTCCCGGAGAGTCTGTCCAGGCGGCTGCGCGCCGCCGAGGCCGCCACGGCGAAGGCCGGGGGCGTGGAAGTCAACATCGCCGTGGGCTACGGCGGACGCCAGGAGATAGCCGACGCGGTCCGCTCCCTCCTGAGGGAGGAGGCGGCCTGCGGCCGATCGCTCGAAGACGTCGCCCAGTCGATCAGCGTCGACGGCATCGCCAGGCACCTGTACACGAAAGGCCAGCCCGACCCCGACCTCGTCATCCGAACGTCGGGCGAACAGCGGATGAGCGGTTTCATGCTGTGGCAGACGGTTCACACCGAGCTCTACTTCTGCGAAGCGTACTGGCCGGATTTCCGCCGCACCGACTTCCTGCGCGCGCTTCGCGACTACACCCAGCGCGAACGCCGGCTGGGACGGTGACGCCGGGCCTGGCGTAGGGCCGGGCACCGCCGTCGGCGCCATCTGAATCCATCTGAAAAGACGGCGTGGGCCACGAGGATGAAATCGTGACCCACGCCATGCGTGTGTGATATTCGGTTGCTCTGCGGTGCCCGCTCCTTCTCGGAGCGTCACCACGGGACGGGAGTGCCAGCTCAGGTCCCGCAGCGCAGATATTGAGTTGTCGCGCGGCGGCATTCGCGGCCGCCTCGACGGGGCGTCGGCAAGCGCACATCCCCTGGCGCAAAGGCAGTCGGAGCGACTACCATGGGAAGCCGAAGTGGCTTTCCTGCCATTGAGAGGCGCGACAACACCGTGGTTCCTTTCCGGTCGGCAGTCACAGGCTTTGTGACTGCAACCACATTGTTATCATATTGTTATTTTATCTTTCAGTCAATTCCCGGCGCCTCGGATTTTGGGGTCATATTCCCCATTGCATAATCGGAAAATCCGTAAAGCATTGATGTGGCAAGGAAAAGTCCAGACTCCACGCCGAATGGACAGGCCTTGCCTTCGTGTGTCCTTACCGTTTATACCAGGTGTAACCGAGCTGCCTGCCTCTTGACGGAGGCGGTCAAGGCAGGCCGCTTCGCGCCGGTCACATGGCGCGGTACCTGCCGTTCACCGCGGCCAGCTCTTCCCGCGTGGGCGGAACGGCCCCTCTCCGCGAGGCCGTCAGGGAAGCGGCGGTGGACGCGTACGCCCCCAGGCTCTGCAGATGGGTGCGCGAGATATCGTTGAGGTTGTCGCGATGGGCGGCTCCGTCCAGTGAGATCCGCGTCAGCCCGTCGATGAGCGCCGCGAAGAACGAATCGCCCGCTCCGGCGGTGTCGATCACGTCGACCTGCTGGGACGGTATGCGGATGGGACTGCCGGAGCGGGGGTAGAGGAGCGTGTCTGCAGTGCCGCGAGTGACGATGACGAGGGACGGGCCCAGGCTGAGCCATCCGGCCGCGATGTCCCCGCTGTCCGCCCGCGCGCCGTACAGGCGGGCGACGTCCTCGTCGGAGGCCTTGACGATGTCGGCGAGTGCGACGAAGTCCTCGACCCTGTCGCGCGCATTCGCGCGGTCGTCGATCAGGCAGGCGCTGACGTTCGGATCGTAGACGATCGTCGCGGAGTCGCGCAGGTGGCTCACCCAGTTCCGGACTTTGCTCGCGCCCGGCTCGACGTGGCAGGCGGCCGAGCCGAAGGCGAGGCAGGTGGGTGCCAGGACTTGGAGGTCCAGCTTGCAGGCGCCCGATTCGGGGATGTCCTGGATGTCCCAGGTGAAGGTCAGAGACTGGGATGAGACGCCGTCCTCGCCGATGACCGTGCGGGATACGGACGTCGGGTTGGTCCGCTCGGCGTCGGCGCGAAGCCACAGTTCCAAACCGTTGCTGGCCGTGTACTCGGCGAGGATCTCTCCGTCGGGGTCCAGCCCGAAGTCGGTGACCAGACGGACCGTCCGGCCCAGTCGCCTCAACCCGATCGCCACGTTCAGCATGGAGCCTCCCGGTCCGCGCAGGCACGATCCGTCGGCGAAGGCGACTTCGTCGATGAGCGCTTCGCCGATGACGAGCGTACTCATGTCAGCTCCCCGAGGGCGTCCTCTTCCGGTTCCTCGCCGTCCGCCCGCGATCCGCCGCTCGGTCCGGACGCCCGGGTCTGAGACCGCTGGCCGTCCGTCTCCGCTTGGGCGGCGGCGAGGCGTTCGCGGGCGCCGTCCAGCCAGGCTTGGCAGTGCCGGGCCAGCCTTTCGCCCGCCTCCCACAGCCGCAGGGCCTCTTCCAAAGGGATGGACCCCTGTTCGAGCCGGGTGACGATTTCGACCAGGCGCGAACGTGCGTCCTCGTAGGAGAGGCCTTCCACGCCCGGGTCGACGTCATCCTCGTCCGTTGTTCTTCCTCCCACTCTCGCCTCCTCGTGGTGTTGGGGACGTCACCTCCAGGTCGAGCAGGCCGCGTGACAGGACTGCCCGAAGGCGCTTTCCGCGGCCGGTGTTCGAGGCGTCGGACAGGACGGCGCCATCGGCGTCGAGAAGAATCGAGTATCCGCGCTCGAGAGTCAGCTTGGGGGACAGCGCACTCAGGTTGGCCACGACGGTTGAGAGCGCCCCCTCCTCGCGGTCGAGAGCGCGCGACGCATGCGCGTGAAGCCATTGTGTCAGAGAGGCGAGGTCGGATTCGCGGACGTCGATCATGGTCGACGGGCGGGCCAGCGGGGGGCGGGCCAGCAGAGCCTCCAGGTCGGCTCGGGCGCGGTCGAGCATCGAGGAGACGGCCGCCCGTCCCCGTCGCAGGGCTTGCATGAGGCCCGCCTCCTCCTCGGCGACGTCGGGGACGATTCGCTTGGCCGCGTCCGTGGGCGTGGAGGCGCGCAGGTCGGCGACTAGGTCGAGAATCGGGCTGTCGCCTTCATGGCCGATGGCCGAGACGACGGGAGTGACGGCGTCCGCGACGGCGCGCACCAGCCGCTCATCGGAGAAGGGAAGGAGGTCCTCCACGCTGCCGCCTCCGCGAGCCAGCACGATCACGTCGACGCCGGGAGCCGCTTCGAGCTCGGACAGGGCCTGGAGCATGGCGTCGACGGCTCCCGAGCCCTGAACCTGCACCTCCCGTACATCGAAGCCCACAGCGGGCCACCGGGTTCGCGCATTGACGACCACGTCCTCCTTGGCCTTCGTGTTGCGCCCGCAGATGAGCCCGATCGTCCGCGGAAGGAACGGAAGCCGCTTCTTGCGCTCCGCGGCGAACAGGCCCTCCGCCGCCAGCCGAGCCCTCAGCTGCTCCAGCCGTGCAAGGATGTCCCCGACTCCCACGGGGCGGACTTCGTCGGCCCACAGGGACAGGGAGCCGTTGGCCTCGTAGAAATCCGGCTTGGCGCAGACGACGACCCTCGTGCCCGGCTCGACTCCCAGGGGAAGCAGGTGCGTCGAGATCTTCACCGACATCGACGCCTTGGCCTCCAGATCGCGAAGGGTGAAGAACTGAACCCTCGCGCCTGGGCGGCGTTGCAGGGTGATGACTTCTCCCTCGACCCACAGACGCGACATGGCGGCCACGTATTCGCGGATCTTCATCGACAGGACCCGCAGCGGCCACGGCCGCTGCGGACTCGTCTGTGCCGCGAGTTGGGGCAGCTCCGGCGGCACCGGGATTTTCTGCGCCATGCGTACATGCTTCCACACGCTCTTTCCCGGGTGATGTGCCCTTTTACCTAGTGAGACGTGTCCTTTCCCCGGCAGGCCGTCGCGATTGCGCGCGTTTTCGCCCGGGACCGCGCGTTTGAGAGCCGTCGCCCGGGCGGGCGCGACGAGTGGGGCTGTCGAGGTCTTCGTCCGGCGTCCCGCGGTGCCCGGGGGGGGGGGGGGGGGAGTCCGGGCTCACTCTCGCGCGGCTGTGACCCGCCGACTAGGCTTGGAGGGTGACTGAAAGATCAAACGGGCCGGCCGCCTCCCTCGCCGGGGCTTCGGCGTTCCCGTCTGAGATCCCGTCGGCTCCCTCTCCCGACGGGCGCAGGATCCTCGTGGCCACGCCGCGCGGGTACTGTGCGGGCGTGGATCGCGCGGTCGACGCCGTGGAGAAGGCCCTCGCGCTGTACGGGGCGCCCGTGTACGTGCGCAAAGAGATCGTCCACAACAAGTTCGTCGTCGAAACTCTGACGAGGCGCGGGGCGATCTTCGTCTCCGAAACCGAGGAAGTCCCCGAGGGCGCGCGAGTGGTGTTCTCCGCGCACGGCGTGTCGCCCGCCGTCCACGCCGAAGCGGCCGCCAGGAACCTGCTCACGATCGACGCGACCTGCCCCCTGGTGACGAAGGTGCACAAGCAGGCGGTGCGCTTCGCCAAGGGAGATTACGACATCCTCCTGATCGGGCACGCCGGGCACGAGGAAGTCGAGGGCACGCAGGGAGAGGCGCCCGAGCACATCCAGGTCGTCAACGGCCCCGAGGAGATCGACGCGGTCCAGGTCCGCGATCCGAACAAGGTCGTGTGGATCTCCCAGACCACGCTCTCGGTCGACGAGACCCTCAAGATCGTCGAGCTGCTCAGGCAGCGGTTCCCGAACCTCATCGACCCGCCGTCCGACGACATCTGCTACGCGACTCAGAATCGCCAAGGCGCGGTCAAGACGATGGCTCCCGAGTGCGACGCCGTCATCGTGGTGGGATCGGCGAATTCGTCCAACTCGGTGCGCCTGGTCGAGGTCGCGCTGGAGGCCGGTGCGGGAGCCGCCTACCGGGTGGATCGCGCCGAGGAGGTCGACCCCGCCTGGCTGGAAGGCGTGACGACGGTGGGCCTGACCTCTGGCGCATCCGTGCCCGAGATCCTCGTTCGCGACGTCGTCGAACGTCTGAGGTCTTTCGGATACACGCAGGTCGAACGCGTCGAGACGGTGTCGGAGGACATCCGGTTCACCCTGCCGAAGAACCTCCGGGCGGACCTCAAGGCAACCGGGATCCAGCCTGACAGGCTCCACAAAGTCCGGGAACAAAAGGCCGGCGGGGCCGGCACGGCCGCGGAGAGATCGCCTGGCAGGCGGGTGCGCAACGCCGGCGCCCGCAACAGGAGGGTATTCGACGGCGGCGCACAAGCCGAGCGCGCTGAGCCTGCCTCCGGCCGTCGGCGTGCGGACACCGCGTGAGGGCCCGATACAGGTCACCGCGTAAGATCCCGGTTAGGGCGCCGCGTGAGGATCCGGTTGTCATCCGGTTGAGCCTGAGGCGTCAGCCGGTGATTGGGATCGAGGGTCCAGCCGTCGATCTCAACCGGTGGTCGAGACTGGGGGCCCAGCCAGCTGAGCTCGAGGGGCTCCGGCAGGGGAAAGGGACTCCAGTCAGGGAAGGCGAGGAGGAAACATGATCGACGCGGATGCGCTCTTCCGCGATCTCCGTGAGGCGTCGGATCCCGGCAGGGCCGGGCCGATGTCCTCCTACATGCGCAATCAGTTTCCCTTCCTGGGGATCTCGGCCACGCGGAGGCGCGATGTGTGCAAGCCGCATTTCGCCGGGGTTAAGAAGGAGGGGCGCATCGACTGGCCGTTCGTCGATGCCTGTTGGCAGTGCGAGGAACGGGAGTTCCAGTACGTGGGCGCAGACTACCTGCGGATCGTGCGCAGGCATTTGGTCCCCGGCGACCTGCCGCGGCTGAAAGCCCTGGCGACGTCCAAATCGTGGTGGGACACCGTCGACTCCCTGGACCGTACCGTCGGCGACGTGATCCGCAGGTTTCCCGATGCGCGGCCGACCATTCTCGAATGGGCGCGCGACGAGAACATGTGGGTGCGCCGGATAGCGATCGACCATCAGCTGCTCCGCAAGGGCGACACCGACACGGAGCTGCTCGCCGACATCCTTCAAGCCAATTTCGGATCCGGGGAATTCTTCATCGACAAGGCCATAGGCTGGGCGCTCCGCGACTATTCGAAGACGTCTCCCGAATGGGTCCGCGGCTTCATCGAGGACCACCGCGGACGGATGTCGGCGCTGTCGATCCGCGAGGCGAGCAAATACCTCTAGGCGCACGCATCGCGCATTCAAAGGCCGGGCTCAACCGGTCTCGAGACTCAGGCTCACTGGGCTCGTAATCAGCCGCGTTTGGGCTGGACTGGTCCATAGATTCAGGCTAAATCATTCGGGCTCGACTCGCCGCGCATCCGGCAAGGCCTCTCTCTCACACGAAAGGCGTCTTCGAACATCTCTCAAGGGATGCTTCTCTCTACAGGGGCTCCTGAGAGGCGTCGAACTGCAGCTGGGGCGCCGCGATCTTCCTGACCTGGGCGGCGTCGCCCTCGATCGGGCGGGGCGGATCCAGTTTGGCGTCGAGCGAGGTCAGGTCCCGGGCCGTCACGAGGACGCGCTTCTCCAGCGAGCCGACGGTCTTGTTGTACCGGTCGACCGTGGTCCGCAGCGACGAGCCGAGGCTGTCCAGGTGCTCGGCCACTTTCCCCAGCCGTTCGGCGAGCGTTCTGCCGAGCTCGAGAATCGCCTGGGCCTCCTGGGTGATCTGGGTCGAGGACCATACAGCGGCCACCGAGCGCAGGAGTGCGAGCAGAGAGCTCGGGGTGGCCAGGGCCACCTTCTGGCGGAGCGCGTCTTCCAGCAGGGAGGGGTCATTCGTCAAAGCCTCTGAGAGCAGGGACTCCGCGGGGAGGAAGAGGACGGTGATCTCCGGCGAACCGGCGAATTCACCGGGATAGTTACGTCTGGCGAGCTCCTTGACGTGGGTGCGCAAGGCGTCGGCGTGCTTTTGCACGAGTTCGCTGCGCTTGGCCAGATCCTGTTCGCCGATGCCTTCGATCTCGTAGGCTTCGAGCAGAGCGGACAACGGGACTTTCGCGTCCACGGCGATGTGCGCCCCGCCTGGAAGGTGGATCGTCAGATCGGGCCGCGAGGCGGAGTCGGATACGTGGGAGGACCCTCGTGTCGTGGTCGAAACCCGCTGCTGTTCGGAGAAGTCCACGTGGGGGAGCATGCCCGAGGCCTCGACGATCCGACGCAGCTCGACCTCCCCCCACGTGCCGCGGGCCGAGACGGATGTGAGCGCCCTGCTGAGCGAGGCCGTCTCGTGAGCGAGCTTCTCGCTGGTCTGCGCCGCGTGGGACAGTTGCTCGCGTATCGCGGCGTCGTGGGAGGCCTGCCGGGTCTGCATCGCCGTGACCTGTTCCGTCATACTCCTCAACTGGGCTGACAGCGGCGTGATCATCTGGGCCAGGGATTGATCCGAGCGGGCGCGTTCGGCCAACTCGGCGTTCTCGCGCTCGAGGACGTCCGCGCGGCCGGAGGCTTCGGCCGCCTTGGCCTGCCATTCGGCGGCCTGGGATTGGGCCTGCCCCGAGCGCTCGCGTTCGGTGGACCGCAGGATCGCCCTCGCGTACCCGAGGACGAAACCCACGAAGAGGCACAGAGCCAGCAGAATGAGCAGCAGAAGCGTCGGTATCTCCATGCCAACCATTGTCGTCCCGGCCTCCGACGGTTTTCGGGATCGGGGATCGTGCGTCGGGTGGAGGCCCGGCGCCCTCCGGTGTGGGCGTCGTCATCCCGCATGGAGCCGGCTCCGCGAGGCGCGCCTGTTTTCCGGGCGAATGCATCATCGCCGCGGTCGGGGCGGGTGCGATTAGGATGGCCCGGTGGTCACCTCGTTGTCGGCTCCGCCGCCCATGCACTCCGCCTTGCGGGCCCGGTTCGGCATCTCGCTGTTCTTCTTCACGAATGGGGCCGTCTTCGCGGGGATGGTCGCCCGCTATCCGGAGATCAAGCACCGCTTGGGCGTGTCCGACGGGGCATTCGGCCTGACCGTCGTCGCCTTTTCGATAGGCGCGATGTCCGCGACGATCCTGCCTTCGCTCTTCATCCGGAGGCTGGGCGCTCGGGCGACGTCGCTGTGGTGGACCGCGGCCCTGGCGCTCGCCATGGGTGTGGCCGGTGTCGCCGCGAACGCCGGCTACACGCGGTTGTTCATGGTGGCCCTCTTTCTCGGCGGTGTGTGCGACGCGATCGTCGACACCGCGCAGAACTCCCATGCGATGCGAGTCCAGGAGGCCTGCGGACGTTCCATCATCAACTCCTTGCACGCCCTGTGGAGCGTCGGTTCGGTGGCCGGCGGCGCCGTCGGAGCTCTGGCCGCCACGCATGGGGTTCCGTTGGCTGTTCACCTTCCGGCGATGTCGGCGGTGTGCTTCGGCCTCGCCGCACTCGCCACACGCCTCTCGCGCCTGCCGGCGGCCGCCTCCCGGCCGCCACACGCGGAGGCATCGGGGAGTGCGGCGAATGGGGGCGGAACCGCCAGGCTCATCAGCCTTCTCCCGATCGCGATCGTCGGCATAGCGGGCATGCAGGTGGAGATCGTCGGCATGGACTGGAGCGCCAACTATCTCAACGACAGGGTTGGCTGGCCCAGCGCCGAGGCCGGGGTCGTCTACGTGGTGACCATGGTCGCGCAGGTCGTAGGCCGGATAGCCGGCGACTCGATGACGGACAGGCGAGGGAGAGGTCGGGTTGCGCGAGCGGGCATGGCCATGGCTGCCGCCGGCCTGTCCATCGCAGCGGCCTTCCCCTTCTCCTGGGCGGTCATCCCCGGGTTCGCCCTGGCGGGGTTCGGGAGTGCGACCATCGTTCCCGCCGCCTTCGCGGTGGCGGACGCCGCCCCAGGCTTCCGGGACGGCGCGGCGCTCACGGTGGTCGGCTGGATCATGAGAACGGGTGCGGTGGTCACGAGCCCGCTCATCGGGACGATCTCCGACGCCGTCGGCCTGCGCATCGGCATTCTCCTGCCGCTCGCTCTCGGCGGGGCGGCCTGTTTCTTCTTCTCGCGCTTCGACGCAGCGGAGGGGAAGCAAGCGGCAGAGGGGGGAGTGAGGAAGCCCGACTGGCGGTGAAACTCAGGTCAATTCAAGATTTCACCGGGTATTTGACCGGTGAAATCTGGTTTCATCGAGGTTTCACCGGCTCGGCCAGCCTCCATTCGATCAGTACCCGTTCAAGGCAGCACTGATTCAGGCAACGCTCATTCGGTCAGCACTGACTCAGGCTGCACCGGTTGAGACGCATCGCCGGGATGCGTCGGCCCAGGCGCACCTGTCCAGCACGGCCGGCGCACCCTCCCAGACGCCGGCTCAGATCCCCGATTCGGGCTCACAGAGACACACCGGTCAGGGCGCACTGGCTAGACTCGGATCAGCGACTCGACGAGGAGGAAGCATGAGCGAATTACTGGAAGGCCGCACAGCCCTGGTGACGGGCGGCACGAGCGGAATCGGGCGGGGCATCGCCGAGGTCCTGCGAATGCGCGGAGCGGCAGTCGCCGTCACCGGGGCGACCGAGGCTAGATGCGAGGACGCCCGCGCGGCCGGCTTCCCCGCCTATCGCCTGGACGTGCGGGACCGGCAGGCCTGCAACGAAGCCGTCGCACGCGCCGTGAGCGACCTGGGCGGGCTGTCCGTGCTCGCCTCCAACGCCGGCGTCTACCCCCAGACCCGCATCGCGGACATGGCCGACGAGGACATCGCCGCGATCTTCGGCGTCAACGTCACGGGCACGATCCACATGGTCCAAGCGGCGACGCCGGCTTTGAGGGAGTCCGGGCGCGGACGCGTGGTGGTGACTTCCTCGATCACAGGGAACGTCACGGGATACCCCGGCTGGTCGCACTACGGGGCGACGAAGGCCGCGCAGATGGGATTCGTGCGATCGGCGGCGATGGAGCTGGCCAAGGACGGCATCACGATCAACGCCGTCATGCCGGGCAACGTGGTCACGCCGGGGCTCACCGCGCTGGGAGAGGAGTACATGCAGCGGATGGCCGCCGCGGTTCCGCTCGGATACCTCGGCGAGCCACGCGACATCGGCGAGGCCGTCGCCTTCCTCGCCTCCGACGGCGCCCGCTACATCACGGGCCAGGCGATCGTGGTGGACGGCGGCCAAATCCTGCCGGAGTCCCCGGAGGCCATCGCGGACATGTGAAGGCCACGAACCATTAGCGGACCTCTGCACTGGCCGAGGTCTGCCCGCTACGCCTGGCGGAGTGATGTCTGGTTGGTCGCCTCGCTGCCCGCCTACGCCTGGTGAAGGAGCGCCTCGGATCCCAGGGGCATGTGCGCGCCGAGGAACGTCAGATACTTCTCACCGCCTTCGAAGACGTCCGTGCCGTTGATCATATAGGCGCTCATGAACGGGTCCACGGCCTCGGCGTGGCGGCCCGTCTCGAAACGGGCCTGGCCCAGCCGGTACCAGACGAGCGGATTGTCGGTGGCGCCCAGGGCGATCGCATGCTGCGCGCAGTTCTCCTCCGTGACCCAGTCGCCGAGTTCCCCGGCGCTGTCGGCGATGCACGAGAAGTACCACCACGCCGTCTCGTCGTCCGCCGGAAGCATGTGGAGCGCACGGGACCACGCCTGGATGGCCTGCGGATGGTACCCGTGGTCGGCCAGGTATCCTCCGGCTTCGCCGAGTTCCCTGGGTGTGCGTGCTGTCGAGGGATCTGTGTGCGTACGGGAACGGGAGAAGAATCCCATGGCGCCTTCCTGTCGGTCTGGATGTCCGCCGTTATTATCGGGGCGGTGCGTGCTAGATTTCCAACGGAATCGAGGGGTAACGTTCCCCCGTCCCCGGGTCGCTAGAATGGCAGTGTGTCACTCACTATCGGAATCGCAGGCCTGCCCAACGTCGGCAAGTCGACTCTGTTCAACGCTTTGACGCGCGCCACTGTGCTGGCCGAAAACTACCCGTTCGCCACGATCGAGCCGAATGTGGGTGTCGTTCCCCTACCTGATCCGCGCCTGGACGTGCTGGCACGGTTGTTCAACTCACGCAAGGTCGTCCCCGCAACCGTGAGCTTCGTGGACATCGCGGGAATAGTGCGCGGCGCCTCCCAAGGGGAGGGCCTGGGCAACCAGTTCCTGGCCAACATTCGCGAGGCGGACGCGATCTGCGTGGTCACCCGCGCGTTCTCCGACCCGGACATCGTGCACGTCGAAGGCCGCGTCGATCCGAAGGGGGACATCGAAACCGTCACGACCGAGCTCATCCTGGCGGACATGCAGACGCTGGAGAAGCAGGTTCCGCGCCTGGTCAAGGAGGTGACGGGAAAGAAGACGCCCAAGGACGTCCTGGAGACCGCGCAGGCCGCGCTGACCCTCCTGGAGAAGGGCAGGGTGCTCTCCTCGGGCGGGGCGGACCTCGACCCGGCGGTCCTCAAAAGCTTCGGCCTGATGACCACCAAGCCCTTTATCTACGTCTTCAACACCGACGACGCCGGTCTGGCCGACGATGCCATGCAGGCCGAGCTGCGCGATTTCGCGGCGCCGGCCGAGGCGATCTTCCTCGACGCGAAATTCGAGGCCGAGCTCGTGGAGCTGGAGCCCGACGAGGCGCGCGAAATGCTTGAGGCCTCCGGGCAGGACGAGGCCGGGCTCGACAAGCTGGCGCGGGTCGGCTTCGACACCCTCGGCCTGCAGACCTACCTGACGGCGGGGGAGAAGGAGTCGCGCGCCTGGACGATCCACAAGGGCTGGACCGCGCCTCAGGCCGCCGGCGTCATCCACACCGACTTTGAGCGCGGCTTCATCAAAGCCGAGATCGTCAGCTACGACGACCTGGTCGAGTACGGCAGCCTCGCCGAGGCGCGTGCCCACGGACGCGTCCGCATGGAAGGCAAGGACTACGTCATGGCCGACGGCGACGTCGTTGAGTTCCGTACGGGGATTACGTCTGGTGGGAAGAAATGAGTGACGCAGGTGTCGACGTGGCAATAGCCTCCCAGGCCGTGGGCGACGCGGAGGTGTCTGGCGAGCAGGTGGAGCCGCCGCGCCTCCAAATCTCGGCAGTGCGGATTCGGAATTTCAAGAAGATTAGCGACACCCGTATCGAGCTTGGCCCGATAACCTATCTAGTGGGCGGTAACAACTCGGGCAAGAGCAGTGTTCTTCAGGCGCTTCACACAGCAGTGAGTTGTGCACAGGCTTCTGTTGAGCTTGGGCAGCAAGTCGTGGCTGAAGCTAGCTTGTGATACTCGCCAGTAGCCGACTTTACGTTATTGGGTCACGATACTCCTTATGAGAATAGGCAGGATGGGCAACGAGGTATCGTGGAGTTTGAGGGTCTTGCTGACGAGACTGCGGATCCAGCCGAATATCGAATTGAGATGTATAAGACGCGGAATCACAATAACGTGGGCGTATTGCGCTCGGGTCCTACCGCGGGATTTGGTCAAGTCATTTGTGATCCAAATAAGCTGTTCAGTGTATATGTTCCTGGATTGGCTGGCGTTCCCCATCGTGAGGACATGAGTGGCTATGCTGCGGTTTTCCGTAAGGCTGCAAGTGGCGATGCGAATCTGGTGTTTAGGAACATCATTAGACTGTTGGATGACCGGAGCTTGTTGGGTGAACTTGAACGACTGGTTGGTGAAGTTCTGAAGTCGCACGTCTCTTTCCGAGTGAATTTTGATCCTGAGCGAAACTTGTACGTAGATATCCAGCTAGCAGCTGATAGCGCTCCTGATCCCAAGAATTTCCTTCCCGTCGACCTCTGGGGAACTGGTCTACTGCAGATAACCCAAATCTTTGCATACGTGTTGCTCTTCAAGCCTGCTCTGCTGCTTGTAGACGAGCCAGATAGTCATCTGTATCCATCTAGGCAGAAGAGCTTAGGCGTGGCGTTAGAACGGGTTTCTCAACAATTCCATTGTAAGGTCATTATCTCAACCCATAGTCGCCACTTGATTACGAGTGCGTCCGAGGCGGTGAAGGTTGTGTGGATGAAGGAAGGGCGTGTGGAGTCGTCGTCACACCGTGAGCTCGCTGCCTTGCTTATGGATCTGGGAGCTTTGGATCAACTGGATAACAGCACGAGGACAATTATATACACAGAGGATGAGAACCCAAAGATCCTAAAGCAAGCACTTGATTCTTTGTCGCTTCCAGCTGGCTCTGTAAAGGTCGCGACCTACAATGGTGTAAATAACACGTTTGCTGCGGAAGCCTTTAAGGACATGGCAGAGTTGATGGATTCGGGCCCTCGCGTTCTTATCCATCGCGACCGGGACTTCCTGACAGATCAGGAACTAGAAGAGTGGTCGCGGCCATTCTCAGAACGAAAAATCAGCGTCTTCTGTCCATCTCTTTGTGATACTGAGTCGTAATGTGCGAGTGAAGACCATATCGCGTCTGTTACTGGCATGGATTTGGCGGAGGTGAAGTCGCTCAGAGACGCTGTAATTTCTGAGAACGAGGATGAGTTGCGGAAGAAGCACCGAGAAAAGCGCCGATTTGCAAACAAGCGCTATTTGGATGGTGGCGCTCCGCGAACTGAGGAACTCTGGCCAACCACTGAGCCTCCAACCGAAGACTGCCTCTACGGGAAGCTTCTTATGACAAAGATGGAGGAGGCGTTAAGGAAGAAAGGTCTACTCACCCAAGGAGCTCGACTTGATGACAAAGCAAGTAAGGAGCTCGCCAAGGAGTTGCGTAGGGTGCTAGGGAATCCGATTGGTCCTTAAAGCGCTGCAAAGTGAGGCATTCGAATCACTAAGGGGCGACATATTCGACTGAAAGCAGTCGAATTCCGGTTCAATGTGTGACCTAAGCGCGGAAAGCCTCTTGGCCAAGGACAAGGATGCGATATGAAGCGTGCAGCCCGCAAGTGTGGATAGCTTTCCGCGGATTGCGCGGCGTATCGGCGTGCGGAACCAAGGCTTATCGACAGTGACTTGGTTGGGCCGGTGGCGGTTTGACTGAGAGCCGTTGCTAGGCGGGCGTTTGGCCGCCCAAAATCGTGAAGGCACCCTAGCGGCGTAATCTGCAAAAGGACCAGAGGCCGTTCTAGGGCGCTTACATAATACAGTGTAGCCCAGAACAGACTGTCGTTTGAGGAAAAGTGATATGGACCTAACTGATTAGGTCGCTCAGGAGCGATTTAACGAATATATAGTTGCTTCGAATCTGAACTGCTGAGCCGATGAACATCATAGTGCACGCAAAGGATGTATGGACTTTCTACCAGACCACGGCACCTATATCTGCCAATCCAGTCGTTCCTTCCGCCGGGTGAGCCACATGGGCTTCTACTCCGACGGTTCTCTGCAACGTGAGGTGCCCAAGATTCTAGAGCGTATCGATCATGTCCCGTGGACTCCCGAGGAGATTGAGCGTCGGTTCAGGTCAGGATCCTCGCGTGACGAGCGCATTGTCAGCGTCATCAAAGCGAGTCGGAGCCTCGAATGGACAGACAATGAGTATCAACTCTTCCTTCTGACGCAGCAGGACGAGCGAGGTCGCGGGGACGGGCATGTGACGCTCAGTTCCGAACTTGCCAAGCAACGCACCGGGCGGGGAAGCGCCTGGGTTCGACGTCAACGTTATGTCACCGTTGCGGCATTGCGGTCCGCCGAATCGTTCGGTGACTTTGACCAGCATTAGAGCGAGGACGGTTGAAGTGACACCGCTCTTGTCTCCGTTGCGAAACAGCTTTTGTCCCAGCCGTGAAGCCGCTTTTGTCTGTGCCGCCGTGATGCTGTAGATTTTTAGCAACATTCGGACCTGCCCAGCTTTGGCAGGGCAGGTCCTTTCGTATCCCAGTCTTCGTTTGTCGACGGATAAGCAGCAAGCGCCATCAGCACCATCAATGCCACTGCCGGTGCTTCTTTCATCGCGTTTACCGAGGAATAGAGCCAGAACAGGACATCGAGATGGCGAACGGACGTCGCAGTCGCAGCTGCACAAAAGCGGCGGCCGTCTCTCTGACTATCCGAGGGCTTTCCTTTCTGCTATTTGCCTGATTCAAATCCCGCTATTTGCCTGATTCAAACTCGGCAATCTGCATGATTGACTCATGGTTTACATGCGTCGGACCGCTGATTTGGAACTGGACGACCTGTTCCTTTCGTCGCCGTAATAGCGCTTGACGGTCCCAAAGCCGTCGGCAAGACGACGACGGCTGCTCAACGGGCTTGCGAGCAGCGTGGGTCTGGACCGGACGGCGGAGCGTGTGCCGCTTGAAGCAGATCCCGAGCTGTTCCGATTTCGCCCACGTCCGATACTCATAGACGAGTGGCAGAACGTTGCAAAGGTGTGGGACGTAGTCCGCCATGCAGCCGATCGGGATCCTTCAGGAGGCCAGTTCCTTTTGGTGGGAAGTGCGATGCCCTGGGCCGGTGCAACCGCTCACTCAGGTGCAGGCCGAGTTGGCAGGCTTCGCATGCGCCCTATGACTCTTGAGGAAAGAAGGGTGGGGGAACCGGCCGTGAGCCTAACGCACCTTTTGGAGGGCGGCCGCGAGCAGCTTCACGGGCAAACCGATGTGCGACTGGTGAGGTATGTCGAGGAGATTCTGGCGTCCGGCTTTCCCGCTCTCCGTTCGCTCAGTGGCCGTGTTCGGCGTTTTCAGCTTGACTCTTGCCTTCGCAATCCGGTTGACCGTGACGTGCCCGAGCAAGGGCTCGCTGTCCGCAGACCGGATGCGCTGATGGCATGGCTGCGGGCTTATGCGGCAGCCACCTCCAGCACGGCTGGGTATTCACAGATTCTTGACGCCGCCACCCCGGGGCAGGGCGACAAACCGGCTCGTTCTACGGCGGACGGGTATCGGCGAGTGCTGGAATCTTTATGGCTTCTCGATCCGGTGCCCGCTTGGGAGCTCGGCGGCAGCCAGTTCACGCGACTCGGCCGCTCCCCGAAGCATCATCTCGCTGATCCCGCGCTAGCCGCTCGTCTTCTTGGCCTGAACGAAGCGAAGCTCCTGGGAACCGGAGGCGGTCCTGTCGGGCCCGAAGGGAGGACCATGCTCGGAAGTATGTTCGAGTCGCTGGCGACATTGTGCATCCGCGTCGCGGCGCAAGCTGCTGAGGCCGACGTCGGGCACCTCCGTACTCGCAACGGCGACCACGAGGTCGATCTGGTCGTCATTCGTGAAGACGGTGACGTCCTGGCGATCGAGGTCAAGGCTGCCGGTGCAGCCGACGACGGCGACGCCAAGCACCTTCAATGGTTGCGCAGGTAGATTGGGCAACGGCTGATAGATTCGATCATCGTCAATACCGGGACCGCCGCCTACCGTCGCCCTGACGGCGTCGGTATTGTTCTTTTTGTTCCGATCGACGTGCGATTGTGCTAATGGTTTGCCTGATTATATTTTTGAGTCGGTTTTGACTGCATCATGGGAAGAGTCGTTAATCTTGTGTACAGACGGGCTTCAGCGTCTAATGTGGGGCTGAGACAAAAGTTGCCGACTTGCGGGGTTTGTCTTGCATTCTATGCCGCAAGCCTGTAAACTGACTCTCCCGGCGATAGCCCTTGGTGTCAAACGAAAGTATCTTTCGCCAACAACACCAGCTGCGGCACTTACCCTCCTGGCCGGACTAGTCGATCAAATCGAAAAGAGCAATAGTTACTCGGATAGCCTGCTCAATCTCATCCACTCGAATCCGAGTCTGGTTGACGGGTACTATCAGCCCATTCTTTAACTTGTTTAGCGACAGACGTATAGGAAACCTCTCATCTGTCTCTCGGCCCTGCTTTAGTATTTGAGAGTTCCTTACGCGGATTCGCTCAGGAGCGACATCGCTCGCTCCCCAGATTGACCAAATCGTAACGGTATGCTGCCGCGTTCAAGGCCGGAGCGCGTGCAGCGGGAAGGTGATCGTGCCGTCGGGCAGGGTTGCCGTGAAGCCGGTTCCTGTGATCACCGCTTTGAAGATTGGTGGTGCGGTGTCGATCTGGGCGACGGCGGAGGTCAGGCTCCCGGCGCCTCGCTGCGCCTGCGCGCCGCCGAGCTTGACCTCGATCGCCGCCCAGTTTCCGTTGGGCATCGTCAGAACCGCATCGATCTCATGCCCGTTGGAGTCGCGGTAGTGGTACACATGCCCGCCCAGGGCCTCCGCGTAGACGAGCAGGTCGTGGACAACGGCGGACTCGAACAGGAAACCGAGCGTCGCCAGGTCCGTGCTTAGACGGTTGGCGTCGGCGTGCAGCGCCGCGGCGGCCAGCGCGGGATCCGCCAAATGGTATTTGGACGAACGGCGCAAGCGAGCCTTGGACCGCAGGGAAACGGCCCAGGGCTGGATCGTCTCAAGGAGGAAGACGCGCTCCAACAGCTCGAGGAGCTTAGCGGTTGTGCCCTCCGAAGGCGCAGGGAGCGTCCGCGACATGTCCTTGCGCAGCGTCGCCTGGGAAACCTCGCTCGCGGTGGAACGGGCCAGCGAGGCGATGAGCTGCTCGACGACTGCCGGTTCGGAGCGCAGGCTCGCGAGCCGGTTGAGATCGGTGGTCGCGATGTCCTTGATATAGCTCTCCATGCTGCGGGCGGCGATGTCCGATGGGGCGCTCAGCAGGCCGGGGAAGCCGGGATGCAGAATGCCGTGGACGATCTGCTCAAGTGGAGCCGCGGACATCGAGGGGTGCGGTATGGCGCCGTCGAACAGCGCTCTCAGTGAGACCCCGTCGGCGTTGAGACAGCCGCCTTTCTCCGCCCAGGTCATGGTGCGCTGACGGACTCGGATGAACCGCGCCGCGCCGGTGTGCCGGATGGGATCGGCGGTCGGCACGGCCGAGCCGGTGAGGATGAAACGTCCGGGCTCTGGAGAAAAGTCGACCTCCCTGCGTGCCAGGTTCCAGATTTGGGGGACGATCTGCCACTCGTCGAGGAGGCGAGGGCTCGCCCCGGCCAGCAGCAGACGCGGATCGACCTCGGCGGCCATTTGCGCCTCCGGCGTGTCGAGCAGCGTGTAGGACGATGCGTGCGCGAGACCCGTCATGGTCTTGCCGCAACCACGAGGGCCTTCCAGAATGGCTGCGCCGGTCGACTCGAGCACGCGAACCATGAGAGGGTCTACGGCGCGCGGAAGATAGCTGACGCCCGTGATCTCGCTGGTGTCCACGGGGCCAGTCTAGACGCATTCCGGGGTGCGCAGAGACCCTGCTGGGGGATTTGCAGGGCTTGAAATGCGGAATTTGCAGGATCTGAAAAGGAGGATTTGCAGGGCTCGAAGTGGGGGCTTTGCAGATTTGGGGAGGGTCGGGGCCCTCCGCCGATTCTGATCGACGAAGCGCCGATGGTGTTCGATTCCGGTGCACCGTTGACTTCGCCGGCGTCGCGCCATAGCCTCGCGACAGCGGACGGCGCGGCGGCAGCCCGCTGAACGACGTGCTGAAACCGCAGCCTGCCTAGCTAGATGGGCAGCCTACTAGACAAGATGGTGAGTTCGATAGCACAGGTCCTCTGGGCGATCAACGTCCTTTCGCAGGCCATTGCGGCCGGTTTCGCCTTCTCCTACGTCGTCGTCTTCGGATCCTTCCTGCAATGGACTATCCGCCGGCGAAACTGGGAGTTTTTCACTGAGCAGTACGCGCCGTTCAGGCGGAAGCTGAAAGTCAGGAGGACCTACTTCGCCTTCCTTCCGGTGGGGCCGTTGCTTGTGGCGGTGCTCTCCCTGATCGCCAACCACGGCCGGCATGCCCTGCTGCCGCAGGTGCTCGCCGTCGTCTTCTTTCCCCTCTACTTAGGCCTCGCCCACATACCCACCGGGTTTGCGAAGCTCGAGGAGCAGGTCAATTCGGGGCATCCTATCGACGACGAGCGCCAGATCGCCACATATCTCCGATGGAACCTGCCGCTCCACATCCTTCTGGGCTCCCTCTACGCTGCGGTCGCCGCCGCGCTGCTCCTCACATAGGAAGGCCAGCGCCGCGGGGCCCTGAGGGAACGCGGGGCCCTGAGGGAATCGGTTGGTGTTCCGAACGCTTTTCTCGATTCTCCATCGCAGGCCGACGGCACAAGGTCCTTTCGAGCAACGGCGAAACCCCCGACGCCGAGCCGCCATCGACAGCCAGCGCTATGCCGTCTTAAGCCCGCATTTTGCTACACCGACTGCTCCACGCCTGTGGCGGGTTTACCCCGCACACCGTCGCCGATGGGCTGAAGCCGTGGGGCGGCCCCTCGCCAATGCCGATTTACCGCCCCTGCCGAGTCCTCCAGCGGTTTGTAAGGATTCTTCGAGACAATCGGCGGCATGGGATCGCCAGCGCGAGTTTCGAAAGGACCGATCGATGAACTTTGAAAGGACCGATGGCATGGACAATCGCGATCGCACGGGCGCCGAGCGGGCGCCCGAGGCCGCCAATCCCCTCATGCTCCAGGCCTTCGCCTGGGACCTGAACGCGGACTCCAGCCACTGGCGGCTCCTGGCGGAAAACGCCGCCTTCCTGGCCGCCTGCGGGGTGAGCTCCATGTGGCTCCCACCCGCCTACAAGGGGCAGGCGGGGGTGAAGGACGTGGGGTACGGCGTCTACGACACCTATGACCTGGGCGAATTCGACCAGAAGGGCACCGTGCCAACCAAGTACGGCACCAAGGACGAATACCTCGCCGCCATCGAGGCCCTGCACGCCGCGGGCATCGCCGTGGTCGCCGATATCGTTCTCAACCACCGGATGGGAGGCGAGGCCACCGAGACCGTGCGCGCAACCCCCGTCGACCCGGCGGACCGGCGCCGCCCCATCGGCGAGCCCGAGGATATCACCGCCTGGACCCGCTTCACCTTCCCGGGCCGGGCGGGGGCGTACTCGGACTTCGCCTGGGACTGGACCTGCTTCCACGGCATCGACTGGGACGAGGCCCGCCAGCTCGCCGGCGTATGGCTCTTCGAGGGCAAACAGTGGAACGAGAACGTCGACGACGAACTCGGCAACTACGACTATCTTATGGGCGCCGACGTCCACGCCACGGACCCCAAGGTGCGCGCCGAGCTCGACCGGTGGGGCCGCTGGTACGTCGAGACCACCGGGGTCGACGGCCTGCGCTTGGACGCCGTCAAGCACGTCGGCGCGGACTTCTTCGCCAGCTGGCTGCCCGAGCTGCGCCGCGCCACCGGGCGGGCCCTCCCCGCCGTCGGCGAATACTGGTCTCAGAACGTGGCCGAGCTGAAGGAATACCTCCAGGCCGTCCCCTCCACGAGCCTGTTCGACGTGCCCCTCCACTTCCACCTGCACGCCGCCTCGACCTCCAACGGCGACGTGGACCTCTCTCGCCTCTTCGAGGGCACCCTCGTCGAAGCCGATCCGGCACGCGCCGTCACCTTCGTCGAAAACCACGACACCCAGCCGGGCCAGTCGCTGGCCTCCACCATCCAGCCGTGGTTCAAGCCCTCGGCCTACGCCCTCATCCTCCTGCGAGACGCCGGAACGCCCTGCGTCTTCTGGGGCGACCTGTTCGGCACTCCCGAAACCGGCGACCTGCCGGCCGTCACCGAACTGCCGATGCTCATGACCATGCGCCGCGCCCTGGCGCACGGGCCGCAGCACGACGCCCTCGACGCGCCCGACGTCGTCGGCTTCGCACGCGAGGGGGACGCCGCCCACCCCGGCTCCGGGCTCGCGGTGGTGCTCTCCGACCGCCTAGCCGGAACCAAGCGCCTCCACGTCGGAGCGCGCCACGCGGGCGAGCGGTGGGTCTGCGTCTTGGGCGGCCACGAACCGGTCACCGTCGGCGACGACGGCACGGCCGAGCTTCCCGTGAGCGACGGCGGTCTGAGCGTCTATGTGCCCGAGGCGGCCAAGCCGATCCTCGACGGCCCCGAGGAATACCGGCTGCGGGTGGGAAGCGGGGACTGATCACGCCGAATACCGGGGTAGATTGGCGCCGACCGCCTGGCCGCGAGTGTTGATCGTCGAGAGGAGCAGGGTGACGCCTGAATCAACATGCAACATACTCGAAAACAAGAGCCAAGTTCCCTAGCGAGGCTCATCGTAGTGTTACCAATGACTAATAAACACAACACGACGGGCTTGGCTGTGACCCGCGGAGGCAGTCGCCCATTCGTCGGCGTGCAGACGCGGGAACCGCCCGAAACCTGAAAGGACAGACGATGGAGTACACACGGCTCGGCGCCACGGACATTGCCATTCCTCGACTGTGCATCGGGGGTATGAGCTTCGGGAAGGTCTTCCCGGACTTCCACCAGTGGGTCATCGACCAGGAGGCCACCCAGGCGGTCATCGCCCGCGCTCTGGAGCTGGGCGTCAACTTCATCGACACCGCCAACGTCTACGCCCACGGCACAAGCGAGGAGTTCATCGGGGCCTCGCTGAAGAACCTCGGCATCAAGCGCGAGGACGTGGTGCTGGCGAGCAAGGTCTACTTCAACGAGGGGCACCTGTCGCGCGCGGCCATCGAGCGCGAGATCGACGGCACGCTGAAGCGGCTGGGCACCGACTACCTCGACCTCTACATCATCCACCGCTTCGACTACGCCACCCCCATCGAGGAGACCATGGAGGCCCTCGACTCCCTCGTGCGCGCCGGGAAGGTGCGGGCCCTGGGGGCGAGCGCCATGTACGCCTACCAGCTGCACACCATGCAGGTGGTCGCGGACGCTCACGGCTGGACCAGGTTCTCCTCCATGCAGAACCACTACAACCTGCTCTACCGCGAGGACGAGCGGGAGACGATCCCCGTCTGCCGCCAGTACGGCATGTCGCTCACGCCCTACAGCCCGCTCGCCTCCGGGCACCTGACCCGACCCACATGGGACTCCGACTCCGTGCGGGCCACCACCGACGCCACCATGCGCGGCAAGTACGACCGCGAACGCGAGACCGACATGCCCATCATCGAGCGCGTCGCCGAGCTCGCCGGACGTCACGGGGTGGCGATGGCGGATGTCGCCCTGGCCTGGCACTGGGCCAGGGGCGTGACCGCCCCCATTGTAGGCTGCTCGCGGCCCAGTCGGGTCGACGACGCCGTGCGCGCCCTGAACCTGACGCTCACCGAGGAGGAGATCGCCTTCCTCGAGGAGCCCTACCGCGCCCACGAGCTCGTGGGCCCACTGGCCCGGCCCGGGGACGCTCCGCTGGCCGGCTCGACGACCGATCGGGTGACGTCCGCCGGGCGGGACGTCTCACCGCGGTGAACCGCGCCCGGACGCACAACGAGGAGACAACTGACATGACTCATGAGACTCCCGAACCGACCGCCGAGTGGGACAAGGTCTTCCCGCGGTCTGACGCCGTAGTCCGCGAGAAGGTCGCCTTCCGCACCCGCTTCGGCATCACCCTGGTCGCCGACCTGTACAGGCCCAAGGGGGCGGAGGGCGAGCTGCCCGCCCTGGCCGTGGCCGGCCCCTTCGGCGCCGTCAAGGAGCAGTGCAGCGGCCTGTACGCGCAGACGATGGCGGAGCGCGGCTACCTCACCATCGCCTTCGACCCCAGCTTCACCGGCGAGTCCGGCGGCGAGCCCCGTTATATGAACTCCCCGGACATCAATATCGAGGACTTCCAGGCCGCCGTCGACTTCCTGTCCGTGCGCGACGACGTCGACCCCGGGCGCATCGGCATCATCGGCATCTGCGGCTGGGGCGGCATGGCCCTGGCCGCCGCGGCCGCAGATCCGCGCATCAGGGCTACGGTCGCCTCCACCATGTACGACATGAGCCGCGTGGCCGCCAAGGGCTACTTCGACTCCGCCGACTCCGTCCAGGAGCGCAACCGGACCCGGGCGTCCGTGGCCGCTCAGCGCACCGCCGACTACCGCTCCGGCGTCTACGCCATGGCCGGCGGCGTGGTCGACCCGCTGCCCGAGGACGCGCCCCCCTTCGTCAAGGACTACTACGACTACTACAAGACGCCGCGCGGCTACCACCCCCGGTCCCTGAACTCCAACGCCGGCTGGACCGTCATCGGCGGGTCCTCGCTGACCAACGCCACCCTGCTGGGCTACATCGAGGAGATCGAGGGCGCCGTCATGATCGTCCACGGCGAGGCAGCCCACTCCTACTACATGGGCAGGGACGCCTTCGCCCGGCTCACGGGCGACAACAAGGAGTTCGTGACCATTCCCGGCGCCGTCCACACCGACCTGTACGACGGCGGCGGCAAGAACGCCATCCCGTGGGACCGGCTCACCGGCTTCTTCGACGCCCGCTTCGCCTGACCGGGACCGGAGTCCGGGGCGGTCAACTCGGCGGCGGGCCGCCCCGGAGATCGCCCGCACCGCCCAATAGCCGGGCGTGACGCGGGAGACGGCGGCGACGGCGTCGGGCAGCCAGCCGCTGGGGACCCACGCCCCGGCGCTGCGCAGCGTCATGGCCGGGGTGTGCGTGCTGGAGGGGAGGTGCTCTCTCGCAACGCGGCCATGGGTCTGGGGCGGTCGGGCGCGCCGGGCCCGCGCCGCGCGGGGTCGTGTTCGCGCCCCTGACCGAGCGCGAGTACGAGGTGGTCGAGGCCGTGGCGGAGGGCCTCGACAACGCCGGGGTGGCGTACTACCGGTCCGCGCGGGCCGGGTAGGCAGCGGAGGCTCCGGCACCAGATGAACGACTGGAACGGCGCCACATGGATGGCTGGAACGACGCCAGATGAACGATTACAATGGCGCCAGGTGGACGACTGGAACTGCGCCAGATGAACGACTGCGGAGGCGCCGCGGGCCGGGTCGGCGCCGTGCGGCCATGCTGAGGGGAGAGGCAGATGGAGCAGAAGGGTTATCTGCCGCGGGTCGTGGACCGGCTCATCGACGACTCGCTCGGCTACTCGGGCGGCATCCTCATCGAGGGCGTCCGCGCTTGCGGCAAGACCATGACCGGGCGGCAGCACGCCTCCTCCGAGGTCGCACTGGACTCGGGGCTGCCGCAGATCCGCGCCGCCCTGGAGGTCGATCCGTCGCTCCTCCTGAGAGGCGGCGTGCCGCGACTCGTAGATGAGTGGCAGATCGAGCCCTCGCTGTGGAACCTCGTGCGCAGGCAGATCGACTCCCGCCGTCTTCCGGGCCAGTTCATCCTCACCGGCTCCTCCGTCCCGGCCGAGGACGCCTCCCGTCACTCCGGCGCGCACCGGCTCTCACGGATCCGGATGCGGCCCATGACCCTGTTCGAACGAGGCCGGGGCGACGGCAGCGTCAGCCTGGCGGGCCTGTTCGACGGCCGGGCTCCGGAACCGGTGCTCGACTCGGGGACCAACGTGCCCGAGGCCCTGGACGACCTGGTGCACGGCGGATGGCCGGGCGACCACGACCTGACGACCCGCCAGGCGCAGCGCCACTTGCGCGACTACGTCGAGGACGTCATCAATATCGACGTCGGCCGTCTGGACGGCGAACCGCGCAGGGACCCCGTGCGCCTGCGCGCGCTCATGCGCTCCCTCGCCTGGCACGTGGGGACGGAGGCGTCTTTCAGCACCATCGCCAAGGACGTGTCCGGGCAGTCCCTGACCGCCCAGACCGCCGTCGCCTACGTGAACGCCCTCAAACGCCTGTTCATCATCGAGGAGCAGCCTCCCTGGGCGCCCCACCTGCGGTCGCGCTACGCGGTGCGCACCTCCCCGAAATTGCACTTCGTCGACCCCGCGCTCGCCGCCGCGGTGACGGCCACGTCCGCTGAGCGGCTCCTGGAGGACCTGGAGACCGCCGGACTGTGGTTCGAGTCCCAGGTGGTGCAGCACCTGAGGGTCTTCGCCCAGGCTCTCGGCGGGCACGTCCACCACTACCGCGATAAGGCCGGCAAGGAGGCGGACGTCATCGTGGAACTCGACGACGGCCGTTGGGCCGCCTTCGAGGTCAAGCTGGGCCGGCGCCAGATCCCGACGGCGCAGGCCTCGCTCGCCGCCTTCGTGGCCGACGTCGACACCGCGCGGACGCCGTCCCCGGCGTTCACCGCCGTCGTCACCGCGGACGGGCCCACGATGCCGCTTTCCGACGGCGCCGTAACCTTCCCGCTGTGGGCGCTGGGGCCCTGAGCGGAGCGCGCCGAAGCCGTCGTCGTACCCCGTCACCGCGATCGGCCACAGGCCGGTGTCCCCGAAGCGGGAGGCCAGGTGGCGCACCCACTGCTGAGTGAGCTCGGCCTCGACGACCCCGTCGGTCACCCACGCGCACGGCGGGGTATCAGCGGTGGCTGGGCTGGCAGCGTCGATCTGCTTCTGCCAGAAGGCGGCGGCGTCTTCGATCCAGCCCTCGGCGGCGGTGCCGATGCCGAGCCCGAAGCTGTGGGGCAGACCGTCGTAGGCGTGGAACTCCGACGGCGTCCTCGCGGCCGCGATGGCGTCGGTGCGCGCCTGCATGGTGCGCCAGGAGACGATCCCGTCAGCCGTGCCGACGCAGGCGTAGGTAGGCGGTTCCGTCCCGGTGATCTCCGAGTGCCCGGTGTACTGCATGACGACGGTGCCGGGACCGGGCACGTCGCCACCTCCGAATCGAGCGGGACCGTAGGAACTGAGGGCTGCGGCCAGGCGCGCTCCCGCGGAGCCGCCCCACAGCGAGTAGCAGGCGGGGTCCACGTCGAGCTCGTCGGCGCGGGAGTGGATGAAGGAGATGGCCCGGGCCAGGTCTGCGCAACCGCTGCGAAGATCCGGGCGGTATTGCAGTGTGAAGGCCGTGTAGCCGTGGCGGGAGAGCCACAGGGCGTGCGGCATCGAGTCGTGGATGGAGCCCACGTAGGCGAAACCACCGCCCGCGCTGCACACGGCCACCCGCGGGCGCCCGCCCGCAGTGCTCCCCTGAGCCGAGGAAACGAAGATCCCGGTGTCCCTCAGCGTGGGATCGGAGGCCTTCTCCTCCTCGGTGTAGATGCTGTGGAAGACGACCTCGCCGCGCTCACGCCGCCCGAGCGGATCATTGACGACGTCGACCGTGGTGTCCGTGTTGACGAAGGAGCGCCAGGTGAGCAGGCCGGCCACGTCGGCCAGGGTGTCGCCGGGCCAGGGTGGGTTGAAGGCGATGGGGAACAGAAAACGGCCGTAGTCCTCTAGCAGCGGGTTGCCGATGACATCGGCGATGAGAGTGCTGCTGGTCACCGGTGAATCGCCTTCTGCTGCTCCCGCGTTGGCGACCCTCACTGTTGTGTGTGGCGCCCCGTGTTCTCACTGACGTAGGGCTCCTGGTCGTACATAGAGAAGTGAGTCGCCTCGGGGGTGACGTGGATCTGTTTGATCTCGGAGCCCAGACGTGTGTACATCTCCTCGTCGCCGGCGCGCGTGAAAGCATTCTCGCCGACGATGAGGCCACTGCCCTTTTCGACTGGATAAGCCGTCAGTGATGGCCGGATTGCGCTGGCGCATCCCCTCGACATGCGCGCTTCACCAGGGCCAGTCCGAGGTGAGGCGAGCCTCGACGGCGCGGTGTCGGAAGCGATAGGGCCTGCCGCGGTGGATGATCCTGCGGGCGCGATCCAGGCGCTGCGCGGTCGGCCCCGCGTCTGTCGCCTTCTCGTAGCCTGCTTTCCGTGCGATGTTCGTCAGCGATCGTTCTTCCGGCGCAAGCTCGGCCATGGCCTCGATGAACTGGCGCTCGCGAGCCGGAAGCCGGTCGAGGATGCGCTGCACGTGTGCCTCGGCCTCGGGAGCGGCATTCCGCCACCCGGCCTTGACGTGCTCGGCCGTGATGAGGTTGTCCGTTCCCGCGTACCAGGCGCGTTCTCCGGCGAGTTGGAAGAGGAACGGCTCTCCGCGAGCCCTCTCGACGATGGCCCGCTGAGCGTCCGCCGCCAGGAACACCCGCTCGGTGCCGCCGGCTTCGGTGGCGACCGGCCAGCCTTCGGTGACGAACGTCTGGAGTGCGGCCGTGAGATCGGCGTCGTCGATGGCGTCGAGGGTGACGGTCTGGAATCGACGCGCGAAAGCGGCGCCCGCCTGTGCGCCGGCCATGCCCTCGAACTCGGGCAGGCCCGTCAGGTATACGGCTATGGGCAGGGCGAGGTCGACTTGCGGCCCACCCGGGAGAGCGACCGTCTCTTCGTAGGCCAAGGCGTCGCCGAGGGCGATGAGCAGCTGTGAGCGCGCATGCTCGTCGGCGATGTTCTGCACCTCGTCTATGTGGAGCATGACCATGACGTTCTGGCGCCGCATCGCCGCGCGCCCGATCTCGATGAGGAGTTCGGTGAGGGCGGTGTAGGGCTCGGGTCCGTCTTGCGCGCGCACGGAGAGCGAGATGCCCGAGGCGGCGACTGTCTCGACCCTGCGCAGGAGATCGCCGATGCGTTTCTCCCGGGCAGAGGAAAGGCCGGCTGTGGATGACAGGTCGAGGAGCGCGGAGGCGACCCGCTTGATGGGATCCGTGCCGGATGGGATGCGAAGCTGCGGCGTCGCCCAGTCGCCGGCTTCGGTGGCCTCGCGTGCGATCCTTCGCACGAGCGAGGACTTGCCGGAGCCGGCCTCCCCGAGAATGGTGCGGCCTCGCTCATGGATGCCCGCCAGACGGCGTGGGCGAAGGACGTCCCTCCAGTCGTTGAGCTGACTGGTGCGGCCAGCCCACACCTTGGGCACGGTGTCGGAGCCCGGGCTGAAAGGCGAATCGAGTGGGGTCCTCACGGCGATAAGTTTATCAACGGGTTATGGCTTTGATAAGTTTATCAAGGACCTGTGTGGGTGATTCTCCTCTTCAGCGAGCGGTGGTCCAGCGCTCGGCGAGCGAAGCGCCTTCCAACGCCTTCTCGCCCGACTCGGTGAGTTCCACCGCACGGGTCTGCCCCTTGCGCACGATCCACCTGTGCTCGAGATAGAGCTCAGTGAGCGCGGCGCCGAGCTTTCCGCCCAAATGGAAGCGACGTTCGATCGAATCCATGCACGCCTCTCCTCGGGGCACGGCCTCGAATGTCAAACCCCACGAGGCGACCAGCTTCCGCCCCCGCGGCGACAGCTGCCAGGCGCCATCCAGATATCCCCGTGCGCGCATCCGATCCGCGAGGCGAACCCCGAGACGGCCGGCGAGATGGCGATAGCACGTGCGGGCTTCGCGCAGGTTGTGATTCTGCGTCCACGCCCGCAGACTCCGCGCGGAAGGGGATTGGGTCGCCGCGATCACGCCGAGGCCCTCGACGATGCGGACGACGTCGTCGCCGGAGAACACCACATAGGTGTGCCTGCCCTGGCGGATCTTGCGGACGAGCCCGGCTCCCGCGAGTGCGTTCACGTGTTCGCTTCCCGTCGACCGTGTGATACCCGCATAGGCGGACAGCTCGCCGACGGTCCACGCGCGCCCGTCCATGAGCGCGCTGCACATGGCCGTGCGCGAGGGATGCGCCAGCGCGGCCGTGACCCTCGCGATGTCCGGGAGGGACTCGTCGCGGTAGGCAGGGCGTCGCATATTCATACGCCCAGAATACGGGGCGCATTATTCGGCGTGAGTCGAATCGTGAGCGCTTTGGATTCCGCTCGAGGCTGCTGGCGCGCGCCGAGGTCGTCACTCGATTCTTCGAAGTGCGGCGTGTGGCCTTTCTTGTGGCCGATAGTCGGCGACCGCCGGCCACAGTCTGGATTCGACCGTGCGGTGGTAGCGTTTCGGCCATGGCATTCTCCGATTTCCTCATCGACGGCCTGTCCCGCTCGCGTGAGCGTTTCGACCGCGCGCTCTCCGGCGTCACCGTGAAACAGGCCAACACGCAGCCCACCCCGAAAAAGGCGCCCCGCGTGGACTCGCTGAGCTGGCTCGCCTGGCACACCGCCCGGGAGATCGACTTCCAGATCGCGCCGCTTGCGGGCGTCGAGCCGGTGTGGATCACCGGGCGCCACAAGGAGCGCTTCGCCCTGGACCTCCCCGACGACACCGAGGACTGGCGCCATACCCCCGAGCAGGCGGCCAAAGTGGTGGTCGGCGACATCTCCGTGCTCACGGCTTACCTCGACGACGCCTACGCCATGGCCGCCGGCTACCTTCGCGCTGTGGGCGAAGACGATGTGGACGCCGTCGTCGACGATTCCTGGGACCCGCCCGTAACCCTCGCCGCGCGGCTGGTTTCGATCGTCGACGACGCCGCCCAGCACTCCGGCCAGGCCGTCTACACCCGCCGCCTCCTCGGACTGCCCGGCTGACAGCGGGCTGTATGATCTGGTCATCGCCGTTTCAAAGGAGCACCATGCCGCAGGAACTGTCAGTGCTGACGATGTGGACATTCGTCTCGGAGTGCCCGATCCCCCGGGACATTGGACCGGTTCTCATAGACGGCGAGGAGCCGATCGCCGCTTATAAGACCTTGCGTGACTCCGCCGTCTTCACGGACCGGCGTCTGATCGTGCGCGATGCACAGGGGATGACAGGGAAGAAAGTCGAGATCTATTCCCTGCCGTACTCCTCGATCATCATGTGGTCGTCGGAGAACGCGGGGATGATCGACTTCAACTCCGAACTCGAGCTGTGGACGCACGCCGGGCATATCAAGGTCAAGCTCGGCCGAGGCGTTGACGTTCGGCGTCTCGATTCCCTCATCTCCACAAGGATCCTCACGAAAGCAGGGCACTGACCACTCCGAAGCGTCGATCGCGCCGCGCGAGCGGCGGTGGATTGATCTGCTCCCGGGCGGCCTCGGCACCGGCTCCGATGCTGGCGGAGTGCATGGACTCTCCCGTTCTAGGAGCGTTGACGTCGGTGGGATCAGAAGCTCGAGGAGGAGCCGGAGCCGGAGAAATCGCCCCCGCTGTACCCTCCGCTGGAGTCGCCGCCGCTGGAACTGCCACCCCCGCTGGAGCTGCTCGGAACGTAGGACGACGCGGAGGAATAGCCCACTACCAGGTCGGAGATCGGGGTGAAGGAGCTGAACGAGCCGCTGTCGTCGGAGAGGCTTCCCCCGCCGTCGCCCGAGCTGACGGCCGAGAGCGCGGGGGAGTCGGGGTTGAGGCGGATCGTCGAATGCGGGTCGTAGTATCCGTGCGTGCCGCTGAAGAGCCAGTAGCCGCTGTAGGACGCGTTGTTGCTCGAGGACAGCGAGTTGTTGAAGCGGCGACGGCGTTCATCGGCATACCGTGAGGTGTCGGAGTCGATGGCTCGGCGCGCCAGCCGCCTGGCCCGGGTCTCGGTCTCGTCGGCGATCCCGTCCAGCTCGTCGAGCGCCGTCGAGGGCTTGAGCTCGCCGGCCTCCAGCTCGGAGGTCATCGCGTTCAGCCGTTGGCGCTGAGAGTGGACCCATGCCCGCGTCTCCTCGGTGTCGACCGTCGCCTGCGAATCGTCGACCTGTTCGCACAGGCGGTTGAGCGACTGCAGGTCCTCCATCACCGGCCCCTGCTCGTTGACCCAGACGCCCTCCCAGCCGGAGGACATGGTCAGGAGCGTGGCGGTGTTGGCGATGACGTCGTCGAGCGAATCCAACGCGGCGGAACGCTTCTTGAGATCGCTGACCCGTCCCAGCATCTTCAAGTCGAACCACTGGGCGCCCACGGGGTCGCCGAAGTCCTGCCACTCCCGTGTGAACTTCGCGTACTCCCCGCGGAACCATCGGTAGCGCGCCATCACCTGAGCGCCGTGGGGCTCATCCTCGGGAATCGTGCTGGCATGCAGCTCGGTGGTGTCGTAGTCGTGGGTGACCTGGGAGTAGTGGCGCAACGCCTCCCGCGCGCGGCGTCGGGCCGCCAACCCGCGATATAGGTAGCAGCAGAGCCACGCCAGGCCCGCGATGGCGACGACGCCCGGCATGGCATAGGTCGTCCCCACGTCTCCGCTGCCGGGACGGCCCATGAGGTCCGCGGTCTTCTTCGCCATCGACACCGTGCCCCCATACCAGTCGCCGATGCGGTACTGATCCTTCGCCGCATTCTGGACGGCGGCCTGCTGGCGGAGAGGAATCGTGATGTCCTCGCCGAAGTAGCAGCCCACTTTCCTCCCGTCGGGGGCGACGGCGAAGATCACCAGACCATCACTCCAGTAGTTGGAATTCGACTGAGAGATCCACGGAACGTCGGTGTCGCTGTGCTTGCGGGCGTACTTGAGCACCTCGTCGTTGAGATTGACGATATCGGAGCCGCGTACGGTGAGCACCGCGACGTGCACCTTCCGACGGAACGTCAGGCGTTGGAGCTCGTCGGCCAAGGGCTCGGTCTGGAGGACGTCCGCCTCGTCGTGGATCTCCACCGTGGGATGGTGAGTCTTGCCGAAAGGCCACAACGCGACGATGGGGAAAACGGCGATGAGAGCCAGACTCATCGTGACGTTGAAGGCGAAGGCCAGAACCGCCCGTATGCCTCCCATGCGAACGATGAGCGGCTGCCGAGCATTCCCTTTCGCTGCCTTGGGATCCGCGTCTTGCTGTGATGTCCGCGCACTGTCAATATCCTTCTCTGCCATGAAAGCCATTCTCCCTCCTGTGCGTAGAAGTGGAGCACCGCCTACGTCGAACGGGGACATCTGCCCGTCATTCTCTCTCCTGTGCACAGAAGTGGAGAACTGCGTCCACGACAAGAGATGAGACGTGGTTGAGGCTTGCCCGAGGGCCGAGCTCCGCCTCGATGCCGGTGGCGGCACCGTTGCGTGAAGGTCCGGCCCGAAGCGTCGACGCGGGCGGGCGGGTCTCAGACGCCGAGCATCCTGCGGTACTCTCTGGGCAGCATGCCGATTTCGCGCTTGAACAGCGCGGAGAAGCGGCTGGCGGAGGCGTAGCCCACGGACCGCCCCACCTGTTCGATGGTGAGATCGGGCTGGCGCAGCAGAAGCTCGGCCTGGCTCATCCGCCGCCCCTGCACGTACTGGGTGACCGTCTGCCCGTTGAGCAGTTTGAAGGTCTCCTTGAACTTCGTGGGGCTCATGCACGCGATCCTGGCCAGATCGCCGATGCGCAGGTTCGCCGAACAGTGGTCGTCGATGTAGCACACGATGTCGTGCATGCGCTCGCGGTCGGCCGGGTTCACGTGCTTGACTCCGCCGGTCGCCGAGCCCAGCCGGGAGCGCTCCACGATGAGTCCCATCGCCTGGAGGACCTTGCCTTCGTAGTAGAGCTCGGAGTGCTCGGGGTCGCCCGGACGCGGCCAGAGCCGGGACAGCAGGGTCTTCATCTCGGGGAATTCGCCGTCCGAGCCGAGCGAGACGAAGGCCCGCTCGACGTCCTGGAACTCGCCCGCGTACTCCCTGTTCAGGAACTGCGCCGAGAACTCCGGCGTGATTTCGATGGCGACGCTCTGCACGGGGATGCCGCCGTGCGCCACGCCCTTCCACGGGCCGCCCCCGATGCTCTGGCCCCACACGCTGTTGGGCCTGAGCCTGCGATACGGGCTGAACTCCTCGCCGGCGATCGACTTGAACCACGTGACCGTGAGGTAGCTGGGCGGCTCGACGTCCATGATGAAGTCGCGGCGCATAGTGAAATCGTGGATGCTGATGCTCCACAGCGCCCTCTCGGGGGAGAGGAAGTGAAACCAGCCGGTGCACTCCCGCCCCTCGGACCGGTACGAGTGCCAGAGCCCGCCGAGGCCCGCCGCCGGCGGCGCCTCCACGAAGCCTTCGCTCTCCAAGAGCGGATTCTGCAGTGACTTCCTCACGCCGACGTCCTCCCGGCCTATGACGATGAGACGCGATTATGCGCCGATGGGACTGGAATGCCTAGCGGACGGCCTGCGGCCGGCGTCCCATCCATACACTCGGATAGGTTAGCAATACCTGAGTTGGGAAAGGACGGGAAGTGGGCAAGGCAGCAGCGATGTCGACCGGCGACGGAGGGACCGGACAGAAGGGAGGACCCGGAGAGAAGGAGTCCGGTGGCAGGGGCCCGGCTGAGGCGGGCTCCGCCGAGCAGATGCCGACGAGGGACCTCGCCGGGCTCACCGCGCGCGACCTCATCACGACCGGCGTCTTCACCGCGGTCTTCCTCGTGTTCATGATCGTCGGGAGCGCCTTCTTCGCGCCCAACCCCGTCCTCACGTTCTGGATGCCCGCCGCGTCGGCCCTGCTCACCGGCCCCGTCTATCTGCTGCTCATCGCGAAGGTCCCCAAGCACGGCCCGCTGGCCATCCTGGGCGTCGTCATCGGCGCGATCATGTTCGCCACCGGAATGTACTGGGAGTGGGCGGTGAGCTCCGCGCTCCTGGGCGTCGTGGCCGACATCATCGCCGGCCTCGGCCGGTTCAGGGTCAAACCGCTCAACCTGACCGCCTTCGTCGTCTACTCGCTGGCCCCCATGGGCTCCTACATCATGCTGTGGGTGGACCCGGACGCCTACACGGCGTACCTGACCGGCAGGGGCACCGAGCGGGCGTACATGGACACCATGCTGGACACGGCCGTCGACTGGATGCTGCCCGCCATGATCCTCGCGACCGTGGTCTGCGCCCTCGTCAGCGGCCTGGCAGGCATGCGCCTGCTGCGCAGGCAGTTCGAGCGCGCCGGCGTCACCGCCTGACCGCCGCAGATGACGCAGACGCATAGCCGCGGCCTGCCGGTGCAGGCCGGGCACGCGGGGCGGTGCGTCCACTTGGATCCGCGCACCAAGCTGATCCTCATCGCCGCCATGGCCACGGCGGTGGCCCTCGCGCCGAGCCTCGCCTACGAGATGCTCCTCATGGCGCTGGCTTTCGGCTTCGGCGTCATGCTGGGAAGGCCCAAGGCCTCCGCGGTCATGCTCGTCCTGTACGCGGCGGCGGTCGCCGCCACCCAGCTCGTCCCGTACCTGGACAGCGTGGCCCTGCGCACCGCCTTCGGATCCTTCTTCCTGCTCATGCGCAAAGTCTTCGCCTGCGCTCTCATGGCCTACGCGACCGTGACCACCACCCACGTCAACGAGCTCATGAGCTCCCTGGCGCGGGTCCGCGCGCCACGCCAGCTGAGCATCCCCCTGGCCGTGGCCATGCGCTACGCGCCCGCCGTGAGCGAGGACTGGAGCTTCATCAGGGACGCCATGCGCATGCGCGGCATCTCTCCCAGCCCCATGAGCCTCCTCAAGGCTCCGGCGCGCACCGTCGACTGCGTCTACGCTCCGCTGCTCATGAGCGCCAGCCGCGTCTGCGACGACCTGTCGATGGCCGCCATCGTGCGCGGCATCGAGAACCCCGCCGAGCGCACTTGCTACCTGCCCATCGCGATGCGCCCGGTGGACTACGCCATGCTCGCCCTGGGCCTGTGCGCCGTGGCGGGCGCTCCCATCTGCGGGGCCATCGGATGATCCGCTTCGAGCACGCATCCTTCGCCTACCGTTCAGGCGCCGCGGCCGAGGCCGGGGTTCGCGACGTCTCCCTCCACGTGGGCTCCGGCCAAGTGGTGGTCCTGTGCGGGCGCTCCGGATGCGGCAAATCCACCCTGCTGCGCATGGCCAACGGGCTCGCCCCGCGCTTCTTCCCGGGAGAGAGAACCGGACGCGTCCTACTCGACGGCGAGGAGGTCGGCGACCTGGCCACCTGGCGGATCGCCGAGCGCGCGGGGACACTGTTCCAGAACCCCCGCACTCAGTTCTTCAACGTCGACGCCACCGGGGAAGCGGCCTTCGCCTTGGAGAGCGCCGGATGGCCGGGAGAGGAGATCCGCGCCCGCGTCGGCGAGACCTTCCGCGAGCTGGGCCTGAAGGACTTGGCCGGACGCAGCGTCTTCCGCCTCTCCGGCGGGCAGCGCCAGAAGGTCGCCTACGCGAGCATCTGGGCCCTGCGGCCGTCGAACCTGTTGCTGGACGAGCCGACGAGCAACCTGGACATGCCGTCCATCGCGGACATCGCGGCCTTCGTCGTGCACGGGAAAGCCGCGGGCCGTTCGATCCTGGTGGCCGAGCACAGGCTGGCCTGGCTCACGGGCATCGCCGACGCCTACGTCTACCTCGAGGAAGGCCGCGTCTCACGCGTCATGGAGGCCCGCGAGTTCGCGGCGCTCAGTCCGCAGGAGCTGGTTTCCATGGGACTGCGCACGCGCGACCTCGACGACGTCGCGCCCGCGAACGACGCCGTCGCCCCGCCAGGGCGCCGCGGCGTCGCGCTCTCGGCACGGGGACTGTCGGTCGACTACGGCCGGGGCCCAGTGGTGCGCGAGGCCGACGTGGACCTGCGCTCCGGCGAAGTCGTCGCCCTCGCCGGCCGCAACGGCGCGGGGAAGACCACGCTGTGCCGCGCCCTGTGCGGCTTCGAGCGCAAGGCGAAGGGGGCGGTCAGCCTCGACGGGAGGCGCGCTGCGCGCAAACGCCGGGTGCGTGCCTCCTCCATGGTGTTCCAAGACGTCGACTACCAGCTCTTCGCCGAGTCCGCCGCGGCCGAGGTGACCTTCGGCCTGCCGCGCCGCGAAGCCGCCGCCGTGGACGTCGCCGCCGTCCTGCGCGAACTCGCGCTGAGCGAGGCGGCCGCCAGGCACCCGGCCACGCTGTCCGGCGGCCAGAAGCAGCGCCTGGCCGTAGCGGCGTGCCTGGCGGCCGACAAACGGCTCCTCGTCTTCGACGAGCCGACCAGCGGGATCGACCTGGACGGGATGCGCCGCGTCGCCCGCCTGCTGGGCCGATTGGCGGCCCAAGGCCGCGCGATCCTCGTCGTCACCCACGACCTGGAGCTCATAGCGTGCGCCTGCGACCGCGTCCTGCACATGGACGGCGGACGCGTCGTCGGCCAGGCCTCAGTCCGCGACGACTTCGACGCGGTCCGGACGATGACGGGCGCATCCGCGTCCGTGCAAACGGAGAGGAAGGAGAAGCACCCGTGAACAAGACGAGCAACCCGGTCGCCCTCGTGCTCCGATGGGCGGGCAGGAACAGGAAGTACTTGGTGGCCTCCATCGTCTGCGCGACACTGTCGGGACTAATGGTTGCGGTGCCCTATTTCGCCGTGTTCGACATGATGCGCGCCGTCTACGAGGGCAGGTGCACGACCCGGGTGGTCGCCGTCGACGCCGCCGTCCTAGTGGCGGGCACGCTGCTGCGCCACATCCTGTTCGGCGTGTCGAACGCCCTCGCGCACAAAGGCGCGTACGGCGCCCTGCTCGACGTGCGCTGCAGCGTCCTCGACCGCCTGTCGAAGGCGCCGCTGGGCGAACTGGACGACCGCAGCACCGGCCGGATCAAGACCGTCCTCTCCGACGACGTCGAGAAGCTCGAACTCCTGCTCGCGCACAACCTGCCGGAGGCCTTCATGTACGTCTCGGGGCCCGCCGCCGCATTCGTCTTCCTCCTGACCGCGAACGCGCCGCTGGCGCTGGTCACGCTCGTCCCCGTGATCGCCGCGTTCGCGGTGCTCGTCCGCCTGTTCAAGATCGCCCGAGCCATCATGCCCCGAGCCATGAAGTCCCTGGAGGACATGAACTCGGTCATGGTGGAGTACGTCAGCGGCATGCGCGTGATCAAGGCGCTCGACATGGGCGCCCGCTCGTTCAGGCGGTTCCGCGCCGCCGTGGACGAGGAGCACGAAGTGTGGGGCGAGATGTCGCGCCGGACCGGCCCCGGGTTCGCGGCCTACGTCGTCGTCATCGAGGCGGGCCTCCTCCTCATGGTCCCCCTGGGCGCCCTGATGCTGACCCACGGCGCCGTCGACGGGTCGACCTATCTTCTCTTCGCCTTCGCGGGGTCTCTCTACCTGACTGAGATCAGGCTGCTGCAGGACTTCTCCAACAAACTCTCCCAAGCCTCGGCGGGCGCCCAACGCGTCCAGGAGCTCCTCGACGTTCCCGCCTTCGGGGCTGGCCAGGCCTTTCCCGAGGACGCGTCGATTCGCTTCGACGGCGTGTCCTTCGCATACGGCGACGACGCCCCCGAGGTCCTGCACGACGTCTCGCTCACCGTGGGGGCGGGCGAGCGGCTGGCCCTCGTCGGGCCCTCCGGTTCGGGGAAGTCGACTCTCGTCGAGCTGGTGGGGCGCTTCTACGACGTAACCTCGGGCGCCGTGACCATCGGCGGGAGGGATGTGCGCGACATCGACTACGACGACCTGCTGGCGCACGTATCCGTGGTGTTCCAGAAGACCTTCCTCACCAGCGGGACGATCGCGGAGAACATCCGCATGGGCTCCGACGCCACGCTCGAGGAAGTGCGCGCGGCAGCGCGCCTCGCGCAGGCCGACGCCTTCATCGCGGCGCTCCCCGACGGATACGACACGGTCATCGGCACTCTGGGCGCACGGCTCTCAGGCGGCGAGCGTCAGCGCATCGCCATCGCCCGCGCCATCCTCAAGGACGCGCCCATCCTCGTGTTGGACGAGGCCACGAGCTCGGCCGACCCGGAGAACCAGGCCTTCATCGACGAGGCGATCGCCAGCCTGTGCGAGGGCAAGACGGTGCTGATCGTCGCCCACCGGCTCGACGTGGTACCCGGCTGCGACCGCGTCGCCGTGATCGAAGACGGATCGCTCACCGCCGTGGGAACCCACGACGAGCTGCTCGCGTCCAGCCCCTACTACCGCACGGTCTGGGAGGACTACAACCAGTCCCGTTCCATGAACTATCGCGTCGGAGCAGCGGACTCCGATGCGATGGACGCCCGCGGGAAGCGGGAGGTGCTCGCGGAAGCGGCCCCGAAGGCGGCTTCGACGACGGCGACGTCAGCGGATGCGGCGCCGGCTGAGGCGGCTCCCTTCGCGAAGGGCCGGGACTTCTACGTCTCGTGCGCGTGCACGGTCGTCGAGGGCATGCTGGGCGGCTTCAACTTCGTGCTCGTCTACCTGGTGATACAGCAGGTCTTCTCCGATTCCGTCAGCCTTGCGGCGTTGTTCGGGGTCACGGGCGCGCTCGTCGGGGTGTTCGCCCTCCGCCTAGCCGTCTACTCCTTCGGCTACGTCCGCGGGCAGATCGGCGGCTCGCGCATCAGCCGAAACCTGCGCGTGGCCTTGGGCGACTCCATCAAACGGATCCCCCTCTCCCGCTTCACCGAGCGCTCCAGCGGGGAATACCTGCAGGCCCTCACCGTGAACGTCAACGACTACGAGCAGATCCTCACCCACAGGACGGGCGACATCCTCAAGAACGTCTCCCTGGCGAGCGTGATCACCGTCTTCGTCGCATTCTTGTACGCTCCGGCCGGAGCGGTCGTGCTGCTGTCCTTCCTCCTCCTCGTCCCCGCCGTCGCCCTGTCATGGCGCCAGGTCAAGGTCCACGGCCCCCACAAGGACGAAGTGCGCGCGAGCAACTCCAGCGCCATCATGGAGCACGTCGACGGCATGCAGGCCCTGCGCGCCTACGGCATGGCGGGCGTGCGCAACGATGCGATCGTGGACAGCATGCGGGAGTTCTCGCGCGTCAGCTACGTCTACGAGCGGGCCGTCATACCCGTGGGGGTGGCTCTGGCGATCCTGGCGGGCCTGAGCCAGCCCCTACTCGTCGTGCTGTGCTACCAGGCGTGGAAGGCGGATGCCGTCGCCGCCTCTTCCTTCCTGCTCATCTCCATGATGCCGCTGTTGACGTTGAGGCTCGTCAACGGCATATTCATCGACCTGACCGCCTACCGGAACCTCAGGATCGCGAGGAACAACGTCGCCGCCGTGCTCGCTGAGCCTCAGGAGGAGGGCAGCTTCGACGCCGTGCCCATGGAGGGAGCGGCGATCAGCCTCTCCCATGTGGACTTCTCCTACGGACGGGGGCCGCGCGTGCTCTCCGACTTCAGCCTTCGCGTGCCGGAGGGGAGGCTGACGGCGCTCGTGGGCGAGTCGGGCTGCGGCAAGTCCACGGTGCTCAGCCTGATCGCCCAGCTGTACCGCTCGGATCGCGGGACCATCGCCTTCGGCGGCGCCGACACCGCCGCCTACGCGCCCGAGAGCGTGCTGCGCAACGTGGCGCTCGTGGACCAGGACGTGTTCCTCTTCGACGACTCGGTTATGGACAACGTGAGGTACGCGCGGCCCGGAGCGAGCGACGAGGAGGTGCGCGAGGCGTGCCGGCTGGCCAACGCCGACGGCTTCGTCAGCGCGCTGCCCGAAGGCTACGCGACGCGGATCGGGGAGAACGGCGGGTTCCTGTCGGGCGGCGAGCGCCAACGCATCTCGATCGCCCGCGCCATTCTCCGTGACGCGCCGATCGTCCTGCTCGACGAGGCCACCTCCAACCTGGACGTGGAGAACGAGCTGGCGGTACGCAAGGCCGTCGCCAACCTGCTCTCCTCGCGCAAGACCGTGGTCATGGTGGCGCACACGCTCTCCGTCATCCGCAAGGCGGACAGCATCGCGGTCATCGACGGCGGGGCGGTCGCCGAGCAGGGCACGCACGAGGAGCTGCTCGCGCGCGGCGGCAAGTATGCGCGCATGTGGAGCGCCTCGCGACCATAGCGAAGCCCTTCAGCATCTGCGCGAGGCGAGGCGTTCGCGAGGACCGCCCTTCAACTGGGTGCCGATGAGCACGGCTATCTCGGCGGCCACCGCCCGCGAGCCTCATCGCGGCGTATGGCATGAACCGAGTCAGGTAGAATCCCCGATGACGGAAGGCTCCTGTCAGATTGGGAGTGCAAGGCATGGCAAATCCGCGCAAGGCGGCTAGCGCTGCTCGGACGTCCAGTGTTGGAGGGCGTCGAAGGATAACCACAGGCGGCCCTCGCCGGATCCAGAGCGGTCAGAGCGACGGCCCCCAGCGCCAACGCTACCTTGTGACCTTCCCGGCGGGGCTCGCCGCTTTGGTCGAGGAGTGCCTTCGGGCCGATCTGCGGCTGGTTTCAGCGTCTCACAGGGACGATAGCGCCCTGCTCTTTTCGACGTCGGCTCCGGCCGAGTCGGTGGCCAAGCTGCTCTACATCAAGAATGCCTTTCAGCTGGTTCTGGAAGTGCCCCGGACTTCTTTGAGCGGTGCGGCCAAGGCTATCGCCCAACGGCTACGGCGATCCGTCCCGCCTGGCTTGGAACGCATGTCCGGTTTCCGGATCATGGCGCAGATAGATGGCCAGTTGGAGCCGTTGGATCGCCATGCGAAAGGGACGCTGGAGCGTGCCGTGATGTCTGCTACAGGGGCGCGGGTGATGTCCCGCGGCGGCGGGGACGAGCTATGGCTCATCGGGAGGCGCGCCTTGGGGACCATCGTGCTGGGGCGTCGCCTTTCACGAGCGGCCAAGCCGGGGCCGGCCGGGTCGCTGAGCCCCGAGCTGAGTCGGTTGCTAGTGCGGATGTCGAAGCCGCAGGGCGGGGATGTGTTCCTGGATCCGTTCGCTGGAAGTGGAGCGCTTTGCAGGGCGCGCGCGGAATGGCCGGCCAGGCGGGTCATCGGGGTCGACCTGTACGCCGAGCCTCGTTTCGACAGCCCGAGGGCCGGCGCGCCGATCGAGTTCCTGCGCGAGGACGCGCTCGAACTGCCCTCGGTGGAGTCGGGTTCGGCAAGCGTGGTGGCGACGGACCCGCCGTGGGGGGAGTTCGAGTCTTTCGCCGGGTCGGCCCAGGAGTTCTACGCGGCCATGGCGGCGAGCTTCCGCCGTGTACTCGACCCGCGGACGGGACGGCTGGTGCTACTGGTCTCACGGAAGATGGAGCAGCTTGTGGCAGATGAACTGATACGTGCAGGATTCGAAGGGCCACGGCTGGTTCCGGTGCTGGTCAACGGCCATCCGGCGACTGTTTTGAACGCCTGTCCGGCGGAGGCGAGGGACGATGGCGGCTGACAAGGAGCCGGCCCCGGCCGGCAGTCATCGCCTTCATTCGAACTTCATTCGAAGCGCCCCCGCTCGCAGACCACTCGATTGCCCCACTCGGTCAGGGCGGTCAAGGCGGGAAGGAAAGTGCGCCCGAATTCGGTGAGCGAATAGACCGTCTTCACAGGCGGCTTGCTCCCGAAGACCTCCCGTGAGACCAGCCCGTCCCGCTCCAGCTGCCTGAGCTGGTTGCTCAGCACCGCCTCCGTCGGCGAGATGAGGGCGCGCCGCAGCTCGCCGAAACGTTTGGGCCCGTGCTGCAGGTGGTAGAGGATGACCGCCTTCCACTTGCCGCCCACCAAATCCATGGCGACGCTGATGGGACAGGGGTAGGTTTTCCCACCCAGACTCACGAAATCGCTGATGCATTCCGTTCTCATGGCCTGCGCCTTCCTTCCCAGGGTACCTATCCGAAAGGATAGTTCTTGTTCCAGTCGACTCGCGGTTCCATACTGGCGTTTGCACACGATCATGACCCCCTGAAGTTCAAGGAGAATGCCGCAATGCCCGCTGAACCGCTCATAGCCGTCGCCGGCGGCACCAGCAAGCAAGGTCGCAGCGTCGTCAGGACGCTGATAGACGACGGACGCTTCAGAGTGCGCGCCCTCACCCGCGATCCCTCCTCCTCTCAGGCGCAGAACCTCGCCCGGCTCGGCGCGGAAGTCGTCTCCGCCCCGCTGGCGCTGGGGCACGACGAGGAGTGGCTCGCCGCTTTCGTCGGCGCGGACGGCGCCTTCCTGATGACCCCGCCCATCGCGCCGGAAGGCTCGCGCGAATACGAACTGGGGTGCCGCCTGGCGGACGCCGCCGTGCGGGCGGGCGTCGGACGCCTCGTGTTCAGCACCCTCGAAAACGTCGACGAGATCTCAGGCGGGCAATGGTTCGCCCCTCACTTCACCGATAAGGCCCGGATCGCTGACTACATCCGCACGCTGCCCGTGACCTGCGCCTTCGTCATGCTCTCCTTCTTCTTCACCAATCTGCTGGAGTACTACGTGCCACGCAGGGAAGGCGACTCGCTCATTCTGCCCGTCTACCTTCCCGAGGATTTCCGGGCGCCCTTCGTGGACCCGCTGACGGCCACCGGCCCGGCGGTACTCGAAATCCTCTCCCACCCCGAGGCCTACCGGGGCCGAACGCTCCCGCTCGTCGGCGACATCGTCTCGCCCCGCGAGATGATCGAGACCTTCCAGCGGGTCACCGGCGTGAAGGCCGAGTACGGCGATGCGTTCACGCGCGAGGGTCTGCTCCACTACTTCCCCGAACTCGCCGCCGAATCGCAGGCGGAGGAGATCCTGGGCATGGTCAACTACACGGTGAACTACGGGTATTTCAGGCCGGGACGCGATTTGGAATGGAGCCGCCGCCTCACCCCGGGCACCCTCACCTGGGAGCAGTTCCTGCGCGCCACCGGATGGCGCGGCGAGCGCACCCCCTTCGGCGGCTCGCATAGCTGAACGGGGATTAGATGTGTATGGGTAACTCTGAATGGGTATGAGGGGTTGACCTGCGGGGCTTCCGGATCGCATCCTGTTGGCAGCCACTTCCAGCGCTCATTTCGCACAGCCAGAACAACCTGAGGAATCCACCGTGTTCAACAATTCGCACTCCCCGATCCCGTCCGTCCGCCCGGCCGGCCAGCACCTTCAACAGGCCCGGGGCCTGGGAGGAATCCGAATCCTCCAGCGGGCTCGGCGGCGTCGGCGTTTCCCGCGTCCTCGATCCTCCCGGCTCGGCCTTCTCTCAGCGATCGCGATGATCCTGACCGTGGCCGACGTCGGTGCCACGGCCCACTCCGCTCAACGGCCGGCTGCTGTGCCGACCGGCCGCTACGTGGCCCTCGGCGACTCCTACGCTTCAGGCTTCGGCGTACTCCCGTATGCCAAAGGCACCGACGTCGTCGGCGGCAACAGGTGCAAGCGCTCCGAGGGCGCCTACGCTCACAAGGTGGGCAAGCGCATCGACAGGGCGCTGGATTTCCACGCCTGCGCCGAGGCCCGCACCAAGGACTTCTACCAGGCCAACACCGCCTGGGGCGAGCCCGCCCAACTCGACCGCGTCGGCTCGTCCACCGGCCTGGTGACGTTCTCCATCGGAGGCAACGACGCAGGTTTCCGCAAGACCCTCACCGACTGCATCGGGGGCGCGAGGATATTCCCCTTCGTCACGTGCAGCGGCGACAAGAAGATCACCGACCCGGTCGACGCCGCCCTGGACGCCCTGCGCGGCAAAAGCACGCAAGAAGGCATCCACAGCTACGACGCGATCATGGCCGACATCCGTTCACGCGCCCCCAAGGCCGCGGTCGTCGCAGTCGGCTATCCCCACATGTTCCCCGTCAAGGGAGGGGAAGGCGGACTGATCCCGGGGCGCTGCGAAGGGGTCAAGAAGGTGGATCAACGTTGGATCGCGGCCAAGACCGATGAGGTCAACGCGGCCCTGAAGGCCTCCGCGCTGCGCCACGGCTACCTGTTCGCCGACCCGACCGGCGCATTCAACGGCCATGAGCTGTGCGGCGCCAAGGGATCGTGGTTCTACGGCCTCTTCGAGGACGGCCGCTTCCATCCGATCGCCGACGGGCACACCGCAACCGCCGACGCCGTCATGAACGCCCTGAAGGACGGAGGCGGCCAGCAGGGCGCCGCCCTCCCCGCCGCCGAAGAGCAGGTCCGCAACGCGCGGCCCAAGGGCGCCATGACCGTCGCCCGCAACGGCTCCCGGCTCTCCTTGGACGCGTCGGCCTCCACCGACGCCGACGGGACCGTCGCCAAAGTCGACTGGTACATCCAACGCCCCGACGGCAGCGAAGAGGAACTCCACGGCGTGCGGACCGCCACCACGGTCTCCGCCGACCAGGCCGTCTCCGTCACCGCCGTCGTGAAGGACAACCGCGGCATGGAGGACTTCGTCACGCAGGTGTCGCCCGCAGCCAAAGGGCAGGCCAATGGCGCCAAATAGCCCGGGAAGCCCCCGGGCGGGCCTGGCGAGCAGTGGTTTGCCCTCCTAAGGGGATTGCGATGTCCGAGCATTCTCCACACGGCCGCATGAGCGTCCGGTACACCCATGGACACGGCCCGGCGGTGCTCGAAGGGCACTCGCGCCGCGGCGCCTTGGATTCGGCGGGATATCTGCTCCCCCGCCTGCACCCCGGTATGGACCTGCTCGACGTCGGATGCGGGCCGGCGTCCATCACCGCCGATCTCGCCGAGCTCGTGGCGCCCGGACGGGTCGTGGCGCTCGACGCCTCTCCCGCCGCGTTGGAGGCGGCCCGGGCCACGCTTGAGGCGCGGGGCCTCTTGGACCGAGTCGAACTGGCCGCCGGCGACGTATTCGCTCTGCCCTTCGAGGACGGCGCCTTCGACGTAGTCCACGCCCATCAGGTGATCCAGCACGTGGACGGGCCGGTGGCGGCCCTGGCCGAGATGCGCCGAGTCGCCCGCCCCGGCGGGACGGTCGCGGTGCGCGACGCCGTCTACTCGGCCATGAGCTGGTTTCCGCGGCCCGAAGGCATGGACCTGTGGCTTTCTGTCTATACGGCCACCGCCCGGGCCAACGGCGGCGAGCCCGACGCCGGAAGCAGGCTGCTGGCATGGACGCGCCAGGCGGGGCTGACGCAGGTGGTCGCCTCGGCCTCGACCTGGTGCTTCGCCACGGAGCGAGATCGCGAATGGTGGTCGGCCACATGGGCCGAGCGGTGCCTGACTTCGTTCGGCCCGCAGGCGTGCGAGATCGGTTTGGCGACGGCCGACGACCTCGAGGCGATGGCCGAAGGATGGCGGCAGTGGGGTGCAAGCGAGGACGGGTGGTTCACCGTGGTCCACGGAGAAATCCTCGGTAGTGCGTGATTGTAACGAACTCAACTCCAGCAGGGAAGGCTCATCAGGTTCGTCTTCTCCAACGGCAGGAGTCCGTCGTCAAGCTCTTTTAAACGCAGGTAAATGTTTCTCATGGCTGCCCTATCCGGTAGATGCTCACCTCCCGCCGCTGCTTCGAGTACGGTCGCGGTGTGAATCAGCTGGATGCTTCCGACGGATCTTCCCATATTTCTCAAACGTTGCAGTCGTTTGGCTTCTTTAGCGGCGCGATCCACCCCATCGCCATCGTCGATGAGAATAACGACATCTTCGCCGGCCTCGGCTGCGACGGCTGCATGCGCGATGACCATAGTCTCTCCAAGATCTTTCGAAGAGTGCATGCGTCGGGCATATGGGACGCCGCTGATTCGCTCGACTGCGATCGATAACCCCTTTGTCACATCATCGGAGAGAATCCGCAGGAGTCTCGGCGGTAATTTTCTCCAGACGCGTTCTGCAGCTGAAAAGCGCTTATCCTGGTGCGCTTTTCGAAGAACTTCCTTCTCTACAGCTTCTGGTGCACTCAAAGCTCCTAAAATGCTGAAAAGTAATCTCTCCTTATTTATAGAAAAGAAGTTGATGCTCGGTCCTGCATCGATAATGGTATACCCACTCATGTGGGGTTTTCTGGTTGGTCAATGTCTAAACAGCTCAAATCCACGGTGACGGGTGGTAGATCTGCAGCCGACACCCGAGGTATTTCGAGCGGAGAGGGCGTGATTCCGGCCTTTGAGAGTTCCTCGACTGCGTTTTCGACGCTGCCCCTCTTAAGTGTGGCGATGGCTTGAGCTGTTACGACGCCTTCCCTGTAGCCGGAAATTGCGCGCGCAAGTAGGTGTTGCGGTGCGCGTGAGCGGTTGGAACCGTCCTGGAGGGACTCGTACTGATCTTTCCATCCGAACTGCGTAGCTAGTTGGAGTGTGTTTATCGCCATCCATTGCTTTTTGATTGAAACATCGATGTATTGACATTCGCAGAGAGCAATGGCGGCAATCGCCGGGGAGACCAGAAAACTTTGCACGACGGCGGACAGGTCGGCTGTGGATAAGGATTTTCGATTCCCGAGCAATTCTCTTAAGCCGTCTTCAGGTAGAAGCAAATGACGTGCAAATGCATCTGCGCGTATTTCTTGTGGACTGCGGGAGCCGAATTCTGTTTGGCTATTCCAGTCTTCGAACAACACGTGGGCAAGTTCGTGCGCTAAAGTGCTGCGCTGCCGCATTGGATGAGGGGTTCGGGCGATGCCAATGAAAGTGACTTCTCGATCTGGGTCGTGTATAGTCAACCCGTGCTCGTCGGGATCTGCATCGATTATAGCCACATCGTGTCCGGTAGTTTGTTCGATAAGCGCAACGAGATCGCCTAACGGTTGTAAGCCTAGACGATGTTCGCGACGGAAAGAGATCGCCGCTTTTTTGGCCTGAGCTTCCAGGTTCATTATTGCGGTATCAGCGAGACACTGCGGGAATCGCCTGATCGTCCAGGTAAGCGTCTAGTTCGATGAAATGAAGCAAACGCTGGCGCATTCTCTCCATCGTCGAACCATTCGTCGTTCGCGCGGCACATTGAATTCTCTCGGTGACGGAATTTCCCGACAGCTGCGCGACTGTGCAGCCAGTGGCTTCGGCCATCAAGATGATCTCGGTCATCTTCGCTGAGCGTTTGCCGGAGAGAATGCGGCTGAGCGTCGATTGGGATATGCCGGTGCGGTCTCCAAGCGCCCGTTGAGAGAGCCCGGCTGCTTCGCAGGCACTTGCAATCGCCGCTCCCATAGGTGTCTTCGCCATACGAACCGCCTTCTGAATCAAGTCTCGTACTGTGATTCAGTCTAGCGCGTCGCGGGGGAGTGCAGTCAAGCCATCCCGTCGAAACAGGGACGCATCCTCCGCGGTCAATCTCCGAGACGTCATCCGGCCTTGCCGCCGATTGCGGGGCGGGCCGATGCCCCCGATCGCGTCAGGTCGCGCTGCCTGTGAAGGTCACGACCACCTCGTACATGCCCTTCAGCAGGCGCATGGCGGTGAAGCCGAAGCGAATCCCGCGTGGGAGCTGTGAGCGAGAATGGCCGGGAAGGTAGGAGGAGAAGTCGAACTCGATGCGCACGTCGTCTATTCGATCGCTCCAGGTCCGCACGCTGTAGGGGTCCTTGACCCGGAAGGGCATGCGCGCGTCGGGGGTGCCGTTGCGGCGGATGCTCTTCTCGCTGCCTGCGGTCATCTTCGGGGATTCGGCGTCGTAGCACAGCCGGCCGCCCGGGAAGCGCGTGCCCATCTCGCGCACGAGCGCTCTGACTTCGTCGACCTCGAAATAGTAGAAGACGCCGGCTGCGATCGCGATGAGCCCTCTGCCGGCGTCGACGTGGTCCATCCATCGATGGTCGGTCGCCGAATAGGGGAGGGCGACCTCGCGTTCGTGAGGATCGATCCAGCGGTCACGCGCCTGAAGCACTTCGGGGAAGTCGAGATTGTAGACGAGGGAATCGGGATCGACGATTTCGTGCACGATGCGGTCGAGCCCGCAGCCGATGTTCACGATCGCCGCACCGGGGTGGCCTGTGAGATAGGCGTTGATCTCGCGGATCGTCAGCAGATGACGCAGGCCGTAGACGGCGGTTGGAAAAGCGCCGAGCTGCTGCGCGGTGCTCCCCTCGGATTCCCGGATGCTCATCGCGTGCTCCGCCCAGGGGTCCGGGAAGAGGTCCGGCCAGCGGCGCGCGGCCTCGGCGCGGCCCATCAGCGGGAAGAAGAGCGTTTGCTGTACGTCGTTCAAGTTCACGGAGAGTCCTTTCGATGGGGCGGCTGAGGGCGATGAGGCGGTTCCGGCCGTGGTGAGTCGGCGAACCGGGCGGATTCGATCCGCCGGGCTCGATGCTTGAACCCTGACTCCGAACGCCCTGAATGTCTCGCAACGGCATGGTTGAGTCTAGCCGGAGCCGACCGAGCCGGAGCCGTTCTTCATGCGGCCATCCGTACGGGGCCCGTCGGCTCATCGAGTCCGTGGCTGCCGGATCGATAGGATTGCCCCGTGTACACGCCGCGCTTCGTCACCCTCCCTCCCGGGGCCGTTCGCCTTCACGACGCCCGGCTCGGCGAGCGAGTCGACCTCGAACTTCAGGCCTTCGCGATCGCCGACGCTCCGGTGACGCAGGCGGAGTACGCTGCGGTGCTCGGGCGGCACGCCGCGGTCAGGGCCGACGCCATTCCGAAGACGCCGGGCCCCCATCGTTGCGAGCCCGCGGGCGCGGCGCTGCCCGACACCCCCGTGCATGGCGTGACCTGGTTCGATGCGATCGGCTGGTGCAATGCGGCGTCGGACCAAGCTGGCCTCCGACGCGCGTACCGCGTGGACGGCAGCTTCGTCGACTGGGCCGTGGACGCCGACGGCTACCGCCTGCCCACCGAGGCCGAATGGGAGTACGCGTGCCGCGCGGGAACGGACGGACCGACATACGGGCCGCTTGGCGAGATCGCGTGGACCGAGGCCGACGACGTCGACGAGCCTCAGCCGGTGCGCGGCAAGGCGCCGAACGGCCTCGGGCTGTTCGACACCCTCGGGAACGTCTGGGAGTGGTGCTGGGACTTCGCCGACCCCGCGAGATACCGCGACTACCGCGTGCTGCGCGGCGGCGGGTACTCCGATCGGCAGTGGAGCGTGCGGGCGTCCGTCCGCCGCGGCACCGCTCCCGACACAACGTTCGAGGACCTCGGATTCCGCGTAGCGCAAGGCGCAGTCGGGAAAGCCGGGGCCGTGGAGGCGCAAGGCTGGTCGGCGTCCGACGACCGACGGCGTGCGGGCATCGGCGGATTGCTCCCCGTGGGATGGACGCCGTACCGCGAACTCCTCGAACGCGGAGGGTGAAACAGAAGCCTGCGTGCGGTTGCGGCGAGAACCGCGAGCCGGGCCCGCGCAGTGGGGCGGCAGGCACAACCCGAAGGAGACGACCTCATCGCACCACCCTAGGCGACGCGATTGTGGGAAAATGGCGGAAAAGCCGAAAGGCGACAGATGAAACGAAGGACGAACAGATGAACGAAGAATACGCGGAGGATGCGCGCTACCTCCTTCATGTCTCCGCGGCTGACCGCTGGCCCGCCGTGCTCAGCAATCTCGGCAATCTCACGAATCTCGGACTGGCTTCGAGGGTCTCCGTCATGATCAACGGCACCGCGATCTACGTTCTGCAAGGCGACAACGATTGGACCGAAGCCATGGAGCGCGCCGCGCAGGCCGGAGCCACCTTCGAAGTCTGCTCGCGTTCCATCGCCAACCACGGGATCGATCCGAAGACGCTGCCGCAGTGGGTGACCCCGATACCGGCGGCGATTCCCTCGATCGCCGAGTATGCGCGGCAGGGATACGCGTACGTCAAGCCGTAGCGCGCTGGCCGCCGGGGATCGGAGAGCCTGAGGAGCGGGAATGCCGAAGGGCCGGGCGCCGGAGCGTCGCCGTCAGCGAAGCGGGCCCTCCTCCCAGGCGAGCTCGCCGGCGGCGAGGCCGGGAAGGGGTTCGCCCGACACGATGAGGTGTGCGCGCTCCCAGGGGCGGTCGGCGGCGAAGAAGGAACGCTCGCCAGCCATCCACCAATGCCAGAAGTGGATCGTCTCCTCGGCGTCTCCGTTCACGCCTAAGGCCGTGTCGCGCCCGATACCGCGTTCCTCGGCCACGCCGTCGTCGGTCTGAACCCATATGTGCACGTCGATCAGGTCGACGACCGCGCGCATTCCCGCGCCCGTCCCCTCGACGATGACGAACGGCGCACCTGCGGGAACGACGATGGAGCCCTCGCGCCCGTGGCGGTGCCACGCCGGAGGCGTGAAGTCGAGGGAACCGGCTCTGTGCAACTCGCCGAGCGCCGTGACGAGCAGGTGATCCCACTGGTAGAGGGGCTCGTTCCAGTCGACGTCGTCGATGTGCAGCACCTGCGCGCCGGGGGACGCGGATACGAGCATCGACGTGAGCGTGGTCTTGCCGGCGCCGCCGCGGCCGTCCACCGCGACGATTCCCGGGCGGTCGGAGTGCGCCCCGGCGAGGGAGAGGACATAGCCGGCGAAGGCGCGGGCATCGCTGGCTTGCCACGCGCAGACTGGCGGTTCCTCAGGTTGGAGCATTACGCGCTCGCGAATGGGCAGAGCGCGCCGCCCAAAGGCGGGGGGATTCGGATGGACTGCCATGGGGCCGATACTAGCGAAGACGCAGGGCGAGCGGGAGGGAACGCCATATGCGGGAGTCGACGGAGATAGCCGGATATTCGGAAGCGCTGGCTGCGCTGCTAGGCTAGGGATTCGGAAAGAAACAGAGACGGAAAACGCAGCGATGCCCAGAATCCCACCGATGTTCCTCATGGTGTTCGGTCTGGCGGCACAGGCCTTTCTGCCTGCTGCACCGCCCGGCCCACGATGGTGGCAGTGGACGCTTGCCCTGCCGCTTGCTCTGGCGAGCTTGGCATTCCTTTTCGGTTCGTCGATGCGCTTCTACCGTGCGGGGGTTTCGGCCGATCCGGTCGACGTCGACCGCCCGCGAGCTCTCGTCAGGGACGGCGTCTACCGCGTGACGCGCAACCCCATGTACGTCGCAATGGCGGGAATCCTCGCAGCTCACGCCGTTCTGCGCGGCCCGTGGGCGTGGCTGCCCGCGGCCTGTTTCGCACTCCTCATCGACCGGTTGCAGATCCCGGCCGAGGAGGAGGCGCTGCGCCGTACTTTTCCCGAAGAATACGCCGAATATTCCTCCAAGGTGCCCAGATGGTTGGGATGGCTGCGGGCATAATCCCTGTTCCGTCGGAGATCTGGAACGGTCACATGAGGATAGGGAGAATATTACCTTACGCCAATTAGAATAGTACGGTCAGAGATTACATTAGAGTAAGAATAATTTGCATTAACCGGTATGGGAACGACCAAAGAACCTGGTGTCGGGATAGCCACGAGGCATCTATCGCTTTCCTGGCCGATATCCGGGCTGTAGCGAATCAACTGTAAGGGAACGGACACGTTGACCGATTCGGTGAATCCTGGTCGAGTGAGGACAATTTTTGGCGATATCGCATCATTATTCTGCTGATCATTCCATCTTACGGAAAAAATATCTCGCGTAGGATAAAGAGATTTCACTATATTTTTTTCATATTCTTTAAATGTAGCAGAAGAGATTAAATCTTTCCCTTCGGGAAGGCCAACTATTCTAGGCGGGGTACTGTCTTTGTCTTCAAAATAAAAAACAATGATATTACTTATGGCGGGCGGAAGTGTTCGTGCGCTATTCCCCAAATGAACAATTGCACCATTGTCGACATTCACAGCTTCGAGATCGTGATGGGGACTGTTTTTCAATCGTATGTTGTTCTTATTGTCTCGATCAATACGTCTGACAAGCCATCCGTTTCTAATATAAGGAGTTGCGGTATCAGAATCAAAGAAAAGGACATTAGTGATCGCGTGGGTAGTGGAAGGATGTAAATCGCTGGCCATCCGAACCTCACAGACTTTCGAAGGCCAGGTAGGTTTATATCTGTCATTCGGACATGAGAATCTGGTGACGAACGCGGAACTCCCGACGGAACCCCAGTATTGGCCACTTGCCTCGGTGGTGTTTTCCCACAGGGTGCTACCGTCTCTCAGGGAGATGCCTTCCTTGCCGATATAAGCAATGTGATCTGTAAGTTGAGCTCCATTGTAAGGCCGTTCGATGACAACAGCGCCAGTATTAGTATCGACAACGACAACAGATGCTAGGTCATATTCTTTTGAATTCTGCGCAGCGAAAACCGCGAATGCAGCGTATCGCCTGTTTGGGCTGGTTATAATACCGCACGGTATGGTGGATATCGTTCGATAACGACTTATTTCTCCTTCACAATTACCGCCAGGCTTAACCTTGTCTCTGCGGTAGGACCAGGCGGTTGTTCCCGATGCGCCGTTGACGCCGACGAGTTCCACGCTATGCCGTTTCTGTAGAAGAACGATGGGGCCTCGAGATCCCGCCTTGACGTCGATTTGGCGACCTGTCAAGTTTCTGATCCACGTCCGTTCACCTTTGACGGCGGATATGGGTTTCGGCGCTGCGATCGGAGTCGCGGTCGTCGTATGAACGGGAACGTAGACATGAGGAAGTCCGAGAATCCCGGCGAGCAAGAATGCCCACAGAGCCAAGGATGCTGCGATCCCCATTTTCGGAAAGTGCTTGAGGGCCTCGATCTCCCTTCGGAGACGTGCGGCAAGCTTGTCGATATGACGGCGACGGAAAAGAGACACGATCCGCTTTACTTGAGACATGGAAAAAGGCGCGGTCTGTTTTCTCACGTCCTTCGTTTGCTTGGCAGATGAGCGATGGTGCTGGAACTTCAAGTATACTCGCGAGGTCACCGCCAGACCAAGTGATAGGGCTGTCGCTGTGAGGAGCAGAAGGAAATGAATGCTGAAACCTGTTGAGACAAATATATCAAGCCATTTATACCATAGAAAACATGTTGGGTAGAATAAACATATGAAGAATGCGGCGAAATGAATCCTTCGAGGACGCCGGACCCTTAAAATCCATGGAGTCGCAAGAACCACGGCACATACAAGAAGAATAACCACTCTACCTGAAGGAACTTTTACCTGCAAATTGAGACCATGATTGAAAAATAATATACAAATCAATAAGCAAGAGGCTAAAGAGGAGCCAAAATATAAACCACGAAAAATATCTAGTTTTTTGAACTTGCAATATTTCCAGACATGGAATTTGCTACTAAAATATGAAATCATTCTTTATCCATTTTCTTCAAGTTTACGTCAGTTAAAGATATATATTCATCATGTATAGCGATTGCATAGATTGCTCTGACGTTTTCAATCGGAATATCTTGACCGGTGCTCACATCGATTAACCGTTCAATCGCAACATCATGCTGTTGTTTCCCCAATCCCTTCTCTAGGTTGAAGGGTCTCAATCCGATAGCTGGGCCAGTGGTTAACATTATAAGTTCAATTCTTTTCCCGTTAGCGTTTACCCTCTGGCCAGTTTTCATATTGTAAAGTTCCCTAGGCAGTTTAGACCATTTGTTTTTAAGTTCTATCATTTCATCGAGAGTCATTTGTTCAATTATATTTTTTTGGGGTATCTCATCAATGAAGCGAACAACCCAATCGGTGGCGGTCGTTTTCCCCATGAATTCGATACCGCCATTGCCGTTCGGAGAATATGTGTACATGGGAATCCAAGGCATCGCATGCATGACTTTAATGGTGGACGAACCATTGCGATTGGAAATGAGGGTGAGGGAAGTCGAGCCACACGCATACAGACGTGCGTCGCAATGGGCAAGACGGGGGACTGTGACGAAGCCCTGGGAAATCGGGCCGGCGAGCCAATCCGAACGGAACTGCTTCCATTCCCGCCTCCCATTGTCGAGACGGTAGGCGATGACTGCCGTCTTATCCAGGGAAGCGGGTGAGAAGGTCTCAACGGCCACAAGTTGGTCGTTCACAGCGAGCCGAGCGATTCTTTCCTCGCTGCGAAACGTTCTGACTACTTTTCCGTCGCGGGAATCCAGGACCACAACGGTTGACGGCCCGGTCGCTGCGGAGATATTCGCTGAAATATAGTGTTTTGCCTGGTGGGAATGCTTCCCGTCGACTACCGAAGGGGCGATGAGGAATCCCACATAGCGTCCGTCTGGGGAAACAGCCAGAAGCTCTTTGGGCTCACCGCGAGGCGGCGCTCCGCCGACTGGAAGCTGCCCGTAGATCTGCGCTTTCGATTCCCACCGCCAAACCGCCTTTTTGCCGCCTACCTTGCTGGAGTCCAGGCCCTCGACCACCACACGCCCCGATGTGCTCGACACAGTGACGATGGTGGATGCGGCCTGGACGATATCGAGAACCCTCTTCTTTCCGATCGTTGAGGCGTGGGACGTCGTCCACGTCAGTTTCGAGCTGGACGTGAGACGCATGCGTCCGATGGCGACCCCGCCGCACACGACGGCGATGGCCGTGGTCCCCGCCAGGACTCGCACCGCCGCCCTGGAAGCGACGTGCCTGATTCTGCGAACGGATGCGCCCGAACTCCCTTCGGACATGTGAACTCCGCTCCCAGCATTCACGATTCCCAGACCGCCGAGGGAGATGAAACCGGCCACTAGGAGCGCGATCGCCAGTCGAACGAGTAAGTTTGCCGATTCGGAGCTCGAGGCGGCGGAAGGGAGTTCTCTGGGTGACAGAAGGGAGTAGAAAATCGCCCCTGCAACCAGGGCGACGAGGTCGAGGGCGAAGAGGTCGCCGTAGCCATTCAGTGTTCTGTTCCGATACGCTGGGTCCGCGCGGACCCATAGCTTCAGGGATAGAAGCACGTTGGCGACGGCCAAGACATAGGCGGCTGGGGCGCGATACTCTCCGGAAAACGCAGCTGGCGCGGAGACGACGACGATGAGAAGCATACAGCCCGAGCTGAATAGGAAGACAACGGTGAGGAGTACGGCAACCCTCCAGAGCTTCAGCGCCCACGAATGCGAAGAAGCCGAAAATTTGGCGCGAACGAATTGCGAGGCCGTACTCGGAGAAAGAGAACGGCCTCCGGATTCGGGAATCCCACGTTGCGCTTGTTCAGACCCGTCCATTTCCACCTTTGAAGGATACGACACGTAAAACGCCTGCGTCTACGGTTTTCTACGCATGGACTCGATTCAAGCATGGAATCCGCTATGTCGGTTCGACAGTGATCGTGAAGTCGACTCCCGCTTTCCGATCGCCGCTGGGAACCGTCAAGTTCACCGTTGTGCGACGGTACGCCGTGCCGGGGCAGACTACCGTGACTTTGTACGTGCCCGGCGACTTGTAGAGGGTGAAACGGCCATCGGGGCCGGTGACGATGGCTTCCTCGGTGGTCCTGCCTTCGTCGTCGATCGAGCAGCCTGAAACTGGCCGCCCCTGTTTGTCGGTCACTGAGCCGTTGACTACCGTGCGATGACCCGATGACGTGAGCGGGGAGGATGGCGGTGACATGGGCGAGGATGGCGATGACATGGGTGAAGATTGCGGTGATGTGAGCGAGGAGGGAGACGGGGCGCCACTGCGAAGCGGTGAAGCGTCGCGGCTCGGCCCCGCCTCCCTCGCGCAACCGCATACAGCGGCGAACAGGCTGGCGCCCAGCAGCAGGGCGTGCCTCAACCTGGCGTTCGCGCGGATGCGTTCCATGCCGGCAGACTATCAGGATTCACAGGCTAGCGGGCGATGTTGAGGATGACGGAGAAGAGGCCTTGCGTTATCCGAGTCCCCGCATTCCTCTTCGGGCACAGGCCAAACCGGCTGACTCCGTTGGTGTGGATGCCGATGACGGTGTTGTTGCTCAGATAGATGGGCGAACCACTCTGCCCGCCGAAGGTATCGTGCGAGTAGCACAGCTTGTTCGGCTGCGAATCCTCGATCTTTCCCGACATCGTCCACATTTGACCGTGCGGCTTATCCCCTGGGTAACCGCGGACGGTGGCCGTCATCCCATTGTAGGTCTGAGCCTGCCAACGAAGTCCGAACCATCCTGTGGTATCGCCGATGCGTCTGTTCAGCTTCACCACACCCCAATCCTGCCGGGTGTCACCGGAGCGAGTGTAATTCACGTCCGTCCACAGTTGAGTGGCAGTCGCGAATCCGTAAGGACGAACGTTGCCGTTAGCGCCGGGGAAGAACTTCAGATTCGTGTACCACGCCTTCCCACCCCTGTTGTAGAGGCAGTGGCCCGCCGTGACGAGCGTGTCGGCGGAAACCATCCAGCCGCTGCAGTGGTGCCTGTCGTCCTTCGTTATGTAGACGATCGCCCGGTCGGGGTATCCGGTCGTCGGGTTGACGCGTGTGCGCTGGTCGGGCGGAATCACGCTGTCGGGGGAGTCGCCAGTCCGCTTCATCGGATAGAGTCCGGCGGCATTCCCCGAATACGTGCGGAGAGAGGGATTTTTGCGCAGCTGGAGATTGGACAGGCGGTTGCCGTTCGCGTCGACGCCCGTGGGGTGGACCTCTTCCGTGGACGACGAGGAGCCGTCGGATGCGGCTGGGGCTGTGGAGGATCCCGACGCACCCGTCCCCGTGTCGGCCTGAGTGGCGGAGCCGAGGGGAAGGGCCAGGCAGACGGATGCGACCGACGCCAGAGCGATGTGGCGGAATGCAGTTGAAAGTGATTTCACGAGAATCGCCTCTTCATATGTTTTCGGTTAATGCGAACCGCGAATTGCGTGTTCGCTGGTTTTCACGCGCCTACCGCAACAGGAGTTGGAATTCATATGTATATTCGACATCAGAATACGCATTTCACTCACAGCTGAGAGAGAACGTGTGAAGTATTGACGATGTCCACATTACGATCCAAGTTTGTTGAGAAACTCTGTGGACTGGAGGTGAGTGCCTGTGCCTTTCGCTTGACGCGTATGAATCCGAAATTGCGTTCGGGAATGGCCATGACGAAGTAGTAGAGGATGCCGATGGGGACGACGATCAAGCTGACGAAGAGAGAGTAGACTGGCTGGAATATGAGCCACTTGCTTCCATCGTCCCAATGGAGCCATATCATGGCGATGTAGTATATGAACAGGGCCAAGAGCAGAGTCCAGCCGGGAGTCAAGATGGCGAACCAGCGCAAGACGAACATCAATATGACGACGACTCCGCTGTACGCCCAGAGGAAGGGATGGCGGAAGATGAATCTGAAGTTGACGATGAAGAGCCTGAACGCCCCTCCGCTCCAAGCGATTCGCTGACGCCACCATCCCCGGAAGGTGTCGGGGACGTTCGTGTTCACGGTGGCCAGGATGTGCACGGCTTTGAACCCCATGGCGTCCCCGATTATTCCGGTTTCGACGTCGTTTCCCTGGAAGAAGAGGGAATGCCTTTGCATGATCTGCCTCATCACGTTGGTTTTTCCGATATGAAAGGCGCCGCTCAGGAGCCAAGGCATAATCTTCCTGACGCGCATGCTGATGATGTATTCATGTCGCTGCATCTGAACGATGGCCGGCCCGTCAGTTTGCGTGACAATTCGAACGGAAGCGAAATCGCCTCCGCTGTGAGCGAATGACCCGATAATCGTTTCCAGAGGTTCTTCGGTCGTTGTGTCAGCATCCAGGCATATTGTGTATGAATTGAGGTCGACTAGATTCAAAGCGTCACGTACTATAGTGTCTCTGGTGACGCCGCTGGTGCTTCGCTTGCGTCCGGAGGAGCGTGAAGTGTAGGTGCTTTTGAAGATCCGAAACCCGTATCGTTCGGCGATTGCCTCCAGTTTCTGGTAGAAGTCGGCGGATTCGCCCGATGTGGTGCAGAGGACGACGCGCCTGCCATAGTCCTGGAGGAAGCCAACGTTCTGCAAGTAGTTGACTTTGCCGTAAATAGGCACGAGAACGCTGAAATCATCGGAGTACATATTCGGATTCAATTTTACTGCGCTATACCATCTGGATGATGTGCCGGCCCAAATATCTACACCTATCCAGAATAATATTCCCACCAGAAGTGTGATGGCTATCATTGCATTTCCTTCCTGTACGGGAGAATGCGTAATACACGTGAGGTATGAGGATTCTCCGCTTGCGCGGGTCGGATATGTTGGCGGAGCGGAGGGGTGAGCGTTCGGGTGTATAGGAGATTCGGGGGGTGCCTTGGACGACAATCCCGACGTCACACGCAGGAGGTGAAGATCCTGATGCGACCCCATCGTGCCACCATTATGTCACGATGCTACAGCTCGCACCAGTGGATTCGGGAACGAACACGCCGAACGGGGAGCCCGGCGGCGCCATATCCTGTGGCTGGCCGTCGGGTATCCGATCCGCTTGTGGAATGCGGAATTTGGATTCGATTCCGGCCGGCCCATCGCTCGGGGCCGGTGGAAGCCTGTACTCCGGGCGAGTGGAGCGGAAATGGTGGAAGGCGGGATTAGGCTATGGAGCATGATCGACCACATTTCCCTCAACGTCAGTGACGCGAAGGCTTCTCGCGTCTTCTACGAGTCGGCCCTTGCCCCTCTGGGATACCGGGTCCTCATGGAGTTCGAAGGTGTGTACGGCCTGGGAGCCCAGGCCGGCCCCGACCTTTGGCTAGTGCCCGCGGAGAGCCCCACGCCCGTCCATTTGGCCCTCACGGCGGAGTCGACCCAACAGGTGGATGACTTCCATCGTGCCGCACTCGCGGCCGGGGGCGCCGACAACGGCGCTCCCGGCGAACGCCCCCATTACCATCCTGGTTATTACGGAGCCTTCGTCCTGGACCCGGACGGGCATAATCTAGAGGCCGTATTCCACGGCACCGGGAAGTGAGGAGAAGCGATCAGGCGAAGGGGCACGCAGGCGCGTGAAGGCCATAAGGCTCCATACCCGATGCCCTAGCTTCCAGCTCAGCACTCTGGCCCAGTGGAGCGATGGGGCAGCCGGACGCGGTAGAGCCGGGGCTTCTTTCACACCGCATGAGCAGTGTGAAAGAAGCCCCGGCGTTCGAGTGGAGGACGGGACGTGAGCAGTGCCGTGCGAGTACTAGTCTTAGTCTCCGCGTGGGTGGAGGATGTCCGCCAGTGAGTCGAGCAGGCTGATCCGCCACCACGCCCAGTCGTGACCGCCGCAGGTCACTGCGAGCCTCGCCCGGCGTCCGGCGCCCTTCAGCGTTGTGACGAGGCCTGTGGAGAGGGCCAGAGTCTCGGCCTCGTATGCGCCCGCCTGGATGTCCGCTCCGATCCAGCGCCGTTCGGCCAGCAGCGGCTCGGCGACGTCGAACCGCCACAGCGCCGGCGACTGGGCGATGGCGTGCCCCACCATCCCCTCGCCGAGGGCCAGAGTCCACAGAGCCGACAGCCCGCCGAGGCTCTGCCCCGCGACGATCGTCCCGGTCCCTTCCGCGCTCACCGGGTAGCAGGCCCGGATGCGCGGAAGGAGACCGTCCAGGACGACGTCGACGTGTCCCCCGGGCACGCCGAGGGTGCGCCACCGGGTCCCCACGTCGAGGGAATCGAGCATGGCGACGTGGAGAGGCGGCAGCAGACTTGAGGCTATGGCTCGGTCGAGGGCGTCGCCCAGGCGCAGACGACGGGCCCACATGTCCCCGTCGAAGAGGACGAGAAGCGGGGTCGCACTGGACGCAGGATCGTTCGGAGATCGGGCGGGGCGGGGATCATCTGGGAGAGCGGGGGCGTCGCGGAGGCGGGGAGGCCTGTAGACCCACGCCCGCGTGCCATCGATCGACAGGCGCTCCAGGCCGCCGCGTGGGGGAACGACGCGTTCCCGAGGGGAGACGCCGCCGGGGGACGCGCGAGAGGCGCACTCGACGTGGACGGCGCCCCCTGAAGCCCGAGTGGGGTCCTCATCCGGTTTCCCGGGTCTTTGGGGCGGCCCCTCCGACCCGCCGGCCGGCCGCCCGCCGGCTGGGGACGACTGCTCCTCGGCGCAGGACAGCCCGACGCCCCACCGATCCGCGGGCGCGTCGGGGCCGGCGGCCAGACTCACAGAGCCGCCGGAAGGGAAGGCGATCCTCAAGCGCGCCCTCGGATCGGGGCCGCCCGAGGCGATCGCCGCCCTGCGGCTGGCGTGCCGTCCCTTCACGACGCGCCATGGCGGAGGCACGGCGTCCCGCCAGACGGCCAGGCGGTAGGACGACCTCCACTCCCGCGGGAGGCACAGCGTGATCGTCCACAGATCGGAGCCGGGAAGCCTGGTGAGCTCGTTGCATTCGGGGGAGCGCTCGTCGAAGACCGCGTTCGTCCACAAGGCCACGGCGGTGGCGGCCGAGTCCACGATCGTCCACGTGTACAGACAGGTCGAGGGATCCGATCCCGGACTCAGGCCGCCCCTCTCGGTGATGCTCGGATTCTCCGCGTACAGGGCCGTGGCCAGTAGATCCTCGCGCAAACGCGAACAGTGGGGATCGCCGCCGGCGGCCATCCACGCCTCCTCCAGCGGCCCGGTCACCCTGGGCATGCGGGCGACGGGGTGGGGGACGTCCGCCGCGCGCTCGGCATGCCATCGGCCGTGGCGGTCGCGGTGCCTGCCGGGCGGGCCGAACTCCGCCCCTCTCGCAGAGGGTGCGCCCGCAGGGCGCGTCACGGTCCGTCCGCCGTCGCGTTCGCCAGCGCCCCGGCGGGCAAGCCCGCTGCCGGAGCGGTCTGCTCTGGATCCATATCCGTCTGTCCTTCCCCTATTCGCGGTCTCGCGTACCGGGCGCCGGAGCCGACTGCGCGCAGCCTTCGCCGGCCTCCGGGGCCGGGCCGCGGGCGGCGTCCGGCACGGGCGTCTCCTCTTCGTCGAGCGGAATGACCAGCGGCCTGCCCGTGTGGGGATCGGGAATGCAGGTGCAGCGGATCCCGTAGACCTCTTCCACGAGCTCCGGCGTGACGATATCGCACGGGGAACCCGTCGCCCGAATCTGGCCGTCCTTCAAGACGACGAGGTGCGTGGCGTACCGGAAGGCCAGGTTCAGGTCGTGCAACACCGCCACGAGAGTGTACCTGCCCGAACGGTGGAGCCGCCTGCACAGGTTGAGGACCTCCAGCTGATGGGAGACGTCCAGAAACGTCGTTGGCTCGTCCAGGAGCAGGAGCGGAGTCTGCTGGGCCAGGACGAGCGCAAGCCAGACCCGCTGGCGCTGACCGCCCGAGAGCTCGTCGACCTGCCGATCGGCGAGATCGGCCACCCCCGAATCCTCCATGGCCCGCCGAACGGCGTCGTCGTCCTCGTTGGACCATCGGCGCAGCAGCGTCTGGTGCGGGAAGCGACCGCGGGCGACGAGGTCCCCGACGGTGATCCCCGGAGGCGACGTCGAGGACTGGGGCAGAAGGCCTAGGCGTCTGGCGACGTGCCGCGACGGATACGTTCCGATCTCCCGGCCGTCAAGGACCACCTGGCCTTCCACCGGAGCCAGGAAACGCGCGAGCGCGCGGAGCAGCGTCGACTTCCCGCATGCGTTCGGGCCGAGGATGACGGTGAACGAAGCGCGGGGGATCTCGACGTCCAGGTCCGCGCTGACGACGCGGTGCCCGTATGCCAGCTTCAGACCCCGCCCGATCAGGGGTGAGGAGGGCGTGACACCCGCCGTCCGCGGGTCGGATGCGTCAGACATCCTCGAACCTCGCGAGGAGGAAGAGCAGGTAGACGCCGCCGAGCAGCCCCGTCACGAGGCCGACGGGAAGGGGCAGCTGCACGGGGGCACGCATCGACAGCAAATCTGCGGACATGAGCAGGACCGCGCCCGTCAGCCCCGAGAGCACGACCTGGACGCGACTGGCGCGGGTGATCCGGGCGGTCGCCTGCGGGGCGACGAGGGCGACGAAGGCGATGGGACCGGCCGCGGCCACGGCTGAGGCCGTGAGCACGACGCCGGCGAGCATGGCCGCGATGCGCAGCCTCTCGGGGCGGACGCTCAGCTGGCTGGCTTGGTCGTCGCCCATCTCCAAGACGTCGAGCCGGCGGGCGAGGCCCGCCAGAACCGGCAGGACGAGGGCTACGACGGCGATCGTGGGCCCGGCGCCCTCCCAGGTGACCGCGTTGAGAGACCCCGACAGCCATACCCGCGCCCGGACGGCCAGATCGATGTCTCCCCGGGCCAGGATCAGCGTGTTGAGCGCGCCGAGGAAAGCGCTGACGCCCACGCCGACGAGGATCAGCCGGTAGCTGCCGGTGCGCCGGTCGGCCCGGGCGAGCCAGTAGACGAGGAGGGCCGTGGCCATGCCCGAGGCGATCGCTCCCGCGGAAGCGGCGCGCCCGCTCGCGCCGAAGACGACGATGTGGACGACGGCCCCCGTGGCGGCGCCGGTCGTGAAACCGATGACGTCCGGCGAACCCAGAGGGTTGCGCGAAATCGACTGGAAAGCCGCCCCAGACGCCCCGAGGGCGAGGCCGACCGCGAGCCCCGCTGCGACGCGCGGGAGGCGGAGGCCGAGGATGATGCGGGAGTCGGCGGAGTCCGGCGAACCGCCCGCCAGTGCCTCCCAGATCCTGCCGGCGCTCAGACGAATCGTTCCGGAGGACAGGGAGAGCCAGGCCAGAACGAGGAGGAGCGCGAGGAGGGCCGAAGCCAGGGCGAGGCTTCGAGCCTCGATCCGCAATCGGGCCCGGCCCCACGACATGCGTAGCTCGGACCTCATATTCCCGCGATCCTCCCCCCGCGTACGAGTGCGACGAAGAACGGAGCGCCGATGAGCCCGGCCATCACTCCCGCCCCGATTTCGTCCGGGTAGTCGGCGACCCGTCCGAGGACGTCCGCCGTGAGCAACGCCATGGCCCCGAGGAGGGCCGACAGCGGCAGCAGACGGGCATGGCCCGAGCCGCCGACCGTCCGAGCGATGTGCGGGGACGCCAGGCCGACGAAGGCGATGGGGCCGGTGGCCGCCGTCGCACCGCCGGCCAGCACGACGACGGCCAGGTTCGCCAGGGCCCACGTCGTTCGCGTGTTCGCGCCGAGGCCCCGAGCGGCGTCCCGTCCGAGGACCGCGACGTCGAGCGATCGGGCGACGATGGCCGCGATGCACGCGCCGACGGCCAGGCAGGCGAGCGCCACCCACAGGCTCTCCCATCCCCGGCCCTGGAGCGAGCCCGTGGCCCACCCCCGGAAAGACTCGTGGACCGTTTCGGGCCGGGACAGGATGGCGATGGTGGTCGTCGAACCCAGCAGGATGGACAGGGCGGCGCCCGCCAGCACCAGGCGGGTCGGATTCTCGCCCGCTTCGTTGGCCCGACCCAGACGGTGCACGACCAGGCCCGCGGCGGCCGCGCCGGCGAAGGCGAACCACGTGTAGACGAGGATCGACGAGCCGCCCGATGCGGACAGGCCGACGACCACGCCCGCCGCCGCCCCGTGATTGACCCCCAGAGTGCCCGGTTCGGCCAGAGCGTTGCGGGTCAGGGACTGGGTCAGGGCTCCGGCCAGACCCAGGCAGGAACCGGCCGCCACGGCGATGGCCGTCCGCGGAATGCGGACCTGGCGGATGAGAACGTGGTCGCCGTCCTTCGGGCTGTAATGCCAAAGGGCGTTCCATGTCTCGTGCAGAGGGACGATCCGGGAGCCGACGACCATGCCGACCGCGCACAGCGCGGCCAGCGCCAGGCACAGCGCCGCAAGCGCGACGAGCCGCCGCCGGGAGCCCCGCGCGCTCGTCCCGGCCCGCCGCCGGGCCGGGAACTCATGCGGTGGGCGCCTCGTCAACTGAACGACTTGACCACGGCGTCGACGATCTGCCTGCCCGAGTAGTAGTCGATCCTGAACGAAGTGGGCCCCAGGGAATGGACCCGCTTCGATTGGACGGCCGGAAGATTGGCCAGCAGAGGGTCGGCCAGGAAACCGGCGACGGTCTTGTCGCTGGCCGAGATGAGGAATATGCTCTTGCCCTTGATCGCCTTGGCGAGGTTCTCGTAGGTGACGAAGGCGAAGTCGGAGCGCTTCTGCCTGCGGGTCTCGAGACCGGGTGGGGCGTCGACGACTGTGAACCCCATGGCCTCGAGCAGTTTGGCGTGCGGGCCCTCCCTCTTGCCGACCGCTTGGTTCTGCCCGCCGGCGCCGTTGAACGAGACGATCGAGACGTCGCCGTCAGGCGGCTTGATCTTCGCCTTGGCGTCCCTGACGTACTGGTCGAAGTCGGCCGTCACCTTCTTGGCCTTGGATTCCAGACCGGTCGCCTCGCCCAGCTGGACGGACAGTTTCCGCCAGTCCTGCTTGGAGTAGTCCACGACGACGGTGGGAAAGCGAGCCGAGATCTCCGCGTAGTGGTCGGCGACCGAGTCGGCGCCGGAGGACGATACGACCACGAGGTCGGGTTCGGCCGCGACGATGGCCTCCATGTTGAACTGGAGGTTCCCGTAGAGGGACTTGACGCCCCGCCTGTCGGCGACTTTGGCCCACTGGGAGAAGAAGCCCTTGGAATCGGTGATGGGGGAGGGGGTGGTCGCGGCGGTGGCGACGAGTGGTGCGTCGATGGCCAGCAGGCTCCCGGTGACGCTCGGAGACGTCGAGACGATCCGCTTGGGTCTGCTCTTCAGCTCGGTGGTGCCCTTTTCGTGCTTGATCTCGCGGGGCCATCGCCCGGCCGAAGCGCCGGAGGCCTCCGGACCGCCCGACGATGCGCCGTCGCCGCGAGACGAACAGGATACGGGGAACATGGAAGCCAGCGCGACGATGCCGGCTGTCAGGATGCGTGAGATGCGGGTCCGCATGGTCCTCCTCCGTACGGTAGTGCTGGATGCCTCTCAGGGAACGGATCGCTGAGGTATGGAAAGGTTAGCAATGCCTAACTCCCTTGAAAAGACCTCTCGCACGGCCGTCCAGCATGCGAGACGCCCGTCGACCGGCGGATGCCGGCCGGTGGACCCGCCTCCGGCGTTCGGAAGCCGGGATCACCTGGATTCCACCGGAATCCAGGTGAGGCGGCGTGTACATGCGGAGCGCGACGACGACCAGGGGTAATGGTACCCGCGTGTTCCTCGTTGACAGGCAAAACGGATCATCTATTCTCTATTTCCGGACGGCGCTCTGAAAGCGCCGAAAAATGAATGAACACGCATAGAGGGGATTTTCTGCCGGCCAATCGGCCCGATCGTGATAAACGCCACCATTCATCGCATATTTTCAATTCGAGCTTCGTCCGGGCCCGGGTCTCCAGGTTCCGGTCGGCGTCTCAGTCAGGAGCGATTTCGTGAGCAATATGAACGTATTCACCGGTGCCACGCGTGAAGTCAGCGTGGATCAGATGCTTTTCTCGACGACGGACGAGCGCGGCGTCATCGGCTTTTCGAACAGGGCCTTCGTCGAGCTGTCGGAGTACAGCCGCGAGCAGCTGGTCGGCGCTCCGCACAGCGTCATCCGCCACCCCGATATGCCGGGAGGCGCCTTCCGGACGATGTGGGACACGTTGAAAGCGGGCAGGCCCTTCGCCGCCTACCTGCGGAATCTGGCCGCGGACGGCGCCGAATACGACGTCTTCGCCACCATCACGCCCTTGGACGAGGGGGGCTATCTCTCGGTCGGGTTCCGCCCCACCGTCGACGAGCTCCTGCAGACCGCTCTGTCGGCCTACGACGGCGCTAAGGCGTTGGAGGACTCCCTGGACGGCGCCGATCGCCACGAGGCGGCCGGCCGGGGCGCCGGAAAGATCCTCGAGCTCTTGAGCGAGGCGGGTGTTTCCTCCTACGAGGAGATGCAGAGCGCCGCACTTCCCGCGGAAGTCGCGCGGCGGGAGGAGCTGGCCGGCGGTCTGCCCGAACGCCCCGAGGCCACCGGGACGCTCGGCGAGGCGCTGGAGGGGGTCAAGGGCATAGCCCGGGAGCTCGACGCGTGGATGGAGCGGTCCTCCGCACTCGCGGATCTGTCCGGCGCCCTCCGGACGGCAGGAGAGAGCCTGGAGCGGGAGATGAACGACGAGACTCTCACGGCCGACGCCCTCGATAGCCTCGATCGCTCCGATCCGGGCAGCCGCTCCCTCGCCGAGCTTCTCGATGTGTGGATCCACATGCAGGAGATCGTCGCCCAGCCGGTCGGCAGGCTGCACGACGTCCTCTCGAGACTGGACGCGAACAGTGCGCAGACGCGATTCCACGTGGCCCTGGCGCGCCTGCACACGACGATGATGGCCCAGTTCATCGCGGAGCTCGTCGACGAGGGAGCGGACGCCGACGCTGCGGCCTCCGCCATCGGCATGCTCGCGGGCGCCGTCCGCCGGGGACTCGCGGACATGGAGAGCCAGGCCGACACCCAGCGTCGGCTCGCCGCCGAGACCGCGGACTACATAGAGCAGACGGGGGAGTTCATCGCGATCCCGCGCCAACTGCTCATGCTGTGGGACGGCGGAGCGGGCGCCGGAGACCTTCCCGAGGGCGCCGCCCAGATCGCGACGGGCGTTTCGCAGAGGGTCGACTCCGTGGGCGGAGAGCTCGACAAGCTCGACTCCATCGCCCGCCGGTGCCGGAGCTTCGGCGCCGATGGGCAGACCTCGACGACGCAGTCCCTGCTCGACATGGTCGACCGGGTGGCGCAGAGCTTCGGCGCCGCCGTCGGTTCCGGAGCCTGACGGTAGAGCCTCCGGGTTGGCTGCGACTTCCGGTCGCACCCAACCCGGCGCCTCTAGCCCTGATCGAGCCCCGCGTCGTGGAGGACCGTGCGGATGGCCCTCTCGTGCTGTTCGCGCTTCTCACGGCGTCCGCGCACCACGAGCGCCGTGGCCGAGGCGACGAGCCCGCCCCAGATGACGAGGGTGCTGATGAGCATGAGGACGATCGCCGAGCCTTGCATCATTCGCCTCCGTTCGCGTGCGTGCGGTCCGCCCGGTCGGCGCCGGGCGATTGCGGGTCCGGCGGTCGGCGGGAGCCGACGGCCGAAGCGGCGCCCACGGCGCGGCGACGCCGGGAGCGAAGGGCCGATTCGTACTCGTCGAGATCGACGGGCGTGAAGTCGTCGACGGGGCTCCTCCACCGGGCCCAGGTCATGACGAGCGTTCCCACCGCCGCGGCGGCGATGCTGCCCCACCCGAAGGCGTTCTCGAAGGTCCTCGAGTAGTCCTTCCCGTTGTACTGGTTGGAGATGAAGGCGACCACGGTGTCGACGAGCATGTACGTCAGCACGGCCGGGGCCACGACGCCCACGAGCAGGCGCCACCATGCTCCGATCGTGCCGCCCGCTTCGGAGACCACGTTGAGGTGGCGCTGGAGGACGGGCAGGCGCCGGACCGCGAAGGCCAGGGAGAAGCAGACGAAGACGGCTGAGACCACCACCCCGATCTGGGTGATGTAGGCGTCTACGACGTCCAACGCCTTGATCCCGGACACCGAGCCGAAGACCACCAGGGAGACGGCGGCGCCGGGAATCCCCACGGCGAGCGAGGCCTTCATCGGGCTGAGCTTGAACTTCTCGCCGACGCCCGCGGCGACGACCTGCATGACGGAGATGATCGAGGTGAAACCGGCCAGGGCCAGCGAGACGAAGAAGAAGACGCCGAAGATCGCGCCGCCGGGCATCTGCGCGATGATCGTCGGGAAGGTGACGAAGGAGAGCGTCACGCCCGTCAGGCCGTCGAGATCGGCGACGTTCACGTTCTGCTCGAAGGCCATGAAACCCAGCGTGGCGAAGACGCCGAAACCCGCCAGAACTTCGAAGGACGAATTCGCGAAGGCCGCGACGAGCCCCGTGCCGACCAGATTGGAGCGTCTGCGCAGGTAGCTGGAGTAGGTGAGCATGATGCCGAAGGCAACCGACAGGGAGAAGAAGACCTGCGCGTAGGCGGCGATCCACACCTTCGGATCCTGCAGGGCGTGGAAGTCGGGAGACCACAGGGCGTTCAGGCCGTTGACGGCTCCGGGCAGGAGGAGCGCGCGGACGACGAGCGCGACGAACAGCACGACGAGCAGCGGGAGGAAGATCCTGTTGGCCCGTTCGATCCCGCGCGTGATGCCCAGCCCGATGACCAGGAGCATGAGCGCCCAGACGATCGCCAGGGGGACGAAGACGTTCCACACCGGCGATGCCGAGAACCCCGGAGCGTCCGACGCGCCGATCGATTTGTTGAAGAACGCTCCCGCGCCTCCCGGGCTGCCCTTCCACGCGACGTTCACCGAGTAGAGGACGTACCTGAGCGCCCAGGCGATGATGACTGCGTAGTAGGTCATGATGACGAAGCAGATGAAGGCCTGCCACCAGCCGAGCCACTCCAGTTTGCGCGACACGCGGCGGAAGACCGCCGGGGCGCTGCCGCGGTAGCGGTGGCCGAGCGCGTAGTCGAGGAAGAGGATGGGGATGCCGGCGGTCAGCAGTGCGACGATGTAGGGGATCATGAAGGCTCCGCCGCCGTTGGCGTACGCCACGCCGGGGAAGCGCCAGATGTTGCCCAAGCCGATGGCCGAGCCGATCGCGGCGAAGAGGAAGCCGACCTGGCTTCCCCACTGCTCGCGTTCGGCGATGCCGGGCTCGGCGATATCGGGTTGTCGCGCTGACGAAGACATGTACGGGCCACCTGTTTCGCTCGTGGGCGGGGGAGCCCCGGCCTCGGCCGGAGGCTCCCGTTCACTAACCGGCAGATCATAGTGAGGGAAGAGGCCGGGTACACATCCGTCTCACAATGCGGCTGCCGGGAGCGGCGATCCGCGTCGCCGGGCGGATGGAGACGGGTGGTGTCCGGGTGAGGCCGGGGAATGCGTGGGTGTTGCTCGGATGAGGCCGAGATGGAGGCCGTCTCTCGGCCCCATCCGAACGCCCGGTCCGCTTGCTGAACTATTTGGACGAGCCGTCTCCCATTCGGCCGCCCGAGGCGTCCGAGCCGGAGGCCTTCCCGTCCGACATCTTCTTATCGCTCATCTTGTTGTCGGTCGCCTTGCCGTCGGACATCTTGCCGTCGGACATCTTGCCGGTGTCAGATTTCCCGTCCTTCATCTTGCCGTCGGACATCTTCTTGTCGTTCATCTTCCCGCCGGACGTCTGCGAGGTGCTCGACTCCTCGGAGGGCTTGTCGCCTGAGTCGTCGCTGCCACAGGCGGCCAGACCGAGGCCGGCGGCCAGGACGACGGCGGCCAGAGCGGAGGAACGGAAGGTCTTGCGGGCCACGATGGGTCTCCTTTGTCTCATGGGCAGGCGCTTCCTGCCCCTCGCGCAGTGATTCGGAGCCGGAAAGCCCCATGGATGTGTGAAATGTTGCACACATCCATGGGGCGGTCGGCGCCGAACCGGTGGCGACAGACCAAGGAAGGACATCATGCTCTCTCAAGCACTCATCGGACTACTGGGCGGACTGATCACCGGCATATCGCCGTGCATCCTCCCGATGCTCCCCATCATCTTCCTCGCGGGGGCCACCAGCGCCGCGACCGGCGACGAACGTTCGCGCTCGCGCAGATACCCGCTCCTCGTGACCCTCGGACTGGTGGTCTCCTTCACGCTGGTCACTCTTCTAGGCTCGACGCTGCTCTCGCTCCTCGGCCTGCCGCAGGACTTCATCCGCTGGATGGGCATCGTCCTGCTGGCGGTTATCGGAATCGCCCTGATGTTCCCGACGTTCGAGGAATGGCTCGAGAAGCCCTTCAGATACCTCGGCAACAGGAACGTCGGCAAGCGGTCCAACGGATTCGTCTTCGGCCTGCTGCTCGGCACGGCCTACGTCCCCTGCGCGGGCCCGGTCCTCACGGCGATCACGGTGGCCGGATCGACCGGACAGATCGGGCTGGACACCGTGGTGCTCGCCGTCTCCTTCGCGACCGGCGCCGCCATCCCCCTCTTCTTCTTCGCTCTGGCCGGCCGCGGAGTCACGGAACGGGTCAAGGGGTACCGCAAGCACCAGCGCGGCATCCGCATCGGCGCGGGCGTGGCCATGCTCGGGCTGTCCGCCGGACTGGCCTTCAACCTGCCCGCGGCCCTGCAGCGCCTGATCCCCGACTACACATCCTCGCTCCAGAAGTCCACGGACAGACTCCTCAACAAGGGCGGCCAGGAGTGCCAGGCCGACGCCGACACCCTCCTAGACTGCGGGAAGCAGCCGGCCGTCGAGGGAATCGCCGCCTGGCTCAACACGCCCGGCGGCAAGCCGCTCGACGCCGCCGTCCCGAAGGGAGGGGTGCGCCTCGTCGACTTCTGGGCATACTCGTGCATCAACTGCCAGCGTTCCGTGCCCGGGATCAAGAAACTGTACGAGACCTACAAGAGCGCCGGCCTCCAGGTGCTCGGCGTGCACTCGCCCGAATACGCCTTCGAGAAGGTGACGGAGAACGTGCGCGAAGGGGCGAAGAAGCTCGGCGTCACCTACCCCGTCGCCGTCGACTCGGACTTGAGGACGTGGAAGAACTTCGACAACCACTACTGGCCCGCGCAGTACCTCGTCGACGGGTCCGGCAAGGTGCGCCACATCCACTACGGCGAGGGCGGCGAAGCCACGGCGGAGAAGCTCATCCGCCGGTTGCTGACCGAGCAGAACCCGGGAGTCAAGCTGCCCGATCCCGTCTTCACCGAGAACAAGTCGGGGGCCCGCGACGGCAAGGCGGGCCCCCCCGCCGAGAGGACCAACCCGGAGACCTACCTGTTCCCCTCCCGGGCCTCCTACTACGCGGGACGGCCCCAGCTCAGGGAAGGGACCGCCGACTACGGCGATCCGGGCGAGCCGAAGCGGGGGACCTTCAACCTCGCGGGCGCGTGGAACGCGGGGGCGGAGTCGATCACGCCCGCGCGGGGATCGGCGCAGGTGCGCCTCGGCCTGCACGCCAGGCGCGTGTACCTCGTCGCGTCGGGCGAGGGAGAGGTGACCTACACCTTCGCCGGCAAAACTTACACGAAGAAGGTGAGCGGCACCCCCAACGCCGTCGATCTGCTTCCGGGCGACGGCCGCAAGGAGGGGACGCTGAAGGTCGAGGCCTCCAGCGGGGTCCACCTCCACTCCTTCACGTTCGGGTGAGAGCGAGTGGCCGTTACGATTGAGGCCGTGCAAGCACGAACCTCCGATCCGGCGTCCGGCGGCGAACTGGAACGCCTCATCGGCGCGGTCGGCGAAGGGGACCAGGAGGCCTTCTCCCGACTGTACGACGCGACCGCCGGCTACCTCCTGGCCCTCATCAGGCGAATCGTCGTCAGCCAGGCTCACGCGGAGGACGTCCTGCAGGAGACCTTCCTGCAGGTGTGGAGGCGGGCGCCGGGCTTCGACCCCGCCCGGGGCAGCGCCAAAGCCTGGCTCGCCGTGATGGCGCGGGGCCGCGCGATCGACTGCGTCCGTTCGAGCCAGTCCCGCCGGGACCGCGAGAGGTCGGCCTACAGGCCGGACGTCGATCGCGACGACGTCGCCGAGGCGGTGGCCGCCGGCGAGCAGCGCGACGAGCTGTCCCGGGCGATGGCGGGCCTGTCCGCGCCGGCGAGGGCCTGCATCGAAGCGGTCTACTTCCGGGCCCTCACGCACAGACAGGCCGCGCAGGCCCTCGGCATGCCGCTCGGCACGGTGAAGACCCACGTCAGAAACGGAATCGCGCATCTGCGCGGGGCGCTGGAGGGGACATGAACGATCGGATCGAATTCGGAACGCCCGAAGCGGAGATCCTGGGCGAAATGGCGTTCGCGGGGGATCAGCCCGCCGTCGCGCCCGGCGTCAAGGACGCCCTCATGGCGCGGGTCGCCGCCCTGTCGGACCTCGGCGGGCCGCAGACCCCGACGGAGCAGGACCGGAAGGGCGGGGCGAGCGGGCCGGCGACGGCCGACGGCCCGGAAGACGGAGCCGACGGGAACGGGCCGGCCGGGGGGAGCGAGGCCGGCGGCGCGGAGGTCGTCGAGATCCCGCGCAGGCGCTGGGCTCGCAGGGTCATGGCCGCGGCGGCCTCCGTGGCGCTCCTCGTCGCGGGGTTCGCCGCCGGACACGCCTGGACGATGCGGGGGATGTCCCAGGAGACGCGCTTCAACGCCCTCAACCAGGCGTCGGACTACCGGTCGGTGGACCACAGGATGGCCGACGGGCACGTCATACGCCTCGTGTGGTCGCACAGGGAGCACTCGGCGGCGCTCGTGATGCCCGGCGGCATGAAGGTCCCCGAGGGCAAGGCGATCCAGGCGTGGCTCGTCAAGGGCGCGCAGACGAAGTCGATGGGGATGTACCGCGCCGGCTCCAAGGGCCTCTACACCTTCCTCGACGGCATGCCCGACGACGGCGAGGCCGTCATGCTCACATACGAGCCCAGCTCCGGCTCCCGCCGCCCCTCCTCCGACATGGTCGCCGAACTGCCCACCGGCAAGGCCTGAGGGCCGGGCGGCGGTCCGCACGAGCCGCCCGGCCGAAGAGGACGGGACGCCCCTCCACGCCGGGGCGCCCCCCAGGCTCGGCCGCTGCGGCCGGCTCACTCCGCGAGCAGGTCGCGGGAGGTGATGCGCCGGGTCCGCCGCATGAGCAGGAGGATGAGCAGGACGGGAAGGGCCAGGAACGCCGCGCCGAGGCAGACGACCGGCCCGGCCGCCAGGCCGGCGTCCAGGCGCATGATCCCCGTGCTTCGAAGCAGCTGCCCCAGGGCGGGCATGGCGAACGCCCATCCGAGGGCGACCCCGGCGGCCGTCCCCAGGGCCATGGAGGGCAGCTGTGCGGCGATCATCTGCACCGACAGCTGCCGGTTGGTGAATCCGAGGGCTTTGAGGACGCCGAAGTCGCGCCGCGACCTGGTGATCAGCGACGTCACGACCAAGCCGACGACGAGGATCGCCACGATCCCCGTCAGGGAGAGGATCCCGACGGCCAGGCCCTCGCTCATGGACACGTAGGTGTTGAGGATCGAATCCCCGTAGGCCTGCATGTCCACCGTCGAGGCGTAACGGCCGACGAAGGAGGAGCTGATCCTATCGAACAGCGTCTTCGCGTCGACCCCGTCGGCGTAGACGGCGAGGGTTTTGGGCTGGTAGTTCGGCGTCGCCCGGCGAACGCCGTCGACCGTGAGCACCGCGCTCTTTCCCAGGCTCATGGCGGACTGGGTCAGGCCGGTCACGAGATAGGTCGCCTTGTTGCCGGTGTGCGAGATCGTGATGTCGTCCCCCACGCCGACCCCCAGGGCGGAGGCGAGCGGCCCGCCGATGGCGATCTCGCCGGCGCGAGCGGGCAGACGGCCTTCGTACACGGTTTTGCCCAGGGCGCGGTGCGCGCCGTCGCTGACGATGAGGGCGATCGCGCCCGCGTCGGACTCGGCGCTCGTCAGATCGTAGACGATCGACGAGCCTACTCCGGGCGTGCGCTCCAGGTCGGCGCGCAGTGCGTAGACGGACTGGTCCGGCGCCGCGGTGATCGTGACGTTCCCGCGGTCGCCCATGAGCGTGTCCATGAACTCCCGGGGGTTGCCGAGGATCGCGGAGTCGATCGCCAGTGCGAAGACCGAGGCGAAGACGGCGATGGCGAAGACGACCGTGACCATGACGTTCTGCGCGCGTGCGCGCAGCCCCGCCTTCAAGCCGATGAGGACCGGCGCCGATCCGCGCGTGGAGTCCAGCGGCAGCCGGGTCGGACGGAAGGAGTGGGCCGTCTCGCCGCCGCGAAGGGCGTCGACCGGCGGGATCTTGCGCACCCGGGCGGAGCTCAGCCACGCCGTGAGGAGGACGATCGCGAACATGCTCGCCACCGCTATGGCCGATCCCAGCCCCGACAGGCCCGGGTCCCAGACCAGCCCCGTCTGGGACTCGATCATCCGCCTGAGGAAGGGCAGGGCCAGGCCGCTCGCCAGAGCCCCGAGGGCTCCCGCGCATAGGGCCACTGTTGCGAACGGGGCCATGACGGCCCGCATCACCTGACCGGCCGTCATCCCCGCGGCCTCCAGCGTGCCGAAGGCCGGCATGTCGCGCACGACCGTCGACCGGAGGACGAACCGGACGATGAGGGCCACTACCGCCGCGATGAGAACGGAGAAGGCCCCGAGCAGGGCGGTGAACATGTTCGGCGTCAGCGTCTGCGTACTCGCGTACGACGTCCAGCTGAGGGAGTAGGCGACGGGGTCGGACTGGCCGGAGTCCATCGTCGCCTTCCGGATGCGCGACGTGAGGACCGAGCTGTTCGCGTCCGACCGTGCGGCCGCGGTCTGCTGGACCCGTGCGTGCCACGCCTGCCTGACGCCGGACGAGGACGTCAGAGCCTTGAGAGAAGCCGGGGTGAACTGGAATTCCATGGCCCCCACGTTGAGGCTGTCGCGCATCGGGCTTTCGAAGAATCCCTGGATGTGGAAGCTGTGCGCGACCCCTCCGATGGTCATGGTGAAGCGATCGCCGAGCCCGTAGCCTCCGCCCGTCTTCATGATGTAGGGGAGCCAGATCGGGTCGGACAGCCTGGTTCCCAGCTCCTCGACCGTGCTCGTCCGCCCGATCCTGGGCTTGGACTCGTGGCTGGTCAGCATGGTGAAGGGATTCTGGGTGTCCGCGCCGGCGTATCGGAAGGACGCCGTCGCCGTGGCGAGGGCGACGATCTCATGGTCGGCGACCCGGCGATCCGAGTCGAGGACGTGCGCCGCCCGCTTCGCCCCCTCCGCCGAGGAAAGGAGGATCGACGTGTCCTCGGTGTCGAGCCGCTCGGTGGTCTCGGAGACGCTCTCCCGGTAACCGGTGAGGATGACCGCCAGATGCAGCATCATCGCCGTGATCGCGACGAGCAGACCGGTGATGGCGAACTGCCCCTTGGCCTTGCGCAGGCTGCGGCGGGCCAGGATCCTTGCCGTCGTGGACACGCTCACCACCCCATGTCGGCCAGGAAGCCGGACAGGCGGGCAGTGCGGCCCTCGTCCTCGGCCGCGTAGGCGCCGAGGTCGAGCTCCCCCTTGACGGTGCCGTCGCGGAGGTAGAGGATCCGGTTCCCGCGCACGGCCGATCGCACGTCGTGGGTGACCATGACGATCGACTGCCCGCGGCCGTTGATCCTCGCCAGCAGGTCGAGCACCTTGGTCGAGTTCTCGGAGTTGAGCTGCCCGGTGGGCTCGTCGGCGAAGAGCACGTCCGGCTCGTTGATCAGAGCCCGCACGATGGCCGCCCGCTGCGCCTCGCCGCCCGAGACCATGCCAGGGAACTTCTTCCGCGTCGCCGCGTCGATGTCGACCAGGTCGAAGAGCTCGACGGCCCGCCGCGCGACCTCCGCGCGTCTGCGCCTCGTGAGCAGGCCGGGCGCCATGACGTTGTCCATCAGCGACATGGAGTCCAAGAGGTTCATCTGCTGGAAGACGAAACCGCAGTGCGAGCGCCGGAAGACGGCCAGGCGGTCCTGCGAGGCGCCCGAGATGTCCGTCCCGTCGAAGACCACCGTGCCCAGCGTCGGGCGGTCCATGCCAGACAGCGCGTACAGGAGCGTGGACTTGCCCGCTCCCGACGGTCCCATGACGACGGTGAAGTCGCCCCGGAGGATCCGCAGGTCCATGTTCTTCAGGACGTGCTGCTGGACGCTCTGGAGCGAGAACGTCTTGGACAGCTTCTTCGTGGAGATGACGGCGTCCGCCTCCGGGGCTTCTCCCGGAGGCGAGGGACGGTCGGTGGTATGCGTACTCATGGGGTCGAGGGTAGAAGGTTGCGAATCGGCATTCCTTTCCACTTTCTTAACGGATTCTTACGGGTCGGTTACGCGGCGTCGCCGGCGATCGCGCCTGGCGCCCACGGACGGAGGCGCCCGGTGAGGCGGCGGGCGAGCCGCTACCTCGCCAGCGGCATCTCCACGACGACCCCCAGCCCGGGCGCCGCGTCGCGGCAGTACAGCGATCCGCCCATGCGCTCCATGAGATAGCTCGCGGTGAACAGCCCGAGCCCCTGTCCGGGCCGGTCCTCCGCGTTGGAGCCGCGCACGCCCTTGCCGAGGATCGCCTCGAGTTCGCCGAACGGGACTCCCGGGCCGGTGTCGCGCACGTCGACCACGAGGAAGTCGCCCTCCAGGCGGGAGGCGACCGTGACGGGCGTGGCGGCGTACTTCCGCGAATTGGCGACCACGTTGTCGAAGACCTGGCGCATGCGCAGCCTGTCGACCGACACCAGGCAGCCGGGCAGGTGGAAGGGTCGGATCGCCCCGTCGGGGTCCGCCGCGCGCAGGAGCGCCGCCACCTCGCCGCTGGCGACGACCTCCGGCTCGACCCGCAGGACGGCGAGCTCTTCCTCGTTGGCCTGGAACAGGTCGGCCACCAGCGCCTCGATCTGGCCGGTCAGCCCGCCGACGGTCTCCAGCTTCGAGCGGCGCGCCGCATCCGTCTCCGTGAGGGCCAGAAGCTCGGCCGTCGCCGCGATCGACGCGACGGGCGTGCGGATGTCGTGGCCGAGCTCGGCCACCAGGTCCTTCTTGGACTGCTTGGCCTCTTCCTCCCGCCGCCGGGCGCGGGCGAGCTCGTCGCGCATGATGTCGAAGGCCTCCGTGAACGGCCCGAAGAGGTTGCCGCGATCCATCGTGAGCGGGGCGTCGAGGTTCCCCGCGGCGACGTCCGCGGCGAAGGCCCGAAGCGCGGCGAAGGGCCGGGCGATCCGCCGACGGTGGAAGGCGTGCAGCGCCAGGCAGGCCAGCGGGATCGCCGCGATCGCCCCGCCCGCCAGGAGGAGGACGCGCCGTCGGGCGCGGGCGAGCTCGCCCGCCCTGCCGTCGGCGATCCGCAGCACGCCCACGCGCTGGCCGCCGACGACGACGTCGAAGCTGGAGGCCCCCGCCCGGAACGCCTCGCGGTCGGTGTCCATCGGCCTGCCGCGCGACGCCGCGACGGCGCCGTCCCCGGAGAGCACCGTGATCCTCTGGAAGGCCTCGGGGGCGCGGCCGACCGCGGCGGAGGCGTCCGGCCACGAGCGCTCGACGGCGAGGCGAAGGTCGCAGGCGGCGACGGTGTCGGGTCGCGCGACGGGCCGGTCCACCGAGGCCCACAGGCCCAGGAAGGCCGCGGCCGCCGCCGCGACGACGGCCAAGGCCGCCCTCACGCGGGCTCCTCGAAGATGTAGCCGCGTCCCCACACGGTCCGGATGTAGCGCGGCCGATCGGGGTCGCGCTCGATCCGGGTGCGCAGACGCCGGATGTGCACCGACAGGGTGCCGTCGCCGGTGACCGCCCCGCCCCACACCTGACGGAACAGCTCCCTCTTCTCGACCACGCGTCCGCGGTTGGCCACGAGGTACTCCAGGAGCTTGAACTCCAGAGCCGTCAGCGAGACGTCCCTCCCGCCCACGCGCACCCGCGCCGAGCCCGGGTCGAGGAGGAGCCAGCCGTCGTCGTAGACGGCCGGCTCCGGCGGGCCGCCCGAGGAGAGGCGGTCGAGCATCCGCCGGATCTTCGCCAGGAGGACCGCCAGCGAGTAGGGCTTGGCGATGTAGTCGTCGCCGCCGAGCGACAGGGCCAGGATCTGGTCGTCCTCCGCGGTGCGCGCCGAGACGAAGACGATCGGGATGTCGCCGCGCTCGCGGCGGAGCCGACGGCAGAATTCGAAGCCGCTGAGCCCCGGCAGGTTGACGTCCAGGAGGACGAGCTTCGGCTTGCGGGAGGCGAGGGCCGCATGGGCTTCCTCGGCGCTGGAGACGTAGGCCGCCGATACGCCGGAGAGCGTCAGATATTCGACGGTGGAGGACGCCAAGGCCTCCTGGTCCTCGACCATGAGCACGTCGACGGGATCCGAGACGGTCGTGGGCTCCGGCATGCCAGTAGCCTACATGCCGGGCGCCGTCGGACCGGCCAGCGGCCCCGCCGGCGGGGCTCATCGCGACACCGGCCGGGGCGAGACGCCTCGGCCCCGCCGGGAACCGGGGGAGCCGCCGATTCGCCGGTTCCCGGCCGCCCTCCCGGTCAGCGGACGAGCGCATCGGCTCGGACGCGGTCGGTAGGATGTTCCGGTGACGACTTCGACGACTTCCAGACCCGCGCTGTTCGCCGGCGCCACCGTCCACGGCCTGGCCGGCCTGAAGCGACTGCGCCATCGCTGCGAGATCCCGCTCGTCGTCCTCGCCGGGGCCATCCTGGCGGTCGGATACGCACTCTGGATCGTGGCGATCGTCCAGCTGTTCGCCGTCGAGCCGGGCGACCGGCTCTTCGACGGCCTCCCTCTGGCGCGGCTCCTGTCCTTCCTCCCCCTGCCCACGGGCGACCCCACGCTCATCGTCGTGATCCTCGGCTTCGCGCCCCTCGCCATAGCCGTCGTCCGGGCGGTGATCTACGCGAAGGTCCGCGCGGGCGGCGTCCGCATGAGCCCGACGCAGTTCCCGGAAGGCTATCGAATGGTCGTCGAGGCCGCCGAGAGATTCGGGATGAGGAAGGTGCCCGACGCCTACGTCGTGCTCGGCAACGGCGTCGTCAACGCCTACGCGTCCGGACACGGGTACCGGCGGTTCGTCGTCGTCCACTCCGACGCCTTCGAAGTCGGGGGAGGCGCCAGGGACCCCGAGGCCCTGCGCTTCGTCATCGGCCACGAGGTGGGCCACCTGGCCGCCGGCCACGTCAGCTTCTTCCGCATCCTCTTCATCAGCCTCGCATACGTCGTCCCGGTGCTGGGCCCGGCCGTCTCCAGGGCGCAGGAATACACGGCGGACAACCACGGCTACGACTGCGCCCCCGACGGAGTGGCCGGGGTGATGGGCCTGCTCTCCGGCGGCAAGTACCTGGGCGCCCAGGTCAACCTCCACGCCCTGGCCGACCGCGCGGCCACCGAACGCGGCCTGTGGCTGCACGTCGCCAACTGGATGTCGACCCATCCGGTCCACACCTGGCGCGCCAGCGCCCTGCGCGACCGCAGCCGTCCCGGGCGCCTCATGGTCGCCCCGCCCCGCGACTCAGCCTGGTTCGCGCCCTCGCAGCCGGCGGGCGGCGACCTGAGCGCGGCGTGGGGCACGCCCGCCGAGGCCCTGCGCCGACTCGACGCCGTCCCCGCCGCGCGCGAGGAGCAGTTCGGCCGCTACCCGGGCGTCTCCTACGACGAGCCCGCCGACGCCTTCCGACTGGCCGACCCGGACGGCGCGATCCCCGAGGGCCGCCCGTGACGTGTGAGGGCGTATGGGGTCGCGTGACGTAAGGTGTGAACGACCGGCGGCCCCCGAGAGGGGAGCGGATGAACGCCCGAGGCGGATCCGGCTGTTCGCGAGAAGGAGAGGCGAATGAACGCGCAGAAGAGGAATGGAGAAAGCCCGCTGCTGTGGGCGCTCTGGCTGTGGAGGCTGGCGCTCGCGCTGGCCTCCGGGTGGGCCGTGTGGCTTCTCCTGGGGCATCGGAGCGCCGAGCAGGTCTTCGACCAGCTCCTGTACTTCACGACGCTCTCGACCGTCACGGTCTTCCTCTTCAACCTCTCCGAAGCCGTCCGCCCCTTCGTCGTACGGACGGGAGGGCGGAACCGCTTCGAGTCGAAAAGCCCGTGGCTGCGCGGGATGGCCACGTCCATGGCGATTTTCACCGGCGTCGTCTTCGCGACTCTGCTCGAGGGCGCCTACCCCGATACGGCCGGCAAGCTCGCGCATCTGGTCTGCCCGATCGCGATGGCCGTCGACTGGGCGGCGGTCGGCCGATCCCAGGGCCGGCTCCACGTCCTCTCGCCGGCGACGTGGGGCGCCGTCCTCCTGCCCTACATCTTCTTCGTCTACCCGTGGGATGCGCGCAGGGACGGCAAGCCGATGTACGAATTCCTCGACCCGGCCAAGGACGACTGGCCGGCCACGGTGGGCGCCGTCATCGCGGCCTTCCTCATCGTCTCCTACCTCCTGTGGGCGATCGCCAGGCTGCGCGCGAAGGCGCTGAGCCCCCGGTGATCCGGCCATCCGCCCCGCGGCTTGCGTGACTCGCGCGGCTCACTACGCGGAGGCGGGTGAGAACGCCGGGACGGTTTTGCCCAGCCACTCCAGGCCCTGCATCTGCGCCTCCTCCCAGACCGGCCACCGGTGCGAGCTTCCGGCGACTTCCACGGAGGTCAGCGACGTCGGCGCCTTGACCTGCGGCGCGAACTTGTCGAAGGAGGTTCGGAACTTCCCGTCGCCGGTGCCCGAATAGTTCCAGATCCTCACGGGGGGCTGGGTCCGGGAGGCGATCGCGCCCAGATCGTAGGCCTCCGCGCCCGCGGGCGCCTCGCCCTCGCGGAAGGTCGGCGAGTAGTAGCCGCTCATCGACAGCGTTGTCCTGAACAGCTCGGGGTGGCGGATCGTGAACATGTTGGCGCACCACCCGCCCGCGGAGTAGCCGTACGTCGCCCAGGCCCCGGGGTCCCCCTCCGCGCGGAGATTCGCCTTGACCCACGGCACGACCTTCTGCGTGACCCACGTCTCGATCGAGGTCCCCTCCACGTCCATGCACTCGGTGTCGCGGTCCCGCGGGAACACGTTGGGCGCGACGATGATCGAGTCCCGGATCTTCCCCTCGCTGACGGCCTTGGCGAGATCCTCGCCGGTGTGGAGGGGCTGCTCGAATCCGACGGGCGAGCCGGGGACGCCCGCGAAGGCCATGATGACCGGGTAGGCCTTGTCCGGGTTCTTCAGATAGGACGGCGGTAGCCACACCCTGACCGTCGCGTCGCCCTGCTCTCCCTGACCCGGGACGACGACGTTCACCCACTGCCCGCCCGAGGCGTTGGGGTTGATGCCAGTCAGCTGGGCGTTGGCCAGGGGATTGCGCTGCGCCTGGGTGAAGTGGGCCTTCGGCGTCTTCTTGGAGGGGGCGGCCGCCTCCGCCCTCTGCGGAGCCCCCGCGGGCGCCGCCCCGAACTGCTGCTGCGTGGCCGGCTTCTTCGACAGGAACCCGAGGAGGTCGTGCCAGTTGGAATACCACAGGCTCACCCGATTGACCGCGAGGAAGGCGAGGGAGATCGCCAGGACGCTGCACAGGAGGACGGCCAGAGCCTGCTGGACGTAGGCCCACAGCTTCGTCCACGGGTGATTGGGCACCCACAGGATCGCCCAGAGGAAGCAGGCCGCGGTGAGCACGGCGACGGCGGCCAGCAGAGTGCCTGAGGTCAGGGCGAAGAACGACATGCAATCAAGGTATACGGCTTGGCTCGGATATTCCTGCGAATCGAGATGGGCCTCGGGCCCCACGCCCGGCGGCACGTGCAGGCCATGATCCGCATCACGCGGATTCGCTCCGGCGTTGCCCGCGGCGTCGCGGGTGGGACGTGCGGTCCCGCGTCCGGAGACGGAACCCGGTAGGCTTGCGTCCATGACTTCAGAGACGAATCCCACACGTACGGAAACCGACTCGATGGGCGCGATCGAGGTTCCCGCCGACCACTACTGGGGTGCCCAGACCGAACGCAGCCTGCACAACTTCGACATCGGCCGCGACACCTTCGTCTGGGGCCGCCCCATGATCCACGCCCTGGGAGTCCTCAAGAAATCCGCTGCACGGGCGAACGCCGAACTCGGCGAGCTTCCCGCCGAGATCGCCGACCTCATCGCCGCCGCGGGCGACGACGTCATCTCCGGCCGGCTCGACGCGGAATTCCCGCTCGTCGTCTTCCAGACGGGATCGGGCACGCAGTCGAACATGAACGCCAACGAAGTCATCTCCAACCGGGCCGTCGAACTCGCGGGCGGCGAGATGGGCTCGAAGGCCCCCGTCCACCCCAACGACCACGTCAACCGCGGCCAGTCCTCTAATGACACCTTCCCGACGGCCATGCACATCGCGGTCGTCTGCGAACTGGCGAACATGTATCCGCGCGTGCGCCGACTGCGCGACACCCTGGAGAGGAAGGCGAAGGAGTTCGACGGCGTCGTCATGGTCGGCCGCACCCACCTCCAGGACGCCACCCCCATCCGCCTGGGCCAGGTTCTCTCCGGCTGGGTCGCCCAGATCGACTTCGCCCTGGAATGCGTCGAATACTCGGACTCCCGGGCCCGCGAGCTGGCCATCGGCGGCACCGCCGTGGGAACCGGCTTGAACGCCCATCCGCGGTTCGGCGAACTGACTGCGGAGAAGATCAGCGAGGAGACCGGCATTCGGTTCACTCAGGCGTCCAACCTCTTCGCCGCGCTCGGCGCCCACGACGCCCTCGTCCAGGTCTCCGGCTCGCTGCGGGTTCTGGCCGACGCCCTGATGAAGATCGCCAACGACGTGCGCTGGTACGCCTCCGGGCCGCGCAACGGCATCGGCGAGCTGCTCATCCCCGAGAACGAACCCGGCAGCTCGATCATGCCCGGGAAAGTCAACCCCACCCAGTGCGAGGCCATGACCATGGTCGCCACGAAGGTCTTCGGCAACGACGCCACCGTCGGCTTCGCGGGCTCCCAGGGCAACTTCCAGCTCAACGTCTTCAAGCCCGTGATGGCCTGGTGTGTCCTGGAGTCCGTCAAGCTGATCGGCGACGCCTGCGCCTCCTTCGACGAGCACTGCGCCTACGGCATCGAGCCCAACCTCGAGAAGATCGAGGAGAATCTGGACAAGAACCTCATGCAGGTCACCGCCCTCAACCGTCACATCGGCTACGACAAGGCCTCCAAGATCGCCAAGAACGCCCACAAGAAGGGGCTCTCGCTGCGGGAGTCGGCCCTGGAGCTGGGCTTCGTCAGCGCCGGGGACTTCGACGCCTGGGTGGTGCCGGCCGACATGACGCATCCGTCCGCCGCCGAGGAGTGAGCGGCTGGGGGACGGGCCTGGATCGCATTCATACGGCGCCACGGCGGCACCGCTCGCCCCGGGCGGACGGCCGACGCCGACGAATGACGCCTGCGCGAAGGGCTCGACGACGCAGAGCGGCCAGGGAAGACACCGGCGCTGAAGCAGCACCGGACGTTCTGCCGCCGTTGACCGTCCAGGCCGCCTCGGGCAGGATACGAGTATGTCCCGCATCGATCACGCGGCCCTATGGGTGGCCGATCTCGTCGGCGTACGCGACTTCTACCTCCGTTGGTTCTCCGGCCGCTCGAACGGCGAGTACCACAACCCGCGGACGGGCCTGCGCACGTTCATCATCAGCTTCGATCCCGATGCCGCTGGCGGGCGCGGCGCCCGGCTCGAGCTCATGAGTCGCCCCGACGTCATTGCCCGTCCGGAGTCGGAGGCTCTTGGCTGGGCCCATGTCTCCTTCGCTCTGCCCGGATGCACCGATGTCGACGAGTTGGCCGCCCGGGCGCGTGCGGCCGACGTGCCCGTGGTCGACGGGCCCCGGCGCACCGGCGACGGATATTACGAGGCGGTCCTGCTCGACCCCGAGGGCAACCGCGTTGAGATCGTTGCCGGCGACTACACCGACGAGGTGGCCGAGCGCCCGGGCCCGTGAGCCGCACTCATGGTGATCGCCCTCAGGCCCATCGCCGGCTCGGTGCTCGCCCAGGACCAGTTCCTGGTGCCGCGCATCGCCCGCGTCGTCTCGATGCGGGTCCCGCTCGGCGCCGGGGTCGGCGGGGATGGCAAGCCGCCGTCCCCGCCTTTTCTTCGACGGTCCCCGCCGCGGCGGGCGCTGCGAGCCCGGCGGCCTCAGGCAGGCCGGCTCAGCCTTGCGAGGCGATCTTGACGGCGAGGTCCTCGGCGTGGTGGAGGAGCTCGGTCATATGCGTCGAATCGTGCTGGTCGCCCAGGGCCCGGCAGCGTTCGGCGAGTTCCGTCGACTCCCTGAGCACCGTGCCCGTGTAGTCGACGACGCCCTCGGAGATCTGCGGGACCAGGGCGGCGACGTCGTCGGGGAGCGGCGTGGACTCCGCCGTCGCCTTCCACATGGCCAGCACCTGGCTGGGGATGGTGATCATCGAGTTCGCCTGGTCGATGTTCCAGGCGGTGTTGGAGGCCAGGCGGCGGTGGGCGCCGGTCTGCTCCTCCATGTCGTACAGGCCCTGGCGCAGGGCCTTCGTGAGCAGCCAGATGGCGGGCACGGACTCCTTGGCGTCCGGGCCGCCGTCGATGAGCTCGGCGATGAACGTGGCGAGCATCGTCGCGTGGAGGCGGGCCAGGGCGACGAGGAATCGAGTGCGCACGTTGGTGGCGTCGAGTTCGCGAAGCGAGCCGACGAGCCGGATGAGGGTCGAGCCGACGATGCTCTGCATCGACGTCCACACCTGGAGGGGCTCGACGAGCGGGGTCATCGACGGCCCGTGCGCGGTGATCGTCGCGAGCATCTCGGGGGTGATCGTCGCGTCGCCCAGGCGGCCCTCGATCTCGTTGGCGACGTGGCGCAGTCTCGAGGAGAGTTCGGCCAGCGAGTCCTGCTCCCTCATCCACACCGAGAGCTCGTCGTAGATCCCGGTGACCGTGTCGAGCGCATCCTTGAGCATCCCCTCGGCGCCGGGCCGCGAGGGGAACCCCGCCGAGAGCTCCTCCCTGCGGGCGACCTCGGCGGGGAGGGCGGCCATCTGGAGGGCCTCGTAGGAGTTGTAGCCGAGCTCTTCCAGGAGCTCGGCGGCCCTGCCCGCTCCCTTCCGCGACGCGGTGCGGCGGTTCATGCCGTCGGCGAGCAGCTGGTTCTCGTAGGCGCGGACCTTCGTGTAGAGCCCCTTGGCGGCGTCGAAGAGGTCGTCGCGAACCGGCCGGGTGCGCACCGAGAGGTAGCGGTGGCCCGGCAGGGGGGTGACGGTGGCGAACACGTCGTACTCGGTGCCGTCCGCGGCGAGGTTGCGGACGTAGGCGGCGAAGGGCTTGCCCTCTTCGATGGTGTCCCACATGAGCCTGAAGGCGGCGCCCGGCATCTCGGGGTGCCGGATGATGTTGTGGGGGGCGGTCATGAGCTCCCCGCGCGAGTACCGGGAGAGCCTGACGAAGACTTCGTTGGAGGACTCAATGACGCCTCGGCCGTCCGTCACGGAGAAGAAGAGCTCGTCGACTCCGACCTCCTGGATGGCGCCGTTTGGCTGTACCGCGTGACCCACGGGGATACTCCTTTGCGTGTGCGTGAAGAACATCGACCGCAAACACATTGCACGGTGAAAAGCAAATCGTTCGCTTGCGGCGGGCTGCCCATTGACAACCTCCCCAACGATATGCGAGGGAAGCCGAACTGCCAAACTACTGGAGGGTAAACTCCCGACGGGCCGGGCCGGAGCGCGGTGGCGCTGCTCACGCACCGAGGACGTCGGGGACTTTCGGCCTGAGACCGCGTCGTCCGACGGCCAGGAACAGTATGGGCGGCGCCGCGCCGCCGCGCAAGCGGGCTGCTTGCGGGCCGGCACCGGCTGTCGGCCGGCCCCTCACAGGAACCGGGACAGCCACGCGTGCGAGACCGACCGGTTGGCCTGCCCGGCGAGGGAGTTGCCATAGCTGGAGAAGTGGTTGTACACCGGCATCCTCACCGTCGTCACATTCACACCCGCCGTCCTGGCGCGGTCGCAGAACCTGAAGACGCTCTCCGCGGGGACGTACCCGTCCTCCTCCGGCTCGACGACGAGCGTCCGCGGAGCGTCGCGCGACAGGTACGTGTCCGTGGAGATCGCCCTCATGCGGTCGGCGTGGCGGTCGGGCCTGCCGCCGATGTAGTTCTCGACGAGGGCCTTCGTCTCCCTGCCGCCGACGGCCTGGCCGTGATCGTAGACGTACTGGGGGTCGACGATCGGGACGTAGGCGACGACCGCGGCGGGAACCGGCACCGAGACCCCGCACGAGGGCCGCGCCTGGCCCATGGAGGCCTGATACCCGAGATTGAGCGCGAGATTGCCGCCGGCGGACGCGCCGAGGACCACGATCCTCTTCGGGTCGCCTCCCAGATCGGAGGCGTGCTGCGCCACCCACCCCAACCCGCAGGCCACATCGGCCGGAGCCTTGTCCCACGTCGCGTAGGCTGCGCTGGCCAGCCGATATTCGACGCTGAAGACGAGGTAGCCGCGGTTGCGCCACCAGTCCGCCTCGGCGCCGCTGCTGCGGGCGTCGCCCATCCCGTCGTTCCACCCTCCCCGGTGGACGAGGTAGAGAACCGGCGCGTTCCTCTCCGGAAGGCGCGGCTTCCACACGCCGATCCTCATCGCCCGCCCGTCGACGACGTTGTAGGTGAGCCAGCCGTCGGCCTCGGGGCGCGCAGGCGAGGACAGATCGAGCGCGGCCAAAGGGTCGACGCGTCCTCCGTTGGCGGCCGCGGCGGCCGCTATGCGCCCCACCTGCGTCACCGATCCTGCGAGGGCGACGCAGGCGACCAGGCCTCCGGCGATCCGGCAGGCCCCGTTGGGGGCCAGAGGGAGCGAGAGCGCCAGCCCGGCCAGCGAGGCGAGCACGATCCAGCTGCCGTAATTGCCCCAGGCGAATCCCGCTCCCTCCTGCCGGACGGAATGCCCGGGGGCGAGGCTGGCGACTAGGAGTGTGAGGGTTGCGAAGGCGATCGCGACGCCGAGCACGAACCCTGCGTAGCGCATGGTCGTCGCCACGGACGAGCGGGAGGGGAAGGGCATGTGGCACTCCGGTGGTACGAGCGCGGCTTTCCGCGCTGGAGGAGGTGATGAGGGCCGGAAGACGGCATGGGTGAGACCGCGCCGCGGCCACGTCGCCGGGCGATGGTGCGAAGTGAAGGGGTGTGTGCCGCGGGGCGGGGAGCCGTGGGCTGCGCGGACGATCAGGTCAGGAGCGACGCGGTGAGGAAGGCGATCGCCATCGCGGGGAAGAAGCCCTGTTTGGAGGCGGCGCCCCGTTTGCCGGGCGAGGAGACGAAGAGGACGGCCGCGGCCGCGAGCATCGAGCCGGCGCCCGCGAAGATCAGGGCCGCGCCGATCCCGCGGTGCCCGAGGAGGAAGGAGAGGGCGCCGACGCCCGCTTGGACGGCGAGGAAGAGGTTGTAGAACCCCTGGTTGAAGGCCAGCTCTCGCGTATTGCGGGCCTGCTCCGTCGTCATGCCGAAGGCCGTGCGCGCCCTCGGCCCGGCCCAGGCGAGGGACTCCATGTAGAAGATGAAGACGTGGAGAAGGCAGGCCAAAGTCGTGAAGACGGTGGCGGTAACGGCCATGTGGGCTCCTGGATGTACGCGGCGCGCCGCACGCGCGCCGGGGTGTGCGCGGCTCGCGTCGGCCGCGAACCGTGAAGAGTCTATGCTGGCCCCGCGGGCTGAGCATCCACCGTTCGGAGGGATTAGCCGGGCTCGTCTCCCGGGGGTTCGCCGGCCTGGTCCGCCGATGCCGACGGCGTGTGCGGTAGGTCTACGTCCGGGGATGGGCGGCCGCGCGGGCGGCCCGTTCGCGCCACGCCGCGAGGGTGACGGCCGGGCCGAGGACGGCGCGGTCGCCTTCGACCTCTTCGCCGAGTCCTCGCACCGGCGCCAGGGCGTCGGGGGCGAACTCGCGGCCGCGGCTGACGACGATGCGCAGGTCGCGCAGAGCCCCCAGGCCGTCGCGGGGGTCGCCGGCCACCGCGATGACGTCGGCGTCGTAGCCGGGCGTCAGAAAGCCCGTGATCCCGGCCAGGCCGATCGCGGCGGCGGCGCGGCTCGTGGCGGCCATGAGCACGTCGGTGCGGGGGACGCCGAAGGCTTCGAGCGCCTCCAGGCCGGCCACGTAGGCGCGGTGGGGGACCCCGGGTATGCCCGAGTCGTGGCCGGCGACGATGCGCACGCCGTGCTCGTGGAGCTCGCGAACGGGAGGGCGGTAGGAGTCATCCCTGCGGACGATTTCGGGAAGGTCGGCGGTGCTCGTCGTGTCGACGTAGACGCCCGCCTCCGCGATCACGTCGGCCAGCCGCGGGTCGAAGACGCTGCGCCCGGAGGGGGAGACGAACGAGGCGTGGGCGATGTAGTCCACCCCCGCCGCGACGGCGCGTTCGATGCCCTCGGTCCCGTGCGCGTGGGCGGCGGTCCGCTTGCCGAGCCGGTGCGCCTCGGCGAACAGGACGGCCAGCTCGTCTTGTGAGAACTGCGCGAACCACGGCGCCGAGCCGTCGGTGGTGAAGCCCCCGGTGGCCATGACCTTCACGACGTCCACGCCCCGCCGGTGGTGCGCGCGCACTTCGCGCCGGATGCCGTCCAGCCCGTCCACCTCGGCCCCCGCCTGCCACGAATGCCCCGCGGTCGTGGTGATCTGGGGGCCGGAGGCGAGCACGCGCGGGCCTCGCAGGGCCCCGGCCTCGATTGCGTCGCGCAGGGCGACGTCGACGTAGTGGCGCGCCCCCAGGCTCTGGACGCTCGTGACCCCGATGCTGAGCAGTTCCCGCGCCGAGGCGGCCGCGTTGAGGGTCAGGCGGGCCACCTCGTCCGGGCCGTAGTCCGGATATTCCACGTCGGTGCCCGAGGTGGCCAGGTGGGCGTGGGTCTCGATCAGGCCGGGCATGAGCGTCGCCCCGGGGAAGTTCACGTGCCGGGCGTGCGGGTGGGCGGCGAGCAGGTCGGCGGCGCGGCCCACCGCGGCGATGCGCGTGCCCTCGATGTAGAGGCCGCCTGCGTCCAGGACGTCGAGCTCGCGGCCCTGGCGCCCGCCGGTCAGGACGCGGTCGGCGCTCAGGATCGCCTTCTCCCGGCCGTTCAGGCGTTCTCCGCCGTCCGTGGCGGGAGCGACCCAGCGGACGCCGTCGAGGAGGACGCCGACCCGCGCGATCGGCCGGCCCGGCCGTTGCCCAGGGGCGTCGGACGAGGCTGCGCCGCCTTCCGCGGGGGCCGGCGCGCTGACCGCCGGGGGCGCCGACTGATCGGGCGGGGCGGCCGCACGAGGGTGGTTCGAAGCGTCGTTCGTGCTCACGGGAACTCTCCTTGAACGGGCGGGGAAGCTGATCGGAGGGACGGGGAAACGGCGGATCGGATACGGCAGTCAGCGATCCGTCCGCCCCGAACCGCGGCGCATGGCCGACACCGCGGATTGTACGCCGACGAAGACGCTTCCCCAGGCGAAGCCGGCGACGAGCGAGCAGGCCGTCTCGACGAGCCAGTGCAGCGGCGCCGGGCCGGAGACGGCGGCGGCGATCGCCGCGACGGCGTCATGCGGGGCGCGCCATCCGAGTTCGGCCGCCCCGGAGACGAGCAGATGGCCGCCCACCCACAGCATGGCGGCCACGCCGACGGCCGTGATGCCGGACAGGACCCGGGGCATCGCCGCGACGACGGCGCAGCCGGCCCTCCGGGCGAAGGGGCTGTCGCTGCGGGCGAGCGCGAGGCCGGCGTCGTCGGCCTTGACCAGGAGCGCCACCACGCCGTAGACGAGGGCCGTGATGACCACGGCGACGATCGCCAGCGCCGCCGCGCGCAGCGGAAGGGAATCCCCGGCGACCTCGCCGAGGGCGATCGCCATGATCTCGGCGGACAGGATGAAGTCGGTGCGGACCGCGCTTTTGACGATGGCGTCCTCCGCCTGGGCGTTCTGCGTGACGGCAGCCTCGGCGCGGTGGCCCGCCAGCCTGTCCCAGATCTTGTGCGCGCCCTCGAAGCACAGGTACGTCCCGCCGAGCATGAGGAGCGGGGTCAGCCCCCAGGCCGCGAATTCCGACAGGAGCAGCGCCAGGACGAGGATGACGCTCTTGTTGACGAGGGATCCGGTGGCGATCCGCTTGATGATCGGCAGTTCGCGCTTCGGGTCGATGCCTTCCACGTACTGCGGGGTGACGGCGGTGTCGTCGACGACGACGGCCACGGCCTTCGTGCTGGCCTTGACCGCCCCCGCGGCGATGTCGTCCAGACTGGCCGCGGTGGCCTTGACCAGCGCCGCGATGTCGTCGAGGAGAGCTGCGAGTCCCAGAGCCATGCCGTTCCTTTGAGCGAAGGGGTGTCGAGGGAAGACTACCGGCTCGCTGCCCTCCCGTCGCCGGCTCGGCCGGAGAGGGGTCCCATCGCCCGGTGGGAGAGAGGCCCCGCCGCCCGCCGCTTCGGCGCGCTTCGACCCCGACTCGCGGGCGCGCCGATAGCGTGGGAGGGCCGGACCGCCGGCGCGGACAGCCGCTCCGGGGCCCCGCGGTCCGCGAGGGCGGGACCCGGCGAACGTTCACGAATCGCGATCGCAAAGGAAGCCCGATGCTCACACTCCGCGTCACCGACCCGGCCCGCCGTCGCTACCGGGTGGCGGCCCTCGTCGGCTTGATCGCCGGCCTCTTCTCGGCCGTCGTCAAGTTCGGCTGGGAGGTTCCCTTCCCTCCGCGCACCCCCGCCCGCAACGCGACCAACCCTCCCCAGGAGCTGCTCCAGCAGCTGGGCGTGTCGCCCGAGACGAGCCATACGACGGTCGGCTTCAACGGCAACGAGCTGCCGATCTACTCCTTCGCCGTCCACTTCGGCTTCGCCGTCTTTTTCGCGCTGCTCTACTGCCTGGCGGCCGAGAGGTACCCGCAGGTCAAGCTGTGGCAGGGCGCCGCGTTCGGCCTGGCCCTATGGTTCGTCTTTCACGTCGTGGCCATGCCGGCCATGGGCACCGTGCCCGCGCCGTGGGACCAGCCCCTCGAGGAGCACCTCTCCGAGGTCTTCGGCCACGCGATCTGGCTCTGGTCCATCGAGATCGTCCGGCGCGACCTGCGCAACCGCATCACCCGCCAGCCCGACCCCGAGGTCCCCCTCGACGAGGCGACCCGCTGAGGGGAGGCGAGCGGCCCCGCGGGGTCGGGGGAGCCCTCTCCCGGCCGTCCGCGGGCCCGGGCCGCCGAGCCGGCCGAACAGACTCCTATCCTCGGGGCCTGAGCAGGACCTTGACAGCGCGGCGCTGGTCCATGGCCTTGTATCCTTCGGCCGCATCCTCCAGCGGGAGGCGCATGGTGAAGACCTTGCTCGGATCGATCTCGCGCTTGAGGATCCGGTCGATCAGGTCGGGGAGGAACCGGCGGACGGGGGCCGGGCCGCCGTGCAGGTGCACTTCGGCGAAGAACAGCGGTTGGCCGGGGATCTCCACGCCGTGGGAGACGCCGACGAAGCCCACGTGCCCGCCGGGCCGGCAGGCGCCGATCGCCTGCATCATCGACTGCTGAGTGCCCACGGCCTCGACGACGCTGTGCGCGCCGAGCCCGCCGGTCAGCTCCTTGACCTCGGCCACGCCTTCCTCGCCGCGCTCGGCCACCACGTCGGTGGCTCCGAATTCCCGTGCCAGCGCAGCGCGGTCCTCGTGCCTGGACATGGCGATGACCCGGTCGGCTCCCAGCTGGCTGGCCGCCAGGACGGCCATGAGCCCCACCGCGCCGTCGCCCACGACGGCGACGGTCTTGCCCGGGCCGGCCTCGGCTGCCACGGCGCCGAACCATCCGGTGCCCAGGACGTCCGAGGCGGCGAGCAGGGAGGCGACGGTCGCCTCGTCGTCGGGGCGCCCGCCGGGCACGACCACCAGCGTGCCGTCGGCCTGCGGGACCCGCGTGTACTGGGCCTGGGTGTCGCTCATGAACCCGCCGTTGACGCAGCGGGACTGGTAGCCGCTCCGGCAGATCTCGCACGTGTCGTCCGAGATGCAGAAGGAGCCGACGACGAAGTCGCCCGGCTTGACGTTCCTGACCGCCGAGCCGACTTCGGTGACCGTCCCGACGTACTCGTGCCCCATGGGGCGGTTGTCCGCGGGTTCCAGCCCGCGGTAGGGCCACAGGTCCGAGCCGCAGATGCAGGCTGCGGCGACCTCGATGATCGCGTCGGTGGGTTCGACGATCTGCGGCTGCTCCCGGTCCTCGACTCTCACGTCTCCGGGGGCGTGCATGACGACTCCGCGCATGGCGAAGCTCCTTCCTAGTTCCTTGGCTTCTTCCAATCGGTCTTCGGCGTCGACGGGGCGCGGGCCCGATCCGATGCGGCGTCCGGCGCCCTGGAGCCTTCTCAGGCGGGGCGGCGGACGAGCCACGGCCCCGCTGACACCACCCTAGGGGATTCCCCCGGGATGCCGTGGAAGGCCGATCGGTTGTTCTGCGGGACAGGGTGGTTGCAGGATTCCCCGCGGGGCGTCGTGGAAGGCCGCGGAGTCAGCGCGGCGCCGGATCGTCGGATCCACCGGAACGCTGCGGGACGCCGCCGGCCCCGGCGACTCGTCTCGCCGGTCTCCCACAGGCGAGGCGGGATTCCGTATGCTGATGCCAGGCACGCCGTCTCCGGTGTTCGAGCGCACCGTCCTCTCCGGCATGCGCCGGAGCCCTCGGTTGCGCACCGGAGGCTCCGAGCGTGCGCCGCCGGAAGTTAGGAGTCGCCATGCGCGCCATCGGATTCGACACATACGGAGGCCCCGAGGTCCTCCACGAAGTAGAGCTGCCCGACCCCCGTCCGGGACCGGGGGAGATCCTCGTCCGCGTCGACGCCGCGGGGGTGGCCCCCGTCGACGCCATGGCCCGCAGCGGAGGGCTCGCCGCGCTCTACGAGGGCATCACGACATGCCGGGCGGCGGGAGAGAACCCGTGGACAGGGCTCGCCGCGCTCTACGAGGGCATCACCCCTCCCTACGTGCCCGGGATGGACGTCTGCGGAGTCGTCGAAGAGGTCGGCGAGGGGGCGTCCGGCGGGCAGGAGAACCTGGCCGTCGGAGCGCGGGTCGTGGCATTCGTCGCCTTCTCCGGCTCCCGCGGCGGCTACAGCGAGGCCGTCGTCGTGCCGGCCGTCTCGGCCGTGCGCGCTCCCGCGAACGCCACGCCCTCCGAGGCGGTCGCCTTCCTCTTGAACGCTCTGACCGCCCGGAACTCGCTCGACGCCCTCGCCCTCCCGCCCGGGGCGACGGTGCTCGTGACCGGTGCGGCCGGATCGGTGGGAGGCTACATCACCCAGTTGGCCTACGCCGAGGGGCTGCACGTCATCGCGCTGGCGGGCGCCGGCGACGAAAGCCTGGTCCGGGGCTTCGGGGCGGAGGACTTCATCCCTCGGGGAGCCGACGTCGTCGCCGAGGCGCGCGCCCTGGCCCCCGACGGCGTGGACGCCGTCGCCGACACCGCCCAGATCGCTGTGGATCTCCTGGGCGCCGTGCGAGACGGCGGGCGGGTCTCGATCCTGAGGCCCGTCTCGCAGGACGACCCCGGCAGGGGCATCACCCTTCTTCCGCTGACCGTGCGCAAGCGCGCCACCGACCAGGCGGCCATGGCCGGGCTGCGCGACCTGATCGAGTCTCGGACGCTGAGCATCCGCCTGGGCCCCGTCCTGCCGGCGTCGCAGGCCGCCGAGGCGCACCGCCTCCTGGAGGCGGGAGGCCAGCGCGGCCGGATCGTCCTGACCTTCCCGGTGGACTGAGCCTCTCCCGGCCTCGAAAGCGCCTTCCGCGCGGCTCCCCGCGGGCGTCAGACCGCCACTCGTTCGTGCGCCGCGCACTGGGCGGCGAAGGCGCGGACGATGAGGCTCCCGGAGGCGGCGACCCGCGGGTCGACCGCCTCGATGCCGCGGATGAAGCCGGGGTCGGCCATGCCGTCCCGCGCCCGCCACATGAGCATCCGCTCGGGCGTGGCCTCCGGGTGGAACTGCACCCCGAGCGCGTTGCCGAGGCGGAAGGCCTGGACGGGGCAGGCTTGGGAGCTGGCCAGGAGAGTGGCCCCGGCCGGGAGTTCGGCGACCGCGTCGTCGTGGCACTGGTAGGCGATGACGCCGCCGTCGCCCAGGGCCGTGGACTCGTGCAGCCGGCCGAGCACCGGGTCGCACGCGCACGAGTCGAGCAGGACGATCGACTGCGCCCCCCTCTCGCGACTGCGCCTGTCGCCGACGCTCACTCGGCCGCCGAGGGCGGCGGCCAGGATCTGGTGGCCCAGGCAGATGGCGAGCACCGGCAGCCCCGCGCCGACCGCCTCGCGCAGTCCCTCCGCCAGATCCCCGATCCACGGATGCCGCGCGGCATCGTGGGCGCCCATGGGGCCGCCGAGCACGACGGCGCCGTCGCCCCACGAGGACGCCTGCGGGACGGGCTCCTCCCACAGGCGGACGGTGCCGCAGTCGACGTCCGGCAGCCACTCGGCCAGCCTGTCGGGAGGGCACTCGGGATGCGGCTGGAAGATCGTGATTCTCGTCATTGTGAGCTTTCGTGTCGTACCATGGAGCCTTCGGCGGGATGCGCCGGAAGATGGATCCTCAGCGGCCAGGCCAATGGGTGCGCCGGTGATCGCCGGGTCCGCTCATGGGCGTATGCCTGGAATCGTAGGCTACCGGCGTGTGCGTCTCGGCAGGCGACGGGCCGCAGCAGACATTTCTCACATGTGAGATAGGGTCGAGCGCGCGGTTCGTCCGGCGACGGCCGCATCCCGCAGAAGGGGCCGGCCGATGCATGCACCGGCGCGGTCCGCGCCCACGGTCCAGGAGGAGAGATGACAGGCAGGAAGGCGAAGGGACGCGGCGCGGCGGCGCCCGCCCGGATTCTCGGCGGCGATATTCTCGGCGGCGATCCGCCCGACGGGGCGGGCGAGCACCTCCGCAGAGGGCTGAGCAACCGCCACATCCAGCTCATCGCCATCGGCGGGGCGATCGGCACGGGCCTCTTCCTCGGCGCCGGGAAGTCGATCAGCGTCGCCGGCCCGTCGATCCTCCTCGTCTACACGGTCATCGGCCTCATGCTCTTCTTCGTCATGCGAGCCATGGGCGAGCTCCTCCTGCACAAACTCGAGTACCGCTCCTTCCAGGACTTCGCGGCGGACATCCTCGGACCCTGGGCGGGCTTCCTCGTCGGATGGACCTACTGGTTCACCTGGGTGGTCATCGGCATGGCCGACATCATAGCCATCACCGGCTACTGGCAGCTGTGGGTCGGAAAGGAGAGGATCTGGGTGTCCATGCTGCTGGCCGTCGCGGTCATGCTCGTCCTCCTCCTCATGAACCTCGCCACCGTCAAGCTGTTCGGCGAGATCGAATTCTGGTTCGCGATCATCAAGCTCGTCGCGATCGTCGCCCTCGTGGCGGCCGGGATCTTCATGGTCGTCACCGGCTTCACCTCGCCGAACGGCACCCAGGCCTCGATCGCGCACCTGTGGGATCGAGGCGGCTTCCTGCCCAACGGCGTGCAGGGTTTCCTCGGAGGCTTCCAGCTGGCCGTCTTCGCCTTCGTGGGCATCGAACTGGTCGGCACCACGGCCGCCGAGACCGAGAACCCCCGCGTCACCCTGCCGCGGGCCATCAACGCCATCCCCGTGCGGGTCCTGCTCTTCTACGTCGTGGCGCTCGCGGTGATCATGTGCGTCACCCCGTGGGACCAGGTCGATCCGGAGAAGTCTCCCTTCGTCCGGCTCTTCGGGCTCGCGGGGCTGTCGGCGGCCGCCTCGGTCATGAACGCCGTCGTCCTGTCCTCGGCGTCCTCCTCGTGCAACTCCGGGATCTACTCGACCTCCCGCATGGTCTTCGGGCTCGCCCACAAGAGGATGGCGCCGAGCGTCTTCCGCAGGCTCACGCGCGGCGGCGTGCCGTGGGCCGGGCTGATCGTGACGGTCGTCATCATCTGCTGCGCCCACCTGCTGACCCTGTCCGGCGGCGTCATGCGCGCCTTCACGCTCGTCACCACGGTCTCCTCGGTCCTCTTCCTGTTCGTCTGGTCGGTCATCCTCGTCTGCTACATCCTCTACCGCCGCCGGCACCCCGACGCCCATCGTGCATCGGCCTACCGCATGCCCGGCGCCGCCTTCATGCCGTGGGTGGTCCTGGCCTTCTTCGCGTTCGTCGTCCTCGCCCTGACCACCAAGGCCGATACGCGCAACGCGCTGGCGGTCACCCCGGTCTGGTTCCTCATCCTGGGCGTCGCCTGGACGCGAGTCAGGCGGCGGATCCGCCGGCCGGCGACCGGTGGATCGGCCACCGGCGAGGGCGCTCCCACGGAGGATGCGGCCGCCGACGGGGACCGGACGGGGGAGTCGGGGCTTCGGGAGGGCGGGGCCGACCAGGCGCCGGCCTGACGGTAGGATTGCCCGAGCCGGGGGAACCCTCGGAGAACGGAGCGAACCATGGACAGACCGGGCGTGGAGATCAGGCGGGCGGTGCAGCGCGACGTCCCCGGCATCGCGGGGATGCTCGCCGAGGCGTTCTCGCGCGACCCCGTCTTCCTCGACCTGCTCTCTCCGCGGCAGGACGGGCCCCGCGTTCTGGCCGGCCTGTTCGCCCTCGAGCTCGAACGCGAATACATCGCCCACGGCCGAGTCGACGTGGCCGTGGAGGGCGGGGCGCCGCTCGGCGCCATCCTCATGCTGCCCCCGGACGCCGCCCCGACCCGCGGGCCCGTTCACAAGGCCCGTCTCCTGCGCGCGCTCGGACGCTCCTTCTGGCGGCTCTCGCGCTCCGAGGCGGCCGCCCAGAAGGCCCGCCCCGTCTTCCCCCACTGGTATCTCGGCTACATCGCGGTGACCGAAACGGCCCGGGGGAGGGGACTCGGCTCGGCGCTGCTCGACCGGGCCGTCGAGAACGCGGGGGAGGAGGCCGTGTACCTCGAATCGACCACCGCCGCCTCCCAGGCCCTCTACGAACGCAAAGGCTTCGTCCCCCTGGGCGCCGTGCCGCGCCTGGGGCGTCGCCCCGAGGTGGGCATGTGGAGGCCCGGCGTCGTCACGCGGTGACCGCCGAGCCTCCCGACCGCCGGACGCCTGCCTCGCGAGCCCTACAGCTCTCGCCTGGCGAAGGAGCGCGCCCCCAGCGCCAGGATCGCGGCGGCCGCGAGGGCCCCGGCGGTCAGCGGGGCCGCGACCGGGCCCCCGCCGCCCGAGGCGATGGCGGACGGCAGGCTCACCAGGCCCGCGGGCGAATACCGGCCGGGTTCGGCGAGCGCCAGCAGCGTGCACACGACGTACACGCCGATGCTCGCGCCCACCGCGCCCAGGGTCGAGCCGATCATCGCCGACAGCCCCACCGAGATCGCGAGGAACGCGAGGGCGCAGACGATCCAGGAGCAGCTCGCGGCTGCGAGCGGGGCGACGGGCGCCTCGGAGTAGGCGGCGAACGTCCCGACCCACACGACGGCGGCGCCGGCCAGGCACGACGAGCCCACCACCAGCGCCCGGGCGAGGAAGGCCGCGACGGGCTGGGCCGCCCGGGAGACGGGGCGAACGGCCAGGAGCTGGGCCCTCCCGCTCGATATGAGGGCCGACGTCGCGCCGGCGCCCGAGAAGATGACGAGGAAGACGCCCGTCTGGGTGAGGTTCTTCGCCCATTGGGCGTAGGACTGGTCCGGGCTCGGCTCGGGGAGCTCGATCTGGAAGCCCTCTCCTGCGAGGGCCTTGAACAGCTCGGGGGCGAAGCGCGAGAGCGCCACCGACAGCGCCGCGAGGAAGACGAGCACGACGGGCAGGGCGTAGCGGTGCCAGGTCCGCCACATCGTCCGCGCCTCCACGGCGAACAGGGATGCGAATCCGGTCATCGGTCCTCTCCTCTCTGCGGAGCCGCGCCCCGCCCGTGATCGCCCGGCCGGGATGCGGCGGGGGACTCCGGACGGTCCTCCGCGGTCGGGGCCCCCGGCCGGACCGCGCCCCGTTGATCCGACGTCAGGGCCAGGAACACGTCTTCCAGGCTTCGCTCCAGGGGGATGAGGGCCCTGACGCCCCAGGAGCGTTCGGCGGCGAGCGCCGGGATCGAGTGGGCGGCTGCGTCTTCGTCGCAGACCAGGAGGACGAGGTCCCCGCCCTCGCGGCGCACGCCCTTGCACCACGGCTGGCGGGCCAGGACCGCGTCCGCGTCGGCGTCCGCGTCCGCGCGCAGCAGCAGGGACAGCGCGCCGGCGCGTCGCCGCAGATCCGCCACGGGCGAGGACGCCAGCACCCGCCCCGCCCTCAGGACGACGGCGTGCGTGGCGACCCGGTCGGCCTCGGCGAGGTTGTGCGAGGACAGGAGGACGGTCGTGCGCCCCGAGAGGCGTTCGATGAGCTCCAGGACCTCCCGGTGCCCCGCCGGGTCGAGCGCCGAGGTCGGCTCGTCGAGCACGAGCAGACCGGGTGCGCCGATGAGCGCCTGGGCGATGCCGAGTCGCTGCCTCATGCCGCGCGAGTACCCTCCGATGCGCTGGCGGACCGAGGAGAGGCCCGCCGTCTCCAGCAGGGCGTCGATCCGCCGGCCAGCCGTCGAGGCGGGAACGCCGGCGAGCCGCGCGCTCGCCTCCAGGTACTCCCGGGCGGTCATCCAGGCGGGGAAGGCGGGGACGTCCGGGAGGTATCCGAGGCGGGAGCGCGCCGCCAGGCTGCCGGGCCGCTCGCCGAGCACCGAGATCTCGCCGGCGTCCGTGCGGGCCAGTCCGAGCAGGGCCCTTATCGCCGTCGTCTTCCCCGCGCCGTTGGGGCCGAGCAGCGCGCACACCGAGTTCTCCGGCACCTGGAAGCTCACGTCCGCGAGCGCCCGCGTCCTCCCGAAGCTCCGGGAGACTCCGGTGAAGGAGACCGCCGCGCTCATCGCGGCTCCCCGTCCCCGTATAAGGCGTCGACCGTCCCGGACAGCGTCTCTGCGCGCCCGGGGTCCCCGCCAGGCGGCTCGGCGACGGCCTCCCGGGCCCTGCGGGCCGCTGCGGCGCGCAGGGCGAGGAAGAGGATCGGCCCGCCTATCTGCACCATGACGATGACGGCGGCCCACACGGCCCTGCCCGGGGAGGGCATGAGGTCGGCGGGAGTGCGCCACCACACGACCAGCGCGACGACGGCCAGGAGGAGCTGGCAGGCGACGGCGACGAGCATGAAGGCCTTGATCTGCGGGGACAGGTCGCTCCACGGCCGGGTGACGATGACGGCGGCGTTCACGGCCGGCCTCCTTCCCGACTCGACGCGCCCTCGTCCGAAGCGGCGCCGTCGGAGGCTGCGACCCGTCGGAGCCCGGCCTTCGTCGCCAGGAGGAGGACCGCGCCTTCGACGCAGACGGAGGCGGCCGTCAGCGCGAGGAAGGCCGACGGCCTGACGCGCCCGTCCCTCTGCGTGAAGCCCAGCAGGGCGCTGGCCAGTATCCCCGCGTTGAGGGAGGCGATCCTGGCGCTGCGCGTGAGCAGAGTCATCCGGTCCGCGGCGGGGACGACGGAGACGGACCCGAGGGCGGCCGCGGGGACGGCGATCAGGGCGGCGCCCCACGCGGGCGACGCGCTCGACTTGATCCGGCCGGCCAGGGAGGCCCGCAGGGGGACGCGGATCCGCCGCCGCCGGATCGCCTCCGCCGCCGCGAGCGAGGCTGCGGCGAAGCCCGCGGGGAGCCATCGCACGACGGCCATCGTGGAGTCGGGGATCGCGGCCAGGACGTCCTCGTCGACGTCGTCGGGGCGAAGGAGGCCGAGCCTGGCGGCGATCCCTCCCCAGGCGAGGTTCGAGCCGCCGCCGCGGGGCTTGGGCGCGAGGAGCCTGCCGCTGGCCGGGTCCCAGACGCCCGAGCCGCCGGGATCGCGGGCTCCGTCCGCGCCGTCGGCCGCCTCGGCGTAGGCCGAGACGACGTCTTCCGCGGCTCCGACGGCCGCGGGGCTCGCTCCTGCGGCCAGTAGTTCGCACACGTTCGCCAGCAGTTCGCCCCGCTGCCTTTCCGGCAGGTCGGCGGAGGCGAGTTCGCGTGCGATTGCGTCGAGGTAGCTCTCTGCCGCCGCGTCGAGGCGGCGGTCTGCTTCACCCGGCATGTCGTCCTCCTAGGATCGAATCGAGGGCGGCCGCCATGTCTCGCCACACGGCGGCCTGGATGGCGAGGGCCGTCCGGCCCTTCGCGGTGATCGTGTAGTACTTGCGCGGCGGCCCGCTGGGCGACTGCTCCCACGCCGTCGTCACGAGTCCCGACTGGGCGAGCCGCGACAGGAGCGGGTAGACCGTGCCCGGCTTGGCGGCCAGCCCTTTCGTGGATGCCAAGGACGCGACGATCTCGGCGCCGTACATCCGGCTGGGCTCCAGGAGCGCGAGCGTGGCCAGCTCGAGCACTCCCTTGCGCAACTGGGTCGCTTCGACGGCCATGGGCCTCCGATCCGTCGGTAATTGGTCACGCCAGTATATATGCATTGCCAAGTAGATGGCAATGCCAAGTTTCCGCCGGCTCCGCCCGTCCTCCCCGCGCGCCGCCGGACGCGCCGCTAGACTGATGGGCCATGGACGGTGGAATCGACGACCCGATGCTCGGCCACGCCGCGGATCTCCGCGGGTTCATCGAATCCTCGCCGAGCTCGTACCACGCGGCGCACGAGGCGTCTCGGCGGCTCGACGCGGCCGGATACGCCCGCCAACGCGAAGAGGAGCCGTGGTCCGCACGGCCGGGAGGGCACTACCTCCGGCGGGGCGGGGCCGTGGTCGCCTGGTGGGTGCCGGAGGGCGCCGGGCCGTCCAGCCGGTTCCGCGTCGTCGGCTCGCACACCGATTCGCCCAGCCTCAAGCTCAAGCCGCAGCCGCACTCCCGCGCCCACGGATTCTCGCAGGTGGACGTCGAACCCTACGGCGGGCTCGTCCCCAACGCCTGGCTCAACCGCGACCTGGGCGTCGCCGGGCGCCTGATCTGCGCCGACGGCGCCGAGCGCCTCTTCTCGACCGGGGAACCGGTCATGTTCGTCCCGCAGCTCGCCCCGCATCTGCACCGCGAGGACGCGCTGACGCTCGACCGCCAGCGGCATCTGCACCCGGTCTGGGCGACGGGGGACCGTTCCATCCTCGGGCGGATCGCCCAGGCCGCCGGGGCGGCCCCCGGCGACGTCGTCGGCATGGACGCCTACGCCTACGACACCCAGGCCCCGGCCGTCGTCGGCTCGGAGTTCCTCGCCGCCCAGCGGCAGGACAACCTCGTCTCGGTCCACGCCTCGCTGACCGCCCTGCTCGCCGCCGACAGCCGCGAGATCGCCGTCCTGGCGGCCTTCGACCACGAGGAGGTCGGCTCCTCGACGACGACGGGCGCCAACGGCCCGCTCCTCGAGCGCGTCCTCCAGCGCACCGCTCTGGCCTTGGGCGCGAGCTGGGACGAGTACTTCCGCATGCTCGCCGGATCGAGCTGCGTGAGCGCCGACGCCGGGCATTCGGTCAACCCGAACTACCCGGAGTACTACGAGCCCTGCCACTATCCGGTGGCGGGCGGGGGCCCCGTGGTCAAGCTCAACGCCAATCAGCGCTACGCCTCCGACGGGCCCGGCCAGGCCCTGTGGCTGCGGGCCTGCCGCCGGGCCGGCCAGCCCACCCAGGAGTTCGTGTCCAACAACGCGGTTCCCTGCGGTTCGACCATCGGCCCGTCCACGGCCACGCGCCTGGGGATCGACACCGTCGACGTCGGCGTCCCGCTGCTGTCCATGCACTCCGTGCGCGAGGTCTCTCATCTCCGCGACTCGTGGGCCCTGGCCGCGATCCTCCGGGGGTACTGGGAGCTCGACTGACCCTCGCAGGCGCTCAAGCCCCCTCGACCGGGGGTGCGCGGTGCCCGCCGCGCCCGATCTTCGCGCGGCGAGGCGGGAGATCGGTACCCGTTCCGATCGGAGCCCGCGGTGGGCCGCGCTCCGCGGCGCCCGGCCGTCAGGCGCAGCCGCGTCCGGCTCCGGCGTGCCCGGCCGCCCGCGCTCCGCGGCCTCGCGAGAGGAGCGAGCTCGCCTCCTGGCGGGCTGTCATCGGCTCGGCGAGGTGCTCCATCCCCTCGGGCAGGGGCCGGCCTTTCGCTCTCATCGCCTTGCCGTACAGGTGGCCCGCGCGGTAGGAGGAGCGTACGAGCGGCCCGGCCATGACGCCGGCGAAGCCCATCCGCTCCCCGAGCCTCTGCAAGTCCAGGAATTCCTGCGGTTTGACCCAGCGGTCGATCGGGTGGTGGAGGGCGGACGGGCGCAGGTACTGGGTGATCGTCAGCAGGTCGCAGGAATTGTCGCGGAGGTCGGCCATGGCCTGTTCGATCTCCTCGCGCGTCTCCCCCATGCCGAGGATGAGGTTGGACTTGGTGACCAGCCCCTCCTCGGAGGCCATGGCGATGACGTCCAGCGAGCGCTCGTAGCGGAAGGCGGGGCGGATCCTCTTGAAGATGCGCGGCACCGTCTCCAGGTTGTGGGCGAAGACCTCCGGGCGGGAGTCGATCACCGCCTTCAATGCGGCGAGGTCCCCCTGGAAGTCGTCGACGAGCAGCTCCACGCCGGTGCCGGGGCATTGGCCGTGGATTTGCCTGCACGTCTCGGCGTAGATCCAGGACGCGCCGTCGGGCAGGTCGTCGCGGGCGACTCCGGTCACGGTGGCGTAGCGCAGCCCGAGGCCGCGCACCGACTCGCCGACCCGGCGCGGCTCGTCCGCGTCGAGCGGAGCCGGCTTGCCGGTGGCGATCTGGCAGAAGTCGCAGCGCCGCGTGCACGCCGAACCCCCCACGAGGAAGGTCGCCTCGCGGTCCTCCCAGCATTCGTAGACGTTCGGGCACCCGGCCTCCTGGCACACCGTGTGCAGAGCCGATCCGGAGACGAGCCGGCGCATGTCCTGGAACCCCTCGCCGACGACCGCCGTCGTGCGGATCCAGTCCGGCTTGCCCTCGATGGGCGTCTGCGCGTTGCGGGCTTCGACTCTCAGGAGCCTGCGGCCGTCGGGCGCGACGGCCGTCCCTCGATTCGTCATCGCCCCTCCGTTCGAAGCTGGAATGCGCCCAACGCCGACGAGAGCTCGGGGAGGAGGGCCTCCGCCGCCTCGTCGAGCGTGGCCGCCCGGCCCAATGACTCCATGGAGGCCACGCCGGCGTCGGAGATGCCGCAGGGGACGATCCGTGTGAATTTCTCCAGGTCCGTCGCGACGTTGAGAGCCAGGCCGTGCAATGTCGTGTCCCGTGAGAATTTTACACCGATGGCGCAGATCTTGTTCCCTCCGCACCATACGCCGGAGCGTCCCCCCACTCGCTCGCCGCGGATGGAGAAGGCGGCGAGCGCCGCGATGACGGCCCCCTCCAGGGCGCGCACGAAGGCGACGACGTCGCTGCCCTCCGGCGTCCTGACGATGGGGTAGACGACCAGCTGCCCCGGCCCGTGGTAGGTGACGGAGCCTCCCCGGTCCGCCTCGACCACGGCGAGGCCGGCGTCGGGGACGTCCTGCGGCCGCGTGCGGCGGCCCGCCGTGTAGACGTCGCGGGACTGCCAGGCGATCAGGGTGTCGGGAGCGCGCAGGTCCGCCACATCGTGATGGAGATCGCGCTGGAGGGCGTCGACCTCCATGTAGTCCAGCGGACCCCGGTCCAGCAGATTGAGAACGCGCACCCGTCGAGCATATGTTTCCCCCTCCCCGTTGCGCGAACCGCCGCCGCGGGTGCGGGCGAACCCGGCTGAAAGGCGTGGGCGGCCCCGAGCGGCTCGGGCGCGTCAACGCACGGGAACGGATGATGCGCCGCCGGCGTCGGGCGGGGGAGCGGGTTCGAGTCCGCCCGCAGCGGTCGGGCCCGGAACCGGGCGAATATACGACCTCGGCAAAGCTTTGGTAAAGTCTGCGGCTAAGTCCTACCCGCGTGACTCCCGCAGGTCGTGGCCGGCGGAGCGCGCGGGGCTTTCTCGAGGCGACGGCTGTTTTACATGACGTTTACAGAGCGCGTGTGTAAGATGCACGAGCCGTGTCGAGGGCACGAGTCCCAGAGTGAGAGGCCACAGAAGTGGTGAGATACGTCTTCCGGAAGATGTCCGGTTGGCTGGTGATGGTCTTCATCGCCACCAACATGACATACTTCCTCGCGAATTGGTTTTTGGACCCGTATTCGAATTACATCGGGCGCAAGCCCCCGCTGCCGCATCGGCAGATCATCGCCACGCTGGAACCGATGAACCTCAGCCCGGAGACTCCGCTGCTCACCCGGTGGTGGAGGTGGCTCAGCGGCGTCCTCTTCCACTGGGACTGGGGCAAGGGCATCGTCGGCAGCAGCGTCAACGACGAGATCGCCTCCCGCATGTGGGTCTCGGCCGAGCTCGTCTTCGGCGCCACGGTCCTGAGCGTCGTCATCGGGGTGGCCATCGGCGTCTACACCGCCTCCCGCCAGTACAGCCGCTCCGACCGCTTCTTCCAGGGCCTGGCCGTCCTGTCGATGAACACGCACACGGTCGTCGCCTCGACCGCCCTGGTCCTGGCCGCCATCAAGATCAACGACATGGCCGGCACGACGATCTTCTACGTGACGGGCACCGCCGGAGGCGACGCCGAGGGCTTCCTCCCCTCCCTCGTCGACCTGCTGCAGCGCCTCACCCTGCCCACGATCTCGCTCGTCTTCATCTCCTACGCCGTCTACCACCTGACCCAGCGCTCCCTCCTGCTGGACAACATCGAGGCGGACTACGTGCGCACCGCCCGCTCCAAGGGCCTGACGCGCTCCCAGGCGATCCGCAGGCACGCCTTGCGCACGTCGATCATCCCCGTGGCCACGTCCGTCGCCTTCGCCATCCCCACCGTCTTCACGGGCGCCACCCTGACGGAGACCATCTACGCGTGGAGGGGCATGGGGCAGTACCTCGTCCAGACGATCACGAAGAACGACATCCACGGAGTCGTCGCCACCGCGGCGTTCACCGCCGTGCTGACGGCCGTCGGGGCGATCCTCTCCGACATCATCATCGTCGTCCTAGACCCCAGAGTGAGGGTGAGCTGACATGGCCCAGACCCCGGAAATCGAGACCCCGGATATCCAGGACCCGCAAGTCCGGGAGCCTGAGGCGGCGCCCGCCCCCGACGGCCGGGCCGCCGAGCGCAGGCCCCGGCGCGGCAGGCGCGGCAAGGCCTCCGCAGCCGAGGAGAAGGAGGCGGCCGTCACCGGCGGGATGCGGCTGTCCACCCTCTACTTCCGGCGCTTCATGCGCAACAAGCCGGCGGTCGCCGGATCGGCCATCTTCGTCTTCCTCGTCTTGCTCGTCTTCGTCGGCCCCCGTCTGACCAAGTGGGACTACGAGGACCTCGACCGGTACAACATCCAGACCCCGCCCTCGCCCGAGCACTGGTTCGGAACCTCGGGCGCCGGCAACGACATGTTCGCCCAGGTCGTCCACGGCCTCGGCCGGTCGCTGACCATCGCCCTGACCGTCTCGATCGCGACGACGGCCATATCCGCCTTCATCGGATCGATAGCCGCCTTCCTCGGCGGTCGCGCGGAGAGGGCCATCCTCGCCTTCATCCACTTCATGCTCATCATCCCGAGCTTCCTCCTGGTGGCACTCCTCGTGGCCGGTTCCGGCGGCGACTGGAAGGTCCTCACGGTGGTCCTCATCGTCATCGGATGGATGTACCCGGCGCGGATCGTCTGGTCGCTGGCGATTTCGATCCGCGAGCGCGAATACGTCAAGGCGGCGCGCTTCATGGGCGTGTCCGGCCCGCGCATCGTCATCCGCCACATCATCCCGAACATCGGCTCGCTCCTCATCGTCAACGCCACGCTCGGCGTCGTCACCACCGTCATGTCGGAGACGGGCCTGTCCTTCCTCGGGCTGGGCGTCAAGCTCCCCGACATCTCGCTCGGCAATCTCCTGACCACCGGCGCGAATTCCGTTCGCACGGCCGCGTGGACGTTCTGGGCTCCGGCCATCACGCTCGTCCTCCTGACCGTGTCCATGGCCCTGATCGCGGACGGCCTGCGCGACGCACTCGATCCCAACTCGTCGGCTGGAGGCCGAGCATGACCGATCCGATCCTGTCCGTGCGCGATCTGCACGTGTCCTTCCCCTCGGAGGCCGGCCTCGTCGAGGCCGTCCGCGGAGTGAACTTCGACCTCTACCCCAAGCGCACGCTGTGCATCGTCGGCGAGTCGGGCTCCGGGAAGTCGGTGTCGTCGCTGGCGATCATGGGCCTGCTGCCCTCCTACGCGAAGATCACCGGCTCGGTGCGGCTCGGGGAGGAGGAGCTCCTGGGCAAGGGCGACGTCGAGATGTCGGAGTTCCGCGGCAAGGACCTGGGGATGATCTTCCAGGACCCCCTCTCGGCCCTCACGCCCGTCTTCGACGTGGGGACGCAGATCGTCGAGGCGCTCCAGGCCCACGACAAGGCCCTCAGCTCCAAGGCCGCCTGGGAGCGGGCCGTCGAGCTGCTCGACCTCGTCGGCATCCCCAACCCCCAGCGGCGGGTCAAGGCCTTCCCCCACGAGTTCTCCGGCGGCATGCGCCAGCGGGTCGTCATCGCCCAGGCGATCGCCAACAACCCCCGCGTGCTCATCGCCGACGAGCCGACCACGGCGCTCGACGTGACGATCCAGGCGCAGATCCTGGACGTCATCGACGTGGCCCAGCAGGAGACCGGCGCGGGCGTCATCATGATCACCCACGACATGGGCGTCGTGGCGGGGGGGGCCGACGACGTCATCGTCATGTACGCGGGCAAGCCGGTCGAGGTGGGCACCGTCGACGAGGTCTTCTACGAACCGCACATGCCGTACACGATCGGCCTGCTCGGCTCGATCCCCCGCGCGGACCAGACGAGCGACGAACCGCTCGTGCCCATCACCGGCAATCCCCCCACGGTCATCGACTTCCCGGACATCTGCCCGTTCTCCGAACGCTGCCCGGTGGCCACGGACGCCTGTCTGAAGGCCGAGCCCTCCCTGGAGAGCACCGATCCGCTCGTGCCGACCCAGAAGGACGGCATCGACCCCAGCGGGGAGCTCGTCTTCGTCCACTCGGCCGCCTGCGTCCGCTCCCACGAGATCGAGGGCCGCATGATCGGGGGAGAGGCGCTCTTCCCGGTGCCCGAGCGGCCCGCGGACGCGATGGGGGGGATCCCGCGCGAGGAGCGGAGGGTCGTCCTCGACGTCAAGGACCTCGTCAAGACCTTCCCGCTGGTCAAGGGGGCCGTCCTCAAGCGCCGCATCGGCTCGGTGTACGCCGTCAACGGCGTCGACTTCGAACTGCGCGCGGGGGAGACCCTGGCGATCGTCGGCGAGTCGGGGTCGGGCAAGTCGACGACGCTCCTGGAGATCATGGACCTGGGGATGGGCAAGAACCTCCACGGCTCCATCGTCGTCGACGGCACGGAGGTCACCGGCCTCGGGCGCTCGTCGCGGCGGAGCATGCGCCGCAAGATCCAGATGGTCTTCCAGGACCCCATGGGCGCGCTCGACCCGCGCCTGACGGTCAAGGACGTCATCGCCGAACCGCTCAAGTCCTTCGGATACGAGGGCGACGTCAACGAGCGGGTCGGCGAGCTCATGGACCTCGTGGGCCTCAAGCCCGAGCAGAAGGACCGCTTCCCCGGCGCCTTCTCGGGCGGCCAGCGCCAGCGCATCGGCCTGGCTCGCGCCCTGGCGACGAATCCGGACATCATCGTGCTCGACGAGCCCGTCTCCGCCCTGGACGTGTCCATCCAGGCGGACGTCATCAACCTCCTCGAGGAGCTCAAGCTCAAACTCGGCCTGTCGTACCTCTTCGTCGCGCACGACCTGTCGGTCATCCGCCACACCTCCGACCGCGTCGCGGTCATGTACCTGGGCAAGTTCGTCGAGACGGGGGACGTCGAGCACGTCTTCGACAATCCGCAGCACCCCTACACGCAGGCGCTGCTGTCGGCCGTGCCGATACCCGACCCGGACGTGGAGAGGAACCGCAAGCGGGTGGTGCTCAAGGGCGACCTGCCCAGCCCGACGGACGACAGCCCGGGATGCGCCTTCCGCTCGCGCTGCCCCCTGTACCTGACCCTCTCGGACGAGCAGAGGCGGCGGTGCGACGGCGAGACCCCCATGCTCGTGGCCTCCGACCAGGGAGTCGACCATGCCAACGCCTGCCATTACCGGTGAGACCCGCTCCATCCGCCGCAGACCCGCGGACGCGCGGAGGGTGGGCGTATCGACGTGCAAACGTCTCAGAATCCGGATTCCCCATTCCGCGATCGATCGGGGGATTCCTATGATGAAAACACTCAGTGCGCTCACCGAGCGTCTGATTCCGATGAAGGGATAGTCATGAGAAAGACTGGAATCATTGCCGCGGCCGCGGCGGTGGCGCTCGCGCTGTCCGCGTGCGGCGGCTCCCAGAACAGCGGCAAACACACGAAGCTGGTTGCGGCCGACTACAAGAAAGCCTCCTACGACGAGCTCAAGAAGGGCGGCACCCTGACGACCGCCATTCAGTCTATAACTGAACAGCAGAATCCTTTCCACCAGGATTCCACGGCGGACACGACCGACATGTGGTATTGGTACAATCCGCAGCTCGCCCTCTTCGACGAGAAGGGCAATTACAAGGCTAACCCGGATTACTTCACCGACGTGAGCGCTTCGCAGGTGAACGGCAACACCGTCGTCACCTACAAGATCCGCGAGGAGGCGAAGTTCAACGACGGCACCCCGATCGACTACAAGGCCTTCGAGAACACCTGGAAGGCGAACAACGGCCAGGACCCCGCCTACCAGGCGAACTCCACCGACGGTTACGTTCAGATCAAATCGGTGAAGGCCGGCGCGTCCGCCAAGGAAGCGGTCGTCACCTTCGACGGCGTCTACTCCTGGTGGCAGGGCCTGTTCAACTTGCTCCTGCACCCCGCCGTCGACACGCCTGAGAAGTACAACACCCTCTACAAGGGGCAGGTCCACCCCGAGTGGGGCGCCGGACCGTACAAGGTCGAGAACGTGGCGATAGGCACGTCCGCTCCCCAGGCCACCTTCGTCCCCAACGAGAAGTGGTGGGGCAAGCCCGGCAAGCTCACCAAGCGCGTCATGAAGCAGATGGAGGACCAGGCCTCCCTCAACGCCTTCCTCAACGGAGAGATCGACGCGACCGGCGTCGGCACGGGCGAGCGCCTCGCCGCGGTCAAGGGCAAGGAGGGGACGAAGGTCTACACGTCCTTCCGGCCCCAGAACGTCCTGCTCACCGCCAACTCCGCCTCGCAGGGGCTGTCGGATCCGAAGGTCCGCGAGGCCGTCTTCAAGACCGTCGATCGCAAGCTTATCGCCAACATAGTCTTCAAGGGACTCGACTACTCCGAGCCGTTCCCCGGTTCCCTGGTCCAGTTCTCCATCCAGGACGGATACCGCGACAACCTCTCCAAGGCCGTTACCCTCGATGTGAAGGGGGCTAAGAAGCTGCTCGACGAAGCGGGGTGGAAGGAAGGCAAGGACGGCGTCCGAGTCAAGGACGGCAAGAAGCTGGAGCTGCGCTACCCCGTCTTCAGCGACGACCCGAACATCAAGAACATCGCGGTCTCGATCCAGTCGGACCTCAAGAACGTGGGCATCAGCCTCAAGATCGAGGACCACCCCTCGTCCGACTTCGCGCCGATCATGTCCAAGAAGCAGTTCGATCTGGTCATGAGCTCCTTCGTCTCCACCGATCCGTACGGCGTCGCCTACTTCAGGCAGACCTACGCCTCGGATTCCACGCTCAACAAGTCGGGCACGGGATCCAAGGAGTTCGACGCCAAGATCGCCGAGATGGAGAAGATCGCCGATCCCAAGAAGCAGATCGCCAAGGCCAACGAGCTGGAGGCCGAGGCCTTCAAGTTCTACGGGGTCATGCCCGTCTACAACGGCGCCACTAAGAGGGCCGTCAAGGAGAAGGTCGCCAACTACGGAGCCATGGGCTTCGTCAAGCTGCCCATCCAGAACATCGGCTTCGTCAAGTGACGTGAAGTCCAGAGCGCCGGGATCCTCGGCGCCGATCCAGGCGGCCTCGGAGGGCGACCTCCGGGGCCGCCTCCGTCGAGCCGGACGCACGCGCCGGCCGCACTGACGGCGCCCGACCCTGCACCGCCAGCCGCGGGGGGCCGCCTCCGGCGAGCCGGCTCCAGCTGGCCCGCCGGAGCCGCGCGCCCAGCATCATGGCGTCACACCCCCTTGACATGACGTCGTATAGGCGTCACAATGGTGTCATGAAGATGTCGAACCATGCGGACGCTCTGCGCGAGGCCCTCGTCCGCTCGGCGGGCCTGGGCGACGAGCGCGCACGCAGGATCGCCGGCGACCTCGCCGACGCGGCCGGGCCGGCCCTGCAGTTGCAGACGCTCGCCATCGCCGCCGACCTCGCCGCCGAGGTCAACCGCCTCACCGACGCCGTCCACGTCGACGTCATCGTGACCGAATCGGGGGCCGACCTTCGCGTCACGCCGCTGGAAGCGGAGGCCCCCGGGCCGGCCGAACCTCCGCCGCTCGAACCCTCCCCGCCCCAGGCCGGAGGGGAGGAGACAGCGCGGGTCACCCTGCGCATTCCCGAAGGTTTGAAGAAGCGGATCGACGGGCGTGCGCGCGCGGCCGGCGTCTCCCTCAACTCCTGGATCCTGCGGGCCATCCTCTTGGCCAGCCAGGACGGCCCGCCGCGCGGCGGGCCGGCGCGGCGGCCCGGCTCCACGGGCCTCGGCGATTCGCTGCGCGGCTGGGCGAGCTGAGCCAGGCCCGCGCCTTAAGCCACACCACCTAGAAGGAGAACAGCATGTCACGGCAATGGCGGAACGCATTTCCCAGCTCCGGCGTCAAGCGGAGCCGCAGCGGCTCCTATCCGCTCGGCGAGGGGCCCCTCGCCCTCCACATCGAGAACGCCCTGGGCGACGCGACGATCGTCGTCGATCCGCGAGCCGACGGAATCCAGTGGATGGTGGAGGGAAAGGCCGAGGCCGTCGACCGCACCGACGTCAGCTGCGTGGACGGCGTCCTCCAAGTGATCCACGGCGGCAGGCGCTCCCTGTTCGGCGAGCGCATGACCGCCTCGATCGTCAGGAACGACGACGTGGACGTCTACCTGACCGTCCCCCGCCGGCCCGCCAACGCGTACGTCAACCTCGCGTTGGGCGACCTGGAGGTGCGAGGCGCCGAATTCGGGCCCGCGACGGTCCGCATCGGAAAGGGCGACGCCGAATTCGAGGCGCTCGGCCCCGGCCCGGCGGCTCTGGCCGACGCCGATCCGCATACGCCCGGCGCCCCCGCGGGCGCCGAGGCGGCGACGGAGAGCGTCGTCGACGTCAAAATGGGCGATATCGAGGTCGGAACCGGCGGCCGCCTGCGCCTGAGCACGAAGGCCGGGGATGTCGACGTCCACGACATGACGGGGGACGTCACCGTCAAAGTGGGAGCCGGTGACACCGCCGTCGGCTCGATACGCCGGGGAGACCTCGTCGCCGAGAGCGGCCTGGGCGACATCCACGTGGGCGTGCCCCGGGGAACCGCGGTCCTCCTGGACTGCCACAGCAGCGTGGGCGACGTCGACTCGCGTCTGACCGCGGGCGAGCCCGACCCCCAGGCGCCCCGCGTCTCCATCGCCGCCAAGACGAGACTGGGAGACGTCAAGATCGGCTACGCCTGACCGCGTCCCCGCCCGCGCCGCAGGCCCTATCCCAGGGAGAGGAAGGTCCCCAGGAGGAGGCAGGCGAACCCGGCGGCCCCGACGGCGATGCCTTCGACGTTCCACTCGCTCGTGTGGGCGAGCGAGCGCGGATTGCGACGCGGCGGGAACTCCTCTTGCATGTCCTCGATGAGGTTGTAGGCCGCCCGCGTCGAGCAGGTCGTCTTGTGGACGCCCGAACGGATGAACGCGACGGAGCGGGACGCCGCCCGATGGCCGCGGGAGGCGCCCGAGCCTCCGAAGGACCGGACGGCGATCGGCCTGCCCTTGGCGGGGGTGAGCTTGAGGCCCCACCGCGTCTCGGTGGCGGCCAGCTGCCCGAAGGGGATGAATACGCGTCGCAGGGTGTTGTGAATCCCCACACCGTCGGCATTGACCTCGAGATGGGGCATGAGGTAGAAGGCCCAGGCGATCAGGCACAGCCCCACCGAGAAAAGCCCGGTATGCCCGAGATCTTTCAGGCCCGTCTGCGTCAGCTGGACGACGAACAGCGTGGCCCCCAGGGCCGCCAGGCCGACCGCGGTGACGTACTGGGATGACGTGCGCAACAGGTATCGGGGTTCCATGGTGCTCATCTTCGCCCATGAGCGCGTAGAATCGAAAACCGGCGTATCGCGCGCCAGCGTTGAAGGCGCCCCACGGGCCCAAGCTTGCACGGGGCAGGGTAGAGCAAAGGACCCTTATTTGAGCATCCGGACGGATCTGCGAAACGTGGCCATCGTGGCACACGTCGACCACGGCAAGACCACACTCGTGGACGCCATGCTATGGCAGTCCGGCGCATTCGGAGAGCGCGCGACGGTGGAGAAGACCGGCGAGCGGGTCCTGGACTCCGGGGATCTCGAACGCGAAAAGGGCATCACGATCCTCGCCAAGAACACCTCCGTCCGCTACACGGGCCCCTCGGCCGCCCGGTTCGGCGCCCCCGGAGGCGTGACCGTCAACGTCGTCGACACCCCCGGGCACGCCGACTTCGGCGGCGAGGTCGAACGCGGCCTGTCGATGGTCGACGGCGTCGTCCTGCTCGTCGACGCCTCGGAGGGGCCGCTGCCGCAGACCCGGTTCGTCCTGCGCAAGGCCCTGGAGGCCGGGCTGCCCGTCATCACGATCGTCAACAAGGTCGACCGCCCGGACGCGCGCATCGACGCCGTCGTCAACGAAACCCAGGACCTCCTCCTGTCCCTGTGCTCCGACCTGGAAGACCAGGACGGGCAGGCCCTCGACCGCCTCCTGGAGGTCCCCGTCGTCTACTGCTCGGCCAAAGCCGGCCGGGCCGACACCCGCCGGCCCGAGGACGGGACGCTCCCCGCCAGCCCCGACCTCGAACCGCTCTTCGAGGCGATCCTCCACTACATCCCCGCGCCCGTCTACGACGAGGCCGCGCCGCTGGTCGCCCAGGTGACCAACCTCGACGCCTCGCCCTTCCTCGGGCGGCTCGCGCTCATCCGGGTCTACTCCGGCGAACTCCGCAAAGGCGCCTGGGCGGGGTGGGCCCGCAAGGACGGGACCCTGTCCAAGGTCCACGTCTCCGAACTGCTCGCGACCAACGGCCTGACCCGGGAGTCCGCCCGAGTCGCCCGGCCCGGCGACATCGCCGCCGTGGCGGGCATCGCCGACATCACCATCGGCGACAGCCTCGTCGACCCCGAGGATCCGCGGCCGCTGCCGCCCATCCGCATCGACGATCCCGCCATCTCCATGACCGTCGGCGTCAACACGTCCCCGCTGGCCGGCGAGGTCTCCGGCCACAAGCTCACCGCGCGCCAGGTCAAGGACCGCCTCGACGCCGAACTCGTCGGCAACGTCTCGATCCGAGTGCTCCCCACCGACAGACCGGACCAGTGGGAGGTCCGGGACCGGGGCGAGCTCGCGCTGGCGATCCTCGTCGAACAGATGCGGCGCGAGGGCTTCGAGCTGACGGTCGGCAAGCCGCGGGTGGTGACCAGGCACGTGGACGGCGCCGTCCACGAGCCGATGGAGCGCGCGACCGTCGACGTCCCCGAGGAGTTCCTGGGGGCCGTCACGCAGATCATGGCCGGGCGGCGAGGCCGGATGGAGACGATGTCGAACCACGGCTCGGGATGGGTCCGCATGGAGTTCACCGTGCCCGCACGCGGCATGATCGGCTTCCGCTCCCAGTTCCTCACCCAGACCCGCGGCACCGGGGTCGTCTCCTCCATCGCGGACGGGTACGCCCCCTGGCAGGGTGAGATCGCCTCCCGGACAACGGGCTCGCTCGTCGCCGACCGTGCGGGCCAGGTCACGGCCTACGCCCTCCAGAGGCTCGAAGACCGCGGCACCTTCTTCGTCGAGCCCGGGCAGGAGGTCTACGAGGGCCAGGTCGTCGGCGAGAGTCCGAGGGCCGACGACATGGACGTCAACGTCGTGCGCCCCAAGGAGATGACCAACATGCGCTCGTCTACGGCCGAGGTGTTCGAAACCCTCCAGGCACCGCGCAGGCTCACGCTCGAGGAGGCGATCGAGTTCGCCTCCGAGGACGAATGCGTCGAGGTCGTCCCGCAGGCCGTGCGCATCCGCAAGGTCGTCCTCGACGCGAGCGAGAGGTACAAGACCCATGCCCGGGCGAGGAGAGAGCGGAAGCGATGAGGAATCTCCTGGAGAGCCTGGCGGGCGCGCTCGCGGGCTTCGCCGTCGGACTCCTGGCGACGGTCGTCCACGCCGGACCCGTCGATCTGCCGATCGTCGGGCTCCTCCTGGCGTGCGGCATCGTGGCCAGCGGCTCTTGGTTCGTCATGGAGATGGGCTGGACGCGGGCGTGGTTCGCGGGGCTCGTCGGCATCGCGGGGGCGAGCGTGTGGTTGCTCATGTTTCCTCCCGCCAATGACGCCTTCGTTTCCACCGAGCAGTGGGTTTCCGTGGCCTGGCTGGCCCTGGCGCCGCTGTCGGCCGCGATTCCCGCGATCTGGACCACCCGTCGTCGTGACAGGTGAGCGTTACACTGTCGGAGACAGTTTCAGAAGAAAGGTTCAATTGTGGATCGAGAGGCTGAGAGCACCAAGGGTGCCGGCGACGCTCAGGAGGGGCAGTCCCTGAGCGATTCGGCGCAGAGTGCCCGCGCGCCCGGCGGGAGGCCAGGAGACAGGCCTAATCCCGGACCCGATGCCGAATCGGCCGACGGCGCCGACGCCCGCCATGACGGCGGGCGTGCGGCGACCGGCGAACCGGCAGCCGCCGAAACGGGCGATGCAGTCGAAAGCGGCGGCAGTGACGCGACCGGCGAAGCCGGCCGGACTGCGGATGACGAAGCCGTTGAGGATGAGGCGGCCGAGCCGGTCGCCGCCGATGAAGAAGACGTCGCAGACGAAGACGCTGCAGACCGCGGCGCGGCCGAATCCACCGCCCCGGTCCAGGACGCGGCGGCCTCCCCCGAGGCGACCGCGGCCCCGTCTTCGCAGGAACAGAAGTCCGAACCCCCCTCCGGGAGCCCCCCGGCGGCATCCGATTCGCCGACCGCCGCGAGCGAAGCCGAGGCGAGCGGGAACGGAACGGCCGGTTGGGCGTCCGAGGTCGGCGAACCCGCCGGAGACGCGCACGCCGCCCCCGACGCGGCTCCACGCGCCTCGACCGGGGGAGCGGACGACCCGATCGACACGGATCCGGCCGACGCGGAAGAGGTTTCGACTGGAGGGTCAGACGTAGGCGAGTTAGCCGATACGGCGCGCACCCCGCCCTCCGCTGCGGACGGCCCCGCCGAGCCTTTCGCGCGCGAAGGCGAGTCCTCGTCGGAAGGCGAGTTCGCGCCGGGCGCGGAAGACGCTCCGTCAGGAGCGGACGACCGACCCGACGAGCCGCACCGCTCCGCTGAGGCTGAGCCGACGGACGCCGGTGAGCCGGTGGACGCTTCCACCCCGGGCGCCGACGCCGCGCAGAAAGCGGACGCCGCGCAGGCCGCGGCAGGGGAGGACGTCGGGGCCGCCCCCGCCGGCCAGTGGGATCCGGGAATCGACGATGAGGCGACGTCCGACGTCGACGTGACGGCGACCATCCCCGTCGTCACCGGCGACATCGTCGAGGCAGGCCGCGCCGGCCGCTTCGACTCGGGCCGCGCCGACGATCACGGCGTCCTGGAAGACTCCGGCGGGTACGGCGCCGACGATCACGGCGCCCCGGAGGACCCCGGCGGGTACGGCCTGTCGGACCGCTCCGATCGCGCCGCCGGCGCAGAGGAGCTCGCCGCCCGAGCCGAAGGGGCGGAAGGCGCCGATGAGGCGGCGGACGGCGCGCAGGCCCTCTACGACTTCTCGCCCGAAACTGCTCCGGCCCCCGCCTCCGCTGAAACGGCCGCCGACGCGGCCGAGCCCTCCGCTCCGTCGGTCCGCACTCCCGCGTCGGAGGAGGGGGAGCCCGGCGCCCTGACCTCTCTAGAGGGCAACGACGACCACACGGCGCTCTTCGACGCCGTATTCTCACCGGCGCCGACGCCTTCGGAAGAGAAGCCTCCCGCCAAGGCCGGAGAGCCCTCCGCCGAGGTCGAAGCGAAGGCCGTCGAGGCGGAGGCCGGGCCGGCCGCGGCGGCTGAGGAACTCGGCGAGCTATTCGACCAGGAGCCGCAGGAACACGGCGTCGAAGAGCCGCAGGACCACGGCCGGGAACCGCAGGAGCGCCGCCAGGAGACGCCGGCGTACGGCCAGCCCGTCGAGCCCGCGAAGTCCGGCCGACCCGGAGTCCAGGAGACCGAGGCCCTGAGCGCGGCCGCGGCGGCGCCCCCGGTCGTTGTGCGTCCGCAGAGCGGGCAGGGGCCGGATGCCGCCGTCGGCGCCATGCCGGCGCAGCCCGCGGCGAGCCCGCAAGCCGCCCTCGAACGCGACGGCGTGGCGGGCTCGGCGCCCCGCAGGCCTCGCCGGGCGCTGTGGACGACGGTGGCCGTGTTCGCCTTCCTCCTCATCGGATACGTGGGCGCCTGCTTCTTCTATTCGGACAGGATCCCGTCCGGGACCCAGGTGTCGGGCGTCGACGTGGGAGGCATGTCGCGCGCAGACGCCGAAGCCAAGCTCACCAGCCGTCTGGGGACGCGTACGAGCCGGCCGATCACCGTCAAAGTCGGCTCGCAGTCGAAGACCATCAACCCGGAGGAGTTCGACGCCGGCTTCAACGTCAAGGGGACGCTGAACTCGCTCACCGGATTCTCCCTCAACCCCGCGCGTCTGTGGCGCAGCATCGCGGGCGGCGGCGATGTCGCACCCAAGCTCGACGTGGACAGGTCGAAGCTGACGACGGTCCTGCGGATCTTCGCCAACGAAACCGACAAGCCCCCGATCAACGCGTCGCTGTCCTTCAACGGCACCACTCCCGTGATGAGCTCGTCGGCCAAGGGGCAGAAGATCGACATGGGCAAAGCCGTCAAGACGGTCGAGCGCAGGCTTCTGAGCGGCAAGCCGATCGCCCTGCCCACAGTGGAGTCCGATCCCGACATCACCGATTCGGAGGCGGACCAGGCTTACAGGAACGTCGCCGAACCGCTCGTCTCGGGACCGCTCAACGTCTCCCTCAACTCGGCCAAGACGACGATCAGCCCCGAGCAGCTCGCGGCTGCGGCCACGTTCTCCCCCAAGAACGGGAAGCTGGCCCTGGAACTGGACCCCAAGAAGCTCGGGGACGCGCTTCGCGCCAACGCCCGGGGAATACTCAAGCCCGGTAAGGACGCCCGCATCGAGATCGTCAACCACACGACTCCCACGGTCGTCCCCTCGGAGGACGGCGTCGGCGTCGACGACGACAAACTCGCCTCCGAAGCCGCTAAGGCGATCACCGGGAACAGGAACGTGGTCCTCACGCCCAAGCCCGTGACCCCGGCCATCACCACGGAGGCGGCTCAGAAGATGGGCGTGAAGGAAGTCGTCGCCCAGATCGAGACGCCTCTGACCGACGACGCCGTGCGCACGAAGAACCTCCAGATCGGAACCGCGAAGGTGGCGAACACGCTCGTCAAGCCGGGTGACACCTTCTCCCTCCTGAAGGCCCTCGGCCCCATCGACGAGGCGCACGGCTTCGTCTCTTCGGGAGTCGTGAGCAACGGCTTCAACTCGACCGCGCTGGGCGGCGGGCTCTCCCAGCTGTCCACCAACACCTACAACCTCGGCTTCCTCGCCGGGTACGAGGACATCCAGCACAAGCCGCACTCCAAGTACTTCTCGCGTTACCCCATCGGCCACGAGGCCACCCTGTGGGAGGGGAAGATCGACATGATCTGGAAGAACACGAGCAAGTACGGCGCGGTCATCGACACGTGGGTCGCCGACGGCAAGGTGTATTCGCGGCTCTGGTCCACCAAGTACTGGGATGTCGAAGTCAAGACGAGCGCCCCCTACAACAAGACCTCGCCGACGACCAGGCGCAATCCCGCAGCCGACTGCCAGCCGTCGAACGCCAGCGCGCCCGGGTTCACGGTCAACATCTGGCGCAAGATCTCGCTGAACGGGACCGTCCACAAGGAGGAGACGACGTCCTGGACCTACCAACCGGTCGACGCCGTCGTCTGCCACTAGCCGGGGCCCCGCCGACCGGCAATCCGACGCATCGCTGAGACGGCCGCGCAGTGGCGGACGTCTCAGCGATCGCCATGTGCGGACGCACTAATGTTGAGAGAAAGAAAGGATGGTCATGGCCTACATCATCGCCCTGCCGTGCGTCGACGTCAAAGACCGTGCGTGCGTCGACGAGTGCCCCGTCGACTGCATCTACGAGGGTGATCGTACGTTATACATCCATCCCGACGAATGCGTGGACTGCGGCGCATGCGAGCCGGTCTGCCCCGTCGAGGCGATCTACTACGAAGACGACCTGCCAGAGGAATGGACCGTCTTCCAGCGCGTCAACGAGGAGTTCTTCGACGACCTCGGCTCGCCCGGCGGCGCCCAGGGGATCGGCCCGACGGGGGCCGACCACCCGTACATCGACTCGGTTCCCCCGCAAAGCCGCGAAGACTACGAGTAAGCCCCGCCATGGCGCTGTACGGCGGGGCCCTCCCCGACTTCCCGTGGGATTCCCTCATCCCGATCCGCGAGCGCGCCGCACGGCACCCGGACGGCGCGGTGGACCTGACCATCGGCACACCGGTCGACCCCGTGCCCGGCGGCGTCCGCGACGCCCTGTGCGCGGCTTCGGACTCGCCGGGCTACCCGCCGACGATCGGCACGCCCGCCCTGCGCGAAGCGATATACGACTGGTGCGCCAGGCGCCGGGGCGCGGCCACCCGCGACGGCCTCGGCGTGCTCCCCACCATCGGCTCGAAGGAGACGGTGGCCCTCCTTCCCTCCCTCCTCGGGCTGGGCGAGGGCGACGTCGTCGCCTTCCCGCGGGTCGCCTACCCGACCTACGACGTCGGGGCCAGACTGGCCGGGGCAACGCCCCTTCCGCTCGACACGGCCTCGGATCCCGCCTCCTGGCCTGCAGACGTCTCGCTGATATGGCTGAATTCGCCCGGCAACCCCGACGGGCACGTCCTCGACCTCGCCCAACTGCGCAGGATCGTCGCCTGGGCGCGCGATCGCGGCACGGTCCTCGCATCCGACGAATGCTACGCGGAGCTGACCTGGAGCGTTCCCGAGGCGCCCTCGCTCCTCGACGAGCGGGTCAACGGCGGCCGCTACGCGGGGCTGCTGAGCCTGTACTCCCTGTCGAAGCAGTCGAACCTGGCCGGATACCGGGCGGCCTTCATCGCGGGGGACGCCCGGCTGATCGCACCCCTGACCGAAGTGCGCAAGCATTCGGGCTTCCTCATGCCCGCTCCCGTCCAGGCCGCGATGACGTGGGCGCTGGGCGACGAGGCCCACGTGGCCGCCCAGAAGGGCCTCTACCGTTCCCGGCGCGAACGCCTGCTGGGCGTCCTCGACCGGGCGGGGCTCGTCGACGACCCGCTCTCGCAGGCCGGCCTGTACATATGGGCCGCCGACGCCCGCGGGGCCGCCAGCGGGTGGGACATCGTCAAGGCCTGCGCGGATTTGGGGATCGTCGTCGCCCCCGGCGACTTCTACGGGCCCGCGGGAGCCGACCGGGTCCGGATCTGCCTGACCGCCACCGACGAAGCCGTGGACGAAGCCGTCCGACGGCTTCCCCGACTGCCGGACTTGCTAAGCTGAGCGGGCTCGCCCCGGTCGCGAGCGTCCGCCTCGATCGGGGCGTCCCCGCTGCGAGGACGGCGGCGCCGGCGGTCGAATCGCACGGACCGTTGACACGGGTGCCAAACGGGCGATGCGGTGGAAATGAACAAAATGAAAATCGACGCACTCGTCGATCCCGCCCAGAGGAGGGGAAAGTGGCTGAGACGGTCGAAGGCAAGACCTATCTTCCGAACGATTTCGGGGATCGGTCCGGGGACATCGAGGGAGAGTCTGCGCGTATATGCGAGCGCCTCGCCGCGCATGCGCTGTCACAAGAGGACAGGCGTCCCCGTCTTGTGACAGGCGACGATTCGATTGAGCTTTCCGCCGGGATGGTCGATGTTCTGAGGCGGGTCGCGGAAGCGATGCGTCAGGGTATGGCGGTGAGTGTGGTCCCTCGGCATACGGTTCTGTCGACTCAACAAGCTGCTGACATGCTGGGGATTTCGCGTCCGACATTGGTGCGCATGCTCGAGGAGGGGGAGATTCCCTTCGTCCGGAGGCGTCGCCACCGTCGACTCTATCTGTCCGATGTCGTCGAATACCGGAAACGGCGGAGGCGTGTGGCGGACGAGGCCTTGAGCGATATCGTCGCCGACGCCCAGATGTTCGGTGAGTATGACGCCGACCCGGAGGAATACCGAGAGATATTGCGCGCCGTCCGCCATGACGGATAGCCTTCTCGGCCCGGGCGCCCCGTCCCGATACGGCGAGGGGGAGCTCGCCTCATGTGCGGCCCCCAGGATGCGGAGGTGCTGGACGGGGCGTTCCGGGTCCGCCACGAGCGCGCCGCTCACCTGAGGTGGGAAGCCTCCGGGCAAGGTGGCCCACAGCTCGCAGGAGTCGCCGTGCGGTCGAAGGCTTCGCGGGCCCGGCTGCCGGGCCCGCTGGGCTGAGCAGGCTCGCCCTTGGGCCCGGCCCCGGCCGCCGATGGTGGGCAAGTCGTCAGTTGGCGTGCAGGGAGGAGTTCAGCTCGATGCCGGCCGTGCCCGCGCGCGGCACGGCCTCGATAGCGCCCGTCAGGGAATTGCGCCGGAAGAGAATGCCGTCCGCGCCCGACAGGTCGCGCGCCTTGACGGTGTGCGGCGCCTGGGGCGAGCCCTTGGCGGGCAGGAGGCTCACCTTCGTGCCCGCGGTGACGTACAGGCCCGCCTCGACCACGCAGTCGTCGCCGAGGGCGATGCCGATGCCCGCATTGGCGCCGATGAGCGATCTCCGCCCGACGCGCACCCGCTCCTTGCCGCCGCCCGAGAGCGTGCCCATCGTCGAGGCGCCGCCGCCGACGTCCGAGCCGTCCTCGATGACGACCCCCTGGGAGATGCGCCCCTCGATCATGGCGTCGCCGAGCGTGCCGGCGTTGAAGTTGACGAAGCCGGCATGCATGACCGTCGTCCCCTCCGCCAGGTGGGCGCCCAGGCGGACGTTGTTCCCGTCGGCGATGCGCACGCCCGAAGGCACGACGTAATCGACCATGCGCGGAAACTTGTCGACCCCCAGCACGTGCACCTGGCCTGCGGACGCCTGGCGCGCCCGCAGCCGTGTCGCCTCGAAGCCGTCCACCGCGCACGGGCCGAGGTTCGTCCACACGACGTTCTCCAAGACGCCGAACAGGCCGTCGAGGTTGATCGTGTTCGGCCTGACGAGCCTGTGGGACAGCAGGTGGAGGCGCAGATAGGCGTCGGCCGGATCGGCCGGGGCCGCGTCGAGGTCGACGACCGTCTTGACGACCCGCAGATCGACGCGGCGCACCTCGTCGCCGCCCTCCAGCCGGCGCAGACCGGCCGACGCGGCCTCGTCCTCTCCCGGAGCGCCGAGTCTGGGCGAGGGGTACCAGGTGTCCAGGGTGCGGCCGTCGGTGTGGATCGTCGCCAGGCCGTAGCCCCATGCCGTGTTGTCGCTCATGGGGAAAGCCTATCGGCTTCGCGGGCCGGCCAGATTGCGGATCTTCTCACGCAGGGCCGGAAGGGCGGCCGCGAAGCCGGGATGCAGGGGAGCGGAGGCCAGCCCGGGGCCTCCCGGAAGGCCATCCAGCGCCGTCCAGGTCAGCTGCGCCGACTCGTAGTCCGGCACCGGCTCGGCGCCCTCGCATCGGGCGATGACGGTCGTGTACGCCCAGTCGCCGTGGTCGTCGGCGTGCGTGCCCAGGATCTCCAGATCCTCCGCGCCGATCTGCGTCTCCTCGGCGAATTCGCGCACCGCGCCGTCCACCGGCGACTCGCCCCACTCGACGGCGCCGCCGGGAACGGACCACGTGCCGCCCGTGTGCGTGCGCGCCGACCGCAGCTGCGCCAGTACCTCGACGCCGCCGCGTCCGCGGCGGAAGGCCAGGACTCCGCCTGCGCCGTTCAGGCCCCAGTGGCATCCGCCGCACGAGCAGGCGATGAAGGCGTCCGCCCCGTACCGGGGGACGTAGCGCGTCGTCGCGCGGAGGATCCCCGCAGCCCTCTCGCCGAGCTCGCCGTCGGCCGGGCGCTCCCACAGCTGCGTGACGGACATCCCCCAATGGGCGAGCATCCGCCTCAGAAGGGGGAGGGAGACGCCGACCACCCCGTGGTGGTCGCCGTCCACTCGGTCGACGAAGGGGCCGCCCAGTCCGTCGACCGTGAAGGACCCGGCCACGTGCAGGGGTTCGCCCGAGGCGACGTAGGCGTCGATCTCCTGCCGGCTCAGCTCGCCGATGTGGACGACGGCGTGCGAGACGGCTCCGAGCGTGGCGCCGCTGCGCGGATGGACGAGGCAGTGGCCGGTGTGCAGGACCCCGGACCGGCCCGACATGCGGGCGAGCCGCTCGCGGGCCACACCCGGATCGTGCGGCTTGCCGACGGCCTGCCCATCGAACTCGAACATCGAATCGCAGCCCAGGACGAGCGCCTCCCCCGGGGCGAGGCCATCGGCGTCCTCGCCGTCGCCGGCGGCCTGGACGCCAGAGGCCGTCCCGGAGGCCTGCGCGGCTGCCGCCCGGTCGGCGCCCGCCGGCTCCGCGCAGATCCGGCCGGCCACCGCACGCGCCTTCGCCGTCGCCAGGGCCAGGACCCTCTGGGCAGGCCCGCCCCTGACCGCCTCCAGGACGGCGTCCTCGTCGACCCCGGAGACCTCGACGACGGGATCCGCCCCGGCCGCCCGCAGGGTCGCCAGCCGGGCCGGGGAGGCGCTCGCCAGGACGAGCCGCAGCTTCGGCAGGCTCATGCCAGCGCCTCGCGCAGAACGTCCAGCCCGACCGATCCGAGCGACAGAGCGCGCATGTGCCACTCCTTCAGGTCGAAGTCCCGCCCGGAGGCGACCGCGGCGGCCCGCGCCCGGTCTCGCAGCTCGCCCCAGATGCGCTGCCCGACCTTGTAGGACGGCGCCTGCCCCGGCCATCCGAGGTAGCGGTCGAGCTCGAAGGACAGGAAGGAGGGATCCATCGCGACGTTCTCGCGGAGGAAGCGCCACGCCGCGTCCGCATCCCACGTGCCCTCGCCCCACCGGCCCGCGGGCTTGGACAGGTGCACCCCGATGTCCACGACGACGCGCGCCGCACGCAGCCGCATCGCGTCCAGGACGCCCATGCGCTCGCCCGGCTCCTCGACGAGGCCGAGTTCGACCATGAGCTGCTCGGCGTACAGCGCCCACCCCTCGCCGTGCCCGGGAACCCAGCATCCCTGACGCCGCCAGCCGTTGAGGGAGTCCCGCAGGCAGGCGGCCAGGCCGATCTGGAGATGGTGGCCGGGCACGCCCTCGTGGTGCACGGTCGTCTTCTCCTGCCACGTCGTGAACTCCGCGACGCCGTCGGGGACCGACCACCACATGCGCCCGGGCCGGGAGAAGTCCTCGCTCGGCCCGGTGTAGTAGATCGCTCCCGTCCCCGAGGGGGCTATGCGGCACTCCAGGGTGCGAATCGGCTCAGGGACGTCGAAGAAGGCGGAGGCCGCCTCCATCGCCGCCTCCGCGGTCTCCTGCATCCACTCCACAAGCGCGTCGGTTCCGCGGAGCCTGCGCGCCGGGTCGGCGTTCAAGCGCTCGACGGCTTCGGCGACTGTCACGCCGGGCCCGTAGAGCTCGCGGGCGACGGCCTCCTGCTCGGCGACGATCGAGGCGAGCAGGGCCTCGCCCCACTCGTAGGTCTCGTCCACGTCCACGGCGGCTCCGAGGAAATGGCGCGAGAAACGCGAATAGCGCTCGCGGCCCACAGCGTCCACCGTCGCCGCCCGGGGCGCGACCGTCTGCCGCAGGAAGGCCGCCAACTCGCCGTAGGCGGCACGGGCCGCGCCGACCGCGCCCTCCAGGCCCGGGCCGTCGTCGGCGAACCGGAGGAAGGGGGAGGCCTCGCCCGCGACGTCGTCGCACTGGTCGGCGCAGCGTTCGACCTGTCGCAGCGCGATCGGCGGGCCGGACTCCAGGCGAAGGGCGAGGGACCGGCGGTATCCGGCGATCGCCGCCGGGACCGCCGCCAGGCGGGCGCCGATCGCCGCCCGGTCCTCGTCCGTGTGGGCGGGCATGAGGTTGAAGACGTCGCGGATCGACTGGATGGGGGAGGAGAGGACGTTGAGCTCGCCGGTCGTCTCGCCCGCCTCGACCAGGTCGAGGTCCGAGCCGATCCTTTCGCGCATGGCGGACACCGTGACGGCGTCGACGCCGTCGGCCGGGACGAGGCCGTCCAGCTGCGACAGCGTGCCGGCGAGCAGGTCGCGCCAGGCCGCCGTCCCCTCGGGCGAGTAGTCCGACAGGGACGTCTGATCGGCGTCCGGCGTCCCGACCATCGTCGCGAATTCGGGGGAAAGCCTGAGCATGCCGGCGAGATGCCCGTCCGCGAGGCGGTCGACCGGAGTGGGGCGACGGCGCGGGGGCTGGTGAACGGTGGTCATGCACCCAGGGTAGCCGGCGTCGGCGGAGCATCGCGTGCCATTCCCGGGCACGTCGGCGCCCGACCGGCCGGCGGGAGGGGAGCCCGTGCGAATTCATGGGTGACGTGGCCCACGCTTGCGTCGTATTATTGGCGGTGATCGGGTGCACGCGAACGCAAATCGACTGACGACTGACTACGGAGGACACGTGTCGCAGGATGTGAAAGGCGGTCTGAGGGACAGCCGGAGCGCGGACGCCGGCCCGCCGGCGCCGCTTGCGGGACCCCGCCCCCCGCGCGACACCGTCGAACGCAACGTCGAGGCCCTGCTTCACGGGCCGGCCAAGTACACGCTCTGCGAGGCCGCGCGCAAAGCGGGGCTCGAGCCCGAGTCGGCGCGGAAGTTCTGGCTGTCGATGGGCTTCCCCAGCCTTCAGGACGAGAGCCTGCCCCGTTTCCGCGACTACGACGTCGAAGCGATGCGCGCGCACGCCAAGGCCCTGGCCTCGGGGGACTTCACCGACGAGACCCTGGCCTCCCTCAACCGCGCCCAGTCGCACATGTCGGACCGTCTCGTCCTGTGGCAGCACGAGGTGCTCGTCGAATACGCGCGGACCGAGCTCGGACTCGACGGCATCTCGGCCAGGTACTGGGTGCTCGACAATATCAAGGACTACCAGGACTACCTTCGCGCCCACATGGAATACTCGTGGCACCGCCACATGGCGGCCCTCCTGCGCCGCAGCGAGACCGAGGTGGCCCAGATGGAGCTCCTGGACGCCGAGAACGCGCAGCTGCTGCGCGCCTTCGGATTCATCGACATGGTCGCCTTCACCAACCGCTCCAACGAACTCGGATCCGCTGAGTTCATCCACCTGATCGAGGAGTTCGACTACACCTGCCGGGACATCATCTACGCGGCCGGAGCCCGGGTGGTCAAGACGATCGGCGACGCCTTCCTCTACATCGCCGACGACCTGGTCACCGGCGCGGAGGTCTCGACGGGGATCGTCCAGGCGCTGCGGAACATCGAGGGGATGCTGCCCGTGCGGGCTTCACTCGTATGGGGCGGCGTCGTCTCGCGTTTCGGCGACATCTTCGGCCCGAAGGTCAACCTCGCCTCCCGGCTGGTGGACGTCGCCGACTCGGGCGCCGTCCTGACGGACAAGGACACCGCCGGGATCCTGCGCAATCTCAGACTCGGCCGGTACACGCTCGTGCCCGCCGGCTCGCCGACTCTCCAGGGGTTCGGCAAGATCGACGCCGTCGAACTGCGCCGCATGCCGACGGCCTGACCGACTGGCAGGCGGCCGCGCCCCGGCGGTGACGTTGGCTCCGCTCCCGCGGCGCTACGGAGGGGTAGAGTGGCCCGTGGCGAAGCCACCGGAGGCTTCGTTCCGGGACGGTCGCAGAAGGTGAAAAGGGTTTCTTGGCGGACTGTCCTCAAAGCCGTGCGCCTGCATTAGGATTCAACCATGACGAAACTTCTGCTCGTTGAGGACGACACCGCCATTTCAGGTCCGCTCCTTCGCGCTCTGGGACGCGAGGGCTACGATGTCCAGCTCGCCGAAGCAGGCCGTGACGCCTTGGAGGCCATGCAGGGCGGGATCGACGTCGTCATACTCGACCTCGGCCTTCCCGACATAGACGGCCTCGACGTGGCCCGCCAGGCGCGCGCCAACGGGTGGGACTTTCCGATACTCATACTCACCGCCAGATCCGAGGAGGTCGACATGGTCGTCGGCCTCGACGCCGGTGCGGACGACTACGTGACCAAGCCGTTCCGGCTGGCCGAGCTGCTCGCCAGAGTGAGGGCCGTGCTCCGCCGCGCCGAAGCGGGCGAGGGGGACGTCATCAGGATCAAGGACCTGATCATCGACGTTCCGGGCCATCGCGTCCTGCGCGAAGGCGTCGAACTGGGGATCAGCGGCAAGGAATACGACCTCCTCGTGTTCCTCGTCCGCAATGCGGGCCAGGCCGTGTCCCGGACGGAGATCTCCCGTCACGTGTGGGGCGTCACCGGCGACGACGCCTCCAAGAAACTCGACATGCACGTCTCGTGGCTGCGCAGGAAACTCGGCGACGCCGTCGCCGAGCCCCGCTACATTTCCACGATCCGCGGCCTGGGGTTCCGCTTCGAGAAGGAGTAGCCGATGCGCAGACGCGCCACGACGATGACGGTCTCGGCCGTGACGGTGGCCGTTCTGCTCCTGGGGCTGCCGGGCATCGTCCTCGGATCCTTCTTCCTGTGGCGCGACGCCGTGGACGGCGTCCACCGCAGCGCCGTGACGATCATGAACGCCGTCGATCGGCGCACGACGGCGGCCCAGCCGGTCCAGCGGGACGTCGTGGACAACGCGGTCTCCTCGTCGAGCTACGCGGCCTACGTCTTCCTGAGGACGGAGGAGGGGGCGATCGAGGCCGGGAGGATGCCCGCCGGCGAGACGATCTCGCACACGGCCACCGGCGTGTCGGGGGCGCGGGTGACGGTGGCCATCAGCCGCTCGGACGTCGTGGCCCGCATCGGCTACCTCGCCGGCCTGGGGACCGTGGCCATCCTCGTGTCCTTCGGAGTCGGGGTGGTGGTCGCAAGATGGCAGTCCCGCAGGCTCTCGGCCCCGCTCATCTACCTCGCGGCCGCCGCCGAGCAGATCGGGGCCGGCCAGGCCCGGCCCCGGATGAAGAAGTCGGGCATCGAGGAGATCGACCTCGTCTACGAGGAGCTCGTTCGGACGGCCGACCGCATGGCCGGCCGCATCGCCGCCGAACGCCAGTTCGCCGCCGACGCCTCCCACCAGTTGAGGACCCCTTTGACGGCCCTGTCGATGCGGCTGGAGGAGATCGAGTACCTCTCGGACCGGGAGGACGTGCGCGAAGAGGCCGCATCGTGCCTGGAGCAGGTCGAACGCCTGGCCGGCGTGGTCGCCGAACTCCTGTCGACCTCGCAGTCCGCGGCCGTGGGAACCGAGGCCGTCCCGCTGCGCAAGCTCTTCGACCAGCAGCGCGACGAGTGGGAGCGTTCCTTCCAGACCGCCGGACGGGACCTGGTCTTCGAGGACGAAGCCGGGCTCGCCGTCCTCGTCTCGCCCAGCTCGCTCGCCCAGATCATCGCTACGCTCATCGAGAACTCCCTCAAGTACGGCGCCGGAACCACCCGCGTGTCCGCGCGGAAGGTGGGCAAGGGGGTGGTCCTCGACGTCGCCGACGAAGGCGAGGGGATCCGCGACGACCTCACCGAGGCGATCTTCTCCAAGGGGGTGTCGACGGGGGGATCCACCGGGATCGGGCTCCCGCTGGCCAGGAGCCTGGCCGAGGCGGCGGGTGGCAGGCTCGAGCTCGCCAGCGCCCGCCCACCGGTCTTCCGGGTCGTTCTGTCGGCCGTCCCCCGGTCCCTCGATCCCGACAAGATCCTTCCGGCCGGTTCGATCATCTCCATGGGGTCGCGTCGGCGTCGGCGTTAGGGACCGGACGGGGGAGCGACGGACTCCGCCGCGCGTTCCCGGGGCTCCTGCGACCGGGTTGCTGCGCGTGCCCCGGCCGCCTCCTCGCCCGCCGGCCGTTCGAGGGAGCCTGGAGAGAAGACGACGTACCGGTACATGACGTACCGGAAGGCCGTCCCCAGAATCAGCCCGACGACGTTCGCCGAGACGTTGTCGGCGAACTGACTCGTCAACCCCAGCGTGTAGCGCGAGAACGCCAGGCATCCCAGGGCGATGAGCATGCCCCCCAGGTTGACCAGCACGAACATCGCGAACTCGCGCGTCTTGTCCGCGCTCCGCTTCTCCTTGAAGGTCCACAGCCTGTTGGCCACCCAGGAGAAGATCACGGAGACGGTCACGGAGATGATCTTGGCGGTCATCGACTGGTCTCCGGGCAGGGTGATGAGCCCCGTGTGCGCAAGGAGGTTGAACAGGCCGACGTCGACGACGTATGCGCCCAGCCCCACCGTGCAGAACTGGAGGAATTCGACGAACCACTCGCGGAAGGTCTGGCCGCGCAGGAAGCGCCGGGCGAGTTGTGTGGGGGGCACCCGGCCAGTGTAGCCGGTGACGGGGGATAATGGGAGTCGAGACGAAAGGCAGGAGGATTCGTGACGGGTCACAGAGTCGTCGGCACCGGGGCGGCCGAAGCCGCCCCGCGCGTCGGAGTCGTCGGAGGCGGCCAGCTGGCGCGCATGATGCAGGAGGCGGCGATCCCCCTCGGGATCGACTTGCGCGCCTTGGTGGAGGCCGCCGACGGGTCGGCCGGCCAGGCCGTGCCGCACTCGCGGGTCGGGCAGGCCTCGGACGTCGGCGCCGTGGAGGACTTGGCGAGGCAGGTGGACGTCCTGACGGTCGAACACGAGCACGTCCCCGACGCGGTCCTCCGGGCGGCTGAGCGCATCGTCCCCGTCAGGCCAGGCGCCCACGCCCTCGCCTTCGCCCAGGACAAGCTGGGCATGCGGCGGAGGATGGACGAGCTCGGCGTCCCCTGCCCCCGCTGGAGGCGGGTGGAGGACGCCGCGCAGTGCGCGGCCGCCGTCCGGGAGTTCGGAGGTCAGGCCGTTTTGAAGACCCCGCGGGACGGGTATGACGGCAAAGGCGTCGCCGTGGTGGACCTCGACGGGCGGGGGAGGCTCCGGGGAGCCGGCGGCTTTCAGTCGTGGTTCGCCGACGCCCCCGACGGCCTGCTCCTGGAGGAGAGGGTCGGATTCTCCAGCGAGATCGCCCAGCTCGTGGCGCGCCGGCCCTCCGGGCAGATCGCGAGCTGGTGCGCCGTCGAGACGATCCAGCGGCGCGGCGTGTGCCTGGAGACCGTCGCCCCGGCCACCGTCGAGCCCGCGGTGGCGGACGAGGCCCGGCGGATCGCCGAGAGGGTGGCCGAGAGCCTGGACGTCGTCGGCGTCCTCGCGGTGGAGATGTTCGTCGCCGAGGACCGGGTGCTCGTCAACGAACTCGCGATGAGACCGCACAACTCGGGCCATTGGACCATCGACGGCGCCGTGACGAGCCAGTTCGAACAGCACCTGCGGGCCGTGCTCGACCTCCCCCTCGGATCGACTGCGCCGGTCGTCCCCCGGACGGTGATGGTCAACGTGCTCACCTCCCGGCTCCCCGACCCTCGGCGCGCCTACCCCGAGGCGATGGCCGCGTATCCCGACGTCAAGTTCCACGCATACGGCAAGGCGGTGGCTCCGCTCCGCAAGATCGGGCACGTGACCGCCGGGGGCGACGACGTGGAGGAGGTCCGCGCCCGCGCCGAGGCGGCTGCCGCGATCCTGAGCGGGGAAGGAGGCGGGTAGGGTGGTGCGGGAGCGGGCCTCATGGCCCGCCGAACGATCGCACGGGAGGAAAGCAAGGCATGGACGACACGAGCGGGGCCCGGCAGGCGGGCGGCGGCTGGGACGCAGACGGGCCCCGGCGGGCGAATCCGGTCCGGAAGCCGGGTGGGAGCCCGGATCCGAGCGTCGGCATAGTCATGGGGTCCGACTCGGACTGGCGGGTCATGGAGGGCGTGGCGGCGGCGCTCGACGAATTCGACGTGGCCTACGAGGTGGGCGTCGTCTCCGCCCACCGCATGCCCGAGCAGATGATCGCCTACGGACGGCAGGCCGCGGCCCGCGGCCTACGAGTCGTCGTCGCCGGCGCGGGAGGGGCAGCCCACCTGCCCGGCATGTTGGCGGCCGTCACGCCGCTCCCCGTCATCGGCGTTCCCGTGGCGCTGGCCCACCTGGACGGCATGGACTCGCTGCTGTCGATCGTGCAGATGCCGGCGGGCGTCCCCGTGGCGACGGTCTCGATCGGCGGCGCGCGCAACGCCGGGCTCCTGGCCGTGCGCATCCTGGCCAGCGCGCCGGGGTGCGAGCCGCTCCTGAAGCGGATGGAGGCCTTCCAAGAGCGGCTGCGCGACGCGGCCGCCGCCAAGGGCGAGGCTCTCACGGCACGGCTCGGCGAAACGCGATAGCCCGGTCCGTGAGCAGACCGCCGGCCCGGCCGATCGCTCTGCGGACGCCCTATCCGACCGGGCCGCCGGGGCCCTGGTAGAAGTCCGCGGACGTCAAGGTGCCGTTCTTCATCTTCTCGAAGAAACCGTCGACCGCCTTCGTGTCCAGTGCGACGGCCGACTGCCCGCCGACCCGGTAGTTGAGGCTCGCGATGGGCGGTGCGCCCATCAGGCCGCCCTTCCCCATCACCTCGCGGAGCCCGAAGGCCGCCTCGCGCATGCCCATGATCCCCGTGTCCTTGTCGGTCGTCAGATTCTTCGCCACGCTGCCGACGAGTTTGCGCTGTTTGAACGGATTGACGAATGTGGAGACGGAGACCGCCTTGCCGACGACTTTGGAGACCACTTGGCGTTGGCGCATCGTCCGGCCGATGTCGCCGAGCGGGTCCGACTTGCGCATGCGAGAGAAGGCGAGGGCCGTCGTCCCGTCGGCATCGTGGCATCCCGCCTTCCAGGTGAGCCGGGAGAAGACGTCGTCGACGTCGCGGTCGTAGCAGAGGTTGACTCCGCCGACGGCGTCGACGAGATCCTTCACGCCGCCCATGGAGACCTCGAGATAGTGGTCGATCGTCATGCCCGAGAGCTCCTCGACCGTGGCGACCAGCAGCTTGGCCCCGCCGGTCGAGTAGGCGGAGTTGATCTTGTTCGCCTTGTGCCCGGGGATCTTCACGTAGGCGTCGCGGGGAAGGGACACCAGGGAGGGCTTGCCGGAGTCGGGGATCTGCAGCAGCATGATCGTGTCCGCGCGCTCTCCCTCGGTGACGTCCTGGATCCCCCCGGCCTCGCGCTTATCGGAGCCGACGATCAGATACGTGGTTCCGGGGGTCCCGGAGCGTCCGGAGAGCGCGTCCACGTGGCTCAGCTTGGAATTGCCGTAGTGGACGAGGTAGAAGGGCCACGCGACGAGGAAGACGACGAGCACGAGAACCAGTATCAGCGTCCGACGCAGCCACCGACGCCTGCGGGGCTTCGCCGGAGGCGTCGTGGGGCCGGCGGGACGGGAGGGGCCGCCTGGCCCGCCCGGGCCTCCCGGACCGCCCGAGCCCGGCACACCGGATTCGCCCTGACCGGGTGAGGCGGTCGGGCGTGGAGCCACCTGCGTAGGGGGCACCGCCGCCTGCTGCGAGCGGGAGGGGAGGTCCGGTTTGCGCGGCGGAAAGGCCGGTGGCGCAGACTCGGATCCCGTCGAGGACCGCTCCGCCGGATCCCGCACGGGCTTGGCGCTGCCGCCGGGCCTGGCGCGGCTGGCCCCAGACGCCCTCCGCGCGGGCTCTTGGCCCCTGGAGGCGGCCTGGCCGCTCGCCTCGCCGGCCTCCATGCCCAATTCCTGCTCGAGCATCGAACGCCGGGCCGACCTGGCCGGTTTGGGGCCTGTGGCTGCCCATTCGTCCAGTTGCTCGGAGGTCGACCGGACGATCTTCGCGCCCTCCGCGTCCGGTCGGTCCCTCCTGCTGCCGGGTTCGAATGATGGCGGCTGGTTCGACATGTCTACCCTTCGGCGTTCTTCTTCGTGCAGTTCTGGGCGTCAGGCGCCATCGGCGTCAGCTTGCCGGCCGTCTTGACCGTGGCGTCCGCCTGCCCGTAGGCGCCCTGATCCGCCTCGGCTGCGCTCTTCTTGGCGCGCTTCGACGGCTTCCGGCTGTGTCCGTCCGGGTCCGAGAACTTATCGTCCTGCTGCCCGGCCGACGGCTTACGACTCTGCTTGCCCGAGGGCTTCTGCTGCTCGTTGGCCGCCGGCTGGCCCTTCGCACTGGGGCTGGCGGAGCTGGGGCTGGCGGATCCCGTCTTGTCGTCCACGATCTGCCCGTTCGCGTCGACCTTGAAGTCGATGGGGGTGTCATTGGCGAGGGCCTTCCACAGGCGCTCGGCCCCTTGGCGGACTTTGACGCGGGCGCCGGCGGACTCCCACGGCATGGTGATGAAGGTGGGGCTGTCGATGTCGCCCAACGAGCTGATCAGCTCGCCGACGTCGGTGATGCCGCCGATGCCCCCGTATCCGGACGATGTCTCGATGTTCTTCGTGACCGCGTTCAAAACTCTCATCAGGGATTTGAAGTTCGTGAACAGATTGAGGCTCTTGGCCTCTTTGACGATTGCCTTGACGAGGTCCTGCTGGCGGGATATGCGGCCGATGTCCGATCCGTCGCCGATGCTCTTGCGCGCCCGAGCGAGGGCGAGCGCCTGGTCGCCGCGCAGGAGCCGGCATCCGGCGGGCACGTTCAGCCCCGAGGCGCTGTCTTTTCGGGCTTCCGGGAAGTACATGGGGATGCCGCCCAGCTCGTCGACGATGCTCTTGAAGCTGGCGAAGTTGACCACGACGTATCCGCTGAGCCTGACCTTGGTGAGCGCTTCGACGGTCTTCATCGAGCAAGCGGCGGCCGTGGGGACGTAGCCTTCCTTGCCTCCGATGGCGAAGGCCGAGTTGAACTTCGTCTTCTCGACCGGCTCGGAGTTCTCCGTCTTCTTCTTGTCCGCTGACTGGACGACGCAACTGGGGATGTCGACGACCGTGTCACGGGGAATGGAGACGAAGTAGACGCGCTTGCGATCGGCCGAAATGTGCATGATCATCGTCGTGTCGGCCCGCATGCCGTCGACGTCGCCGCTGGCCCCCGCGCCGTCGACGTCGGACTTGCCGGTGCGGATGTCGGACCCCAGGATGAGGATGTTGAGCGCCTTCCCGGCCTTCCCCTTGGGGAGGGTCGGGCGATTCTTCAGGTATTTCCTGACATCCGTCTCCTTGACGTTGCCCACTATGCGAAGGTACGCGAAACCCGCGGTGGATACCCCCGTCATCACCAGAGCCAGGACGCACAGAAGAGCGATCCGCCCCAAATGGCGGGATCGTCTGCCCCTCGTCATATGGGAGGCGTCGCGCTCGGTGTCGCGTTTTGTCTTGATCACAGTCCAATAGTACGGGCAACGCTCAGACGGCGAAGGCACTCTCCGTGGATTTTCATCACAGCGAGGTCGGATCCCGGCCGGATCCTACGCTTGGGTAAACGGAACGCCGGGGCCATTCCCGGGCGGCTGTCCGGCGGCCCCCCCCCCC
>ERZ773060.8-NODE-8-length-215424-cov-11.1505_pt1 | contig 215424 bp, 173 predicted proteins | sample MGYA00580628_ERZ773060 | MGnify/ENA primary metagenome ERZ773060 (study PRJEB29015, sample SAMEA2738019) | human oral metagenome | biome: human oral; feature: human-associated habitat; material: dental | place: China | collected 2045 ... | reverse complement strand
CCCGGGCCGGCCGTCCCGGCGGCCAGCTGCTCGACGCGGCGTCTTAGGGCGCGGATCTTCACGCGCGCGCCGAGTGCGACCGCCAGCGCCACCGTCAACGAGGCAAAGGCCACCGCGTTCGCGAGCCATCCGTCCCATGTCATGCGTCAAGCCTATAGCGCAGGATCCGTCGCATAACGCAGCCTCCGCGTCGCACACCGTAGACTTGTCCGCATGATCGACATCCGCTTTGTCCGTGAGAATCCCGATGTCGCGCGCGAGTCGCAGCGCCGTCGCGGCGAAGACCCCGCCGCGGTCGACGCCCTGCTGGCCGCCGACGAGGCCCGCCGCGCCGCCCTGCAGGCCTTCGAGGCCGCCCGCGCCGAGCAGAAGGAGGTCTCGCGGTCCGTCGGAAAAGCCGACCCCGGCGAGCGTCCGGCCGTCCTCGCCCGGGCCAGGGATCTGGCCGAGCGGGTCAAGGAGCTGGAGGCGGCCGCCGACGAGGCCGAGCGAGCCTGCCTGGAGGCCAACGCGGCCATTCAGAACATCGTGCTCGAGGGCGTCCCTGCGGGCGGAGAGGAGGACTACGAGGTCCTCCGCCGCGTCGGCGAGCCGCGCGACTTCGCCGCCGAGGGCCTGGAGCCCAGAGACCACCTCGACGTCGCGGAGTCGATCGGCGCCCTGGACATGGCCCGCGGCACGAAGGTCTCCGGCTCGCGCTTCTACTATCTCAAAGGCGCGGGGGCGCGCCTGGAGCTCGCCCTGCTGACCATGGCGGCCGACCAGGCCGAGGCGGCGGGCTTCACCCTGATGACGACCCCCACCCTCGTCAACCCCGACATCATGGCGGGCACCGGCTTCCTGGGCGCTCACTCGGACGAGATCTACTATCTGCCCGCAGACGACCAGTACCTCGTCGGCACCTCCGAGGTCGCCCTGGCCGGCTACCACAAGGACGAGATCCTCGACCTGTCGGCCGGGCCGCTGCGCTACGCGGGCTGGTCCTCCTGCTACCGTCGCGAGGCGGGCTCCTACGGCAAGGACACGCGCGGGATCATCCGCGTCCACCAGTTCAACAAGGTGGAGATGTTCTCCTTCTGCCGCGTCGAGGACGCCGAGGATGAGCATCGCCGCTTCCTGGGCTGGGAGGAGGAGATGCTCGCCAAGGTCGAGCTGCCCTACCGGGTCATCGACACCGCGGCCGGCGACCTAGGCTCCTCGGCCGCCCGGAAGTTCGACTGCGAGGCCTGGCTGCCCACGCAGAACCGCTTCATGGAGGTCACCTCGACGTCGAACTGCACCACCTACCAGGCCCGCCGCCTGAACGTCCGCGAGCGCGTCGACGGCGGGAACCGGGCGGTGGCCACCCTCAACGGCACCCTGGCCACGACCCGGTGGCTCGTCGCGATCTTCGAGAACCACCAGAGGCCCGACGGCTCGCTGTACGTCCCGGAGGCGCTGCGGCCCTACCTGGGCGGCAGGGCGGTCGTCGAGCCGGTCCGATGACGCCCTCCCGCCAGGCGGCCGCGGGGCTGCGCGATCGCGTCGAGGCCGCGCGCCTGCCTCCGGCCGGCCCGGAGCTCTTCATCGCCCTCGACATCGACGGCACGCTCGTGCGCCGCGACGGCGCCCTCTCCTCCCGGGTCTGCGATGCCGTCAGGAAGCACATGGAGGCCGGGACGCACCTGAGCCTGGCCACCGGGCGCGGCATACCCGGCGCACGCGAGGTCCTCGACGCAGCGGGCATGCGCGAGGGCGCAGCGGTCTGCTCCAACGGGGCGATAACCCTGGACGTCGAGCGCGACGCCGTCCTGGACTCGCACACCTTCGATCCGTCCGCCGGGCTGGCGGCGCTCCACTCGCTGATGCCCGAGGCCCTCTACGCGGTCGAGTCGATCGGCCGGCCGCGGCGGGTGACGGCGGACTTCCCTCCCGGTGAGCTGAGCGGGCCGAGCGTGGTCCTGCCCGTCGAGGCGCTGCCGGTGCCCGACGCGACCCGGATGATCGTCCGCGGCCTGGACGAGGACCCGGACGAGTTCCTCCGGGTCGTGCGCGGAGCCGGGCTGGACGGCGTGGAGTACTACATCGGGTGGACGGCCTGGGTCGACGTCGCGCCGGAGGGGACCTCCAAGGCCGCGGCTCTGGAGGGCGTCCGGCGGCGCCTGGACGTCGACCCGCGGGCCACGGTCGCCGTGGGCGACGGCGGAAACGACGTCGAGATGCTCGGCTGGGCCGGGCTGGGGGTGGCCATGGGCGGCGCGCCCGAACCGGTCGCCGCGGCGGCCGACGCTCAGACCGGCTCCGTGGAGGAGGACGGCCTGGCCTCCCTCCTCGATCTCCTGCTGGGCTGACTGGACTGAGCTCGAGCTGAGCCGCCCGCGCCGGTTCCTTTCGGCCTGCCCGCGCCCGCTCCCCTGCCTGGACGCGCGCGAACCGGCCGTCCCGGAGCGATCGGGATCGAGCCTCCCCCTGGCGCGACGCCCGCGAACCGGGCCCGAACAGCCCGGGTTCCGAGCGTGCGCGCCGCGGCTGCCCCTCCAGGATCGCCCGCCTCCCGCCCGACCGCGATCCGTCGCCGACATCACATCATGTCCATTTGGCGGAACGCCGAACGCCTTCGTCGGACCGGTGCGTAAAGATGTCCGGGTGATAGCAACACCGCCCGTCGGCAACGCGAAGAACAGCGGCGCGAAGCCTTTCCTGCTCGTCGTGTGCCGTCCCGGCGGCGCGATAGCCGTCGACGAGCGCAAGACGATCGTCGAGCGCGGCGGCCTGGACCCCCGCCGCGACGTCGTCGACGTCTCCCTCCTGGACCCTGGCGCCCCGCACCCCGCGGAGATGGACTTCGCGGACTACTCGGGCGTCTTCATCACGGGGTCTCCCTTCGGCTTCGGAGAATCGGACAAAAGCCCCGAGCACCGGCGCATGGAGGAGCGCGTCCTCAGCCTGGCGGGCCGCCTGGTCGACGAGGACGTCCCCACCCTCGCGCTCTGCTTCGGCATGCAGGCCGTGGCCATAGCCCTTGGCGGCTCGCTGATCGACGGCTTCGGCGAGGACCTCCAGGCCCCCGTCATCACGCTGACCGACGAAGCGGCCCACGATGCCGTCGCGTCGCGTCTGCCGCCGACCTTCCGGGCCTACGTCGGGCATTCCGAATCCGTCGGGACGCCTCCGGGGGACGCCGTGCTGCTGGCCACGGGCGACTTCTGCCGCACCCAGATGGTCCGGTGGGGGCGCAACGTCTACGGGACGCAGTTCCACCCCGAGATCACGACGCCGGGGATGCGCATACGGATCGACGCCTACGGCGACGCCTACTACCCGGCTCACGAGAAGGCCGCGGTCATCGCCCGCTGCGACGCCGCCGACGTCGAGGGAGGGAACCGGATCATCACGGAATTCGTCCGTCGCTACAGGAGTTGACCCCCTCGGGGGTGACCGCCGACCAGCGGTGAACCGCGAATATCGAAACGAGGCGTGCCGCATGGCCATCGACTTCAAAGAATCCGAGCGTTCCACCGTAGGGCTGGAGTGGGAGCTCCAGCTCGTCGACCCGGCCACCGGGCGGCTGAGCCCCTGTGCGCCCGGCGTGTTCGCCGAGCTCGCCCGCCGGCATCCCGGCTTCCCCCTGGTCCACAGCGAGATGCTGCAGATCATGGTCGAATTCGTCTCGCGCAAGCGCACGGCCGTGGCCGAGTGCGCCCGGGACATGCAGGAGGCCTTGGCCGTCGTCGAGCCGATCGCCGCCGAGCTGGGGGCCCGTCTCGTCTCCGCAGGATCCCACCCCTTCGCCGAGCCGAGCCTGCAGCCCGTCTCCGAGACGGAGCGCTACGAAGAGCTGGTCGAGCGCACGCAGTACTGGGGCCATCAGATGCTGATCTTCGGCACCCACGTGCACGTGGGGATCGAGGACCGGCGGAAGGTGATCCCCATTCTCAACCATCTGACGGCCCGACTGGGCCACATCCAGGCGTTCGCCGCTTCGTCGCCGTTCTGGGCGGGGATCGACACCGGGTACGCCGACAATCGCGCGATGATGTTCCAGCAGCTGCCGACCGCGGGGCTTCCCCACCAGTTGGGAACATGGGAGGAGCTCGACGACCTTGTCGCCGGCCTCCTGAGAGTCGGGGCGATCCGCCAGTACGACGAAATCCGCTGGGACGTCCGGCCCTCCCCCAAGTTCGGGACGATCGAGGTGCGGGCATGCGACGCGAATTCGAATCTCGCCGAGGTGCGCGCCGTGGCCGCGCTGGTCCACTGCCTGGTGGAGACCGCCTCGCGAGAGCTCGACGCCGGGCGCGAGCCTCTCGCCCTCCCACGGGAGTTCGCCGAAACCAATAAATGGCGGGCCGCCCGCTACGGCATGGACGCCGTCCTCGTCGAGAACGCCGACGGGGACCAGGCGCCCCTGCGCGAGAGCTTCCCGGACTTCGTCGCCGGCCTGGAACCCGCGGCCGAGGACCTCGGCTGCGCGGAGGACCTCGCAGCCTGCCTCGCGATAGCCCGCGGCGGCGTCGGATACGAGCGGCAGCGCGAGGTGGCGCGCCTGACGGGCGGCCTTCAGGCGGTCGTCGCGCACCTGCAGGCCGAGCGCCGCGCCGGCCGCCCCCTGGATCCCTCCGTCACCGCCGGGGAGGATGCGCAGTGATCCCTGGACGGCGAGCGCAATATACTTGATACTTGACCCGTCGGGAAGGAGGCTGAGTGTGTCACCGCTTGCATCGTCCCGCCGCGTGAGGCGGCCGGTCGGCCGCCTCGCCGCTCTCCTGTTCCTCCTCCTGGGCTGCCTGGTCTTCTCCGGATTCGCCTCCCTCTCGCCGGCACGGGGCGACGGCGGCGCCTCGTCGTCCCCGTCCCGCAAGGGCAAAGCGGCAGCGAAGCCCCGAGTGGTCCTCATCCTGACCGGCGGGCTGCGCTGGGATCAGCTGGATCAGACGATCGCACCCAACCTCGCCCGGCTCGGCGCGTCGGGGACGATGGCGAACCTCGTGCCGGTCTCCACCACCAGACCCGCCTGCCCGGTGGACACGTGGCTCGCGATGTCCGCGGGCCGGCAGATCTCCAGCGGGGGCGTCGCGTCCACCCCGACGTGCACGCAACCGCTCGTCGCGGCCGGGGCTCCTCTGCCCGAATGGGGCCGCTACCGCGCCGCCCTCGCGCAGACCAGCAAGCGCTCCCATCTCGGGCAGTTCGCCGAGCTCGCGTCCAAGGCGGGCATCTCCACCCATGGGATCGGCAACGGCGCGGCCTACACCCTGGCCGGCCCGTCGGGCGTCGCGCCGGCCAACTACACGGCGGCGCCGGGCGCAGACGAAGAGCTGTCGAACCTCGTCTCGGCGAGCGCCTCGTCCCACGACCTCACCGTCGTGGACGCCGACACCGAGAGCTACGCCTCCGACGAGGAGCGCAAGCTCGCCCGTTCCCTCTACCAGCAGGAGCGTCTCAAGGAGGAGCGGAAGGCGAAGTCGCCGGGGGCCTGGCGCTCCGACGGCGCGTCCGATCCCGCGCCCACGTCCGGCGCGAGTGCGAGCCCGACGGTCCCCAACGGCACGATTCCCCCCGACACCGTCGACGGGTCGGATTCCCAGCCCGGCCGGCGGATCTTCTCGATCATCAACATGAGGCGAGTCGAGAGGATCCTGCAGAAGATCCCCTCGGGAACGCGGGTGATGCTCGTCTCCGCGGCCGACATCGACACGTACACGTACATGCAGATGTACGTGGCGGCCGACGTCGGGAAGGCACCCGGCGCTCCGATCCCCATGGGCCTGGCCTCCAGCGACTCCGTCCGCCAGAAGGGCATCGTGCAGGCGACGGACGTCGTCCCGACGATCCTCAGCTGGTTCGGCGCCGACCGGGGCGCCGTGACGGGGTCGGTCATCGGCTCGCGTCCGAACACGTCCGCGTGCTCGTCCTCGCAGGCCTGCTATACCGAGCGGGTCGACGCCCTAGCCGACCAGGCGCGCCACTCAGGCAAGATGCGCACCCTGCGCGGTCCCTTCATCCGCCAGCTCACGACGGCGTCGATCGTCTTCTTCCTCGCCTCGCTGGCCCTGACGGCCATGCCGCTGCATCGCAGAGTGCTGCGGCGCCGGTCGCTCAGCCTCCTCTGGTCGTGGCTGGGGTTGACGATCGCCGCCGTCCCGCTCGCCAGCCTCGTGGTCAACGTCTTCCCCTGGTGGATGGCGTCGAACGCCCGGTTGGCGCTCTTCGCAGGGTGCTGGGCGACGGCCGGAGCCCTGGCGGCCCTGGCTCTGGCGACCGGCAGGTTCTGGGCGGCGGGGCCGCTTCTGTCGCTCGCCGTGCCGACGGCCGCGTTCATCGCCCTGGACGCGGCCACCGGGTCGCACATCATGGCCGACTCCGTGGTGGGCTTCAACCTCCTCACCGCCGCTCGATTCTACGGCGTGGGCAACGAGGCCTACGCCCTCCTGGCCGCCGGGACCCTGCTGGGCCTGGCCTTCCTGGGCGAACGCATCCGTCTCGGCCGTCCGGCCGAGCCGGCGCGCGAGTCCGTCTCAACGCGCGAACCGGCCCTCGCCCACAGCGGCGTCGCGGTCCGCCGCAACCTCTCGGCCGGCAGCGGCGGGCCGACTGACCGGATGGTGCCCCACGGCAGTGCACCGTCCGGCGCGGAAGAGGCGACCACTACCGACGGCACGGCTGGAGGCGGACCGCCGGCCGGGGGAGCCCCTGGTGCCGGCAGGCCTTCCCGCACCGGCGCCGCGCTCGCGGCGATCGCCCTGATCGGGCTGGCCGTGGCCGGCGTCGACGCCCTCCCCTCCATGGGAGCCGACTTCGGCGGGGTCCTCTCCTTCCTCCCCGCCCTCTTCCTCCTCATGATCCTCGTGGCCCGCATACGCCTGTCGGTGAGCAGGATTCTCACGATCGGCGGGATCACGGTGGCGGCGGCTGCTGCCATCGCCGTCTTGGACTGGATGCGTCCGGCCGAGAGCCGCACCCATCTGGGCAAGTTCGTCCAGTCGATATCCGACGGCGAGCTCGCCGAGGTTCTGGGCAGGAAACTCGGAACGAACGTCCGGCTCCTCTTCAACTCGACGCACCGGTGGGTGGTGCTCGCCGGGCTCGTTCTCTTCGTCTGCGCTCTGGTCGATCTCATCCGCGCGAGGCCCGAGGAGCGCGTGGGGCCTGGGGAGACGGCGATGCCTGGGGGCGGCGCGAAACCCGCAGCCGGTGCGAGCCGTGAAGCCGGCCTCTTGGAAGGCGACCGCTCTCGGAAAGACGGTCGGTCCGAGGGCGGCGGGAGCGCGCCCGGGGGCGTGCGCGGCCTGGCGGCGTTGTCCAGATGCCGCGCCTTCATGCGCCGCACGTGGGGTTTCACCGCCCCCGTCGACGAGGGGGTGCGCGTCCCTCTGCGCATGGGGCTCCTCTCGGCCGGCCTCTGCCTCCTCCTCGCCTTCGCGCTCAACGACTCGGGCATCGTCCTGCCCGGCATGGCCGTGATCCTCGTGATGCCCGGCCTGGTCGCCCTCTGGCTGCGCCAGGCCCTGAAAGCACGGGAAGAGGCCGATTCCCGCCCTCTGCGATCCGACTCCGATCGCCAAGCCCTCGACGTGAGGAAAGAGGCGGAAGAGTAGCGAAAGCGCGGGAGAACGCGATCCCCTGGCGATGCCCTTTCCGATTCTTCCCGGCCTCGTCTCCCCCGTCATCTCTTCCCCGGCTTTTCCTTCTCGCAAGGTCTCGCTTTCGCCTCGCCACCGTCGGTCTGCGTGCACTAGGATGGAGCGCGCAGCTTCAAGCGGCGATGGAAGGTTGACAGAGCGGCCGAATGTGACGGTCTTGAAAACCGTTGTGCGGCGATCCCGCACCAAGGGTTCGAATCCCTTACCTTCCGCACAGTTATCGGTAAATATTCGATATTCGATGATTTCAGATAGCGGTATGTAGTTCACTAGCATGGCTAACATGGCACGCATTTCACACGCATGTGAGGTTGGGGAATGCTGCGGCTCGCAGGTTCGGCCCGCTTTTCGCGCTGTAACCCTAAGCGCTCGTTTCTTCGCCAGGATCGGGCTGACGGACGGATCGTGCGGATCATGGCGAAGTTTCCCAGTGCGTCGGCGGGTGAAACCTTCGATCGCCGCGATCGCGCGGGCGCCCCAGCCTCAGGCGCCGGATCCTGGCCGGTAGATGGAGGCGATGGGAGGCCCATGGCCAGCGAGGATGAGGTGAGTCATGGTCGGCACAGCACGGCACGTCGCCGCGATGGTGCGCAGCCACGCATCCGGTGACGACGCGGGCTTCTACTCGGTCGCGCTCCAAGTCGCCGCCCGCGAGGCCAAGGCCGGGCACCACGCTCTCGCGAACGACATCAAGAAGGCCGTCGACGCGTCGCGCGAGCGCGCGCCGCTCGGCAGTGTCACGGTGCTGGCGCAACCGTGCGGTGAACTGGCCGAACTCGTGGAAGCCACGCATCCCGATGTACGTCTGCGTCAGCTGGTTGGGTCCGCCGATCTGATGGCCCAGATAACGCAGGTGTTGGCGGAGCAGCGGCAACGCAAGAACCTGCTGGACCACGGGTTCGCCCCTGCGCACCGGCTTCTGTTGGAGGGGCCTCCGGGAACCGGAAAGACGATGACGGCGGCGGTACTCGCCACGGAACTCGAAGTGCCCATGTTCACCGTTCGACTGGATAGCCTGCTGAGCAAGTTCATGGGCGAGACGGCCGGCAAACTTCGGCTTGTTTTCGACTCCGTGGCACAGCGGCGGGCGGTGTACCTCTTCGACGAGTTCGATGCGCTCGGAGGCGATCGCAGCGGCAACGATGTCGGCGAGGCCCGCCGGATCCTGAACTCCTTCCTCGTCTTCCTCGAAGAGGCCGGCACCGAATCGCTCGTGCTCGCAGGGACGAATCACCGCGCTATCTTGGACAAGGCACTGTTCCGTCGCTTCGACATGGTTCTCACCTACGCGCTCCCCGATGCGCGTCAAGCAGCGGCTGTGATGAAGGCGCGCCTTGGGACCCTCGCCGCCGGAGTCAGCATGGCGAAGCTGGGAGAGCACACGGCGGATTTGAGCCATGCAGAGCTGGTCAAAGCGGCCGAGACCGCAGCCAAGACGGTTCTGATGAGGGGCGAGGCGCAGGTCCGTCGAGAAGACCTCGTCGCCGCGTTGATTGCGCGAAGGGCGGCGAGCCTTAGCTGAGATCCCACACGGCTTCGACCATCTCTTTACGCCGATCAGAGTCCCCGAGAGGTGTTTTTCGCAAGTATTTCGTATCCACATCATCGGCTTCGCGACGCAGCTCCTCGTTTCCATCTGCAGGACAACGTCACATCGGATTTCGGAGGATGCTCACGATCGTTTGATCTGTAAAATCATACATGAAACCTTGAAGCACGAAAGAAAAGAACGCGAAGAATGATTATGAAAAGCATACATACAAAAATTCATTCAATGAAACATACAAATGAAAGTTCAAAATAAATAAAATGAATATGTAATAAACGTATACGCAAAAGTATTCAAAACTCAAATTGCAGAAGGAACTCGGAAAAATGAAGAAAATGAAAATTGGCAGAGAGGTAGTTGCCGCCTGCGCTGCGGCCGTCGCGGCAAGCGCGCTCGTCAGCGCCCGTCAGTTGAAACGGGCCCTGTGTGAGGCTGGCGTGCGTTTGGCGGCATACGGCGCCGAAACGGCGATGTTGAGCTACGGCAGAATGACGTATGTGGATCGCCGGCCGAGCGACGAGGCGTCGGATGGCAAAGGGCTGAGTGACGAGAGACCGAGGAACAAGAGGCCGGGTGACGGAGGATCAGAGGAAGTCGTCCTCTCCGCCCACGGCCTCTACGGAGGCTACGACCAGGCATACGAAAACGTCGGGACCCTGTCGTCGAGATACCGGATTCTTGCGCCCTCCCGCTTCGGCTACCTCGGCAGCTCCGTCAAGGGCGAAGGCACGCCGAGGCAGCAGGCGGAAGCTTACGTCGAACTGCTCGACCGCCTGAAAATCGATCGAGTCTTCGTTCTGGGGACTTCGGCGGGCGGGACTCCCGCGATCCGCTTCGCCCTGGATTTCCCAGAGCGAACCAAGGGCCTGATCCTATACTGCTCTGCGGCGCCGTGGAACGAGAAGCCGGCCAAGATTCCCCGCCTCATGGGGCCTCCGCCGATCGTGAACCGCGATCTGCCGATGTGGCTGGCCTTCCCCCTCTACAGAAGGGTTTACGGAATGGGGGCCGACGTCGTCCACAGCATGCTGCCGCTGTCGAAGCGGAAGGAAGGCGCCGATCTCGACGCTCGAATCACCAATCGCGACATGGCGGTGAGTTTCGAAGAGTACCCGATCGAGGAGATGCAAGTCCCGGTGCTGCTTCTCCATGCGAGGGACGATCGAGTCGCCCCCTTCGAAGCTCCCGCAGGCCAAGTCGAGGGGTCGCTTCACCGCTACCCGAATCTGGAGAAGAAGATCTTCGAGAAGGGAGGCCATTTCATGATCGGCCATGAGCGGGAAATCGATGCTAAAGTCGTAAATTTCATCGAAAAGCACAGATAATCATAAAAAGTTGAATAAAGAAAGAAAAACAAGAATTAACGTTCTATAGTGTGATTAAATGCAATAAAACCAGGGATTTCTCCACCCCGAGAATAGTGCCACAATGAAGCCGACGCCAGGCGATGGGACAGGCAGCGGCCGATTGGGGAAGCGATAATGAAGTTCGGCGTCAATCTGGATGAATGAGCGTCCTGTTGAAGAACAGCCGGATGCATTGACGCAATGATTCAACCTTCAACAGCCTCTATCGCACTCTAAAGAACACAGCGTGCTCGAAGTCATCATCGCGGTCGCAGCAGCCATTCTGCTAGGCAACATCCTGGCCCATAGGATGCGCGTCCCTCCCGCCGTTTTGCTCATATTCCTGGGCTTGATGCTGGCGCTCATCCCCGCGCACCAGCTGAACGAGGTGCGCGAGGTCGGCCTGCCGCCGCATGTGATTCTGGAGATCTTCCTTCCCGTCATGCTCTTCTGGGAAACCCGGAACACCTCGTGGCGCGAGGCACGCGCGCGCCTGCGGGGGATTCTCCTCACGGGAACGCTGCTCGTCGTCTTCACGGCATTCGCCATCGCCTGGGTGCTGCATGCCTTCTGCATGCCTTCGTCGGCGTCTCCAACTGGTCGGCTGCACTCATCATCGGCGCCGCGCTCGCGCCGACCGATGCGGTGGCCGTGGCGACGTTGAACAGCAAGCTCCCCAAATCCTCGATCACCACGCTCAAGGCCGAGGCGCTCATCAACGACGGCACGACCCTCGTTCTCTTCGCCTTGGCCTTGCACATGGCGGAAGGGGAATCGACGTCCATCGGGCGCGCTTCCGGCATGTTCTTCTTCTCTTTCTTGATCGGCACGCTGGTCGGCCTAGCGGTCGGATGGGCGGCCAACGGCTTGCGAGCCCACATCGGGAATCCGATGAACTTCAGCGTTTTCATGTTCACGGTTCCCTTCGTGGCCTTCTTGATTTCCGAGAGCATCGAGCCGTTCCAGGACATGAAAGGCTCGGGCGTGGTCGCCGTCGTCGTCGCTGCCTTCTATCTGACCTATCGAGGCCCGGACACCATCAAGCCCGTCAACCGTTTCTACGGCCTGCCGATATGGTCTTTCGTCTCCTACATCATGAACGGGGCTCTCTTCGTGCTCGTGGGCGTTCAGCTGCCCAGCGCCGTGGAGCGGATGGGCGAAACCATCGAGCGCTTCGATTCCTCGTGGGGGTACGGACTCGCGGTGGTCGCGGTCGCCTGGCTCGTCTCAGTGCTCGCCCGGTTCGTCTTCCTCCACGTGACGATCGGGATCATCCGCGCGTTGGACCGATCCGAAAAGCAGCGGAGGCTTCGCACGACGTTCCGGGGACGCGTGGTCAGCACCTTCGCGGGCCTGAGAGGCGGCGTCTCGCTGGCCGTTGCGCTTTCCGTCCCGGCAGGCGCAGTCGCGCGGAATTTCGTCATCTTCGTCGTCGGCGGGGTTGTGATCCTGTCGATGGTCGTGCAGGGCCTTCTCCTTCCCGCGGTGATCCGTTGGGCGAAGATTCCCTCCGACGCTTCGGAAGAAGAAGAGATTCACTTCGCGATGAACACCATCTCCAGCGAAGGGTATGACGCCCTCGACGACATCGCCGCCCAGGTCGGAGCGAGCCAGGTAAAACCCAATAGGAGCAATAGTGAAAGAAGCTATTCGCAATGTATTCTTGATAAATCCGGTTTTGGCTTTGTTGGCGGTGCCGCACGTGGCGCTCTCAATAGACTGATCCAAAAGAAAATGTGGAAACAGGCGGCCATAAAAATAATTTCAATTGTGGGACGAAGCGCTCTCAAAGACGGAGTAGTCGGACTTGTTGCTGCACTTATTGCAGCAGCTGGATGGTGTGCTTTGCCCTGGGTATATTAATAAAATATAAACACATGAAAGGATATTATGAAAAGAATTAATAAAAAACAAGCATTACAATCATTTATAATAGAAATTATTGTAGTGTTAATAATATTAATTATTCGTTCCATATGGTTCGACAAAAATTTCCTCAATGACTCCATAGATCTTGGAGTTCCGCTCCTGGTTGCGGCACTCGTCGGCGCATATGTCTCAGGGCGCGAAAATTGGACGATCAATGATTGACGTCAAGAAATCGTCTATGAAGTCGTGCGGGCGAAAGATTTCGCCCGCACGACTTCAACCACGCGATCGGCACCCCCGCCGAAAACGGTCGACCCCACTCGCGCGCATGCCCCGTCCTTGGGCGGTTTCACGCCGAAAATCGCCCAAGGGCCCCGAACAGACTTCTTCCATACGGAGAAAAGCACTGGTGCGGAAGCGTGAGTGTGCATCTGGACCTCGGGTCGGTCCGAAGCCTGGAGCACGAGGCGCATCCGCGCCGTCGGCGCGCGCAGGCCCGCCGGTCCACGTGGCGGATCCAGGCGCATAGCGGGAAAACGTGGGGACACAACGTGGAAGCGGTGGTTGGCGCCGATCAAGCGAACACGCTATCCTGGTGCCCACTGGAGACGTCGCATAGTCTGGTCGAGTGCGCCTTCCTGCTAAGAAGGTAGGGGCCGAAAGGTCCCTCGCGGGTTCAAATCCCGCCGTCTCCGCCGAATGCCCCACCAGCCCGGCGCTGGTGGGATTCCCGTATCCGGCCGGGGCCGCCACGGGCTCCTCCAGCCATTTCCGCTTCCGCACGCGCTCCGTCGCTCACCCCGTTTCCCCGCCCGGCGGAAGGCGCTTACCCGCAGACGTTGCGAAGCGAATATCGCCGCCCCGCTCCCCCACCGGCCGGCGAAGCGCGCCCGCGCCTTGAACCGGTGTCGGCGAACGAGCCGGGCGGCCGCGGGAACAGGTAGCGCTGCCGGCGAACGGGCCGTTGCAAGCCGCTAGGATGTCCACATGAGCGTACGGATAGGCATTGACGTAGGCGGAACCAAGATTGCGGCGGGGGCCGTCGGCGACGACGGCGAGGTCCTCGCCTTCCTCCGCAAGCCCACTCCGGCGTCGGACCCGTCCGCCGTGGCGGGCGTCATCGCCGAATGCGTCCGGGAACTGGCTCGGTCCTACGACGTCCGAGGGGTCGGCATAGGGGCGGCGGGCTTCGTGGACGGCACCCGCACCACGATCGTCTTCGCCCCGAACCTCGCCTGGCGCAACGAGCCCCTCGCCTTGCGGGTGGCCGACGCCACCGGCCTGCCCGTCGTCGTCGAGAACGACGCCAATGCGGCCGCCTGGGGCGAGTTCCGCTTCGGGGTCGCGGCGGGCTATTCGTCGGTCGTCGTCGTCACGGTGGGGACCGGGATCGGAGGCGGAATCATCGTGGACGGGCGTCTTCTGCGCGGCTCAGGCGGTTTCGCGGGAGAGATCGGCCACATCAACGTCGTCCCCGGCGGCCTGCGCTGCGGATGCGGGCTGGCGGGCTGCTGGGAAGCGTATTCCTCGGGCACCGCGCTGGTGCGCTTCGCCCGTGCACTGGCGGGCGAAAGGCCTCGGGCGGCCGCCCGGATGCTGGAGCTCGCCGGGGGCGGCGACATCGCGGGGCTCCACGTCACTCAGGCCGCTCGCGAAGGAGACCCGGCGGCCCTAGAGTGCTTCGCTCACATCAGCCACTGGCTGGGGGTCGGGCTGGCCGACCTGTCGGCCGTCCTCGACCCGGAGGCCTACGTTCTGGCCGGCGGGGTCAGCGAGGCCGGGGAACTCCTGGCCGCTCCGACTCGTACGTCACTCGAAGAGTCCCTGACGGCTAGGACCTTCCGCCCGATGCCGCCTGTGATGGTTGCCACTCTAGGAAGCAACGCAGGAATCGCCGGCGCGGCGGACTTGGCCGGAACGGATTAATTTACTAAGGAGATTCCGCCGTTTTCTCCGGTTCGCGAACCGCATCCATACCGTGGTCCACCGGGTCCAGGGTCTTTGCTCCCCTGTGGATAACTTCTTTGTTGTAGCAAAAATGGACCTATACTCGAGCCCGGCGCCTGCGCAACCGCAATTGAATACTCGGTATTCCGTGGTTTGGTGCCACCTGCGATTACACGCAATCGCAGGCCTGCTCAGGAAAGGACAACAAGATTGTTTAAGCGATTGAAAAGGCTCACCGCAATCGCGGGAGTTGGTGCGCTGGCCTTTGCCGTCGCACCAACTGCAGCACAGGCGGCCGCCCCGGGCTGGACTCACACAGTCGGAGTCAAAACCGGTGATACGGCCCACCACGGGGTGATCCACGGACCGGACGGCGCGAACTACCTGTGCGCCGCCGACGGCGCCGCCTACTCCGCCTCGGCGGAGGGTGTCACCCAAGCCTCCATGCAGCCCGCGAAGGCCGTGGACACCGTGGACGCCACGCCGTTCATCGGCCCCGGCCAGCAGAAGCGCACGGTCAAGGTGACCGAGGCCTCCAAGGTGGCCCAGTTCGCCTGGATCGCCTCCACCGCCAACACCACGGACAACGTGAAGGCTGCCGCGTACCAGATCGCTCTCATCCGCACCGCGGGAGTGTTCGAGGGGAGCGTCTACCAGTCTCAGGAACAGGGCAAGTTCCCCTGGGCCAACGGCCAGAACCTCAACGCGCCGCTCGCCGAGTCGAAGGCCATCGTCGAGCAGGCCCAGAAGTACGCCGGCCCCTACTCGGTCAAGCCCACGCTGAAGCTGAACGCCGAGGCCAACGCGGGAACCGTCGAGAACATCGGCGTGACCTCCGCCGCGGGCAACTGGATGAAGGGTTACTCCTACACCCTCGAGATCTCCGGCCCCGCCACCTTCGACAACGGCAAGACCACCATGACCGGCACGACCGGGGAGTCCGCCACCACCGCCAAGATCAAGGCCAACGGGGTCGGCAAGGTCTCGGTGAAGATGGTCGTCAAGGATCTGCCGACGTCCAAGCCGTACGTCTCCAGCGGCACCGTCACCGGGAGCATGGGCACCCAGCGCGCTCAGAATCTCGTCGTCCTCGGCAAGAAGGAGCAGGCCGAAGGCGTCACCGAGGCCCAGCAGGTAGCCGCCACCTTCGCCCCGGAGATCGCCACCCAGACCAAGACGGTGGAAGTCGCCAAGGGCGCAAGCCTCGTCGACACCGTGACCGCCTCGGCTCCCAAGGGCGGCACGTGGCTGAACATCCCCGGGACGTCGACTCCGGTTCCCGTCAAGGTGACGGTCGACGTCTACGGTCCTTTCCCCACTCCCTCCGCTCCGACGAACAACGGCGCCGCTTTCGCCGCGAAGAAGGTCGGCACCTACGATCTGACCTTCAACGGCCCGGGCACCCAGGAGACCCCTGGCACAGTCAAGGCCGCCGGTGAGGGCTACTACTTCTTCCACGCCCATGTGGACAAGGCCGCTCAAGGCCAGTACCAGAACCTCGTCAAGGACTACTCGTCCCCGTTCTTCGAGACCTCTGAGACCAGCGTGACGAAGTGGACCCCCTCGATCAAGACGAAGGCCACCCAGGTCGACCTCGGCAACGGCAAGGCCGGCGTCCAGGATCTCGTCACCGTCTCCGGCTTCCCGCAGGACCACGGCACCTTCAAGGGCTCGGGCAAGTGGAAGGCCGACACGGCCACGATCACCCACAAGCTCTACTTCCTCCCCGCGGGGACCCCTTTGAAGCCCGGCGTGACGAAGAACCTCAAGCCCATCGCCACCACTGAGACCCCGGCCAAGAACGGCACTTACACCGTTCAGGGCAAGGACTTCCCGATCAACTGGAACCTCGGGGTCGGCACGTACGTGATCGTCTCGACCTACCAGGGCGATTCGCGCACGTCGGCGATCACCACCTCGGAGCTGGACAAGAACGAGCATGTCACTCCGGTCTTCGGCAAGGTGACCACGAAGGCGTTCGCCGAGAGCGCGGCTGCCAAGCTCAAGCCCGGCGACAAGATCGGCGACACCGTGGTGGTCCAGGGCAGTCTGCCGGAAGGCTCCTACTCCCAAGTCAACCTTTACAAGTGGGACAAGGGCACCGCGCCTAAGTGCGAGTCGCCCGTGTGGACCTCCCAGCGCGTCGCCCACTCCAACCAGCCGGGCGAGTACAAGACCGACCTGTACACGACCGGATCCGAGGAGAAGGTCTCCTACGGCTTCGTCGAGTCGACCTTCGACAAGAACGGCAACCTGATCTCCCGCGGCAAGTGCGGGGCCTCCTCGGAGACTCTGACCACCGGCACGGTGCCGAAGCCGGGCCCGTCGGCCTCGCCCAGCGGCCCCGGGAAGGCAGCCCCCAAGAAGCCGCCGCTTGCTAACACCGGTGCCAACGTGACCATGCTCGCGGGCATCGCCGTCGGCTTCGTGGTTCTCGGAGCTGCGGGCATCGCGGCCTACAACTACCGTCGCAAGAAGTCCTGAACTTCCCGATAGGTGAATGAGAGTGGGGCGGCAGTCGATCTGCCGCCCCACTCCTCTCTTCGGCGAAGACCCGTTTCCCGATCGACGGCCCGATGTCCCGGGCGCGATCCGGTGCCCGGCGGGCTTTTTCGGCAAGGCGCTCCCAACCGGCCCCGCCCTCGCGGACGGCCCGCGCCGGGGAAACCGCCCCATCCGGCCGTCCACGATGGGGAGATTACAGCCCACATCCGGACGGAAAACTGACTATTGTGAGAGTATGCATCTGAGTGACATGCAGATTCCGGAGCCGCTAACGCGGATGGCCGATGGAACGATCAAGCAACGCAACCCCTTCACCGGAACGGAAGCCTGGACGGTTCCGGGCCGTGCGGACCGTCCGCTTCCCACGGCCATTCCCGAGCCTCGGCCGGTCACCGACGCCGGCCGAGTATGCCCGTTCTGCCCCGAACGCGTTCTGGAAACCCCTCCTGAGAAGGCCCGCATACTCGACGGCGGAGAGATCCGGCAGCGCCTGCCGCTTGACGATCTCGCCGACTCCTGGGCTTTCCGCCGCGTCGCCAACCTCTTCGAAATCGTCTCCTACGACTTCTGGGAGAAGAACTACGGCTATCAAATACCGCGTTCCGTCCACGAATGGATGGAACGCTATATGGCCGATCCCGCCGGGCGCGCACACGTCCAGTCGGTTCTTCGCATGAAGAAACTCGATGATTCCGATATCGCCGCCCATGCTCCGGCGCTGTTCGGCGGCGGTCACGATCTCATCCTCTCCCACCGCCACTACCTCGACGGCGCAACGGACACCTCCGAGCTCGCCGGCGCAGGCACGCTCACGCCCGACGAACACGCCGACTACTGGCGGCTGACGATCGACGCGATGCACGATCTGTACAGGCAGAACCGGTATGTCGCCTACGTGCAGGTCTTCCAGAACTGGCTCAAACCCTCAGGCGCCTCCTTCGATCATCTTCACAAGCAGCTCGTCTCGATCGACCAGCGTTCGGTCAACGCCCGCACCGAGATACCGAAGGCTCGCGCCAACCCGAATCTCTACAACGAATACGGGGTGGACTACGCCTCCAAGCGCAACCTCGTCATCGCCGAGAATCGCAACGCCGTCGCCATCGCGGGATTCGGCCACCGGTACCCGACGCTGGAGGTGTGGAGCCGCAGCGCCGCCCTTCAGCCGTTCGAACACACGCCCGACGAAGCCCGGGACGTCTCGGACCTCGTACACGCCATGCACGCGGCCACGGGCACCGGTATACCGTCGAACGAGGAGTGGTACTGCGCGCCGCGGGACACGGACGTCCCCATGCCGTGGCGGGTGCTCGTCAAATGGAGGGTCTCCACTCTGGCCGGATTCGAGGGGGGCACGAAGATCTACGTCAACACGATCGACCCGTGGACGCTCCGCGACCGCGTGGTCCCTCAGCTGCTCGACCTTCGCGCCCAGGGGGCGATCGCGCAGGACATCAACATCGCAACCGAATGCTCCTGCCGCGTCAACTCGCTCAAATACAACCCGGCGCTCCACTGAGTTCCGAGTCCGCAGCCGCCGGGCCGGGTCCGCTCACGCCCCGTGGGGCCCCCAGAGGAAGGGCACGACCCGGCGGTCCCACTCGACCATGAGATTGCGAAGCTTGATCGATTCCTCGTGACGGTATCGGCCGCCGGGTTCCACGTAGACGTCTCCGCCGAGGATCGTCAGCTCCATCCCTCGCATGTTGTCGTGGATGAACGCCTGCATGACGGGGCTCAACAGGGCGTGGGCGAAGGCCTCGTCGTCGGCGCGGATATCCCACTCCTTGTTGAACTCCTCCCACTCCGTGTTGATGTCATCGTGCGCTAAAGCCAACCGCCCTTCCGGCTCGATGGAGAAATACGGCAGGGGAGTCCGCAAGGGGTATCGCACGAAGGTCCGCTTCCTCACCCTCTCGGGCGCGTCGTCTCTCCTGGAACCCTCGTTTCTCTCGATCCATCTGATCCAGCCGTACAGGCAGCTGCCGTAAGGAGCCGGAACGGCGATGACGTCGCGCGCAACGTGATCTTGGCCGGGGAGGGAGAGGAGTCTGCTCAACTCTCTGCCGAATTCCCTATCGTATTCGACGAAACCCAGCCCCCGCGACGACGCCCACTCCTCGATGTCCACGCTTTTCGAAAAATAGTTCCAAAGCCAGTGGACGACGGGCACGACGGCAACGAGCAAGAAAAACAAACCGATGGGGTCGAATTCCGCCGTTTCCACTTTCGGCATCTGTTCCACAAGTTCCATATTTCCTCCTCGCATGACGCATGGACTCATATATGTCGTCATCGACAAGCCTGCCACGGTCAGGCGGGGCCGCTACAGATCCCGGCATGGGGCGGATTGACTATGCAGAGGTCTCCGCGGCGTCAGCCGCGGAGCCGTGTCAGGCCCGCATGCGGCCGGTCCGATCGAGCGCAGGCCGGTCTATGCCGCCGACGGCGGGCGGCTGGAGGACCACGTGCCGCTCGGTCACGGCGAATCCCACCGATTCGTAGATCGCGATCGCAGCCTTGTTCGGCGCGATCACCGTGACGTTCATGTACTTCACGCCTTCCCTCTTCAACCCTTCCGCCGTCGCCAGAAGCGCCGCACGGGAATGGCCGTGTCCCCTGTATCCCGAATACACGTAGAGGTTCCAGATCCGGGCATGCTTGCCGTCGATCTCGGCCCAGATGCCGCCGATGGTCGTCGAATCGACGCATATCGACAGAAGGGCGTGTCCGGGCGTGGCCACGCCGTCGGTCAGGCGTGATTTGGCGCGCGCCATGACATTCCACGAGTCCCGGCAGCAGCAGGGCCCGGAGGCCGCGGCTAGGTGCCTGTCGGAGGATTCCGCGGTCGCGGCGAGGAACACGTCGAGTTCGACGGCGCTCATGGGTCGGACATGAATGTCGTCGTAATTGCGGGGAAGCCGGAGATCGGAGATGGCGATCTTCATCGACTGCGAGATGTCCCGGTGGGGAAGCCCGGCCAGGCTCCCTTCGCCGGGATAGGCCGTCATCGCCACAGGCTGGCCCTGTGAGACGGCGAAGACGAGGTCGGCCCAGGCGGAGCGGTCCCTCGTCACGCGGACGTCTTCGATCTCGGGTTCCCTCCCGGTGCGGATCCACAGCCAGTCGCCGGAGTCCGGGCACGTGAACACCCTCGAGTCGGCGGGAACGCCGACCCGGAACCTCGCCGTCGTGGAAGCAACGAAAGCGCGAGCCCTTGTGGGCGACAGCGCGCCCGAGCGCAGTCTCACGGAGACCATGTGCTCCACTGCGCATGGCACCCAGGCGTTCACGTCTGAGGCCGAGATCTCGACAATCGGCATGCTCACACTCTATGGGACGTTGGGCGTTTCCACTAGGCGGCATCCTCGCGTCCGCCGGGCGGCGTAGCCGCACAGCGCGACGGCGGATCCGGCGACGTCACGGCGTCCCGTCCGCGGCTGGCATCCTCAGGGCGCCGTCGGGCCGTCCGCGGCATCGTCAAGGCGTCCGGGGCGCCGTCAAGCGCCCGTCCTCCACGACGGCGACCCCGTCGGCCACGACGTCCGCCTCGGCCCGATCGTGGGTGACGTAGACGGCGCCGGTCCCCGTCTCGGTGAGGATGCGGCGGAGTTCGCGGGAGAGGCCGGCACGCAAATCCGGGTCCAGGGCGGACAGCGGTTCGTCGAGGAGCATGAGGGACGGTCTGCGGGCGAGGGCGCGGGCGAGGGCGACACGCTGGGCCTGCCCTCCCGAAAGCGTGGCCACGTCCCTGCGTTCGAAGCCTTCGAGCCCGACGAGGGTCAAGAGCTCGGCCACCCGTCTCCTCCTGTCGCGGCGCCTGGCCGAAAGCCGCAGCCGGATGCCGCGCCCCCGCTCCCCGAAGCGGTCGGATCCGCCGGGTTCCCCCGCTTCGCCGAAACCGCCGGATTCAGCGGCGGGCTCGGGATCGCCGGCCGTTCCGAGGGCCGTGCTGGGAGAGCCGGGTCCGGTGGCGCTCCCGGCTCTTCCGGAGCGGCCCTCCAAGCCGTACGCGACATTGCGCGCGACGTCGCGATGCGGGAAGAGCAGGCCGCTTTGGAAGACCATGCCGCAGTCGCGCTTGTGGGCCGGCAGGCCGGTGACGTCCGCCCCTCGGATCCTGACCGCGCCCGTCGTCGCCTCCAGGCCCGCGATGCCGCGCAGGAGGCTGGACTTCCCGGAGCCGGATGCGCCCACGAGTGCGACGATGCGGCCCTCGTCAAGCGTGAGGCTGGCGGCGTGGATGGCGACGAATCCGTCCGGGTAGGTCACGCTCAGGTTCTCGACGTCAAGCAGGGACATGGTTCCTCTCTCTCGTGTGTTCGCTCAGGGTCATGACGAGGGCCGTGGCGAGGCCGAGGATGACGCTTGCGGCCATCGCCATCCCGTAGTTGCCGCCTCCCGGGCGTGCCAGGAGGCGCGAGACGAGCACGGGGAGGGTGCCGTTGTCGTCCGAGGCGAGGAAGCTCGAGGCCCCGAATTCGCCGAGGGACATGGCGAAGGCGAAGCCGACGGCCAAGCCCAGGCCGCGGAACATGATGGGCGCGTCGACCGTCGCCAGAGTCCGCGCCGGGGAGGCTCCGAGCATGGCGGCGGCGTCGCGCAGACGCGGATCGATGGCCCGCATGATCGGCAGGAGCGCGCGCAGAACCATCGGCATGGCGATGATCGCCTGCGCGATGGGGATGAGCTCGTCCCCCATGTACAGCGGCGGCCCCTGGAGGCTGATGATGAAGCCGAAGCCGACGGTCACGGCCGAGACCCCCAGCGGCGCCATGGCGAAGCTTTCGATCGCGCGCAGGGCGGCCGACTCCGGACTGCGGCCTCTCGGGACGCGGCGGCGCTTCGCCCCCGTCCCTTCCGGGGGCCGCCGGGCGCGGGCGGGGCCGGTCGGCTGCGACAGCGCGAAGGCGAGGGGGACGCCGATCGCGAGCGCGATGGCGGTGGCGATGGCCGCGGCCCTCAGAGAGTGCTCCAGGGCTTCGACGACGGTGATCCCTCCGGCGGCCCCCTTGCCCGGCGTGGCCAGAAGGCGGTAGTTCGCCAGCGTCCATTGGCCGTCCTGCCGGAAGGAGCGCACGGCCAGGGAGGCCATGGGGGCGACGATCAACCCGAATACGACCGCGAAGGTGAGGGCGGCGGACGGCAGGTCGGAGATCCTCAGGCGGTGCTCGGCGCTCGGCCGCATGGCCACGGCGGTGGCCCGGGAAGCGCGGGAGGAGATCGTCAGGGTCAGGGCGACGAGGGCGAATTGGACGAGCGAGAATGCGGCGGCGGCGTTGAGGTTGAGCTGGAACGTCTGGACGGCTATCTCGCTTTCGAGCGTCGACGTGCCGCCGAGGGTCACCACGATGCCGTAGGCCGTCGAGCAGAAGAGGAAGACGACGCAGGCGCTGGAGGCCACCGCCCCCCGCAGCGCGGGAAGCGTCACCGTGCGGAAGACCCGGACGGGCCCTGCGCCGAGCATGCGGGCGGCGTCGGCCGTCCGGGGGTCCAGGCCGGCCCACATGGTCCCGACCGTCCGGACGACCACGGAGAAGTTGAAGAAGACCATGGCCGCGACGATCGCCGTCGTGGTCTGGTCGAGGCCGAGGAAGGAGTAGGCGCCGTCGCGTCCCAGAAGCGACCGGAAGGCCACGCCGACCACGACGGTCGGAAGCACGAAGGGGATCGTGGCGATGGCCCGCAGGGCTCGGCGCCCCGGGAAGCGGCACGCGTACAGGACGTATGCCCCCGGGACGCCGAGGAGAACCGAGCCGATCGTTCCGGCCGCCGCCAGCTGCACGGTCGTGCCCAGGAGCCGCCGCGTCCGCTCGGCCCCGAGCAGGCCGAGCGCCTCGGGGCCGAGCCCTCGCGCGAGCATGGCCGCCACGGGCCAGGCGAAGAAGACGACCAGCGCGGCCAAGGGCAACCCGATCGCCAGGGCGAAGGCCAGGCGTCGGGTGCGGGTGTGCGACCGGCTCAAGACGCGGCTACTTGGCGGACTCGTAGATCGACGTCCAAGATTTGAGCCATTCCTCCCGGTTCTTCGTCACGTCGGCCGCGTCGGGCAGGATGGGCTCGTCGGCGAGTCTCGCGTAGGCCTTCCACTTCTCGGGGAGGGCGACGGCCGTGTTGATGGGGAACATGTACATCGATCCGGGGATGGCGGCCTGGACGGAGTCGGACAGCATGTAGTCGACGAACGCCCTGGCGCCCTTCTGATTTCCGCCGCCCTTGACGACGCCTGCGTACTCGACCTGGCGGACGCAGGTCGAGTCGACGGAGCCGGTCGCCCCCTTCGTCTCGGCGGGCGAACTCCCGTAAGAGAGCACGAGGGGGTACTGCCCCTTGCCCTCTCCGGCGGAGAAATCCGAGTTGTAGGCCTCCGACCAGCTCTTGGCCACTTTGGTGCCGCCCGCCAGGAGGGCTTTCCAGTAGGCGTCGGCGCCCTTCCGGCCTTTCGCCTTCTCGACGCCCGCTAAGAAGGCGAGGCCAGGCGAGGAGGTCGTCGGGTTGGAGACTACCAGGAGCTTTGCGTATTCGGGCTTAGCGAGGTCGTCGAGGCTGGTGGGCTCGGGGACCGACTTCTTCTTGAACCAGGCGTGGTCGGTGTTGACGCAGACGTCGCCCTGGTCGATCGGGTTGAGGCCGCCGATGACGTACCGCTTGCCCGACTCGGGGAGTTTGGACGACGTGTACGAATCGATGACGCCTTCTCTGTCCGCCAGGCCGGCGGAGTAGGTGTCGATCCCGTAGACGGCGTCGTATTTCGGGTGTTTCTTCGTCAGCACAAGTTGGTTCGCCACGCCCGCTTCGCCCGACGAGATCGTCTTGAGCTTGTATCCGGTGGTCGTCTCGAATCTCCGTATGGCGTCCTTGGGCAGGTTGAACGCGTCGTGGGTGAGGACGGTGACCGTCTTCTTCGCCGACGAGTCCTGCGCGTGATTCCCCGAGCAGCCGATGAGGCCGAGGGATGCGACGCCCATGGCCGCGACGATGCGGCGGATGCCCCTGCCCGGAGCGGACGTCTGTGCGCCGGCGGCCGGACCGCCGGACCTGGGCGCGGACGAGGCCGCCCGCGGCTTCTTCGCGCCGTTGCGCGCTTCCGTGTCGTTCCACGCCGTTGTTCTGCGTGACATAGCGTGATTCCTCCTTTTCAGGAGGGCCCGCCCCGACGGGCGGGGAGAGTCCCGACTTCCTTCGCCGGTGCTAACCGGAGCAGGTTCGAGGGTCTGCTTTCGCACTCTCAGCGCCCGGATGGCGCTCCCCTGTCGCCGACCCATCCTAACGCAGCGGGCCGCTGTCCGCCGGCCGCACTCCGGCAGGCGAGGGCTCCGCATGCGGGCTTCTGTGAGGACGGCCACCGCCTAGATTCCGGTAGATTCCGGGGCGCGGAACTATCCGGCTGCGGGGGCTGGGCGGCGGGCCACCGATTCGAACCCGTACCATTTCGCCGCCCTGCGCACGACCAGTTCGCTGACCACCGCTCCGACCGCCGACGAGACGATTCCGAACACGAGCGCGTCGCGAAGCGGCTCTGAGAGGTCGTCGGCCTCAGGACGGGTTCTGCCGGCGATGCCCTTCCACACGACGTCGACGACCTTGTTGGCGATGATGCCCGAGACGATGCCAGCACCGGCGCTGACGATCTTCCAGCCAATGTCCACTGGGGCTCCCTTCTAACGGCTGCTTCCATTATGGCGTGCCCGTTCGATCCGCACCACACCGTGCGTCTGGGGCGCCGTCTCACTCGGCCCGTCCGTCGTGCGCGACGTCGATCCGATGGAAGTTCAGGTGGGAACGCGAAGCGGTGGGCCCGCGCTGGCCCTGGTAGCGCGAGCCCATGGCCCCCGCCCCGTAAGGGCGCTCGGCCGGAGAGGACAGTTGGAAGAAGCACAGCTGCCCCACTTTCATGCCCGGATAGAGTTTGATCGGCAGCGTCGCCGTGTTGGACAGTTCGAGCGTCACATGCCCGGAGAATCCGGGGTCGATGAAGCCCGCCGTCGAATGCGTCAGCAGGCCCAGGCGGCCCAGGCTGGACTTCCCCTCGAGCCGGGCCGCCACGTCGTCTGCCAGCGTCACCCGCTCATAGGTGGCCCCTAACACGAACTCTCCGGGATGGAGGACGAACTCGCCGTCGGCGGACACCTCGATGAGCCGGGTCAACTCGGGCTGGTCGGCGGCCGGGTCGACCACGGGGTACTTGTGGTTGTCGAAGAGCCGGAAGAAGCGGTCGAGGTGGATGTCCACGGAGGAGGGCTGGACCATCTCCGGGTCCCACGGCTTCAGGCGGACGCGGCCGGAGGCGACGTACGAGCGGATGTCTGAGTCGGACAGAAGCACGCCTCCAGCCTACCGAATGTCGGCTCTCCGATCGGCTTTTCGACGGTCGTCGCGGGGAAGCGGGCCGCACCGCGGCGCACCGCCCCCCGCTTCGCTCCGGGAACCGGTCGGACCCCGCGGCGGCTTCGTCGGATGGCTTCGCCTGCGAACGGGCCCGGCGTGGAAGCGCTGCGGGGGGTCTGATATGATCGGGGCTGCGTCACGCGGGCGTAGTTCATCGGTAGAATGGAAGCTTCCCAAGCTTCAGAGGCGGGTTCGACTCCCGTCGCCCGCTCCGAGTCGGCCCAGGCGTTCAGTCGGCTCCAAGCTCGCCGCCGATGGGGCAACTCGGCGAGTCGGGAGCGAATCGGGTGAAAGGCGGCTGGATGTCAGCGAAGGACAATGACCCGGCGTCGGAGTTTCAGCGTTCCGGAGAGAGCCCCCGACGCGGCGGATCGGCTCCTCGCCGTAAGGGCACGGACAGGCGCCCTCCGGGGAGCAAGGCGTCGCGCTCGGCGGCGGCCGGAGGAACGGCCGCCGGCGGGCAGTCGGCCGATCGCTTCTCTCCTCGCCTTCCCCTCCGCTCCTACACTCCGCTCTTCCTGTCAGTCGCGGCGCTCATCGCCTATGCCGCGATCGCACGGACTTACGGCAGCGGCGGCATCGCCCTGTACGCCTGCCTGGGCTGCATCGCCGTCTGCCAGGTGGTCTTCGTCATCGGCGCCCGCCGCGAAATCGAACGGCAGAAGGCCGCGTGGCGCCGGCGGGGGTCGGAGCGGGGACGGCCCGGGAAGGGGTCCGCTTCCGACTCCCAGCGGGGGCGCTCGCAAACCGAACCGGACGGGCGGAGCGAACCAGGCGGGCAAGGCAGCCCGGATGGGCGATGATCGTCGCCGCGGCGATCGTCCGGGGCGTTCCGGCCGCGCACCGTGAACCCGCCGGGCGGACGCCCTTCGCTGCGAGGGCCCCAATGGTTCTGGCCGCGCAGCGTTCGTATCCGGCTTCCCTCGCCGGCAGATGGGAGTTCCCCGGCGGGAAGGTCGAGGACGGCGAGGAGCCCGAAGACGCACTGCGGAGGGAGATCCGCGAGGAGCTGGGCATCGGCATCGCGATCGGCCGGCGGCTGCGTTCGGCTCGAGGCGACTGGAGGCTGCCCAACGGCATGGACATGCGCCTATGGCTGGCCCGGCCGATGGGAGAGCCGCAATGCGGTCCGAGCCACCGGCGCCTGCGCTGGCTCGGGCTCGACGAACTCGGCGACGTCGACTGGCTGGACGGCGACGTCCCGATCCTGAGGCACCTGGCCGAAGCGGTCTCGCCCACAGGAGCCATCGGCATCGAATAGGCGACGCCCAGCGCGGTATCAGCCCCGGATCGTATCCTTGGGGCATGCCGAAGAATCCCGGAAGCCATCGCGCCGAGCACCGCCGCAAGATGCACGCCACGCTCTTCGAGGCTTTCTCCCGGCTTATGGAGACCAAGGGCTTCGACGCGATCAACATGGCGACTTTGGCGGCTGAAGCGGGCATCAGCAGGGCCTCGGTCTACTACTACTTCCCCGATAAGGAGAAGCTCCTTCTGGGATACGTGGAGTACGAGATGGGCAATTACCTCGACCGGCTCACCCGGAAGCTCGACGAAGCGCAGACGCCGGTGGAGAAGCTGCGCATCTACGTCCGCGAACAACTGGGGGCCAAACGCGGTTACCTCATGTCGCCGGGCGCCCCGCTACGCGAGCTGATCTCCCGGGAGACGGCGCTGGCCCTCCGCCAGCACGTCGAAGCCACGGGAAACGTCCTGCGCCGGATACTCGCCGAATGCGTGGAAGCGGGGGCGATACCGGGTCAGGATCTAGACGTGACCGTCCAACTCATCCACGGTGCGCTGAGCGGCCGGCGCATACCCCGAGAGGAGCCGGAGCGTACCGCCTTCTTCACGGCGACCGAACGGTTCATCCTGCGCTCGGTCGGCGCGTAGTCGGTTCGACTGTCGCACGGCGAAACGCGATCGCGCCGACTCGTCGTCTCACCAGTTGGGTTCGCCGTTCCTCTGGTCGCCGTATCGTGGGTTCTTTTCGTTCTTCTCGCTGTCTTTCGAGCGGAGTTCCCTCTCCCTGCCATCGGGGCTCTCACCCGGAAACGACGAGGGCGTGGGAGAGGGATCCCCGTTCGGCGATACCGGGCCGGGTGAAGGACTCTGGTTCGGGTCCGGCGAAGACGTAGGATTCTGATTGGGGCTCGGAGAGGGATTCTGATTGGGCGACGGGCTGGGGTTTGGCGAGGGGCTGGGGTTCGGATTCGGAGTCTCCGCTTCTTTCTTCTCCTTTTTCTGGCGCTCCTGCTCGTCTTTGTTCTTCTTAGAGGATGTGCACGGCTGGATCGTGTCGATCGCCTTCTGCAACCGCTTGGCGCCGGATTTGCCGGCGGCTTTGCCCTGCGCCTCGTATCCGAGGGAGAGGTTGGCGCGCACCTTGCACTCGGGGCCTTCGGTGTTCGCGATCTGGCCCTGGGTGCGCTCGGCTCTGCGGACCCGCCGGAGGGCGAGTTCCAGGTTGGCCACCCCCGCGTCCTGCCTGTCGTGCGCCAGCTGCGCCGTCCCGAGGTTGTAGGGAGCCTGCCAGCCTTCCAGGAAGCCGGGGGTGATGTCGACGGCCCACTGGTAGCGAGTCACCGAGCTGGAGCTTCCGCTGTCGAAGGCGGCCTTGCCCAGCATCGGCAGGGCGACCATCGCCCCCGTCCACACGATGAGGGGCGTCAATACGGCCACCCCGCCGATCGCCCACTTCTTCCGGGAAACCATCAGCGTCCCCTCACTCTCAAACGGATTCTGGGAGTCAGGGCCGCGATCTCCCATGCGAGCAGCACGACGAGCGCTGTCCCCGCCGGCCAGATCATCGGATTGCGCCGCGTACGGCCTTTGGCGCTGCGCTGCTTGAGCGTATCCACGTCCGGAGTCGTGATGCCCTGGTCGGGCGACGTCCGATGCACGTAGTCGACTCCCGCCTCCTTGGCGGCCTTCTTCAGCTGTCCCTCATCGATGCGGGAGATCGCTTCGGACTTCGTCTTGGGATCGACGATGTACCCGGATTTGGCCGGATCGCCTCCCAGGTTCTCCTTCATGCGGCCGCCCTGCGAGGTCCCGTATCCGAGGACCGCTCCGCCGTCGATCAGGTCGTGGACTTCGGAGTAGCCCTTCTCGCCGGAGTCCCTGCCCCGCGGCTCGCCGTCGGACAGCACGTAGACGAGCTGCAGGGCCTCCGGATGGCTCCTGCGCGAACGTTCGAGCTCTCTCCTGAGCGCCTCGACGGGGCGTCGCACCGAGGACCCCTCGGACTGATAGGTGTTCTCGCTGGAAAGAGTCTGGACGAAGGATTCGAGGGCCGTGCCGTCCGTCGTGAGGGGAAGCGCCCGGGTGGCCTCCGAGCCGAAGACGAAGGCCGAGTACCGGGCTCCGGGAATCTGGCGTTGGATGCGCCGGATGTCGGCGCGCACGCCGTCCATCCGCGGATGGCTGCCGTTGTAATCCTCGGCCACCATGGATCCGGTCACGTCGACGACGAAGTAGACGTTCGCCCCTCGCACAACGCTCGTCTGCTTGACTTCGACGCTGGGCGTCATCCCCATCGACGCCACGACGACGATCATCAACGCCCGACGCGTCCAATCGACCCACGCCTTGGAGTTGTCCCCCCTGGTGGTGCGCCAGAGGGCGAAACACGCCCCCAGCCCGCCCACGAGCAGGGCGGCGACCGCCCATTTGGGCCACAGCCACATCATCATGACAACCGGAACTTCCACGCCAGGCCGATGATCCCCAGGACGCCGACGAGCGCGAACGCGGGCCAGCGCCTCGGCTCGTCGACGATGCTCACGTCGACGTCTCCGGCGAGCTCGGCCTCGTCCTGAGCCTGCACCTTCTTGACGATCCGCTCGCCGGCCTCGGAGTCCTTGGCCTCGTAGACGGTCCCCCCGATCTTGCCGATCTCACTGGAGAACTCGCCGGGGGCGTCCTTGCCGGACGACCCGCGGTAGCCGCCGTATCCGCGATCGTCGATGAGCAGCCCGTAGACGCGTATGCGGCGCTTCTTCGCCAGGGCGCACGCCTCGTCGAGCTGGAAGAGCGGGGTGCCGAGGAGCTCGTTGTCGGTGGCGAAGAGGATCGTACGGGACCGGTCTTTCTCCTTGTAGTCGAAGCTGTGGGTGCACGAGACCAAGCCGTCCCCGATCAGCGAGGAGCCCTTGCCGTTGACCGTGCCGGCGATCAGATCGCTGAACTCCCGGCTGGACGAGCCCCTGCCGCTGTCCAATGCGCTGACGGCCGATTCGAGCTCCTTCTGGATCATGTCGTAGTCGTCGGTCAGCGGGAAGACCACGCGCGCCGAGCTGTTGAAGACGACCAACCCCACCCGTTCACCCTCGAACTTCCGAACCATCTTCGAGAAGGTGGCCAACACCTTGGAGTCGAAGCCGATGACGGAGCCCGAGACGTCGAGGCACAGGACGATGTCCCGGGAGGCCAGTCTCTGCGAGCTGACCTTTTCGTGGGACGGCCGAGCCACGATCACCGCCGCGGAGAAGACCGCCAGCGCGGCGCATGCGGCGATGCCGGCGACCGCGAAGCGCAACTGGGCCACGCGCGTGCGATACCGCCGGCTGGAGCGGAGCACTCCGGTGTGGGCGACGTAGACGATCCCGGGCATGCGCCGGACGCCACCCCGCCTCCACACGACGAAGGCCAGGATCGCGGCCGCGCTCACGGTCGCCGGGACGACCCAGGGATTCACCATCGTTCTACCTCCTTGACGGCGCTTTCGATCGACGCGCGGGCGTCGGCGTCGGATTCGGGAGCGAAGCTCGGCTCCTCCCATTCTCCGAGGAGCCGGGCCACGCTCGTCAGTGCGGGGTGCGCGGATATGTCGCCGACCGTCCAGGAGGACATGTCCCGCCCGGAGCGTTCGCTGAGAATCGATCGCATGATGCGGGCCAGGTCGAGGTGGAGCTCGCGCAGGTCGTCCCCCGAGACTCCGCGGAGGAGCCCGATCCACCGCTCCCTGTCGGATTGGACGACGGGCGTGAGCGAGAAGGCATTCCGGTGCCGGAGGAAAGTCCACAGGATCACCCAGCCGATCGCGAGGACCACCAGGCCGACGAGGACGATCAGGATGAAGACGGATCCCGCGACGGGCGGCGCCAATTCCCTACTGTTCACGGTGCTGCCCCCTGAGAAGGCGGACGATGACTGGCAGGACGTCCGCACTGGACGCCACCGGGGCGTTGAGCACCTTGTACCGGGCCAGCAGGGCGGAGGCGGCCTCCTCGCGCTCCCGACGCCGGTGCTCGATCTCCTTGCGCAGGACCTCGTCGTCGCGGACGTACTCGGGAAGGAACACGTTCCCGGAGATCTCCGCCATCGCCTCGACCCCCTTCTCCGTCGGAGGCATGTCGGCGATCCTGACGACCAGGAGCTCGTGCCGCTCCCGGATCCGCCGCAGCAGCCTCTCGTCTGCCGGGCCCGGCCACAGCTGGTCGGTCACGAGCAGGACGAGCGACCTTTCCCGGCGGGTGTGCAGGAAGAACTCGATGACGGCGGACACGTCGGCCGGCGCCTCGGCGCCGGCGAGGGCGTGCTCGGCGCGGTCGAGGATGAAGTCGAGATGGCTCAGCCCGTGCCGTGCGGGGAAGCGCTCGACTCCGGCCGAGTTGCCGAACACGATCCCCAGGCGATCGCCGCGCTGGGCGCCCAGGTAGGCGAGGGTCTCGGCGCATACGAGCGCGAGATCGCTCTTGATCTCGCCGGAGGGGGCGGCGGCCTGCATTTCGATGCCGGTGTCGACCACGAGCTGCGTGAACACGTCCGTGTCGCGCTCGAATCGGCGGATGATCGGCCGCCCCGCGCGAGCGGACACCTTCCAGTCGATGTCGCGGACCTCGTCGCCGGGCGAATACTCTGCGAGGTCCTCGAAGTCGTGGCCTTTCCCGGTGAGGATCGACGTGTGCGCGCCCTCGAAGAGCCCCGCGGCCTTCCTGACCGTCGGCAGTGACAGGCGCGCGCGGACGAGGGCCAGGCGCTGGCCGGCGGCGCTGCGGCTCATGGGGCGGGCACCGCCTCGAAAACGGCGTCGATGAGCGACTCGGGCGTCACATTGTTCGCCAGAGCGTCGAAGGTCCGCCCCAGCCTGTGCCGGAGCACGGGGTAGCTGAGCCTCTTGACGTCGTCGGGAATCACGTAGTTGCGCCCGGCCTGCAAGGCGAGGGCCTGCCCGACCTGCATGAGCGCGAGGCCCCCGCGCGGAGACGACCCCACGCGCACGTTGGAGAGGAAGCCCGGGATGGGGCGCGGCCCGCCTCCGCGAGTCGTGTTGATGATCGCGACGATATAGTTCTTTATCGCGTCGTCGACGTACACCCGTCGAACCGTCTCCTGGAGGAAGAGAATGTCGTCGGTGGAGACGGGGTCCGCGTCGTCGCGCTCGTCGAACGTCCCCTCAGCCGTCTTCTTGAGGATGGTCACCTCGTCGGCCGGCCGGGGGTAGGTCAGGATCTCCTTCATGAGGAAGCGGTCCATCTGAGCCTCGGGGAGGACGTAGGTTCCCTCCTCCTCGATCGGATTCTGAGTCGCCATCACCGTGAAGGGATTGGGGAGTTTGTAGATCGTCCCGCCGATCGATGTCTGCCGCTCCTGCATCGCCTCGAGCATCGCCGACTGGGTCTTGGCGGACGACCTGTTGATTTCGTCGAGCAGAACGACGTTGGCGTGCACCGGTCCCAGCTGCGTAGTGAACTTCCCGGTCTCGTAGGAGTAGATCTGCGTGCCCACGATGTCGTTGGGCATGAGGTCCGGCGTGCACTGGATGCGGGAGAACGAACCCGACGTGGCCGAGGCGATCGTCGTCGCAGCCGTGGTCTTCGCCAGTCCGGGAACGGATTCGAGGAGCACGTGCCCGCGCGCCAGCAGCGAGGCCACCAACGCCGTGTACAAGGCCTCCTGGCCCACGACCCGGCTCTCGAAAATCGTGTGGATGCGTTCCAGAAGTTGGTTGGAGCGCTCCATGTCTTCGGCGGCGATGTTGCCCGATGCCATTCCGGTTGTCATACTGTCCCTTCGCCTTCCGGCATCTGCGTCCGATGCACATTGACACTGTAGTCGCCCTCAGACTATCCGTGCCGCTTCGAAAATGGAGAATTGGCCCCAGGCCGTGAGACGGCCCGGCCGCCCGAGGCCCGCGTACCGCCCACGCACACCGAGGCTCGAGCGTCCCGGAAGCCTGAGCGAATGAACCGCGCGGGATGCGGCCTCCGCTCATATGCCACAGCGGCTAGCCCGCACCGGAAGCGGTAGACTAGTTTGAACCTGGATGCGCCCTCGACGGTCGCATTCACTCGGAAAGGAATGGTGATCGCTTGTGAGCTCCACACCTAATGGGACGTGGATCGACCAGGGCTTTCGGCAGGATCAGTCGAACCAGCCTCCCGCGGCTTCTCGCAAGCCATTGTATTTCCTTGTATTCGCCTCGGCTGTCCTGGCCATCACCGTCATGGCGATCTTCTTCATCAAGGTCATGAATGTGGGCCAGAGCGCCGCCGGCAACGAAACGCGCACATCTTCCAAGGAGACCACGAAGAGCGAGGAGACCACGAAGGGCGGGGATCTCCAGGAGGCTCGGGATGCCGTCAAGAAGCTGGCCGAGAAGCCTTCGTGCTCGAAGGTCGAGGACGACGCTTCGACGATCATCACCTTCGCCAAGGCTGCCATCAACGAGAACTCCTACAATTCGGAGAAGAAGACGATCTCGGACTCCATGTCCAAGCTGTCGAAGGAATGCGGTGCCGAATACACCCTCTCGCTGGCCAAGGCCACGGCCAAAGGGCCGTCGAACCTGGCGGACCTGGCGAATTCCCACTCGTGGTGGTATTTGAAGAGCCGTGCCCCCGAAGACGCCCGCGACATCACAGAGTTCAAAACCCCGACCGACAACATCCGCTGCAAGTTCGGACAGGACAGAGTCGCCTGCTCCATCTACGCCTACGACTATCCCTCTCCCCAAGGCTGTGAGGGGAAGACGGCCACGTACACGCTGGGGCTGTCCGGCGACATCACCGCAGACTGCAACTCGTCGTACAACAGCTCCGTGACGGCCAACTACGGAACCACGGTTTCGCACAACGGAGTGTGGTGCTCCATCGAACAGACCGAGGGCGTGACGTGCACGAGCGAGCTGACCGGCAAGGGCTTCCAGATCAAGCGCGCCGCCGAACGCCGGTTCTAGGGCGGCCGTAGAACAGGGATGCAACAGGGTGTGCGCACCATATGGCGGTGCGCACACCCTGACTTTTCCCGTGAGGCTTGGTTAAGATCGCGGACATGAGCACTGACGGCACCCGGCCTCGGCCCGGCGAACGGAGGGAGCACAGCGGAGAGCAGAGCCCCACCCGGCGGGCGGTCTTCAGACGCCCGCCCGCAACTGGAGGCACCGAAGGCGGCTCGTCCGCAGCGGCCAAAAAGGACACATCCGTGGCCAACGGGAACCCGTCCGCGGCCAACGGCGATTCGTCTGCAACGGCCAACGGGAGCCCTTCTGCTGAGGCCAAGGCTCGGGCGAAGGCGAAGGCCCGGCGTCGGCGGACGATCCGCATGTGGATCCCCCAGTACCACGGCGGGTGGGCGATGGTCGTCGTGCCGCCGATCCTCGGGATCGTCGAGGGCGGCTTCCGTTGGGCGCACATTCCGCTGTACGCGCTCTGGTTCATCGGCTATTTCTTCTTCTACTGCGCAACGGTATGGCTGCGCTCCCATTGCAAAGCCCGCTACGCAGCACCGGTCAAGGCCTACGGCGCGGCAGTCCTAGGGCTGGGCCTCATCTCGCTCGTCTGCGCGCCCTTCCTGTGGCGCTGGGCGCTGCTCTTCGCCCCGCTCGTGGCGGTGGCCGCACTGGCGGCATGGAAGCGGGAGGATCGCTCGCTCGCCTCGGGCCTGGACACGGTGGCCGCAGCCAGCCTCATGGTTCCCGTTATGTACGACGTCTCCACCGACGGCGCGGCCGGACTGGGCGGCACGGCGCACGTCTGGGCTCTGGCCGCGCTTTTCTTCGGATACTTCGCCGGCACGGTCTTCTACGTCAAAACCAACATCCGCGAACGCGGTTCCACTCCCTATCTCTTCGCTTCCGTCGCCTGGCATGCCGCATGGACTGCCGCGGTCATCGCGCTCGCCATGCATGACGCGATCGGGCGGTGGCACGCCGTCGTCTGGGCGCTCATGACCGCTCGGGCGGTCGCGGTGCCCCTGTACGGCAGGATCCGCACCCCCCTGCCCGTCCGTGCGATCGGCATAGGCGAAATCCTCGCGTCCATCGCCTTCATCGTCACCCTGTTCTGATTCGTCGCGCCTCTCAGCCCTCCGGCCGCATCTCTCGCGCAATCACTCCTCCAGTCACACCTCTCACCCTCTCACCGCACATCTCGCGCCACTACTCCTCCGGCACAGGGGCCGCACACCTGATACATCTCCCCATCCCTGCCTGCCCCGGTGAAACTCACATGAAACCACATGTCACCGGGTGATTCGCCGGTGAAACACGCTTCAAACCGAGGTTTCACCGGGTTATCGGCAGTCCCCCAACGCCGGGATCTTTGAAAAACACATCGCCCAACGGCCAAGGCTTCACCCAACGACCCAAGGCCTCGCCCGGCAGCCAAACGGCCAAGCGCTCAGCGAACAGGCGGCTATCGGTGAAGGACCGACGCGACGGCGCGCAGTACTCGCAGAGCCCCCTCGGGTTCGGCGACCGAAATGCGCACGCCCTCCTCGCCGAAGCGCCGCACGGTCACGCCCTCGGCGAGGCAGGCCGTTTCGAGCCTCTCCCCGAATCCCGGCAGCCACACGAAGTTCGACTGGGAATCCGGGATCTGGAGACCGTGGGCGGAGAGGGCCGCCTTGAACTTCTCGCGTTCCGAGACGACGACGGCGCACCGCGAACGGACCTCGGACTGCGACGACAGCGCGGCGCGGGCGGCGGCCTGTGCGAGGGCGTTGACGCCGAAGGGCGTGGCGACCGCCCGAAGCCCCGCGGCCATTGTCGGTGACGTCAGGGCGTAGCCGCAACGTAGCCCGGCCAGCCCATAAGCTTTGGAGAAGGTCCGCAGAACGATGAGATTCGGATGTTCGAGCAGAAGATCGCGGGACCGGACGGCGTCGTCCATGGTCACGAAGTCGATGTACGCCTCGTCGAGGAGGACGGGAACCCGTTCGGGCACCTGCGCGAGGAATTCGGACAGCTCGGTGTGGGCGAGGGCCACGCCGGTCGGGTTGTTCGGGCTGCACAGGAGCACGGCGCGGGTGTCGGATGTGATGGCCCCGAGCATCCCCTCCAGGTCGTGCGCGCCCGAGCGCAGAGGAGCCGGGACCTGCCGCCCTCCGGCGGCTTGAATCGCGATCGGATAGGCCTCGAAGGAACGCCACGGCAGAACTACCTCTCCGCCCGGCGTGACGACGGCTCTGAGGAACTGCTCGATGAGCGAGGTCGAACCGTTGCCGACCACGATGCCGTCGTCGGCCCACTCGTGGAATCGCGCGATGTCGGAGATGAGACCCGTGGCGAACATGTCGGGATACCTGTTGAGCGAACCGGCCTCGGCCGCGACGACGGCCTGCACCGCGGGAAGGGCCGAAAATGGGGTCTCGTTCGACGCGAGTTTGACGACGTCGGGCCCCATCCCCTCCTTTCCGGGAACGTAGGCCGGCAGGGAGAGGACTTCGCGGCGGAACCAGTGCTGCTCACTCATGTTCCCAGTATGCCCCGCCGGTCGGGGTCGGCAAAGGCTCGGTCTAAGCGGGCGGTCACGTAGGCGGGCGGTCGTGGGAACGGATCGCTGCGATCGGCCGGCGGCTTCGAATCGGGTTCGCCGATCTGGCATGTCCAAGCGATCCCATGGCTGCGCCGATAGGCTGGGCGCATGAAGTTTCTCGTTCGCTCAGCAGTCAACGCCCTCGGCCTGTGGCTCTGCGTCCTCTACATTCCGGGGATCACCCTGACCGGAACGGCCCCCGCCGAGAGAGTGGTCCTCTACTATCTCATCGCCGGCGGCATCCTCGGCCTCGTCAATTTCCTGGTCCGTCCGATCTTCGTCCTGTTTTCGATTCCCCTCTACATCCTCACGCTCGGTTTGTTCTTCATCGTCGTCAACGCGGCGATGCTCCTGCTGACGTCTCGGATAACCGAGCACCTGTCGATCGGCATCTCGATCGACTCGTTCCTGACCGCCGTGGTGGGCGGACTGCTCGTCGGGCTGGTGAACGCCCTGGCCGACGCCTTCCTCCCCAGCCAATACCAACGGTATTGACCCTCGAGCCCTGACCCCCTCACGCTATTGACCCTCATGCGACGCCAGGGCGGAGTCTGGACGCATGAGGGACGACAGGCCCATGGAGAGAACCGCCGGGATGGTCACCGGGCTCGTCGCGGTGAAGCGTGCGCGCGCTTCACTCCCGGGACAAGATCTGCCTCGTGCCGCCGAAAGCGCCTTCCGGGGGCGGGTACCGCCTCTACTGCAAGGCGGACATCGGCCGATCTACCGGAAGGTGCCTCCCGAATGCGCGCCTTCCGGGAGGCGGGATCGCCTCGCAACCCGTAGCCGAAATCCTCGACGCCCGAGGCCGACTGAGGCGGGCTTGTGCCATTGCCATTCTTACCGTCCCGGTGAAACCTCGGTTCATCGAGGTTTCACCGGGAGGTTCACCGTGAAATACAAGCTCCATCCTAGGTTTCACCGGTAAAAGCTGACCGCCTGCCCTACGATCCCGCCAAATGGCTCACCGAGGCAAAGGCATACAGAGACAAGAGCATGCGGAGACAATCGCATCCGGCTCACATGGCGTGCCTTCCGCGCTGGACGGCCCCAGCCGACGTCTCTGGGCGGCAGCCCGTCGCATACCTCATACTGAATGCAAGCGTGTCGCGGGTATGGACGACGCCGACATAGCCGCCGTCTTCCACATTGAAGATGTTCACCCAGCGGTCCTCGTCTGACACATCGACTATGCGTGTGAATCCGTGAGGAGCCACTTCTTCGGCGGCGATCTCCAGCAGACGGGGGAAGAAGGCGATGGACATTCCCGTGGTCATCCCTTGGCGGCTGCTGTCCTCCCAGCCCTGGTCGTGCCCGTCCTGGCATCGGGCGAAACTCGTCGCGGGCTCATCCAGCCACTTCCACGTTCGAGGGCCGAACTCTTCATCGATTCGGTCACGGGCACGGGCGAGGGCATCGACGAGCTGGCGTTGGGCAGCCGCAATACTCACACGCCGGGCGAACGGCATACGCCCACCCCAAAATCTTAACTTATTATTATATTCATACATTCAAACAACCTTATATATTACAAATAAGTGTCTAATATTTTTATTAATTAAAAATATATCAATAATATGATTAAATATTGTAATAAACATGAGACAATATCATTATTCGCCGCCCTTTCCAACGATTACTTTCGCGATTTCGTGTTGGGCATGACTCCCATTGACCAAGTACCCAGAATGCCCAGTTTTCGTCGTATCGGCGTCTTTTGGGTTAAGTCCCTTGAAATCAGGGTCCATAACTGGATCTCGACCAAGGTAAGAGCCACTAACACCATCGTTAGAAAATCCCAACGCATAATTATGACCCTCCGGAACGTTCATGTCCCATCCTCCTTCTTTCACTCCCGGAGAACCGAATACGCAGAAATCGTCGACAACTCCCGGTCGAACCTGTTCAACTCCATACGAAGCGGTAGTAGAACCATAGGAATGGGCTATCACCGATTGATGAACTGATGAAACTCCTACATCACCATCATTTCGCGAGTCTTGAATGCCTTCCGTGAATCTCGCCAGAGACTGTCCACCCATTTCCGCTTCACCCGTACCCACAACAGACCAATCATTATTAGTAAGCGGATGAGGAGGGCAATCGTATCCGATCCACCCTATGGTCGCCACTGAACCGGCATTTACAGCTTCAGCGTCATCTTTCATATTTAACATATCATTTGTTATGTTTTCCATACTATCTGTAACATTAGTAGTCATTCCTGGTACATGCGTTGCAACATGATTGGCAGTATCCACGTTACCAATAGATATAGCTGCATGCGTGAGTTCATGTCCATTTTCACCAGTTGCAGGGTCATATAGCAGTAATTGAGTATCACTTGATTTATTTAATGAAGTACTTATAGCTTCCAGCTCCGTCAATTTTGAATTTATTGATTCTAATGATTGTTTAGCAAATTGCAGTTCTTCTTGTTCTGAATCAGTTAATAGTCTATCTTTTTGAATATTTTCCAATTCTGAAATGGTACGTTCATATTCCATTTTTTTATCATTATATGACTGAGTATCGTTACTTAAACGCTTTCGATTAGCTTCATTTCGAGTTTCCGCATCTATACCATCCAAATTTCCGCAGCTTCCCGTGGAAACTCCGTCCCTTCCGAACCGAGTTCATCCACCCTAAGGTTTCGGAAGGAAGCACCTCAAGAGAGAGTCTGCGGGTAATCTCCTCCGGGAAACAATCCCCCGGCAGGAATCCTGTAGTTCTCGAGTCTGCCGCGGATGGGCCATGATGGAGTCATGGCAGCCTTCACCAAGCGCGGCACGCCAGCCGCCATCGCAGCCGAAGCGGCGGGTCTGAACGACCTCGCCCGAGCGGCCTGGGCCGGAGGCGCACCGGTCGTCCGGCTGCTGTCCCATTCCTCTCCGAGGGGGAGCCGGCTCGATACGGCGCTTCTCTCCCCCGCGTCGCCATCGGCAAGCGCAGCAGAGGAATTCGCCCGCCGCCTCGCCGTCACTCACGCACACTGCCCCGAAGGATCGCGTGTTTTCGGGCAGGCGCCGGCAGGGCTCGTCCACGGCGGGCGAACCGGCGACGGCGTCATGGGCGCCGCGCCTCTTCCCCTGGTCGCTCCGGATTCACGTCCGCGCAGCTTCGGCGAGTTCTACGCTGAAGACCGTCTGCTCGCCTACCTCTCCGCGGCGAGGGCCAACGGCTCAATCGACGAGGACGGCGCCCGCGTCCTCCATCGGCTGGCCGATCGCCTGCGCGAAGGCGCGTTCGACGCTCCCCAGCCCGCGCTCGTCCACACGGACGCCGCTCTCCTCCACGGAGACCTGTGGTCGGGCAACCTCTACTGGGCGACGCGCGAGTCGGCCGCACGCGGCGCGGTGGGCGCCGCAGAACGGGAAGCCGAAGGGCGCCGCACCGGAGAGGGCGGTTGCGTGGCCGTCCTCATCGACCCTGCGTCGCAGGGAGGGCACGCCGAATCCGACCTCGCCCAGCTCACCGTGTTCGGCGCTCCTTTCACCGACCGGATATACGCCGCCTACGACGAAGCCTCTCCGCTCGCCGACGGCTGGCGCGAGCGCGTCGGGCTCCACCGCCTGCACATCCTCATCGTCCATGCGGCCCTCTTCGGAGGGGCTTACGGCCGGCAGACGGTCCGAGAGGCATCAGCCTACGCGTAGGCAGTCGCAGCCCGCCTCCCGATCCGTCCGGGCGCGGGCTGCGAGGGTGGGCCTGCGGCGAACCGAAGCCTGCAAGCCTGCGTATAAGCCGAGGACGGGCTACATCTCGACGTCTTCGGCCTTCTCCTCCGCCGCCACCTCCCGGCGTATCCTGGCCACCGCTTCCCGCGTCTGCCGGACGTGTGCCATCAGCGTCTCGGCGAATTCCCGGTTCCTCGCGTCCAATGCCACCCCGAGCTCATAGGACTGCTTTCCCAGCGAGGTTCCCGGCATTCCCTTCGCCGCGTTGCTCATCGCCTCCGTCATGTTCATCTCCAGGAGCCCCTTCACTGACTCCTCCATCCTGTCGGCGCTCTCCTCCAGCTCTCTCGCTTCGTTCAGACGTTGGGCCCGTTCGGCGACTTCGGACATGAAACTCCTCGTTTCCTCTCGTTATCCACGGCAAGATCGGACTTAGCCGGATTTGAGGCTATCGGTCTCACAGGGCAGGAACAATGGGTATCCCTCGCCATGACCGTGGAACAATATCCGCATGACTTTCGCTCTCGGCCCCCTCGACGGACGTTACCGCGCCACCACCACCCCGCTGACCGCCTATCTTTCCGAAGCCGCCCTCAATCGCGAACGCATCCGAGTCGAGATCGAGTGGCTCATCTTCCTGTCCCGCGAAGGCGTCGTCCCCGGCGCTCCGGTCGTCGACAAAGACGACACGCGCTTCCTGCGGTCCATCCCCACCTCGTTCGGGCAGGCCGAGGTGGCAGAACTCGCCGCGATCGAGTCGGAGACCCGCCACGACGTCAAGGCGGTCGAATACTTCATCAGATGGCGTCTCGACGCAGCGCCGGCCACCCTCGGCCCTGCAACGGTCCTGCCGGCTCTGAGCGACATGGTCCACGCCTTCTGCACGAGCGAAGACGTCAACAATCTCGCCTATGCGCTGTGTATCAAGGGGGCGATCGAGCAGGTGTGGCTTCCCGCAGCCCGAGCCCTGGCCGACGCCCTGGCGGCTCTAGCGCGTCAGCACGCCGGCCTGCCCATGCTCTCCCACACGCACGGGCAGACGGCCACTCCGACCACGGTCGGCAAGGAGATGGCCGTCTTCGCCGCACGGCTGTCGCGGCAGATCCGCCGCGTCCAGGGCGCCGAGTACCTGGGCAAGCTCAACGGTGCGACGGGGACCTTCGGCGCCCACGTCGTCGCGGTCCCGGAAGCCGACTGGCCGGCGCTCTCCCGGGCCTTCGTCGAGAGCCTGGGATTGGTGTGGAATCCGCTCACCACGCAGATCGAGCCGCACGACTGGCAGGCCGACCTGTATGCCGACGTCGCCCACGCCAACCGGATCGCGCACAATCTGGCGACCGACATGTGGACCTACATCTCGCTGGACTACTTCCACCAGAGGCTGGCGGCTCAAGGGTCGACCGGCTCCTCGACGATGCCTCACAAGGTCAACCCGATCCGCTTCGAGAACGCGGAGGCGAACCTGGAGATATCCTCGGCTCTGCTGGAGACGCTGGCCGCCACGCTCGTGACGTCCCGGATGCAGCGCGACCTCACGGATTCGACGACCCAGCGCAATGTCGGCGCGGCGCTGGGGCATTCGCTTCTGGCCTTCGACAACCTCGTCCGCGGCCTGGCCGGCGTCGAGCCGAACCCTGCGAAGCTCGCCGCGGATCTGGACGCCTCGTGGGAGGTCCTGGCCGAGCCGATCCAGCAGGCGATGCGCGCCGCGGGCCTGGCGGGGGCGACCGGCATGGGCAACGCCTACGAGCGCCTCAAGGAACTGACGCGCGGGCGAACGGTCACAGCCCAGGACATGCGCGAAGCGATCGCGTCCCTCGGCATGCCCGACGACGTCGCCGCCCGGCTCTCTTCGCTGACGCCCGGCGCCTACACGGGCCTGGCCGCCCAACTCGTGGCATACCTGGACAAAGCCGGCCAACCGGAGTAGCCGGCCCCGGGGCTGACCGGAGACGCCTGGCCAGCGAGCGTCAGTCGAACCGCCTCCCTTCGTCGGAGTCCTCGGCGGCGGGCGCCCGGCCGAGGGGACAAGCATCACACGCGAATGCGAGGCATTCCTCAAGCGCAGATGCGAAACTGTTCAAGGCATTCAGTCAGCGTTGAGCTAAACGAGCATAAGGAGACACCTTGATTCGATTCATAGCCGCGGCGGCCTCGACGGATCCGCAGGGCCTCTCCGGCTTCGCCGGCTGGGCGGTTGACGTCATCGACAAGCTCGGCGGCTTAGGAGCCGCCTCGCTCATCGCACTGGAGAACCTCTTCCCACCACTGCCCTCAGAGGTGATCCTGCCTCTGACCGGATTCTCAGCCGGCTCGAATTCCGGCAACTTCACTTTGATCGGCGCGATTCTGTGGTGTACGGCCGGCTCGGTCATCGGGGCCTGGGCCCTCTACGGGGTCGGGGTGCTCCTGGGCCGCGAGCGCACCCGCTGGCTCATGGGCAAACTCCCCCTGGTCAGGACGGAGGACATCGAGCGCACGGAGGCGTTCTTCGATCGCCGGGGCATGTGGACGGTGTTCTTCGGCCGCATGATCCCCATCTTCCGATCGCTGATATCGATACCGGCGGGCGTGACGCGCATGGCCTTCTGGAAGTTCACTGCTTTGACGACCGCAGGATCGGCCATCTGGAACACCGTCCTCATCTACGCCGGCTATGCACTCGGCAGCAACTGGACCAAAGTGGAGGGCTACATCAGCGTCTTCACGAAAATCGTCATCGTTCTCGTGGTCCTCGCCCTCATCGTGTGGGTTGCACTTCGTCTGCGGGCGAATCGCAACGCCAAGAGTGCAGACGTCTCCGAGTGAGCGTCCAGGATGTTGGAATAGACTCCACGGGGTATTGCAATAGTCACCATTCGTCCATTATCCGGCGACAACGGCGATTTTCAGCTGTAGAGTGAAGACCAAGGCACCACGGGATGCCGGGCCGATCTATACATCCAGGGAATCGCCATGAGCGTCGTCTACCAACAATTGATAACCGAACTCCAAGCCGAAACGTATTTGGACGGCGGATTCGACCATTTCTTCGGACTGGCCGTGAACGCCGGAGATGCCCAGAACGTCACGGAGGTCGCCGACCTCATCGACCTCTTCCAGTGTTCGGGTGAGTATTCGCTCTTCTCGCCCGACGAGCCCATCGACGTCCTCCACGCTCCCGCGCACCCCTTCGTCCACGTGCGCCGTGCAGTCGGCGCGTTGCATCCCGACAGCTTCCTGGGCGGCATCACCGAATATCCGCCGTACGACGGCACGGGGATCGCGGAGGCGGCCGGCGTGGAGACGCCGCTCATGTGGATCGAGCCGGCCCGTCTGGCGGCGGGAGCCAAACTGTGGCGCTTCCACCCCGGGAACCGGACACCGGAGCTGCGCGGCGTTTACCATGGCATCGCCTGGGGGTGGGAGACCTTGGCGAAGGGCACCTTCCAGGCCGAGGCCCCCTCCCAACTCATCGGCCCGGTCGTCGACCGGGACTGGGGCATCGTCCCGGTCGAGGTCGAGGCGCAGGGTCCCATTCCCGACGCGGTCACGCTCGTCTTCCCCAGCGAGCCCCCGGAGGAGGGCTTCGAGAGGCTTCCCTCGGGCCTGTGGGCGAAGCGAATCGAGTACCACGATGGCCTCGACATCTACGAGAACGAGCTGCTCGGCAGGGTCAGCGAGATCCCCTGCAGGCTCGTCCGCCTCATGCGCGACGAAGATAGCACTCTCTACGCTCAGGCCGTGGCAGTGTTCGTGGACGGCCTGTACGCCCAAGGCAAGGGCTTCCACCGCTACGGGCCGGGCGTCTACCTGGTCAACGTCCCCTCCGAGGACATCACAGACGAGCAGTCCCGCGAAGTGCGGACGATGTCCTGGGACATGGCGGACCGCGAGGCGATAACCCTGGTCCCCACCCAGGAGCGCAGCAACGACAATCCGGGCATGCTCACGCGCGAGATCCATTCGATCGTGGGCATGACGGCCCCGCACGGATGGTCCGAGGCCAGGATCGTTATGCAGATCGTCGGCACACGGGTGAATTTCACCGCCAGTGCGATGGTCGAGGGGGAATCCGTTCCCTCGCCCGATCTTCCGACCGCCCTCGTGCAGTACATGGGGCGGCTCAAAGCCACCCACGCCAACCTCCACCGGGGTGCGCCGCTGACTTTGATCCTGGAGTGCAGGCCCGACGGCGAGTCAATCGTCAACCTCGAATTCGAGGACGAACCGCCATTCGCGGACGCCCTCACCGCGCACGACTGGGAGGAGGAGCTGACGTTCTTCCCCCGTGAATCGATTCCCGACTGGGCGGCGCAGCGCTTCGACTGAGCGGACCGGGGATGCGGTCCGCCTACGCGCGCACGGCAAGCCGGCTCCTGAGCAGGGCTGTGCACCCGGTTCACGCACAGTAGGCCCGTTCCAGTCGGATCGACGGGTGGCTGCTTCGCCACTATTTCACCAGAAATATTCCGCTCCGTCGTACGTTTACCCCAACATCACTAGTGAAGGAGAGTATTCATGGCATTCGACCGCACCATTGAGCTCGGCGTCACAGGCCTGACCTGCGGGCACTGCGTGACCCACGTGACCGAGGAGTTGGAGGCCCTCGACGGCGTCGTCAACGTCTCGGTCACCCTCGCCAAGGACGGTGTCTCGAAAGTGCTCGTGTACACGAACAACGACATCCCCGACGAGACCCTGCGCGAAGCGATCTCCGAAGCGGGCGATTACACCCTGGAATCCGTCGTGCGCTGATGCCCCACCCGGGGCTGGCCGGCTTCCACCCGGTCAGCCCCGGAAGCGGCACAGGACGATCCGGTGCCATGCGCCGAACTCAAAAGAGAAGGAAACGAGAATGGTCGATGATCCTCTCGAAGCCACAGGTCGAGCCCCTGGTTCCGGGGGCGCTGCGCCCGCCCTGCCCCTCACGTCCCGCCAGGACGCCTCCCTTCAGACTGACGGCTCCGCGGCCCCGGCCGTCGAGGTCGAACTGGCGATCTCGGGGATGACCTGCGCCTCGTGCGTCGCCCGGGTCGAGAAGAAGCTGGGCAAGCTTCCGGGAGTCACGGCGGTCGTCAACTTAGCGACGGAGAAGGCTCGCGTCGAGCTGTCACCGCAGGCCGAAGACGTCGAGGATTCGATCCTCGTCGGAACGGTGGTGAAGGCCGGGTACGGTGCCACAGTGCTGCGCCGCATCCGAGTGGGAGCCGACGGGCAGCGTGAGGCGTCCGCCGGTGTGGACGCCGCCGAAGCGGAAGCCGCCGCCGCTCGGGCCTCGTCCGCCCGCGTGGCCGACCTCCGGCGTCGTTTCTTCGTCTCTCTGGCTCTGTCGGCGCCGATCGTCGCGGTTTCCATGACGCCGGCCTGGCAGTTCTCCGGTTGGCAGTGGTTCCTCGGGGCGCTGTCGGTCCCGGTCGCTCTGTGGTGCGCCTGGCCGTTCCACCGGGCGGCGTGGCGGGCAGGCCGGCACGGCTCGACGACGATGGACACTCTGGTCTCGCTGGGCATCGTCGCCTCCATGGGGTGGAGCCTGTGGGCCCTGCTGGTCGGCGGGGCCGGAGAGTTCGGCTACACGATGCACATGACGGGCATCCACGGCCTCGGGCACGCGGGCCGGCCGCACCTGTACTTCGAGACCGCCGCGATGATCGTGACCTTCCTGCTGCTGGGGAGGTGGCTGGAGGCGCGGTCGCGGCGTTCGGCCGGCGACGCGCTGAGGTCGCTTCTCTCGCTCGGAGCGCAGGAGGCGACGCGCACGCGGCGGGCCGACGGCACCGTCGTCGAGGAGGTCGTAGAAGCCGGGAGCATCGAGGTCGGAGACGAGTTCCTCGTTCGCCCGGGAGAGAAGGTGGCGACCGATGGCGTGGTCCTCGACGGCGCCTCAGCCGTCGACGCCTCGCTCCTGACCGGCGAGTCGGTTCCGGTCGACGTCAGCGCGGGGTCGAGTGTGACGGGGGCGACCGTCAACACCTACGGGGTGCTGACCGTCCGGGCCACGCGCGTGGGCGAGAAGACGACCCTCGCCCAGATGGGGCGGCTCCTGACGGAGGCGCAGACGGGCAAGGCGCCCGTCCAGCGGATCGCCGATCGCATCTCGGCCGTCTTCGTGCCTGCGGTCATCGCGATCGCGGCGGCGACCTTCGCGGTCCGTCTGGCCCTCGGCAACCCGCTGGAGACGGCTCTGGCCAGCGCGATCACCGTGCTGGTGGTCGCCTGCCCGTGTGCCCTCGGCTTGGCGACGCCGACCGCCCTGCTGGTGGGGTCGGGGCGCGCCTCGAAGCTGGGGGCTCTCATCAAGGGCCCCGAGATCCTGGAGAGCGCCCACGCCGCGGACACGATCATCCTCGACAAGACCGGGACGATCACGACCGGGGCCATGGGCGTCGCCGACGTCCGGCTTCTGGACGGGGACATGGACGAGCTCGTGGCTCTGGCAGCCGGGGTCGAACGCGGTTCCGAGCATCCCGTCGCCAAGGCGATCGTCGGCTACGCCCGGGAACGCAGCATAGCCCCCACGCCGGTGGTCGATGCCGCGGCGGCGGCCGGTCACGGGATCTCCGGCCGCATGGACGGCCGAGTCGTTCACGCCGGAAGCCTGACATGGCTCGAGTCGCTCGGGGTCAGGTGCCGAGACGAAAGCGCGGATGCAGCGGATATGGCCGCACCGGAGGGCGCCGACGGTTCGCACGGCCTGGCCGCTACCGCCGCGGCGGCGCCTTCCGAGGCCGGAGCGAGCCTTGTGGGCGTCAGCCTCGACGGGAGGCTTCTGGGGATCTTCGCCGTGCGCGACACCCTCCGCACCGAGACCCCCGAAGCCGTCGCGGAGCTCAAGGACCTAGGCCTGAGGCCGATTCTCGTGACCGGCGACAATGCGGCGACGGCACGTGCCATCGCCGCACAAGCAGGCGTCGACGACGTTCGGGCGGGCGTCCTGCCCGAGGGCAAGCTCGCCGTCGTCGAAGGCCTCCACGCCGAAGGCAGGACGGTCGCGATGGTGGGAGACGGTGTGAACGACGCCGCCGCCCTGGCCGGAGCCGATCTGTCGATCGCCATGGGATCGGGGACCGACGTGGCCAAAGCCGCCTCGGATGTGACGATCGTGAATTCCGACGTGCGCACGATCGGCGCGGCGTTGAGGATCTCGGCCCGAACCCTCCGGATCATCAAGGAGAATCTGGTGTGGGCGTTCGGTTACAACGTAATCGCCATCCCGCTGGCCATCTTCGGTGTGATCGTCCCGGGCCTGGCAGCGGCGGCCATGGCCAGCTCCTCGGTGATCGTGGTCGGCAACTCGCTCAGACTGCGTAAAGCGTAAGGCATATATAGGCGCCCTCCCAAGACCCCGGATCGACGGAGGACGACAACCCAGGCTGGTTCTCGGCGAGTTCACCCCGCCGAGAACCAGCCTATTGGCGAGCGGTTTCATCGATTCGAGCTCTTCGGGGCAGGGCGGCAGCCCGTAACGTAACTCATTCCGAAATGCCCCGGCCTCTCGGCCGCGGACGACGCCCCGTCGGTATCGGAGTCCGGTGCTATTATCTTTGCTCACAGGCCACCGACGCTCACGGGAGGAACAGACAATGGAATACTCAGACGGGCCGGCAGGACCTTCACGCACCACAGGGAATTCGGCGGCCAGTGCCGAGGCGCATTCGATGAGGAAGAACCGAAGAGGCAGAAATCTAATCGATCGAGACGCCCTCACTTTTGATGGTCCTTCACGGCCGCTCAGAAACCCTCAACAAACAATCGATAATCTCACACACATGGCAACAGAGTCCCATTCAACTGATTTAAAACAAATAAAAATTGAAAATATCAATTTAGATAATGAATCAAGACAATCAAACTTATCAGATAACTATAAAACTAATAATAAAAATCGAAACATCAATACATCCATCCATATTGATTCATTGAAAGTTGTCAGCTATGCTCTCGCGCACAATGCAGTTTCGGTTGCTTCAGACGTAGTAATCTCAGGCGCTTCCCGCGAATACCAGGGCGCTGAGATACGAATCTGGATTTCCACTCCCGTCGGCACGATCACTGAGGATTTCCGACGAAAAATCGATCTGATCCCCGACAGCCCGACGCATTTGCGTGACATCGCGGTCAAGCTGGACGGTGTGGTCATGCACTCGTTGGATGAAGAGACCATGGGAACGCTTCACGTCGAGCTCACCGACGATGAAGGTGTGACCATCGGAGAGGAGGCCAAAAGCGTCCGCGTTCTCGCCAGCAATCAGTGGGTGGCTAGTCCGCTTCAGCTCGGCCTGGAGATGCTCGCAGCCTTCGTCCAGCCGAACGCATCGGACCTGCAAGGGCTTCAGCTTCAAGTGTCGGATCTTCTCAGGGAACGCACTGGGCGTTCAGCACTCGACGGCTATCAGTCGATGGACCGCGATCGTGTAGACGAAACCGTTCATGCAGCTTACGACGCACTCGTCGCCCGCGATATCCGGTATACCGAGCCTCCTGCGAGCTGGAGTGGGCCCGGCCAGAAGATCCGTCCTGTAGCCCAAGTACTCTCCAACCGCATGGGTACGTGTCTCGATCTATCGCTGGCGATGGCCGGTCTGCTCGAACAATTAGGGATTCATCCCCTTGTCTGGGTGATCAACGGCCATGCGCTGTTCGGCTACTGGCGAGTCGAGCGGATGATGGACGTCGCCGTCGACACTCAACTCGAAGAACTCATCAATCGGGTCGATTTGGGAGAGATCGTCATGGTTGAAGCGACGTCGTTCGCCGGGGGTCCCGAGGCTGCAACTTTCGAGCAGGCATCCGCCGAAGGCCAACGACGCCTCCACGAGATCGATGGAATCGATCATCTCGGCATTCTAGACGTCATCCGCGCCAGGCACACGAGAATCCTTCCCTTGCCCTCCAGAACAGTGAATGGTGACGGTCAAGTCATTATCCAAGAATACAGTTTGGACTCTCGACGCAACTTTAATGACTTACACACACAATATGACGGAGTAAAACGAAACGGAGAATGCAAAACTCTCCCGCCAAGAGTTAGACAGTGGAAAAATACTCTTTTAGATTTGAGTTTACGCAATAAACTTATTAACTATCGGGAAAGTGACGCTTTACACCTAGCTATCCCCGACGGAGATCTCGCACGTTTCGAAGATCTCATAAGCTCGGGACGTGTAGTGAGCTTACGAGCAGCCGACGACATCTCCGCTTTGCAGAAAAAACGCGGAATCCGATCAGCCTTCGATCTACCACAGGAGATACTGCGCGAGGGCCTTTTCGAGGAAAACGATGTTTATGTGTCTGTTACAGAAGCGACTTACGGTCGACGTTTGACAACTCTTCGTCAGAATATGCGAACGATCATAGAAGAAACAGGCAGTAATAATCTTTACCTCACATTTGGAATCTTAAGATGGCAGATAGACGGCAGAGAACTCGTCTCTCCATTGGTCTTGGTACCCATCACGCTGACAACGCGAAATAGGGGACGATCTTTCAGCATCTCGATAGATGAGTCAGGTGTTTCAACACCGAATTTTTGCCTTTTGGAAAAACTATTCGTGCAGTTCGGATTGAAGATTCCCGAATTTGAGGATCCAGTTGAAGACCAATCGGGGATAGACCTCCATGCCGTTTTCAACACCTTGCGCAAGACTCTGGTCACAGCACAAATCGACGCCGTCGTCGAAGAGCGCGCCTCGTTGTCCATCCTGCAGTTCGCCAAATTCGGCATGTGGCGGGACCTGGACCAACACTGGGAAGACCTCGCCAGGAATCCGCTGGTCAATCACCTGGCATTCAACCCAACCGGTGACTTCGAAGACCCCGTCGACCAGCCCGCGGGAGCCGATTTGGACGGGCTTGGAATGATTTCACCGATCTCGGCCGATGCGACGCAACTCCACGCGATCAACGAGGCGATCGCCGGCAGGACATTCGTGCTCGAGGGCCCTCCCGGCACCGGCAAATCTCAGACGATCACGAATCTTCTCGCCCACGCTATGCGTGAAGGCAAGAAAGTCCTCTTCGTCGCGGAGAAGAAGGCCGCGCTCGAAGTCGTGCAAAGGCGGATGGCGTCGATCGGTTTGGCGGATCTCGTACTCGAACTTCACGACAGAACGGCACGTCCCACCCAACTTCGGAGCAAACTCGGACATGCATTAGAGCTGTCAGCTCCCGAGATCGACTACATCTTCGAGATGCGGAAAACCCAGGCTCGCAGGTACATCGCCGATCTCAATGCCTATGCCGAGAAGATACACGCACCGAACAGGGCTGGCCTCTCTCTGTACTCTGCCAATGACAGGGCGGCTCGATTCCGCGGCGAATTCACCTCGAGCTTCGCCCTTCCCATTGAGTTCGTCGCGCGCAGCACCGCCGATGACGTCAAGAAGACGAAGTCTGTGATCTCTCGCATCGCTCGGTCGGCTTCGGACGTCCACTCGGTTTTCGAACATCCGTGGGGGTTCGTGCGAGGTTCCCTTTCAGAGAGAATCGACGCCGGAGCCGTCGTTCGCTTCGGACAGCGCCTGGATACCGCTTTGAAGGCGCTCAACGCCGTAGGACTCACTCCCGAACTGCTCCAAGCGGGACTTGAAACGCATGAAATCGATGATTGGGCGAATATTCTCCAGCAGCCCGGTCTTGACCCGAAACTCATGGTACGTCTACGCGATGCAGAAGCCCATCGTATGGCAAAGGAAGTCGTTGCAGAGCTCAAAGGCCCGCAGTTCTCGACGATGCCACAATGGTGTACCCATTTTCACATGGGAATCCTGGGTTGTGATCTCGATGGTCTCATCGACAGATCCGCCGCCGCGGATTCGGCGGGGCTCTTCGGCCGCAAGAAGGCACGACGTGCCGTAGCAGAGGAAATCATCCCCTTCCTCGCGCAAGGCATTGACGACGTCGCTTTCAGCGAGCTGACGGACAATTTGCGCGAGACGGCTAAGACACACCGGGCCGTCGAAGACATTCGGCATTCCATTGAGTATTTGACGGGGATTTCCCTTCCACCTGGATGGACTCCGTTCGATCCGCAAGTGCGCGAACACACATTCCGGATCCTTACCTCGGGCCTCGATCAAGCTGCCAAAAGCCAACGTCCCGGATCTTTCCGCAACGTCATGGATTCGATCGCAGGCACCTCTCAACGTGCAGAAGTCGGGCAGGCCCTTGCGGAACTCATCTCCTCGCTAGTTGGACTGGTTAAAGCCTCCCACATGGATTCCGAGAATCCCCACACCCACGCATGGCTGAGGGGCCAATCGTTCCTCGTTCGCTGGTCTCAGCGTGAGGCCGGCTTCCTTACCGAGGAACTCGCGTATTCCTCTTTGCAGGCTTGGTTGAAGTTCAGTGCCGCCGTCGAGGCTTTAGAACCGCTCGGTCTGGGCGATCTCGCGCATTCGATCCTCGAAGGAGGACGACGCTGCGACATCCTCGACAACGAGTTCGAAGTCGCACTCATCGACGCCACTGTGAAGGAACGCACAAAACTTCAGCATGTGGAGAGCTTCGATCTAACGGCACAACGCAAGAACATCGACAGCCTCATGGACATCATCCCCGAAATCCGCGCCGACATGGCTCAAGTCTTGCCCGCGCGCGTCATCGAGAAACGTAAGATCGACACGGGGTCGAAAGCCGGACGGATCGGTCTGCTGAAGCGCGAAATCTCGCGTCAGCGCGGTGGGATGAAGATTCGTCAGTTGTTCGAACAATTCGAAGACATCATCCTTCAACTTACACCATGTGTCCTAGTGAGCCCTGCATCCGTCGCCCAGTTTTTCCCAGCAAACACCGCCCCGTTCGACATCGTCGTATTCGATGAGGCCTCCCAAGTGCGGGTCGCGGACGCGATCGGGGCAATGGGCCGAGGAAAGTCCGTCGTAGTCGTCGGAGACAGCAAGCAGATGCCGCCCACGTCCTTTGCCGAGACGTCCATCGATGAGGAGGCGATCGTCAGCGACACCGTGGCCGACGAAGAGTCGATTCTGAGCGAGTGCGTCAATGCGCAGGTGCCGCGCCAATGGCTGTCATGGCATTACCGCAGTCAGAGCGAGGGGCTCATCGCCTTCTCGAATCACCGCTATTACGCAGGTCGCCTCTCGACGTTCCCGGGGCCCGCGCGGCCCGAAGACAAACGCTCCGGCCTCCATTTCGAGCGGATTCACGGCGAATTCCTGCGGAATTCCGCGGGGCGGGCAAAACGAACGAATCCTGAGGAAGCGAAGGCCATCGTCAAGGAGATTCAACTGCGTTTCGCCGAAACCGATAGAAAACCATCGTTGGGAGTCATCACATTCAACATACAGCAGAGAGATCTAATCGACAGGATGCTTCGAGACCTAGACGATGAGCGGATAACCCAAGCCCTCGAGGCGCCCGACGGATTGTTTGTGAAAAATCTCGAAAACGTCCAGGGAGATGAGCGTGACGTCATTTTCTTCTCTGTTGCATTCAGCAGAAACAAAAGAGGTACGCTTCCACTCAATTTCGGCCCGCTCTCGCAGGCTGGTGGCGAGCGGCGGCTCAATGTCGCCATCACTCGGGCACGACGCGAGATCCGCCTATTCTGCAGTTTCGAACCGGAGGAATTGCGTGTAGGCGATACGAGTTCCGTGGGGATAAAGCATTTGCGCGATTATCTCCTTACGGCTCGTGACGGCGCGGAGGCCACCGACGGCGACCTGAGAAAGCGGAGCCACCGCGACAACCACCGGGATGAGATCGCCAAAGAGCTGCGAAACCGCGGGCTTATCGTATCGACAGACATCGGCATCTCGGATTTCCGGATCGATCTTGCGGTGGCCTCCGCGGAAGACCCCGATCACCCGTGTATGGCTATACTGCTTGACGGAGAATCTTGGTATAAACGCAAGACTGTTGTAGATCGAGATGGACTTCCATTAACGGTTCTGGGTCAACTCATGGGTTGGCCTGTCGTTGAACGTGTATGGCTTCCAGAATGGCTGGGCGACAGAGAAGGTGTCATCAACCGGCTCTGCAGTACGGTTATGGAAACTTCACAAGACCGTATTCAACAACAAAAAGAGTTTCAAACATCCTTTTCCGATTTTAAAGATAATTCTACTCATAAATCAACCAATTTTAAGAACAATATAGAAAATTCGGATCTTAAAATTAATGATAATAAAAATACAAACTGGAATGCTTTACATGAATTTCAATCTATAATTGGAGTGAAATCTAAAAATAATATCAGTAAAATTGAAGATCTACACAGTAAATTGCAAGAAAGAACAAATTATAACATAAGTAAAGCAAATAATGATATTCTAATTAGCGCAGAAGACTCTAATGCGAATCAAATCGATGATACGATTATTGTAATTGAGAATTTCACAAAGTTCGATGGCACAAATTACGGACTCACTATTGAGGATCTAGACAGCGGTTTCAACTTCGCAATGTCATCCTCACATGGCACATTCAGCGATCTCATTCGAGACATCCTCGAGGCAGAGGGTCCCATGCCCGCAAGGTGGTTGGCCAAACGCGCGGGTCAAGAACTCGGCTTGGAACGAGTGTCAGAGCCTAGGCTTCGCCAACTTATCAGAAAAATCCCACTTAGTCTGTCGATTGATCCACGTGATGGCTCAGTGTTTCCGCCAGGCGAGAAATACGACAAATTCAGAAAAGCTTACAGAGTGCGCAGAGGCACCCAACGTTGGTATAATTCTGTGAGTTTAGCTGAAACTATTAACGCTATAGTAACTGTTACACGATCTTTGAGAGGGGCGACTCGTGATGAGATTCAGCGAGTAGTCGCTTCGAAATTCTTCGGATATTCGCGCCGTGGTTCGAAAATCCAGAAGCTCTTGGACGAAGCGATGGATTGCGGTATCGAAGACGGACGCTTGACTGCGATGGGCGATTACATACGGCCAGCGCGTTCCTAGCCAATTGAAAGCTCGCCTCCACCACAGCCATTCTCGTCATCGACGCGATAAACTCGAAGCGTGTCCAAGAAGAAGATGCATCGCCCCTCGGGGACGCCTGCGCTCCATGCGGCTCAGGCGGCGGGCCTGGAGTACGCCCTGGTGGAGGTCCAGCACAGCGAGCATCAGGAGGGAGGCTACGCCCTCGACACCGCGCGGGTGCTCGAGCGCGATCCGTCGACGATATTCAAGACCCTCATGGCGAAGGTGGACGGCGATCCGGTGTGCGCCGTCGTCCCGGCCAGCGGGATGCTCAATCTCAAAGCCCTCGCCAGAGCGGTGGGAGGCAAGAAGGCCTGCATGATGCAGGCGCAGGACGCCGAGCGACTCACCGGCTACGTCACCGGCGGCATCTCGCCGCTCGGCCAGCGCACGTCCAGCCCGATCGTCATCGACGAATCGGCGCGGGAGCTCCCCACCGTGCTCGTCTCAGGCGGCAGGCGGGACCTGTCCATCGACGTCTCGCCGATGGACCTGGCCGCTGCCGTCGGGGCGCACTTCGCACCGATCGCCGACGCCGGCCGCCACACCTGACGGGAGCCGTGTGGGGTGGGCTCAGAAGCCCACCCCACATCCAACTCGACGGATCGTGCCGCCCCGCGCGGCGCCCAGCCAGCGCGTCACCGAGCACACCCGCCCGTGTGCCTCCCGGCATCGAGGTGCGGTGAGGCCGCATCGCGTACGCTACAATCTCGGCCTCAGGCACGCGTTGTGGCTTCTAAGCACCTACCGGGCTGCCGGCTGGGGCCTCACAGGCCTCATGCGAGTGAGCCCATGGGGTCCCAGGCGGGCAGGACGATCGGCTCGGTGTCCAGAACGGCCAGGACGTCGGCGGGCAGGCGGTCTTTGCGGATCGCGACCTCGAAGACGTGTTGGTCGAACCAGGAGTCGTTCATCGTGTTGAAGCCCTTATCGGCGATTTCGTCGCCCCACGAGTTCTCGACGCGCCACCGGCGGGGCTCGCCGTCCACCAGGTCGACGCCGGTGAAGACCATCGCGTGGGTCATCATGGCCTCGCCGTATTCGAGCTCCTCAGCCTTCGTCATCGCCAGATCGATGCCGTAGGTGACTTCGTACTCGTAGAGGTTGCCGTCCCAGTATCCGCGATTGCGATCCGCCTGCTTGCCGGTGTCGCACCCCATCCACACGGGATCGCCCGCTTCGAGGGTGGCAACGGCGGCCGTGCGGATCACCTCGATCGGCACGTTGACATAGGTGACCGGCTTGGCCCCCACCACATTGCCGAGCCGGTCGACGGTGAAGGAACGGTAGAACGGCGAGGTCTCACGGGGATCGTTGACCAGGCACACGTACTGGTCGAGATCGGGCAGATAGCGTTCGGCGAACTCGCGCGGCGTGAACTCGCCCTCGCGGTGGAAGTCACCGTCCTTCTCGTGCCACTGCCAGATGAACCGTTCGGGCGGCGTGCCCAAGTGGATCGCCAAGACCCGGTAGACCTGCCGCAGCACCGACACGCGGACGGCCTGCGCGTCCCCGCCTGCCGACACCGCCGCGCGGACGTCGCGTGCTCCCCGGCGCAGCAGCATCTCAAGCGTGTGGTTCATCTCCGCGGTGTTCGAGGACGATTCGGTCTCCGGCATCGCATACTTCGGAACGACCCCGTACTTCTCGACGAGCGCGGCGAACATGTTCCACTGACCGCCGTCGTCGATGGGATAGTGGAGGAGGTAGTGGACGGTCCGGTCGTCGAGTGGGCGGTCCGCCAAGTCGATCATCGACGTGAGGAAGTAGTTGGCTTTCTCGAGCTTGTCCCAGAAATGCTGGTAGTTCTGCGAGAATTCGAAGCTCTCGAGTTTGGTCTGCTTGTAGACGGCCGGCTTGAGCGAGTTCAGTCCCGCGAACAGCCAGCAGCGGCCGGAGCGCTTCTGGTTGGTGATCGGCCATTTGTCGACTCGCACGGACATCGACGGGTCGATCGAGTTGACGACGTCGCGGTTGATCGCCACCTTAGAGATCGCGGTCTCGGCGACGGCGTTCTGGACGATGCGTGCAGTGCGATCGTCCCGGAAATCCGAGGCGAACGAGGCGAGAAGCTCCGAGTTCAGCGGATGGTTCGGCAATGGTCCTCCTTTGGGCCCCGAGGGGCGGGTGTTCCCCGGCACCGAAGGGTGCGCCCGATCCGGCCCCGGGGGCGGTACGTTCCATGACCCGAGAATGCGATACGGCGCGCAGCGCCTCGCACAATCGGCAAGGTCAATGGTACGACCGCCCCCTGGTCTTCACTGCCTGACCAGCCCGATGGTGTCGGTTTTGTCCTTCTCCCAGTCGCCCACGATCAGTTTGTCGGTAGCGCGCCCGTAGGCGAGCGTCAGGTCGGCGTCGCCGCCTTGGAGCACGTCGCGCACGTATAGGACGTTGCCGCGGCGGACCCACACGGAGTCTTTGCCGTCGGCGTCCCAGTCGCCGGCGACGGCGGTATCGGTGGCGCGCCCGTAGGCGTAAGCAACATCGGCCTTGCCTCCGGAGAGGCTGTTGCGCAGGTAGTTCATGTTCCCGCGGCGTACGCCCAGCGTGTCCTTGCCGTCGCCGTCCCAGTCGCCAGCGAGGCCGACGTCGTCGGGCCGCCCGTAGGTGACCGTCGCGTCGGCGGGACCGGAGGTCGTCAGATCGTACTTGATGGAGAAGACGTTCCCGTTCTTGACGGCGAGGTCGTCCTTGCCGTCGCCGTTGAAGTCTCCGGCGAGCACCTGGCCGGTGCCGCCGCCCGTGAAGGTGAAGGTCTTCGTCTTCGAATCCGACCTCCTCGACTCGTAAAGGGTGAACTTCTCACCCTGGCGCACGGCCACGGTGTCATAGCCGGTGCCGAAGAAGTTGCCTGCGACGACGTCGCCCTTGACCGTGATCATCCCGTATTCTCTGTAGTACTTGGTAAGGCTATTGATGAAGAAGACGTTGCACGTGCCCGCTTTCTGGCAGGGATCGGTATACGGCCTGCCCTCCGGATCCTGTTGCACTCCTCCGGCTCCGAGCGTGCCCGTCGGATCGGTGCTCGGTTGGGCCGGCTCGGAGGTCGCGCCGCCGGGGGACGTCGAAGCCCCGGACGTCGCGGAAGGCGAGGCTGTGGAGCCCGGGGTGGCCGGGCTCGTCGACGGCGAAGGTTGTGCTGACGGCTGAGGGCTCGTCGACGGCGAAGGTTCGGGCTGCGCAGCGCCTTCGCCGGAGGAGTTGACCGGCGTCGGCGCGGTGACCGTGAAGTCGGCTTTGTTGTTGTCCGTGTCACGGCCGTCGACGCGGCTGTACGCCAAGCTCTCGGTGACGCACCGCTTCTCCACGCACTTGTCGATGGCCTCGGTCTCCTTCCTGTCGCCGTGACTCCATCCCACGGCGTCGATCACACCCGGGGTTCCGGCCAAGTCGGACTTCCCGTTGGCCGCGGCGACGCCCTCCTCGCCCCGAGCCAGAACCACTGCGCCGTTTGCGGGAATGCCCAGAGGGGCCTGGGCGTCGACGGCGGGCAGCGGTTTGCCGTCCTCTCCGTTGCTCACGCCCTTGATGAGGTAATGGCCCTTCGGCGCGATCGTCCCCGTGAGCTTCGTCAGGCCCTTGAGCTCCTTGTGATCGGGGACGTTGACGCCGAGGACCATCCCATTGAGCGAAATAGGATGTGCCGTCGGGTTGTACAGTTCGACGAACTGAGAGGAGTAGGCGGCGCCCCGTTCGCCGCCGTGTGCGTAGACCTCGTTGATGACGATGTCGTCTCCCGACGTGGTGGCCGAGGCCGAGACGGCGATGGCCGGTGAGGCGAGCATGGCGACGCCGGCGACCAGCGACAGCCCACGCCCCCTTTTCCTTGCGATATTCATGTTCATTCCTCTTCCTGCTGCCCTTTCGGCGGCATTTCAGGCCTGCGCCGGGCAATCGTCGTTCCGAGCGCCGGAAACGCTCTCGTTTCGGCAGCGAAGGGAACATCGTTCCGGCAGCTGGGTGAGCGTTGCGGCGATGACCGGCGCATCAAAATGGCACTACCCATGTTAGGCGCTGGCGGGCCGTTGCGGAAGCACGACCTTGGTTCTTTTGGAACGCGCCCAGTCCGGTAGCGCGGGGAAGAAGCCGATAGCCGCCCTCGCTCACGCAGCCCCGAACCGAATACCGATTCACGGCCTGCCTGAGATCAGCGTAGCCGCCCGCGCCCAACTGAGCGCGGTACGCGGGGCGGCTCTGACTGCGGGCCAAGGCGGGTCTATCTCCAGGCCAAGTCAAGGGTAGCCCACAGAATCCTGCACAAGCTCGGGAAATCATCCCGCAGGGGGAGTGCGCTCGAAACCTTCCAGCCCTAAGGTTATTCCTAGAGCAGCGAAAGGTTCTGAATCCGGAACCCACACGCTCACCTCAACCCAACCTCAACACATGCGCAATCGAGAAGACAGAGATTGGGATCGCGCGTTTACCGCGCGAAGGGAATCGGTGCGAACGGGGGGTTCGCACCGATTCCTTATTCTTCGAAGCCGGTGCCTCGGGGGGTGTGCCATTCACGCATTGGCGACAGGCACCGGCAAGCGGAAACACGCCCAACGGTTCACGCTCCCGCGGGTAGCCGTGCAGACAGATGCTCCCCGAAGTCGACGGCAATCCTTGCCGCAACCGCGCTTGACGTCAGAGGAACACCTTTCCGCCATGAGACGAGGTTACATCCCCTAAAGGAAGGAATTCATCGTCCGCATATGGGTAGTATCCCCCATACTCGCCGCCTATCGGTGCCGACGGCATCTCCGGTAATTCATCACTGTGGTGAACGCCGTCTCCGTTCATCCCGTTTCCCCCATGAAATAGCGATGGTGAAGCCTTTGCATTAATTCACCATTCCTTGTCCGCATCCGCGAACGCACCTAGTCTGAAGCCATGAACACAGCACCAGTCCAGGTCCGCGACTTGCGGGTGAGCCGGGGAGGGCGTCTCGTGCTTCCGGGCCTGTCCACGCAGTTGGACTCCGGAACCGTCACGGGCCTTCTCGGCCCGTCGGGTTCGGGGAAGTCCACACTCATCCGCTCGATCGCCGGAGTTCAGCGCATCGACTCGGGAACTGTGAAGATACTCGGGTATCCCGCCGGGACCCGAGCCGCAGCACGATGTCTGGGATACATGACGCAGGCATCCTCGGTATACACCGACCTGTCAGTGCGCGAGAACGTCGCATACTGGGCGCGCATCTCGGGGGCCGAGCGCGGCGAGGCCGAGTCCGTCATCGAGCACCTTCATCTCGCCTCACTGGCCGGCCAGCCGGCGGGACGGCTCTCCGGCGGGCAGACCTCTCGCGTCGCCCTCGCCTGCGCACTCGTCGGCAATCCTCCCGTGCTTCTCCTGGACGAGCCGACCGTCGGGCTCGACCCGGTGCTGCGGGAGGAGATCTGGGACTTTCTGCGAGAGCGAGCGGCAGCGGGCACAACGATCCTCGTCTCCTCCCACGTCATGGACGAGGCCGCCCGCTGCGACAAACTGCTGCTCATCCGCCACGGTGAGATACTCGCCACAGGCAGCCCCGACGATATCCGCAAGCGCACGGGAGTCGAGGACCTCGACGCCGCCTTCCTCAATCTCATCAAGGAGCATGCAGCATGAGCCGGCTGACATTCGCCATCGCGGGTCGAGTTCTACGCCAACTCCGGCACGATCCGCGCTCCGTCGCCCTCGTCACCTTGGTCCCCATCGTGCTCGTCACGCTCCTCCACGAGATCTTCGCCGGAGCCGAGCCGCTGGTCTCCCATATCGAACTGTCCATCCTTGCCGTCTTCCCGCTGTTTATCATGTTCCTCCTGACTGCGGTGGCAACTGTGCGCGAACGCACTTCGGGAACGCTGGAAAGCCTCATGGCCTCCCCGATACACAGGGCCGACATCATCCTGGGCTACACCCTGGCCTACGGCGTCTTCGCCCTCGTGCAGTCGGCGTTCACCACGCTCTTCTGCTACTGGGCGCTGGACATGCGCCTGACGGGAAGCGTCTTCGCCGTCCTGCTGGTCTCCTTCATCACCGCCGTCCTGGGGATCGCGCTGGGGCTCCTGGCCTCGGCCGTCTCCCGCAACGAGTTCCAGGCGGTGCAGCTGACCCCCGCGATCATCGTGCCGCAGGTTCTGCTGTGCGGGCTCCTGGGCGAGCGGGACGAGATGGCCGAGTGGCTTCACCAGCTGTCGAATGCGATGCCTCTGTCGTGGTCTGTGGACGCCTTGGAAGAAGTCGCTCAGCACTCGAATCTGACCTCGCACTATTGGTCGAGCTTGGGGATCGTCGTGGGATGCACCGCACTGGCTCTGGCATTGGCGTCACGCACTCTCCGCAGGAGGACGCCGTGACCGCCCTCCCGGCGGACGACCCCGCCTCCGATGGCGGAATGCCGCGCAACGTCGAATCTCCCACGCGCAATCGCCCTCACAGGGGGCGCCGCCCGGGGAACCCCGATACGCGAAGCCACATCGCGCATGTGGCTTCGCGCCTCTTTCTGCGCGACGGCTTCCACAGAACCTCCCTACGTGCGGTGGCCCGGGAGGCTGAAGTCGATCCGGCCCTCGTCCACCACTACTTCTCATCGAAGGAAAACCTCTTCTTCGCGTCCATGGAGATCGGCATCGACCCGGACAAGGTCTTCAAGCACGCCACGGAGCTGGGTACTTCGGCCCTCGGACGGCGGCTCGCCTCCCTCATCGTCAGAATCTGGGAATCCTCCACCGGCGAGGGCATCCTCAACTCGTTCCTCGACGCCCCTGGTACCATCCAGCTCTACGGAAGCGTCGTCGAACGGCAGATGGGGCGCGCTTTCGACCTCTTCTTCCCCGGACGTACGGCTGCCAAACTAGAGGCTCTGGCCCAAGTCCAGGCCATTGTCTCCGGGATGGTCCTGACTCGGTATGCACTCCGGCTGAAGGCCGCCACCTCCCTGAGCTCGGCTCAGGCGATTCGAATGTACGGGGATCTCATCCAGAGCGTCATCGATCGGACCGTCGAGGATCTGGAAGCCTAGAATCGCCTGGGGCACGGGAGCCGTCAACCGCCCCAATCGCCCAAAGCCCCCTCCAGAGCGCCGAGAGCGGCGTCGATGAGGAGATGCCGGTCGTCGGCGGGACAACCGGCCTCCACCCACGCCAAACAGGCCGCGTCGAGGAACCCGAAATAGCCCCGCACAGCGTATCCGTGCCGCTTCCATTCGCCGATTCCCAGGAGCTCCGAGAGTTCGCGAACGTAGGCTTTCCTGGCCCGTTCCCGGACGTCCAGTGCCTCGGGAGGCTCGTCTCCCCCGCGCAGAGGCACCGCCCATGCATCGGGGTGCCCCGCAATGTGATCGAGGTAGACGAGAAGCGACACCTTCACCCGCTCTCGTGCGCCAACCTGGCCGAGATCGGCGATCGCCCGGCGCTGGGCCCGGGCCAGGACGCCGATGGTCTCCCGTACCACGGCGGCGTACAGTTCGGCCTTCGAACCGAAGTAGTGGAAGACCAGCGCCTGGGAGGTCTGAGCCCTTTCGGCTATGCCGGCCATCGTGGCACTCGCGTAGTTCGTTTGCGCGAACTCCTCGCCCGCGGCCCCGAGAATCACCTGGCGCCGATCCTCGGCGCTCATCCGGCGCCGCTGCGGAATCCGCTTGCGCTTGCGGCGACTCTCAGGGTTCATGCTTCCCATCCTAGCCCCTATTGAGTTAAACTCAATAGCACTGTTGATACTGACTCAATAGGAGGATCCGTGTCTCTTCTCGACGACGCCATCTGGTGGCACGTCTACCCTCTCGGCGCCCTCGGCGCCCCGATCCACGAGCGGAAGGGGAGCGAAAGCGGCCACCGTCTCAGAAGATTGGACGCCTGGCTCGACTACGCGATCGAACTGGGGTGCTCAGGGCTTCTACTCGGCCCGATCTTCGACTCCGTCTCCCACGGGTACGACACGCTCGATCACTTCGCCATCGATCCCCGCCTGGGCGACGCGGACGATTTCGACCGTCTCGTGGCCGAATGCCGCGCGCGCGGCCTGAACATCCTGCTCGACGGAGTCTTCAACCACGTGGCGGCGAGTCACCCCGACGCCGCCAGGCTCTCCCGCCGCGGCGAGGACGGCGCCGTCCGCTCATGGGAAGGGCACGGCGGCCTCACGGCCCTCGACCACTCCAACTCCGAGGTGGCCGACCTGGTAGCCGAAGTCATGCTCCACTGGTTGCGCAGAGGCATCGCAGGGTGGCGGCTCGACGTCGCCTACGAGGTGCCTCCGGAATTCTGGCGGGAGGTCACCGGGCGGGTGCGCCGTGAATTCCCCGGAGTCCTCTTCCTAGGCGAGATGATCCACGGGGACTACTCCGGCTTCGTCGAGGCCAGCGGCCTGGACACCGTCACTCAATACGAGCTGTGGAAGGGCACGTGGAGTTCGATCAAGGACCGCAATTTCTGGGAGCTCGCCTGGGCGCTCGACCGGCACGCCGGGATGTGCCGAGGTTTCGTGCCGCAGACGTTCATCGGGAATCACGACGTCACCCGGATCGCGAGCGAAGTGGGCGACGACGGCGCCGTCCTGGCCGCCACGGCCCTCTTCACGCTGCCCGGCATGCCCTCCGTCTACTACGGCGACGAACAGGCTTTCCAGGGCCGGAAACTCGAAGGCCTGCACGCCGACGACGAGCTGCGCCCGCCGTTGCCCGCTTCCCCGGCGGAGCTGTCTCCCGCGGGCGAATGGATGTATCGGATCTATCAGCGGCTCATCGGCCTGCGACGCCGCAATCCGTGGTTGTCGAGGGGCCGCCTGAAAGTGATCGCCAAGGAAAACGCGTGGATCGAGTACAGGGTGAGCGGCGACGCTCCGGATCAGGACCTGCGCGTCAGGCTCGCACTCGAACCACAGTGCTCGGCCACGGTCATGTGCGGCGGTGAGACGGCCTTCCACTGGGAGAGATGACGGGACGGCCGGGGGCGGAGGCGCTTTCGGCCGGTCGTCGAACGGCGACTTCCGCTCAGCGCGGCCGCCACACGACGATCGCCGATTTCGCCTCGCTCTGCCGCTCGAACCACTCGGCTTCCTCGTCCGCCAGCTCCGTCTCTTCAGACGTCGGACGAGACCGCAGTTCGTCTCTCGTCATAACCAGGACAGTTCCGTCAGCCCTGGCGGCGAAGACCCGCTCGTCCAACAGGCGCTGACGCTCAACTACCTCCCTGGCGGCGGCGAGCTGCCTCGACAGGCTGTCCACTTGTTCGCGCAACCTCGCATTCTCGTCTTGGAGCTCGATGATCTGGGCGATGCCCGCGAGATTGATCCCCTCCCGCTGCGACAGCCGCTGGATCTCCAGAAGCCTGTCGACGTCGTCCAGGGAATACCTGCGGCCTCCCCCACGGGTCCGGCGAGCGCGAACGAGCCCCAGACGGTCATACTGCCTGACCGTCTGGGGGTGCATCCCGGATAGCTGTGCGGCCACCGAAACGGTGAGAACCGCCGCGTCTCGCCCCGGCATGTCAGTTTCTCGCCATCTTCGCGAACTCGCCGCGCGGGTCGGCGTCGCTGGTCGCCGAAGCGAAGAGTTCGACGGCGCGCTTGGCTTCGTCCGACAGCCTCTTCGGCACGGCCACTTTGAGGCGTACGTACATATCGCCCGTGCCGACGCCCTTGCCGCGTATCCGTAGAAGCTTCCCCGTCGAGGATCCCTCGGGGACCTTCACCTTCACGGTCTTGCCGTCGAGCGTGGGAACCTCGATCGTGGCGCCCAGGGAGGCTTCGGGGAAGGAGACCGGGACATCGGCGTACACGTCCTTGCCGCGAAGTTCGTAGACGGGATGCTTCTCGACGTTGACCGTGACGATGATATCGCCGTCGGGACCGCCGTTGAGGCCTTCGCCGCCCTTGCCGGGGATGCGGATTTTCTGCCCGTCCGTCACTCCGGCAGGGATCTTCGCCGTGACCGACTTCCCGCGCGCCGTCGTCACTTTGACGGTCGTGCCCGACGCCGCCTTACGCAGCGGAATCGAGATGCCGGCCGTCAGGTCCTCGCCACGGACGGCTCTGCGGGAGGAGCCGAAGCCGCCGAACCGACCGCTTCGCCCGCCTCCGGAACCGAACATTCCCAGAATGTCCTCGAAACCGCCGGACGAGCCTGCGCGGAATCCCGAGCCTTCCGAACCGGAGAACTGAGTTCCGCCGAACATCGAGGCGAACATGTCCTCGAACTCCGCGGAGGATCCGCTGCCTGCGGTGAACCGCGGCCCGCCCGCTCCGAAGGCGCGAATCGCGTCGTATTCCTTGCGGTCGGCCTCGTTGGACAGCACCTGGTAGGCCTCGCCGACCTCCTTGAAACGATCCTCCGCCGCTTTGTCGCCCGGATTGCGATCGGGGTGGTATTGGCGCGCGAGCTTGCGATAGGCCTTCTTGATCTCCTCGTCCGTAGCCTCCTTGGAGACTCCGAGCGCCTTGTAGAAATCCTTCTCCATCCAGTCCTGGCTAGCCATCGCGCCTCACCTCCCCGTTCCTGTGCATCTGCATCTCATCCCTGTCCGTTCGTCTACGCATGCGCTACTCGGGGGAGACGACTCCGACGCGCGCCGCTCGGACGATCTTCTCGCCGATCCGGTACCCCGGCTGGATGAGAGTGCCGATCTGCTCCGTTTGAACGTCCGCGGATGAAGAGTGCATGAGCGCTTCGTGGACCTGGGGGTCGAAGTCGTCCCCTTCGGCGCCGTAACGCTCGACGCCGAAGGCCGACCGCAGGGTCTGCTCCACCTTGTCGAGGATCGCTCCGACGGGTCCCGTCAGGTCGCCGTGCTGACGCGCCAGCTCGGCGTCGTCGAGCACGGGGAGGAGGGCGGTGATCACGGAGACGACTCCCTCTTCCCGGCGCGCCGCGCCCTCCGCTTTCGAGCGGCGCACGAAGTTTCCGTATTCCTGCTCGACGTTGTAAAGGTCGGCGGTGCGCCGGGCAAGCTGATCCTCCAGTGAGGCGATGGACGCCATCGCCTCACTGAGCGGATCAGACGAATCGCCCGCATCCGCCTTCCGGACGCCGGCGGCGGATCGCTCCGGATCCCCGCCTTCTCCGGTTTCGTTCTTCACTGTTCGGTCCTTCGAAGCGGCGGCGTCTTCCGCCTGCCCAGCGGCAGCCTCGGTCGCGTCGACGTCCGGGGCATCCGCCTCACCGGCTGCGTGGGCATCGCCGACCGAGGCGGTCGACGTCGCGTCGACCCCGACCGCCTCTTCCTCGGGGACCTCGGGATGCGCCTGAGGATCCGTCACTTGTTCTCCTTGTTCTCCTCGTCGTCGACGATCTCGGCGTCCACGACGTCTTCTGAAGCGCCGCTCGCGGATGACGTCTGAGCGGTTCCGGTCTGACCGGAGGCGTAGAGGGCCTTGCCGATCTCCTGTGACTTCTCGCTGAGTTCGTCAAGGGCCTTTTTGACGGCTTCGACGTCTTCGCCCTTGAGGGCTTCGGTCACCTTGTCCGCGGCTTCCTTGACGGTGGTCGAAACGGAGTCGGGGAGTTTGTCCTTGTTCTCCTTGAGGAGCTGCTCGACGGAGTAGACGGTCTGCTCGGCCTGGTTGCGGACTTCGGCCTCCTCACGGCGCTTGGTGTCCTCGGCGGCGTGCTCCTCGGCCTCCTTGACCATGCGGTCGATCTCCTCCTTGGGAAGGGCCGAACCGCCGGTGATGGTCATGGACTGCTCCTTGCCCGTCGCCTTGTCGCGCGCGGAGACGTGGACGATGCCGTTGGCGTCGATGTCGAACGTGACCTCGATCTGCGGCACGCCGCGAGGGGCCGGGGCGATACCGGTCAGGTCGAAGGTTCCCAGCGGCTTATTGTCGCGGGTGAACTCGCGCTCGCCCTGGAACACCTGGATCGTCACAGACGGCTGGTTGTCCGTCGCGGTCGAGAAGGTCTCGCTCCGCTTGGTCGGGATGGCCGTGTTGCGCTCGATGAGCTTGGTCATGATCCCGCCGGTCCCGCCCAGGCTCGTCTCGATGCCGAGGGAAAGCGGCGTGACGTCGATGAGCAGCACGTCGGATCGATCGCCGGAGATGACGCCCGCCTGCAGAGCCGCGCCGATGGCCACGACTTCGTCGGGATTGACGCCCTTGTTGGGCTCGCGGCCGCCCGTCAGGTCCTTGACGACGTTCGTCACCGCGGGCATGCGGGTCGAACCGCCGACGAGCACAACGTGGTCGATGTCTGAGACCTTGATGCCCGAATCGCGGACGACGTTGTGGAAGGGGGCCTTCGTGCGCTCGAGGAGGTCCTTGGCCATCTCCTCGAATTTCGCTCGGGTCAGCGTCTCGTCGACGTGGATCGGGCCCGAGTCCGACATGGAGATGTACGGGAGGGAGATGTTCGTCGACGTGGTCGAGGACAGCTCCTTCTTAGCTTTCTCAGCGGCTTCCTTCAGGCGCTGGAGGGCGATCTTGTCCTTCGAGAGGTCGACGCCGGACGAGGCCTTGACCTGCTCGACGAGCCAGTTGACGATGCGCTCGTCCCAGTCGTCGCCTCCGAGTTTGTTGTCGCCGGAGGTGGCGCGCACCTGGATGGTCGAGAAGCCGTCGTCGTCCTTGCCCACCTCCAAGAGGGAGACGTCGAAAGTGCCGCCGCCCAGGTCGAAGACGAGGATGAGCTCGTCCTCCTTGCCCTTCTCCAGGCCGTAGGCGAGAGCCGCGGCTGTCGGCTCGTTGACGATGCGCTGCACGTTGAGGCCCGCGATGGTGCCCGCGTCTTTAGTCGCCTGACGCTGAGCGTCATTGAAGTAAGCGGGGACGGTGATAACCGCCTCCGTGACGGGTTCGCCGAGATAGGCTTCCGCGTCCTTCTTCAGTTTCTGAAGGATGAAGGCCGAGATCTGCTGCGCGGTGTACTTCGTTCCGTCGATGTCGACGGTCCAGTCGGTCCCCATGTGCCGCTTGACGGAGGAGACGGTCCGGTCGACGTTCGTGACGGCCTGCCGTTTGGCGACTTCGCCGACCAGGACTTCTCCGTTCTTGGAGAAGCCGACCACGGAGGGCGTCGTCCGTGCCCCTTCCGCGTTGGCGATGACGGTCGGCTCCCCGCCCTCCAGGACGGAAACGCAAGAGTTCGTGGTGCCGAGGTCGATGCCTACTGCACGTGCCATAGAGTGTTTCTCCTTTTCACTTCTTCAGGTAGCCCTGCTGGGCGCTACCTCAAGTTCGCTCGCCGTCGGATCTTACATCCGCTCGGCTCCGCTTTTCTTGAGTCCAACAAGCTCAACTCTCGACGGGGTGGCTCTATTCCCACGACTTTCCCCCAGCCGCGTGACCTCGTTCACTTCACGAGGGCGCCTACCATACGCGAGACACCCTGTCGACCCAGGAGCCTTTGAAGAACTCCCCCGCCGGAATGCGGGGTCCACACGGGCGAAAGGTTGGGCAGGTGGGAGGCGAGCACGTACAATGCCAAAGAGGGTGTCCGCCTGTCGACATCGCTTTACGCAACATTCCAAGGAGAAATCATGTCTCGCAAAATAGCAGCCGCCTTGGCGGTTGTAACCGCTCTCTCCCTCTCCGGATGCAAGAGTGATGATTCCAAGAGCGATTCACCATTTAAGGGAAGCGACTCCGATCGATCCCAGATCATCGACAAGGCCGTCAAGGCGAACAAGGACAAGCCGATTCCATCCTCCGACGCGAAGATCGATGGTGAGGTCAAGCTTAAGATCAAAGAGCCGAGCAATTCGTACAACATCGACGTCGACGGCAAGGTCAAGGCCGAATACGATGCCGATTCAGGTGACGCCTCCGCCTCTTTCAAGGGCAAGATCAAAGTACCCGGCAAAGGTTTCACCAATGACAAAATGGACCTCCAGGGGTATGCCCACAAGGCCGGAAGCGTCTATGATCTCTACGGGTCGATGAATGGAATGTGGGTCAAGACCACCACACCGTCGAAGAACATCGATTCGGCTCTGAACAAAGTGAGGAATTCGAATCCTTCGGCGATCCCAAGCATCAATCCTTCAAATTACGCCAATAATGACTACGCGGACGTGAAAGTCAGTGAAAAAGGCGACAACTATGTCATCAAAGTCACACCAAAAGACAAAGTTATTGATCAACTGATCACCAGTGCGCAACGTTCCAAAGTCAATATTGATAAAAAGAGCATCAAAGCAAGCCTCGAACTCGAAGTGGATAAGAAATCTTATGCACTCAACTCATTGGACTTGCAGGTCGAGGGGAAGACTACCGACGGTAGTGCTTCCGTAGACGGCAGTTTGAAACTCAAGATTGACCGTAAAGCAAACGTCACAATCAAGTTGCCAGACGCCGCGAAGAACGCACAGCCGCTCTCGGGCTCCCGCTCAACGTTCAGTCCGTCACCCGTCGGTTGATGCCAACCGCCTGACAGTGGGGCCGGCCCGGGGCCGGCCCCACTTCGTAGCTTGACTTCTTCCTGAGCTCAGTCCGCCGCTCGATGGCTGCCGCTGAACGGGGCACTTTTGCGATCAGACCTGGGTCACAGGCGAATACCCCACAGAAAGGCTCCTTCGTGGTGTAGATTTAATCATCCAATCTTGAGGTCTCGAGGAGGATCCATGAACCGGATGAAAATCGCGGCAGCCGTCGCCTCAGTCGCGCTACTCGTCTCTGGGTGTACGTATGGACGCGACGACGCCTCCAAAGAAACCGCTCTGGAAATCGTCGACGGAGTGGACAATCCTCTGTCGACCGGCGGCAACGCGCTTCCGAGCAAAGATTTCACCATGAAGGCCGAGATGGTCATTCGCTCTCAGAAAACTTCCGAGCCCACTCGAGGCCGTATGGAGATCTCCTACGACGCCGAAACATCGACGCTGAAGGCGACTTCCAGTTCTCCAGACGAGAATTCCACTATTTACTTGGTCAAGAATGACAACAATTACAACGCTTATGAGAATATAGACGGCCTGTGGTCGAAGGAGACTCTGAACAAGACGACTTTTGACAACGCTCTCACCGGTGCGACTGCGGGACTTTCCGATCTGCACCAGCTCATTGAGGATTCGGACGATGTCGACGTCGAAGTCACGGACGACTACTACATTCTGTCCGCGGAGCCTCCGGCTGGCACGTTGACGTCTATGACAAAGCAATTCGATGACAATGGCGCCGAGGAGGAAGCTGAAGACGCCGAAAAAGGGCAAATAGAGTTCGCTATTGCTAAAAACAGTAAAAAACTTACAGCCATGAAAGTGAAGATCAAGGGCTCGAAAGATAAAACTTACGGCAATTATTCTCTAACTTATGATATTAAAATCAGTGATGATGCTAATGTGAGTTTGAAAGTTCCAGACGAAGCTAAAAACGCCCCCACACAGGGAGTTCTCGAATAGTTGAAGAGCCGAAAAGAGCAATAGACGCCGTCCAGGAGGTTCATCATGGAATCCGTTGCCACCGTGACCACATCTCGGGCCGCCAGATACGGCAAGCAGCTCGCCGCCCACATGGGGCGCAGGATATCCGCTTCCTGGGACGGCGAGTCGGGAAGCCTAGAGTTCTCCGACTCCTGCGCCGTCGGCCTTCACGCCTCCGATGAAGCGCTGACGATGTCGCTCGAGTGCCCTTCTGATGAGATCGGACACTTCGAATCCGTGATCGGCAGGCATCTGGCGCGTTTCGGAGCCAGGGAAGCGTTGACTGTGTGCTGGATCCGCGACGACGGTTCGGAGGGGACGACTCAGGGCCCGTTCACCCCGGAGAGCAAACCCGCCGGCTAGGCATCGAAGGTCTTCGCGGGCTGGCCGGCAACTCCTCTCAATCGTCTGCGGGCATGTCGCGCTACGGCCTGCGTTCCCCCGCTCGCACCGGCGCCTCTATCACGTTGCCAGCCGGCGGTTGAGGGCAGGTCCCGAAAGGCGTGAAAGCCGCAGGGAAATTGAGCGCCCGGTTGAAGTCGATGGTCACGGCAGCTTCGCCGGCGGCGGGAGCGGGAAAGCTGACAGACCGCCAATCCGCCGTCTCTACTCCATTGGTTCCGTCGTGGAACACGGCTGTGAGCTCGCCATCACCGCCTTGGACCGCCAAGCGGGACGAGACGCCCGCGTAAGTGAAGGACACGTCGCCTATGAGATGCGCCGTTCCAGACACCGCCGGATTGGCCGTCGATATGGCGACGTCCCGGGGGCGACTGTAGGGCGTGAACTCACCGGCGACGACGGCCTGGGGATCGTAGTCATAGGTCGGCACGCCGGTGAAGGCCGTCAAGGTCGGCGCCTGTGAGTCACGCACCCTGACCAGGTAGCCGGCGCCACGGCGAGCGACTTCCGCGACCTTCGTTCCAGATGATAGCGACATGTCCGAACCGTTCGGAAAGGTGAAGGTCACCTCCCCCGCGAGGGCCTCGCCGTGCCGGAACACTGAATCTCCGGAGGAGAACGCCGCGCGGACGGTGCCGTCGACAACATGCCAAAGGCCTGGAAAATCCGGCAGATTCGCCGGTTCAGGGGTGATCCACGTAAGGGAGACGAGGCTCAGCCACCCGTGTTCGTCAGCTAGGGTCGAGTTGCGGCGATTACGCCATTCATTCCAGGATTCTTCCGCGGTCATACGGGTATTGTAGGCACCCTCATCGCGAACGCGCCCGCGTGCCGCGAACACCGCCGCCGCATGTGCGTCCAATGAGATCGATTGAGCGAATGCGCCGCCTTCTACTCCGCCATCGCCCGGAGCGGATGGGTGCCGTCGGCCGGAGGGGACGAAGTGAAGAGACGAGGCTCCCAGTGCGGAAAGACGAGACACGGTCGTGACGCGGCGACACCAGTGTTCAAGCCGAGACCCCTGGCGCGAAAAGACGAAACTCCGCCGAAGCGGACTGACGGATCAGCTCATAAGATCAATGCCCCGCTGTGATTGGCGCCACTCTCGTCGGTTTGGTCCTATCACCGAGGCGGATGTAAAATTTTCGACGTCCCGAATTCGAGGCACGCGCTCGTAGCTCAATGGATAGAGCATCTGACTACGGATCAGAAGGTTGGGGGTTCGAATCCCTTCGAGCGCGCCGAGGCTCCGCACTGGTCGAGACGACTCCCGGTGCGGAGTTTTCGCCACTTTTGTTGAACCGGCCGTTCTGTCGACATTGGCTCCGCTCGATCACAGACCGCGACAGCCATCGCCCGACTGGGACGGCGCGAATCTACTGGGTTCGAAACGTGTAGCCGGTTTCGTCGCGCGCCTCGAGCCGAAGGGCCGAGCCGTCGGCGGGCACCGTTATCTCGGCCGTGAATCCGTAAGCAGAGCCGTTTCCGCCTTCTGGGCCTGCCGAAGGCGCCGGATCACCGGCGGGTGTAGGCGTCTGGGAGCCTGCGGGTGATGCCTGGGAGTCGGCAGGCGTGGGCGTCGGACCACCCGCGGGTATGGACGCCTGGGAGTCGGCAGGCGTGGGCACTTCAGAGGGAGCCGCCGTTGTTCTGCCTGCGGTTGTCGGCGCTTTGGTTCCGGGCAGCTGTGAGGCGTCCGTCCAGTCGTGCAGCACGGAGGTCTTCCCGTTCGGTGAGACCGCGAGGATGCGCGCCTGCCGCCGACCCTCCACGCCGCCTGAGACCTCGACCGTCACAGGGGACTTCGAGCCGCGCACGAGTTTGTCCGCGTTGCGCAAGACCGCCTTGAGGGGCGTATAGGAGTGCAGCTGTCTCGCCGGATCCATGCCTGCTTTGGACATCTGCCCGGAGACGAGATTCCACGCCGCGGACCCGGGCGCCGCCGCCACGTAGACTTTCACCTTGCCGGTGCCGGTCCCGCTAGCGCCATCCAGTCGGAATTCCTTCAGGGTGGACGGCAGAACCAAGTATTCCGGGAAAACGCCGTACACGTAGGACACGGACGTCATACCTTCGCCGAAATAAGCGGATTTCGGCTCGCCGCTGCGGAAATTAGTCGAGTCGGTGAATTTTCCGTTGATGCCGCGGCGCACGATGAGGCGTACGGGCATCGTCCCGGAAAAGCAATCTTGGGCGATCTCACGGATGTTCGTGCCGAACTCAACCTCGCGCAAACCGGTAGACGCGAAGCCGTCGACGTACTCGAGGCTTTGAGGGAATTTCACTTCTGTCAGCGCGGACGCACCGTAGAAGGCGTCTCCCTCAATGCGCTTAAGCCCCTCGGGCAGAACGACCTTCGCCAACTTCGCGTTCTCGCTGAAGGCTCCCCTGTCGATCTGCACAGTTCCCCGCCGAACCGCATACTCGATCGAAGAGTTCCCGCTCGGAGAAAGAGTCAGATGCAACCCATCAGCACGCTTCGTATAAAGGACATTACCGTACACGAAAAATACGGAATTAACAGCGGAAACCGTGAGACTTTTGAGATTACGAGTATGATAAAATGCATTTTGACCCAAAGACGTCAACTTAGCTCCAATATGAACTTTCTTTAATTTGTCATTGGACCAAAAGGCGTGCTCTTCGATGCTCGTGACAGAGTCGGGGATGACGAGGTCAACTATAGATGTCCGTCCGAAACCATAGTCTTTGATAGTTGTGAGTCTTCCAAGCTCAGGACGCATATTCACATATGTGAGCTTGCCATTATGACTGAAGGCCATGGTGCCCACCGTAATCGTTCCGCCGAGATCCACGCTCACAAGACTCGATATGGCGCTGAAAGCCCACATCTCTACTGTTTCGACACCTTTAGGAAGATTTACCGAAGTTAGAGCCGTTAATCGGAATGCTTCATTCCCTATACGTTTTAATGTCGAAGGAAAGGAGACGTTCATAATTTTCACTTCGTGAAAAGCCTTATTAGAGATTTCTCTGACGCCTTCGGGTATCGAATAGGAACTGACACCCCGTTTCCACGCGGCCGGGAAGGCGATGAGCTTCGTCTTGTCCTTGTTGTACAGCACTCCGTCGACACTGGTGTAGTTGAGGGCGTCGTCCTTGACCTGTATCTCGGAGAGCTTCGGCGTACTGACGAAAGCCCCCACGAGGATATCCGCGCGGACGTTCTTCCCTATGAGAATCCGCTTCAAGGATGTAGCATGCGAGAAAGCCTCCGAAGCGATCGTCTGGACGGAGTCGGGAATGTCGATCTCCTCCACTGGAGTCAGCACGAACGCTCTAGCCCCCACGTGCTTGAGACCTTCGTTGAGGGTGATTTTTTCGACCTTCGAGCCGCTCAAGAAGCCGTCGCCGACGGAGATCACTCCCTTCGGCAGGGAGAACTCCGTGAAAGCGGTACCAGAGAACGCCCCGGCTCCGATCTCGGTCAGCTTGGACGGCAGGCCGACGCCTGCTCTCTTTCCTCCGCGGCCAATGAGCGTGAAGTCGGACAGTTCCCCATTCGACTTGAAAGCCCTTTGGCCGATGCGCGTCACGCTGTCCGACAGCGTCACCTTCGCCAGTTTTGCGCAGTGGCGAAAAGCGTCGTCGGGGATCTCGGTCAGCCCCGCCGGGAGGGAGATCTCCCGCATCGAGCAGCTTTGAAAAGCCCCCGGTGCGATCTTGGTGACGGAGCGAGGCAACGTCAACGACATGAGCTTCCGATCTTCGGATACCACGGAGGAACCGACGCTCGCCAGCCTACTCGGATTGACGTCGGTGTCCTCGAAAGCGATCTCCTTCAAATTCGGAGCTTTGGCGAATGCCTGGTCGCCGATCGATGAAACGGAAGCGGGGACGTGGATCCTCTCCACGTTCCGCAGGAAGAAGGCGTTTCCGTCGATCGCCGTCACACCGCCGGGAATCCTCACGTCCGGCGAGGACCCCTTGTATCCGAGGAGAACGCCGGAATCGACGATGAAGCCCCCGGCATCGCCCGGACGCACTCTGATGAGAGCAGAGGCGGTGTACGTCCAGCTGCCCGACGTCGCGGCCGCCGTAACGGTCGCGTCACCGGAGGCGTTCTTGGCTTCGAGCCTGACCTGGTCGCCCTTGGCGGTGATGGGCTTGACGGTGACGATCGGGTTGGAACTCGTCCACGTCAACTTCGCCCGCCTCAATGAACGCGAGAGGCGGGCCGTCAGCGTATCGCTGCTTCCACTGGCGATGGCTAGCCTTGTGGTGGACAGGTTGACGGTCGGCTTCCCGCTGGGAGACTTCATTCGACCCTCTCGAATGCTCTGCGCGGAAACCGCGGTTGGGTTCGCCCTCACGGCGGACGCGTGGCCGCGAGCGGTGGAAGCCGCCGCGGCCGCCGCCTCGCCGGCGAAGGCCCTGTGCTGGGCGGATACGTGCGATCGCGCTGGGGCGAATCCGAAGCAGCTGCCGACGACCGTTACGATGCAGGCCAGCCAAAGCCGGGAAAGACGTGTACCCATTTTTCAGTTCGCGTTCCGCGCACGCCTGCGCAATGCCAGTCCACCGCCGAGGAGAAGCGCTGCGAGAGCCGCCATCGTCTTCACGGTCGCACCGCTTTTGACGAGACGGCCTTCTCTGGCCGGACGCTCGGTTGGCCTCCCAGCGCTCGCCGTACGCTTCGCCTCGGCCTGCCGACCCTGGACAGCATACGTCTGCACGGGGGCAGCCGGGCCCGCAGAGGCGGCAGCTCGGCCGGATGCGGAGGGTCCATCCGCTTGACCAGTGGACGACGGCGAAGGTCCGGGAAGCACCTGCTGCGAGGGGCCCGGCTGAGCGGTCGGCTGGCTCGTGGGCACCGGCGACGGCGCCGAAGTTCGGGGCGCCGTCGGAGTCGGAGACGCCGACGGCGTAGGAGCCGAGGGCGTGGGCGAGTTCGGAGTCGAGGGCTTGGGAGCGGGAACGCCGGTGACGTCCGTGCGCACGGTGTACCCGGTTTCGTCGCGGACCTCGAGTTTCAGGCTCGAGCCATCGGCGGGCACCGTTATCTCGGCTGTGAATCCGTAGGCGGGATCGCCGGTTCCCTGGTCTTGGGGAGACGCCGGGGTGTCCGCGGAGGAGGGGGAGGGCGAAGGGGAAGCCTCGCTGGGGCTCGGGCTCTGCTGAGTGACCCCTCCTGTGGGGGTCTCACTCGGTGCAGGCGACTGTCCGGTAGGTTTGCCGGAGGGGCTCCCGCTCGGCGTCGAAGGATTCGACGAAGCCTGCGATGAGCTCGTCCCACTGGGCGCTGCCGTGTCACTCGGTGAGACCGCATTACTCGGTGAGGCCGCTCCGCTCGGCGCAGTCGGGCCGTCCGCCAGTTTGAGCGACGCCTTCCGGGCGATGGCGGCCCTTCCGCCGTTCACCGCGGTTGTGCGCGCAGACGCCGTGGCGGACGGCAGCTGTGAGGCGTCCGTCCAGTCGTGCAGCACGGAGGTCTTCCCGGTCGGTGAGACCGCGAGGATGCGCGCCTGCCGTCGGCCGTTCACGCCGCCTGAGACCTCGACCGTCACAGGGGACTTCGAGCCGCGCACGAGTTTGTCCGCGTTGCGCAAGACCGCCTTGAGGGGCGTATAGGAGTGCAGCTGTCTCGCCGGATCCATGCCTATTTTGGACATCTGCCCGGAGACGAGATTCCATGCCGCAGTCCCGGGCGCCGCCGCAATGTAGACGTCCTTCATACTCAGGTCGGTAGTCCATGGCCGCAGCCGGAATTCCTTCAGGGTGGACGGCAGGACCATGATCTTCGGGAGATCTCCGTTTTCGTAGACGACGTTGGTCATGCCCTCTCCGAAATAAGCGGATTTCTGCTTTCCAGGCTTGTCAAGGGATGCAGATGAATCAGTGAACTTTCCGTTGATTCCACCACGCACGATTATGCGTTCGGGCATCCCATCGAAAAAAGAATTATAGGCAATTTCACGGATGTGCGTACCGAACTCAACTTCGCGGAAAAAGCTTGAAATATAACCGTCGACGTATTCGAGGCTTTCGGGAAAGTTCACATTGACCAGAGAATTCGAGCGATAGAAGGCTTGCTGCCCAACACGCTTGAGTCCCTCTGGAAGAATGATCTTCACGAGTTTCTTATGGCCGCTGAAGGCTTTCTCGTCGACTTGCACGGTTCCCTTTCGGACAGAGTATTCGGATGCCGTAGCGCTGTTGTAAGATCTGATAAGATGCAACCCGTCATTACGCTTTGCGTACAGCGAGTTACGATCGGCTGAATAGACAGGATTGGCCGCCGATACGGTGAGTTCTCTAAAAGTTAGCGGAAAACGACCGTAGCCGTCATCGTCATCGAAAGCTTCCAGATCGAAGGTTCTCATTCCGGCGCCGATGTGGACTTTCGTGAGTTTTCTACTATATCCGAAAGCAAGATAGCCAAGTTCGGTCACGGAATCGGGAATCGTGAGTGTGGTAAGCGGTACACCGAAGAAACCATTGCCTTCGATCACAGTGAGGCGGCCGAGGTCAGGACGCAAGTTCACCTGTGTCAAATGATCGGCATGGTAGAATGCAGAGGAACCTATCTTTATAGTTCCACCCAAATCAACGCTTTTTAAGGATGAAATCTCGTAAAAAGCACTATCTCCTATAGCTTCGAAACTATTTGGGAGAGTTAAGTCGGTAAGAGTCGTTTTCGCGAATGCATATTCGCGTATATGTTTTAACGTAGCGGGAAAAGTAACTTTCGTTATCTTTGCTTTTTCAAATGCGTAAGCAGAAATTTCAGTGACGCCTTCAGGTACCGTATAAGTATTGAATCCCTGTTTACGCATAGCAGGAAATGCGATCAGCTTAGTTTTCTTCTTATCGAACAAAACTCCTTCAACGCTTGTATAGTTGACTGAACTGTTCTTAACATGTATTTCAGTGAGCTTCGGAGTATCGTTAAAGGCCTGAAGAAGAAGATCCGCTCCCACATTGTCGCCTATGCGAACACGCTTGAGAGATGGCATATCCACGAAGGCGTGAAAGCCGACCGTCTGGACGGAATCGGGAATGGTGAGATCCTCGACGTCGGACTCCCCGAAGACATAGGAGCCCAGGCGCTTGAGCCCCTCGTTGAGGGTGATCTTCTTGAGCTTCGACCAGCGCCAGACTCCGTCGTCAATGGATGTGACGCTCGAGGGCAGAGATATGTCCCTGATGCCGCTCGAGGCGAAGGCGCCTTCCTTGATTTCGGCGAGTTTGGAGGGCAGGCCGGCGCCCAGCTCCTTCTCTCCGGAGCCGATGCGCGCGAACGCGGACAGCGCGCGGTCGGATTCGAAGGCTCTGGGGCCGATGCGCGTAACGCCGTCGGACAGCTTCACCTTCGTAAGCCGCGGGGAGTCGGCGAAGGCGCCTTCGGGGATGTCCGTCACCCCCGAAGGAAGGGAGATTTCCTTGGCTCCGGTGTTCGCGAAGGCGCTCGCTGGGATCTTCGTGAGCGAACGGGGCAACTTCATAGAATCGAAGTTCGAGTCTCCCTCGATCAGGCGGGAGCCGATGCTCGTCAATCTGCTCGGATTGGCGTCAGTGTCTTCGAAGGTGACCGTTGTCAACTTCTTCGCATTGGCGAAGGCCGAGTCGCCGATGGATGTCACGGAGGCTGGCACGTGGATCCTCTCGACGTTCGCCCCGAGGAAGGCGTTCTTGTGGATCGACGTCACTCCGGCGGGGATCCTCACGTCCTTTGCCGTACCGCCGTATGCCACGAGACCGCCGGATCCGTCGAAGACGAAACCCGAAGCGTCGGCCGGGCGGACCTTGATCGTCGCCGAAGCGGTGTAGGTCTTGTCGACCTTCTCTATGGACGCCGTGATGACCGCGTCTCCCGTGCCGTTCCCCGCTTTGAGCGTGGCCTGCTCTCCGCGGGCGTCGACCGGCTTGACGGTGACGAGCGGGCTCGAGCTCTTCCACTTCGTGGTCAAATCGAAACCGAGTCCGCAGGGGAGGGACGTCAGGGTGCCGCTTCCTCCGCTGGCGATCGTGAGCTCCGTCTGGGAGAGGTAGAGACCCATCCCCTCCGGCCGGTCGCATATGGGGTGCATCGGCCGAACGCCTGCAGTGGCGACGGCGCCCGCAGCCTCCCTGCCGTGCGACAGGGCGGCAACGGGAGATGATGCTCCGGGCAGGCTGCGCTCCGAGGCGAGGCTGCGTGCGGGCGCCTGTGACTGCGCCGGGGAAAAACCAAGGCAACTAACCGCCGCTGCCACAATGCACGACAGGCAGAGCCGAGACGAATGGGTGCGCATAGATTCTCCTTAGGGTGAGCATGAGATTCCACACATTCACGGCGGAGAATAGCTTACCCGCGGCATGTGAGACGCGCAACAGGACAGGCGGGCGCGTCCCCGATTCGGACGCACGACTGTGGGGCGGGAAAAGGAGCTTCAGGAAGACAGGGGCTTCAAGAAGACGAAGACAGAGGCCTCAGGAGACATCGGAGAGCACCGGCGCGATGGCGTTCACCGCGTTGAGGATGCGGGGAACCCCGGTATAGGGCATCGCCTGGAGGAGCGCCGCTAGGAGGCCTTCAACGGTGTTGCCCGCCTTGACGGCGCCGACCGCATGACTGCGCACCTGTGGTTCCGCGTCGCCGAGGGCTGCGAGCACGACGAACGTCAGCAGCTCGCGTCGGCGGCGATCCAAACCGTTCCTCGAAGCGAAATCGCCGAAGGTGAGTTCGGTGACGAATCGGGGAAGCGCTTCGGCGAACTCGCCGGGCAAATCGGAGTACTGCCTGGCGAGTTCGCGTCCGTAGATCGGCTCTTGGAAGCAGCGGCCCATCCTCTGTCGGTCGTCGTCGGCGACGGTTCCCTGGGCGGGGAGGGGGAGGGCGATCCCCTTGCCCCTGAACGCCTCGTTCATCGCGGAGATGGCGTTGAGCGTCTTGGGGAAGCCGATGAGGGGTGCGCACTGGTAGACGGCCTCGCGGATTTCCACGGGCGTGCACCCCGCCGCGAGCGCTGCCCGGGTATGGACGGTCAGTTGGGGAAGCGTCTGATTGGCTGTCAGAACCGAGACGGTTATGAGTTCTCGGGTCTGGTCGTCGAGATCGCCGGTGTAGAAGACTTCGCCGAAGATGAAGCGCTGGAGGATCCGCATGAACTCCGGGTCGTCGCCTTCGTCGACGACCGGTTTGCCGCCGAAGAGCTCCGCGAATTTCTCCGCGGTCAGTTCGATTCGCCCCATGGTCAGGCTCCGTCAGGAGTCGGCCTCTGTCAGTGCGGCGTATTCGGCGTCGGAGACGGGTTCCAGCCATTCGGTGCGCGTCTCCTCTCCGGGGACCTCCAGGGCGATGTGGCTGAACCACGAATCGGCCTTGGCGCCATGCCAGTGCTTGGCGCCCGCGGGGATGACGACGACGTCGCCGGGGTTCAGGCTTCGCGGGGGCTGGCCTTTCTGCTGGTGCCAGCCGCTTCCGGCGGTGCAGATGAGGATCTGTCCGCCGCCTCGGGCGGCGTGGTGGATGTGCCAGTTGTTGCGGCATCCCGGCTCGAACGTCACGTTGGCGAGGAAGACCGGAGCGTGGCCCGGTTCCGTCAGAGGATTGACGTAGGAGGCGCCGGTGAAATACTGGGCGTAGGCGGTGTTCTCCTCGCCTTTGCCGAAAATGTTGTTCCGGTCGAATTCGTTGTTGTCTGCCATAGCTCCGTCACCCTTCGAGAGTAGTGGGTAGTCCGATCGGGGACCGCCGGATATACCGGAATCCTACCTGCACCCCAATGGACGGGACCAGGTTCTCCCACGTGGCGGACAGTCGCCGCGCCGGCGCCGAAGCCGCCGCGCATCCGGTCCTCCAGCCGGGGACGACGGGCCGGGGATGGGCCTCGTGCCGCACGATCGCCTGGCCGCCCGCCTCGGCGACGTCGGCCCCTTGGCGGAGCGCTAACCGGCGTCCTCCGCTCCATCCTGGTGCCATCGCGAGAGGTACCCGCGAAGCCCGTGCGGGGAGAGCGCCCACACGACGAGGAAGACGATGCCTCCCACCGTCACGACGGTTGCGCCCGAGGCCGTGTCGAACCAGTAGGATACGTAGATCCCGGTGATCGTCGTCGCCGCGGAGAGCGCCGGCGCCACGACGAGCATGCGGGAGAAGCGGCTCGTCAGCAGATATGCGGTCGCCCCGGGGGTGACGAGGAGGGTGACGATGAGAATCGCCCCCACGGCCTGCATGGCGCTGACGACGGTGAGCGCCAGGCACACGACGAGGATGCCCGAAATGCGTCTGGGCGACAGGCCGATGGCGCGGAGGTGGCCCGGGTCGAAGGCGTAGGCCGTGACGTCGCGTCTCTTGAACAGCAGGACCGCCGCGGCGAGCGGGGCGAGGACGAGTACCTGCCACATGTCGGCCTGGGTGATGCCCAGGAGGTCTCCGAAGAGCACGTGCTGCATGTCGATGTTCGTGGGGTTCTTCGAGACGATCACGAGGCCCGTGGCGAACATGGTCGTGAAGACGATGCCCATGCTCGCATCCGATTTGACGCGGGATGTCCCCCGGACCGCGAAGATCATCCCTACGACGAGGAGAGCCGCGGCCATCGCCCCTATGGAGAAGGGCAGGCCGAGGAGGTAGGCGATGACGACGCCGGGGAGGATGGCGTGCGAGAGTGCGTCGCCCATGAGCGACCAGCCGATGAGGACGAGCCAGCAGCTGACGATTGCGCACGCGATCCCCGCCACGAGCGTGACCGCGATGCCGCGCACCATGAACGGGTACGTCCACATCTCGCCGAAGAGAGACCAGAGGTCAGGCATGGTCGGCCTCCTCCCGCGCCGCCTCCGAGGCGTATGGCGCAGCGGGCGTCCGCTCTGCCGTGGGGTTTTTCGCGCCGGCCGGAGGGCGCGTCATCGCGGGGGCGGACGTCATCGCGGGGGGTGGTGGACCGCCCGAGGCGCCGTCCGAAGCCGGCGAGACGAGGCCGAAGGCTCGTCCCAGGACCTCGGGCTCGAGGGCTTCGGCCACAGAGCCGTGGAAGACGACTTCGCGCTGGAGCAGAAGCACCTCGTCGCACAGGCCCGGCAGACCCGACAGATCGTGGGTGGCAACGAGCATCGTCGCCCCTTCGGCGGCTAGCTCGCGGAGCAGGCCTGTGATGAGCGCTTCGCTCGGCTTGTCGACTCCCGCGAAGGGCTCATCCAGGAGGAAGAGCCTGGCTCCCTGGGCGATCGCACGTGCGATGAACACGCGTTTGCGCTGGCCTCCCGACAGAGCCCCCACCGGGCGACGGCGCAGATCGAGAAGGTCCACGAGTTCGATGGCGACGTCGACGGCGGTCCGGTCCTCGGCCTTCAGCCGTCTGACCGGACCGAGGCCTCCGTACCGTCCCATGGCGACGACGTCCTCCACGGCAACGGGGAAGTCCCAGTCGACGCCTTCGTTCTGAGGAACGTACCCGACCAGGCCGCGACGGCGGGCCGACGTCGGATCCATGCCGAGGAGCCGGACGTCGCCCGTCGAGCGCACCGCGCCCATGATGGCTTTGATGAGGGTGGACTTGCCCGATCCGTTCGTGCCGACGAGGCCGCAGATGCGGCCCCGTTCCACGGCGAAGCTGACCCCCGTCAAGGCGCGCACCCGGCCGTAGGAGGCGCGCATGCCGTCGACTCGCAGGGCGACCTCGGCGTCGCCTCTTTCCTCGCCGCGGAGAGATCCGGCGCCGCCCCTGCCGTTTCGCGCAGCGCCGGAACGCCGTCGGATGGAGACGGCGTCGGCTTCCTCTCCTTCGCTCGCGTCGCGGTCCATGTCATGAGCCCTTCTGCGCCAGGCCTCGGGCGATCTTCTGCGAGTCGTAGCGGAGGAGGTCGAGGTACGAGGGAACGGGACCGTTGGCCTTCGACAGCGAGTCTACGTACAGCGTGCCGCCGTAGACGGCATCGGTGGACTCGACGATGGGCTTCATCTTCCCCTCCACCGTGGACTCGCAGAACACCGCGGGGATCTTGCGGGACTTCACGAAGTTCTCGACTTCGGCCACGCCCTTGGGGGTCAGGGCGCCTTCCGCGTTGACGGCCCACAGGTAGCGTTCCTCCAGCCCGAAATCGCGAGCGAGGTAGCTGAACGCCCCTTCGCACGTCACGAGCGCGCGCTTCTCGCGGGGGACGGAGGCGAGGGTGGCCGTCATCTCGTTGGAGATGGCGTCGAGTTTGGCCTTGTAGGCCTCGCCGTTGGCCTTGAACTCGGCGGCGTGCTCGCGGTCCAGGGCGGAGAAGGCTTTGACGAGGTTGTCGACGTACTTCTTGCCTTCGCGCGGGCTCATCCACGCGTGGGGGTTGGGTTCTCCCGCGTGGCCGCCCGAGGCGATGGGAATGGGGGTCACGCCGTCGGACAGCGTGACGCGCTTGGCCTTGGAGTTGGCCGTCAGCTTGGTGATCCACCTTTCCAGGCCGAGCCCGTTGTCGACTATGAGGTCCGCCTTGGCGCCGCGCCGGACGTCCTCGGGGCTGGGCTGGAAGTCGTGGATCTCCTCATCGGGGCTGGTGATGGATTCGACCTGCAGGCGGTCTCCCGCGATCGCCTGCGCCATGTCCTTCACAACGGTGAAGGTCGTCAGAACCAGGGGCTTGCCGCCGGCCCGGCCCGAACTCGAGCACGCGCCGAGCGATCCCGCAGTGAGGAACAGGGCCAGGAGCGCGCAAGACAACCGCACTCGGCCGGCCCCTTCGCCGGCTCGTCCGCCCCTCTGATGTCTTCTTGTGATTCTACGCATGACCCCAGTATATTTCGGCGGACCGAAAACTTCATCCGGCCCGGTCTTGCGCTGCGCGTTCTCCTCTCGGCTCCTTCCTCGGCGTCCTGCGGCGTACCGAGCGGCGACGCCTCCCACACCCCATGACGATCGAACACGCCTACGGCACCACGTGCCGGCGCGGTGAGGACCGGCCGGATCGCGAACGACGAACGCGAGGCGCCCGCACCGGACCGCCGGACCGCCGAGGCCGGTCTACTCTCACTCAGGGATCGCCGAAGCCGGCTCCTTCGCGCTTCAGCATTCGACCACGCAGACGGCGAGGCCCCCCAGGCTCGTCTCCTTGTACTTGGAGAGCATGTCGCGCCCGGTCCGGCGCATCGTCTCTATGACGGCGTCGAAGGAGACCGCGTGCCTTCCGTCCCCCCACATGGCCATGCGCGCCGCATTGACGGCCTTGACGGCCGCGAGCGCGTTGCGTTCGATGCAGGGGATCTGCACGAGCCCGCCCACCGGGTCGCACGTGAGCCCGAGAGAGTGCTCCATGGCGATCTCGGCGGCGTTCTCCACCTGGCGCGGACGCCCGCCCATCACCTCGGCCAGCCCGGCGGCGGCCATGGCACCGGCCGAGCCCACCTCGCCCTGGCAGCCGACCTCGGCTCCGGCGATCGAAGCGTTCGCCTTGATCAGGCCGCCGATCGCGGCCGCGGCGAGCAGGAACCGCCGCACTCCCTCGCGGTCTGCGCGCATGAACCGCCGATAGTAGGCGAGGACCGCGGGGACGACTCCGGCGGCGCCGTTCGTGGGGGCGGTGACCACGCGGTGTCCCGCGGCGTTCTCCTCGTTGACCGCGAGCGCGTACAGGTTGACCCAGTCCATTCCGGCCATGGGGTCGCCGGCCGCGTCGGCTCCCGCGGAGCGGGCGGAGGCGGCTCGGGCCTCCAGCTCGGCGAGCAGCCGCCGCGCCCGTCGCTGGACGCGCAGACCGCCGGGCAGGACGCCGTCGGCGCTGCATCCGGCGTCGATGCACTCTCGCATGGCCTCGGCGATTGCGTCGAGTGCGGCGTTGACGGCCTCCCCCGGCTGGACGGCGCATTCGTTGGCCATCACCACGTCGGAAATCCGCAGTCCCGCCCGCTCGCACGTCTCGAGTAGCTGGTCGGCCCGGGCGTAGGGGTAAGGAGCGGGGGTCGCGCTGGCCTCGCCGTCGGAGGAGGCGAGCGCGCGGACCTGTGACCGGCCTTCGGGATCGCCGCACTCGACCATGACGAATCCTCCGCCGACCGAGTAGTAGGTCTTCTCGCACAGCGTTTCGCCGGTTTCGGCGTAGGCGGCGATCGTCAGCGCGTTGACGTGGAAGGGCAGGACCCTGCCCGGCAGGAAGCGGATGTCGCGTCCGGGCAGGAAGCGGACCTCGCCGACGCCGGGCACCGGCAGGACGCCGGTTGCTTCGACGTCGTCCATGATCGAGTCGACGACGCCGATCGGCACGCTTTCCGGACGGTGGCCGGCCAGGCCCAGCATCACCGCTCGGTCAGTCGAGTGCCCCTTGCCGGTGGCCCCGAGCGATCCCATGAGGTCGACGACGAGGCGTCCTATCCCGGCCAGTGCGGCGTCCGCGTCGTCGCCGGACGGCTGCCCGGTCAAGGCTTCGGCCAGGCAGGTGGCGAAGTGGCGTCCCGCGCGCATGGGGCCGACCGTGTGCGAGGACGACGGGCCAATGCCCACGCGGAAGACGTCGCGGACCGACAGCGGGCGCGGGGCGTGCCGGGCGGGCACCTGCCCGGAGATGACGGCGGCCGCGCCGATCGGAGAGCCGCGGCCGACGGCGCCGGTGCACGCCGGGGCGCCGGCTTCCTCGGTCGGCGCGATCGGGGACGTCGCCGCCCCGATCGGAGAGGCTGCCGCGGCGCGGAATGGCTCCGGTGTGTCTGGAAGAGGTCTCATCGTTCTCCTCGGTTGCCTATGGGGACGATTCGCGGGCCGACGGCACGTCGCACAGCGGGATTCGCGGACGATGGCGCGCGGTGGGATCGAAGCGCTTCCCGGCGCGGGGACTCCTGCATTCTAGCCGCGGTCGGGCGGCGGGGAGCGTCTGCGCCGGGCGTTCGACCGCCGTCCAGGCCGGGTGCGCGTGCAGGCTGAAGATCCCCGTGCGCATGCCGGGCGCAGGCGCCCGCCGGTGGCCTATGCTTTATGGCATCCGGTTTCCGTCAGTGGTTCGAATGGGCAGGGAGGAATGGCGATGGCAACCGATTACGCCCAGGTTCTGCGCAGTGCGGGGCTCCGCGTCACCGGACCGCGAGTGGCCCTCATGAAGGTCGCCCGCGACGGGGGGCATTCGAGCGTCGAACAGCTGCGCCAGGGCGTGCTCGACATCATCGGCTCGGTCTCCACCCAGGCGATCTACGACATCGTCCACGCGCTGACCGACGCGGGGCTGTTGCGCGAGGTTCGCTGCTCGGGGGCTCTGACGCTCTACGAGGTCCACCTTCACGACAACCACCATCATCTCGTCTGCCGCGGCTGCGGCAGGATCGAAGACGTCCCCTGCGCCGTCGGCTCGGTGCCGTGCCTTCAGGCGGCCGAGGACCACGGCTATGTCATCGACGAGGCCGAAGTGACCTACCGTGGCTACTGCCCCGACTGTCAGCGCAAGCGGCTCTGAGCCGACCGGCCGCCCCGCATCGGGTTCGGGCTCACAGCCGGGCGGGCGCTCTGCCCCGGGCCGTTTCGGCTCGACGGACCCTGCCGTCGCTGCCGCTCGGCGCACCGGATTTTTCGCATGCCGGAATGCCGAGCCCGGTGGGCCCGGATGTGCGGCATAATAATGCCGCTTACGGTTACGTAACGAAATACGCTCTGTCCTGGCGAGGCGCCGGGACCGACGGAAGGAGGCTCCGTGTCAGAATCCCATGCGCGCATGAACGTCGAGTCCTTCAATCTGGACCACCGGTTCGTCAAAGCGCCCTACGTCCGGGTGGCCGACGTCAAGCGGCTGCCCCACGGGGACGTCTTGACGAAATACGACGTCCGCTTCTGCCAGCCGAACCGGGAGCACCTGGAGATGCCGGCCGTCCACTCGATCGAGCATTCGTTCGCCGAGTACGCCCGCAACCATTCGGCGAACGTCGTCGACTTCTCGCCGATGGGGTGCCAGACCGGCTTCTACCTCATCCTGGTGGGCGAGCCCGACGTCGAGGGGGCGATCGGCCTCGTCTCCCGCACCTTCCGGGACATCCTGGACGCCGTCTGCGTGCCCGCCGCCAACGAAGTGCAGTGCGGCTGGGGGGCGAACCACAGCCTGACGGGAGCGCAGGAGGCGGTGCGCAGAATGCTGGAGCGCGAAGGCGAATGGGGTGACGTGTCGCAATGAGCGCGATCAACGCCATCGTCGTAGCGGCGCAGGACGTCGAAATCCAGCCGTTCCTGAAAATCCTGGACGGCCGTGACGCCGCCGCGGCCGACGACGCGGATCAGGCGGAGCGGGTGGACGACGGCGGGGTGCCGCTGGCCGGAAGCGCGCGCAAAACCCAGAAGATCTCCGCGCCGCCCGGGTTCGGGTGGCTCGTGCACACATCGAACGGCAGGATACTCGCCTTGCGCACGGGCGTCGGCCTGGCGGCCACCGCCGGCGCCCTCGGCTGGGCGCTGTGCCGCTATTCGCCCCGCTGCGTGCTGTCCATCGGCTCGGCGGGCGGGTTGGCCGGCTCCACGCGTGTCCTCGACGTCGTCGCCGGCTCGGCCTACGCCTACGGGACCGCCGACGCCACGGCCTTCGGCTACGAACGCGGGCAGGTCCCGGGCCAGCCGGTCGCCTTCCCCGGCGACGAGGACCTGCTCGGCCACGTCGGCGCCGACGTCAAAACCGGTCTCATGCTCTCCGGGGACTCCTTCGTCACCGCACGGAACGTCGGCGACATGCGGCAGGCCTTCCCGAAGGCGCTGACGACCGACATGGAGTCCGCCGCCGCCGCGCAGATCTGCGCTGCCTGGGACATCCCCTTCGCCTCCATCCGGTGCGTGTCGGACCTGTGCGGGCCCGAGGCCGGCCAGGACTACCATGTAGCCGTCGAAAAGGCCGCGAGCGCGAGCGCGAACGCCGCCGTCAGGGCGCTCGGCGGCTACATCGGGCGGCCGGTCCGCGGCCGGTCCCCCCTTTTCGACAGGGCCGCCGTCAACGCCGCCCTTCTGCTCATGCTGGCCAAGTCCCGCCGGCTCGAGCCCTCTGCGAACCTCGCCGGGCTGGCCGACGACATCGAAGAGGCCACGCGCGAGCAGCTGAGCGAGACGCCCGGGTTCGTCGACGAGGCGCTGGGGCTGATCGCTGCGGCTCAGGAGGAGATCACCAGCCATCCCGAGGTGTCGATCACCGCCAAGGCCTACGACGCCGCTCGCGCGGAGCTCATCAAGTCGCTGGGCGGGACGCCCGACTCCGGTCAGATCACTTGGCCGCCGACGTCCCAGACCGTCTCCAAGCGTTCGAATGGGTACTGGAACGACGCCCTCGCCCAGTTGGGGCTGAGGGTGAGGGCGGGCCGGCAGCGGGGGGCTGCGAAGTTCACCGACGAGGACTACCTCGACACGCTTCGCGCCTTTGCGAACTGGACCGAACGCTTCGGGCTCAAACCCACCGTCGCGGCGTACGGGCGCTGGTTGAATGAGGGCTTCTCCGGGGAGGCGCGGCCCTCGTCGGCGGCGATTCGCCAGCATTTCGGGACGTGGCGGGCGGCCCTGGCAACCGTTTCGCAATAGCGGGCCGTCTGCCGACACCAGCCGCTCGATTCCGTCATTTCCCGACGGGCATCGGCATGCTCTAGGATGGGAGGCGTATCACACACGTAAGTCGGTTTGCGAACCGCGCCTCTATGAGGGGAAGAGATCAACGGCGATCGTCTTCCCCTCATGGGTTATCTCGCCCTCGTGAGCGGGCCAGTGGCGTCATCTCACTCCGTGGCGCCGATCTGATCGAGGATCCACGCCAGTTCGAAGGACTGTTTGTCCCACCGGTCGTAACGGCCCAGCTTGCCGCCGTGGCCGGCCGCCATTTCGATCTGCTCGAGGATGGGCCGGGCGATCGGGTCGTTCGAGGAGCGTTCGCGCAGGATCTGCACCCACTTGGTGGGCTCCACGTAGAAGACGCGGATGTCGTTGAATGACGTGGTGGCGAGGACGGCGGGGTATTCGGCTTCCACGACGTTCTCCGTGGGCGAGTACGACCGCATGTACTCGTAGATCTCCGGCGAGTCGATCGGGTTGCCCCATTCCTCCCATTCGCCCACGGTCAATGGCAGTTCGGGGCGGAGGATCGTCGTGAGCGCGTCGACGAAGGGCACATCGGCGTGGATGGCGCGGAACTGGTCGGGGGCGAGGTTGGCGACGGCGCCCATGAGCAGGCCGCCGGCCGAGGACCCTTCGGCCGCCAGGCGCTGGTCGGCCACCCATCCCGAGGAGTGCAGCCACTTCGCGCAGGCGATGAAGTCGGTGAACGTGTTCTTCTTCTTCAGGAGTTTGCCGTCGTCGTACCAGGCGCGGCCCATCTCGCCGCCCCCGCGGACGTGGGCGAAGGCCAGGACGACGCCGCGCTGGAGGGCTGAGACGTTTATCGGGGCGAACCACGGGTCGTAGGAGACCTCGTAGGAGCCGTAGCCGTATATGAGTCCGGGATTCGAGCCGTCGGGTTCGAGGTCCTTGCGGTAGGCGATCGTCATGGGGATGTCGGTGCCGTCGTCGGCCGTGACCCACACGCCCTGCTGGGCGTAGTCGTCGCGGTCGTAGTTGGGGACCTCCAGACGCTTGAGCACGGTGGACTCTCCCGTGTGGGGGCAGTAGGACACCCACGTGCGCGGGGTCAGGACCGACTCCACCATGTAGACGACCTCGCCCGTCTGCCAGTGCGATTGCGGCAGGTGCATGATGGTGGCCAGGTCCTCGGAGGGGACCGGCGTGGCCTGCCGCCACTCGGTGGGCCCCGCGGCGACGGCCCCGTTGCACGCGGCGCCCCGGGGCATGACGCGCAGCTGCGTCTGTCCGCCCGACCGCATGGACACGACGGCGAAGTCCCGGTAGGCGTCGATGCCGACGACGCGCTCGCCCGGGCGGGGGATGAGGATCGGCGTCCACTCCTCCGGCCGCGAGCCCCGGATCGCGGCGATGGCGACCTCGAAGTCGGGGCGGTTGGCGTTGTGGACGATGAGCAGGTGGTCGCCGGCGGGTTCGACCGTGTAGTCCAGGCCCGGCCGGCGGCCGCACACGAGGATCGGCGGAGCCTCGATGTCGGCGGCGTCGAAGAGCCGCACCTCGGCCGTCGAACGCGAGGTCGAGTGGACGATGATCCAGCGGCCGTCGCGGGACGGGTAATGGCCGGCGTCGAAACGCTCGTCGTCCTCCTGGAAGAGAAGGCGGTCCCGGTCCGTGGGGGTGCCGATGCGGTGGGCCCACACCTGCCATGTGCGCCACGACTCGTTCACCCTGGCGTAGACGATCGCCGAGGAGTCCGCCGTCCACGCGAGCCCGTAGCCGAGTCCGGAGACGGCGTCGTCGACGATGTGGCCCGTCTCGATGTCGAAGACTCGCAGGCGGAAGTGCTCGTCGCCGACGAAGTCGACGCCGATCGCCCCGAGTTTGCCGTCAGGGGACGGGGCGAATCCGCTCGTCGCGAAGTACTCTTCGCCCTCGGCCAGGAGGTTGCCGTCCCACACGGGCTGTGCGGCCTGCACGTCGAGGTCCTCGGGACGGCGGCTGACATGGTCGGGGCCGTCGGAGCCGTCCACCGGGATCCTGAAGACGGCCGGATACTGCTTTCCCTCCCAGGTGCGGGTGAAGTACCACCAGTCGCCCTCCCTCATGAGCACGCTCGTGTCGTCTTCACGGGTGCGGGAAGCGAGCTCGCCCATGATGGCCTCGCGGAGGGGAGTGAGGTGGGCGGTCCGCTCTTCGGTCCAAGCGTTCTCGGCTTTCAGCAGCTCGATGAGCTCGGCGCTTTCCTTGTCGCGCATCCACTCGTAATCGTCCACGTAGGTGTGTCCGTGGAAGGTGCGCTCTGTCGGGACTTTTCGTGCAATCGGTGCAGGCATACGCATAGCCTACCGTCACGTATCGAAAGAACCCGGGATTCCACCGGCATACTTTTCCCCATGAACGAACCATTGGCCGTCCACCCGTGGGCTGACATCGGCGACGCCGGGAGCCATACCTCGGCTCCTTCGCGCGATCGTCCTCCTCGACGGCGGCGAGACGGCCGCGAACACAGGCGAAGGCCACGCCGGGCCGCCTCGGCGCGACGCGCCGGGCTGGGGCGACTCCCGCCGCGCTCGTGGACGCGCACGCCCTCGGCCCCGGCCTGCCCGTCGACACGCCGGACGGCGTTCAGAGGAATTCCCGCGAGCGCGCCACCGCCAGAGCGTCGGCGAGTTCGTTGGCCGCGTCGCCGGTATGCCCCCGCACCCATTCGACCTCCGTCCGTCCGATGCGGGCCTCATAGAGGGTGAGGAGGCGTTCGACCAGCTCGCGGTTGGCCACCGGCTTGCCGTCGGCCTTCTTCCAACCCTTTCGACGCCAGGACGGCGCCCACTTCGTCATCGTGTTGATGGCGTACTGGGAGTCGGCGCGGATCAGGAGGTCTCCCGAGGGGCCGACGTATTCGAGCGCCCTGACCAGGGCGGTCAGCTCCATGGCGTTGTTCGTGGTGCGGGCCGCTCCGCCGCTGTCGCGCGCGCCGGTGATCTGCTCGACCCAGGCCCAACCGCCGGGGCCGGGGTTGCCGGAGCAGGCGCCGTCCGTCGCGACGATCGCGTCGAAGCCCGGACGGACATCTCCCACGCCACTCGGTTCTACACCACCTGGGCCGCGGGCATCGCGGGCGGGGTCTGCCGGCGTCCGGCCGCGGGTCCGGGAGGCTGCGTCGGAGGCCTGCGGATCGAGGGCTTCGACCGGATCGGGGGCTTCGGCGCGGGCCAGGTCGAACACGTCCGTCTGGACTTCGCGGGGCTCGGGCGTCACGCCGAGCTCGCCGGGCACCGCCCTGCCTTCGTCTCCGCCGACTCGGCGGTCGTCGAGGAGGCCGCGCAGGATCACCGCGACGTCACGGTGCCAGAGGACGGAGGGGCGTCCGGCCTCTTCGGTGGACGGTTCTGCGAATCCGTGGCGCATGGCCAATCCGGAGGGCTCGGGGCCGTCGGCCAGCCCCGCCGTCTCGAGCATTTCCCTCAAGGCGAACGCATCCGTTCCGCAGATCCCGGCCAGTTCGCTTGCCGTCAGCCAGTCGATTTCGTGCGTCATGGGGTTCAGCGTACAGGCAGCCGGCGAAAGCCGGGCCGCACAGGAGATACACGGTGCGGGAGATATGCGGTGCTTTTCGCAAGTCTGCCCGGTAGATTTGAACCATTGGGTTCGAGTGAAGGAGAAACATGCTGCCCCTTTCCGCCTATCGTGAGGCGATCAACCTGGATGAACCGTTCCCCGCGCCGATCGACGATCCGCGTTCCGACGTCGATCTGCTGCGAATCGCACTCGGCGGGCTCCCCGAACGCCGCTACCCCGACATCACTCCGGATCACGCCATCTTCACCGACAAGGGCTTGGCCTTCGCGCTTCGCTACGAGCTCGTCCTGCGCAGCCCGGGGCCGTTCGACGAGGACGTCGCCGAATCCATCAACATCCTCCTGGCCCGCCATTCGGCGCGGATGGGGCGCACGACCGGCCCCAACCTCATGCGCGTCTCGGAGATGCTGCCCCGCTCGGACTACGGCGCGGCGCGCAACGTCGCGATGTGGCGCGGGGACGTGCGCGAGCTGGTCGCCGACGCCGTGGTCAACGCGGCGATGCCCAATCTCCTGGGGTGCACGGACCCCATGCACCCCTGCATCGATAACTACATCCAAGGCCAGGGCGGCCCGTGGATCCGCAACGACTGCGCCATCATCCACGACATCCAGGGCCACGACGACGAAGTGGGCCACGCCAAGATCACGCGCGGGTACCGCCTTCCCGCCAAGTACGTGCTGCACACCGTCAGCCCACGTCTGGAGAACGGCAGGGTGACCGAAGCCGACCGCGCCGCCCTCGCCTCGTGCTACACGTCCTGCCTGGACCTGGCCCTGGAGAAGGGCGATATCCACTCCGTCAGCTTCTGCGCGCTGTCAACGGGGAAGAACAACTTCCCTTTCGCGGAGGCCACGCGCATCGCTCTCGACTCGGTCGACCGGTGGCTCCAGTACCATGGGACGGACGTCATCGAGCTCGTCATCTTCAACATCTTCGAAGACGAGGACGCCGAAGGATACATGCACGCTCTCAACAACTGGGTGGAGGACTGATGCCAGGCAACAACTCGCAGACGCACACGCCGGGACCGGCGGAAGGCCGGCCGCAGGGGACATCGTCCAGGAGGGGACGGCGCAGGGGACTGATCGCCGTGCTGTCGGTGTTCGTAGGCGTCTTAGTGGCGTCCCTGGTTCTGGCCGTCCTGCAACCCTGGAGGAAGGGAGACGACGCCGGCTCGAAGGAGAGCGCAACCCCATCGGCCTCCGGCACCACCCTGACCGTGACGGGGCCGGAGGGCAAGCTCGCCGAGAAGAAGGGCTGGGCCGCACCCCGGGATTTCATCCCCTCCGTGTCCGAATCGAACAAGCAGGTCATCGCCAAGATCCCGAAGCTCGACGACTCGAGCGGACGGGCGCTCGGACCGGCTGATGCGCCCGTGACGGTCCGGGTCTTCTCGGACTTCTCCTGCCCCCTGTGCACGAAGCTCCACAACGACTCGATGGACTCCCTGATAAAGCGGGCGAAGGCGGGCAAGATACGCCTGGAGTGGCGCAACTTCGTCATCTTCCAGCAATACGGTTCGGACAAGGCCGCCCGCGGAGCGCTCGCCGCCGCACAGCAGGGGAAGATGTGGGATTACATCGCGGCCCTGTACAAGGACGTCAAGAACCCGCAGGGGCACACGCAGTACACCGACGAGACCGTTCAGGCCATCGCCAAGAACGCCGGTTTGAACATGACGAAGTTCGACAAGGCCTATTCCTCGCAGGAGGTTACGAATACCTTGAACGAGGAGTCCCAGCTTGCCAAGGACATCGGCTTGACGGGCACTCCCGCTCTGCTCATCGGCGAGGCCTTCGTGCCGGGCGCCTACCCGACGAAGACCCTGATGAACACGGTCACGATGCAGGCGGAGCTGGCCAAGCAGAAGCGATAAGCCGGCGGCCGCCGCCGTCGGCGAACCGCCGCCGTCAGTCCCCGGCCCCGAGGCCGCCGCCTTCTCTAGATCCGGCGGCCTCCTCCACCCCGAAGATCCGGGCGAAGGAGACCGTCGCGACCTGGAATTCCTCCGTCCACTGTGCGAGTCTGCGCACAGGGTCGCGCAGCTCGTAGGCGTAGAGGACGATCGTGACGGCGGTACCGGGAGTCGCCCAGCCTTCGCCCACGAGGAAGGCGCCCCATCCGGCGGCGGCGAGGACGGGAACCGCCGCCGCAAGGTGGAGGGCCAGAAGGAGGAGCCACCGCGTTCACGCGACGTACCGTTCGATCCGCCAGTGTTCGCGAATGAGCGTGTCGAGCCGTTCGAAGCGAGTGCGCCCCATGCCTAGGGCTTCGACGGTGTCGAACTGGCCGATCGTCTCGTCGATGAGGCTGGCCGCGCCGGACAGCGCCGCCAGCGCTTCGCCCCGACCCATGCGCCGACGCCCAGGCCTATGGCGTTGGCCGCGAGATTGATCGGAACCGTCAGGAAGCCCGTCAAACCGTAGAAGGCCACGAGCTCACCAGATGTCAAGGCTCCTCGATAGACCAGCCACAGTCCGCCGCAGACCGTGACGGCCGTGAAGAACGCCGGCCCCGCATTCCGCACGGAGATGAGAAGGGCTCCCGGACGAGCCGCGCGGATCCCCGCCTCTCGCACTCGGCGGGCTTGGTCGCGGCAGCGAGAGAGGTAGACTCTCTCCCCTCCTACACCGCGCAGGACGCGCAGACCCGCGACGCCGTCGACTGCGAGCGCGGCCAGAGCGCCCTGCTCCCTTCACGACGAGACTATCAACTGTGCGGCGCCGTCGGCGGCTGGCGGGCCTGCGGCTCAGTCCTGCTGCCAGGTGTGCCATAGCCGGGCGTATTCACCCTCGCGCGCGACGAGTTCATCATGGGTGCCGAGCTCGGCCAGGCGGCCGTCGATCATCACCGCCACGCGGTCGGCGTCGTGAGCGGTGTATAGACGGTGGGCGATCGAGATGACCGTCCGCCCCTCCAGGACTCGTGAGAGGGCGCGCTCCAGGGAGCGTGCCGCGTTCGGGTCCATGAGCGAGGTCGCCTCGTCCAGGACGAGCATTCCCGGGTCGAGCAGGACGATGCGCGCCAGGGCGATCTGCTGCGCCTGAGCCGGGGTCAGCGTTTTCCCGCCCGACCCGACCCGGGTGTCCAGGCCCTCATCCAGGTCGTGGACCCATGCGGCCTCCACGGCTGCGAGCGCGGCGAGCATCTCCTCCTGGCCGGCGTCCTCTTTGGCCAGACGAAGGTTGTCGGCGAGCGTCCCGACGAACACGTGGTGTTCCTGGGTGACCATCGCCACCGTCGAATGCAGCGCCTCCTCGGGGATCCGCGTCACCTCGGCGCCCCCGACGGCGATCGAGCCGTGCGAGGGAGGGTTGATCCCCGCCACGAGGCGGCCCAGCGTGGATTTGCCGGCTCCCGAGGGGCCGACGATCGCCAGCCGCTCCCCTTCGCGCACGTCCAGGCTCACGCCGTGGAGCACCTCTTCTCCGTCGCGATAGGAGAATCGCACGTCGGCGATCGCCAGGTCGCCGCCGCAGGGCGTCCGGTCGGTCCACGGGCCTTGCGGCGTCCGGTCGGCCGGCTCGGCATCCGGCGTTCGCCCCGCATTCGGGGACTGTCGATCCGCCGAGATTTCCGGATTCTCCCGCTCTGCGGCCGAGGCCTCATCACGCTGCCCGTCACGGGGCGTCCCGTCGTCGGCAGGCCCGGCGCTGGGAGCTCCGTCACCGAGAGCCTGTTCGACGCCGAAGATCCGGGCGAAGGAGGCCGCGGCGAACTGTATCTCGTCGACCCACCATCCGATGATCCACAGGGGGTTGCGCAGTTGAAGCGCGTAGAGGGCGACGGCGGTCACGGTCCCCAGGGTGGTGCGCCCGTCGGCGATCATGCCGGCTCCCACGAGGACGACGAGGAGCACGGGCAGGGAGACGATGATCTGCATGCCCAGCGCGAACAGGCCGCGGACCCATCCCGTGTAGCGCTCGTTGCGCCACATCTCGCGAATGAGCGTGTCCACTCGGGCCACGCGCACCGGCCGCAGGCTCTGGGCGTCGGCGGTCGCGTTCTGCTCGACCGTCTCCGAGACGACGCCGGACATCCGCGCGCGCACCGCCGAGACCGCGAGGTAGGCGGGGATCGCGCGGCGGAGGTACCAGCGGATCGCGTAGAAGAGCGGGATGACCGGTACGACGGCGAACGCTCCCAGACGCAGGTCGGTCAGGAGTGCGGCGCCGATGGTCGTGACGATCGTCATGGCCAGGACGAGGATGCGGTTGGCCCCCTGCTGGAGGAGGCCTTGGACTTTTTCGACGTCGTAGGTCGTGCGGCCGAGCATGTCGCCTGTTCCGGCCGCCTCGACGGTGCCGAGCGGCATGTGGGTGACGGCCCACACGACCCTGTCGCGCAGTTCCGTCAGGACCCGTTCGGCCAGGCAGTTGGCCCGGTACTCGCCCATGTAGCCGACGGCCGTCTGCACGACGACCACGGCGCACAGCACGAGGATGCCGGCGCGAACGGGCCCCGGCCCGGCGCCCTGGGACACGGCGTCGATCGTGCGCCCGATGAGGACGGGGGCGACCACGCCCATGAGCGCCACAGTCAGCTGCAGGGCGAAGACGAAGGCGAAGTCCGCGCACCGTCGCCGCAGGATCGCCAGCAGGCGCCGGCGAATGGTCCGCGAATCGGCGACCGGCAGTCTCATGCGCCCTCCCCTCGGTGGACGGTGGCTTGGTAGGCCGGGTCGGCCAGCAACCGGCGATGGGTCCCACGCAGAACCGGAACCCCGCCGACGACGAAGACCACCTCATCGCACACCGCCAACACCAACGGAGAACCAGTCACCACCACACTCGTCCTCCCCCTCCGAAACGCGGCAAGACGACCAGCAATCCGAGCCTCCGTATGCGAATCCACCGCACTCGTCGGCTCAACCAACACCAAAACCGCCGGATCCACCGCCAACGCACGAGCCAAAGCAACCCTCTGACGCTGACCACCCGACAACGACCGCCCACGCTCAGCAACCCAACCATCCAACCCACCCACAACCGACGAGACAACATCACATCCATCAGCCACATCCAGGGCGCGGAGAAGTCTCGGATCGGCCGGGTACGGCCCGGCGGGTTCGGCCATCGCCTCCTGGATCTCGCCGCCGGGGGCCAGCACGTCCGCGACCTGGTCCCGGACGGTCCGCGGCTCGGGCGGGCGGGCGTTCGGCCCCATGAGGTTGGATCGCAGGCTGCCCATGTACAGCTCCGCGACCGGGCCGGAGAGGAGGACGTTGGCCCGGACCTCGGCGACGGGGTAGGCCCGCAGGTCGATGTCGTCGGCGTAGGCGGTGTGGGCGTCGTCGACGCGCGCTATGCGCGAGGCGATGCCGGCCGTCTCGGCGGGGGACGCCGAGACGAGGGCGGTGAGCCTGCCGGGCTCGACGCGCACTCCCGTGGCTGCGTCGGTCAGGGCCGTGGCGGCCCAATCCCGGCGGGGCAGGGCGGGGTCGACGGCCGCGTCGCTCACCAGGTAGTCGGCGCTGAGGATCCGGGAGAGCTTCTTGACGCCCACCCAGGCGCGGGTGCCGTTGTGGACGGTCTCCGATAGGGCGCTCAGGGGCATTTCGAGGTAGGCGGTGAAGCCGTAGAAGGTGACGAGCTCGCCGACGGTCATTCGGCCCGTGTAGGCCATCCACAGCCCTCCGCCGACGACCGCGGCGGTGAACAGGGCCGGGCCGGCGTTCTCGACCGTGTGGAGGGCGGCCCGGAACCGCGCCGCCCGGATGCCCGCCTCCTGCACTTTGAGGGACTGGGCGCGGTACCGCTCGTTGTAGACGTCCTCGCCGCCCACGCCGCGCATCACTCGCAGCCCGGCCACTCCGTCGGTGGCCAGGGACGTGAGGATCCCCTGCTCTTCGCGCTGTTCGGACAGGCGTTTCTGGAGCGGTCTGATGATCCAGGAGACGAGGGCCATGACCAGGGGCATCCCCACCGCGACGAACAGACCCAGCGGCGCCGACGTGCGGAGCATGAGCGCGGTGACGACCACGAAGGCGACGGACGACCCGATGGCCTCGGGGACGAAGGCGATGAGGCCGCCGAGCCGGTCGGGGTCCTGTGTGATCGCGGCGACGATGTCACCCGAGGGCACGTCCCGTCCGACGTCGGTGCGCCGCCCGAAGACGACCCGGGTGAGCCGGCGGGCCGGGCTCCATGCGCTGCGCATCCACAGCATGACGGCGCAGAGGTCGGCCATGCCCATCAGGCACAGGTAGAGGACCAGCCCCGAGTACCACAGGACTCCCGGCAGGATGGCGCGGGTGAGGCCGGCCTGGATGCCCGAATCGAGCATGCTCCCCACGGTCCACGGCAGTAGCGCGAGGGCGACGTAGCTCAGGCAGCTCACCAGGGAGTAGGCGGCGAGGATCTTCCAGTTGTCGCGGAAGGCCTTGCCCATGATCGCTCCCGGCGCGGCCGGGATACGGTCCGGCTCCCCCACGGGTTCGCGCATCCACGCGGGCCACTTGCGCGGTTCGCGGACCAGGCGGATCCTTGCCGAGTGCGAGTCGGAGGGAGCCTCGTCGTCGAGGTGCTCGGGTGCGCCGGTGTTCCCTGTGTCCGTTGAGGCCGTGGCCATTGAGACGCGGGCGCGCCCGCGGGAAGGCCGGGCATACGCGTGAGGGGCGTGAGAGGATTGTGAAGATTTGTGTGACATGATCTGCTTTCCGGCGGCAGAGCGCGCCGAGGTGAACCTTGCTTGCGGGCATGGCGATCGATCGGGGTGCCACGCTGCTGTGCACGGCATGCCCCGGGCTCAGTTACAGATCTTCATGGAGTGAGGTTAACACCCCGAGCGTCCGTGGCGAAATCGCTCTGAATGCCCTGGACGACGCCGTCCGCGGCTAGGACCCCGAGGGGAGAAATCCGGGCTTCTCGAAAGCGCCGACGAGCCAGACCGGTAGCGCCCCGCGACGCCCGCGGAAACATCGGCACGGCTCTCGGCGACGGCTTATGCCGGCGTTAACGCCCCGATGCCCGCGGAAAAATAACGATCCCGCCTCCCACCCGGTCCGCAGAGCGAACGGTAGCCGCGGGCCGGGACGGGCGGAGCCTCCAAGCGCCGCACATGCGAGCAGTCTTTTTCGAACATGAGGTGGGGCTTTCCAGAGCACTCGAACGGCAAGGTAAACTCAGCAATATGAAGACGGCCCTTGAAGAAATCCGTCGCGCGGTCGAGCTGGAATGCTACCTGCCAGCTTTGGCGTTGGCACTGACTATTCCAGATGTCTGCGGCAAAATCACATACCCGGAAGATCCTATCGTCCGTGATCGCTACAAAAATTGGTTCGACGAATGGGTTAAACCACGTTATATCGTCAGTGCAATTCACACTTCCGACGGAAAGTTACAAACCCATTGCGATGGTCGCTACTTTAATGGTTATTTATGTTATAAATTGCGTTGTAGTCTCCTGCACGAAAATAACGATCACATCCAAAATAAAGTAAGAGAAATCTTGCCAGATGAAGAGAATAGCATTGCATATAAGTATGAATTCGAATTAGTCGCCAATAGTTGCGATTCCTTCGGAATTTGGTCTGGCCTCGCACCCGCTGGTGAACCAATCATCAAGACCATACGAGTGCGGATAGACATCGGAACTCTATGCGTTGATCTGTGCGATAGCGCCGAACGTTTCCTCGCGGGTCGAAGTGAAGACGACATTCTTGCTCACAATGTTTCATACAATAACTTTGCGAAACTACGTGACAGACTGGGTGGCACACAGAAATGAAAACATTTCTACATATTCAACCATTTTTCGTATAAAATAGCTATTATACTTGGAATTCTGATAAGAAACAGCGCCTGGAGAGGTACCGGGCAGAATTTCTCAAGGTGTCCACAGCCCCTCGCCTCGTGCCCGACGGCCGTGAGAACAACCGTCGGGCACGGGGCATCGGGGCTTGTCGCTACGGCGTATCCGTTTCAGCCCCCGCCGCCCTCTCGCTCCTTGCGGGGCCGGCCTCGCCCTCGCATGGGTCCGGCGTGGGGATCCCTGCCGGCCTTGGCGAGGGCGCGGCGCAGGATGATCTCGATCTGGGCGTTGATCGAGCGCAGATCGTCGGCAGCCCATTTGGAGATGGCTGCGTGGACTGCCGGGTCCAGCCTGAGCAGGACCTGCTTGCGCCTGCTGTTGTCCGCCATCGTCATTCAGGCGTACAGGGAGCCGGTGTTGACCACGGGCTGGGTGCGCTGGTCGGAGCATAGGACCACCAGCAGGTTCGAGACCATCTGCGCTCGGCGCTCGTCGTCCATGGCGACGATGTCGCCGTCCTCCAGTCGCCTGAGCGCCTGGTCCACCATGGTGACCGCGCCTTCCACGATCTGCTCGCGGGCGGCGATGACGGCTCCGGCCTGCTGGCGCTGGAGCATGGCCTGGGCGATCTCGGGCGCGTAGGCCAGGGAGGAGATGCGGACCTCGATGATCTCCAGCCCGGCCAGCGCCACGCGGGCGGCGACTTCCTCGGCCAGCTCGGAGGAGACCAGGTCGGTGCCCCCGCGCAGGGACGTCACGCCGGGCCCCGGCTCGTCGTAGGGGTGGGTCGTGGCGACGTGGCGCAGCGCGGATTCGGCCTGAGCCTCGATGAACTCCTGGTAGTCCTCGACGGCGAAGACGGCCCGGGCGGTGTCGGCCACCTGCCACACGACGATCGCGGCGATGTTCACCGGGTTTCCGTCGAGGTCGTTGACCTTGAGCTCGTGGGTCTCGAAATTGTGGACCTTGATGGAGACCTTCTTGCCAAGCGTGAGCGGGGGGACGAGTATCAGCCCGGTGCGCCGGGCGGTGCCGACGTACTTGCCGAAGAATTGGCGCACGCTCGTCTCGCCCGGCGAGACGATGGCCAGGGAGGTGGCCAGGAGCGAAGCGATCACCACGCCGATCGTCCCGACGACGATGCGCAGCACGGCCAGCGGACCACCCGCCTTCACGGCGATGGCCCCCGTCACGATCAACACGATGAAACCGGCCATGGCCGCCAGCAGGAGCGCGGCGACCAAGAAGGCGGCGCTCGATCCGGATGACCGGACGTGCGTCTCGGTGATGTCGACCCGAGCGGGATTCTTGGCGCCGTGCTCATTCGGGTCGATGAGTTCGTTCGGATGGACCGGACTCTGGGCGGCCGGGCGGGGTCGGGTCGCCGATTCGTCGTCGGTGGCGGGCATCGTGATCTCCTTTCGGCGTCGGCGTGCGGGAGGGTCTCTCCCTCTCGGAGAAGCGCACCGGCGCTATCAATATGATAGCTATTTTTTGAGAAGCCGCAATCCTCGAGTTCACGGCGGCCGAGATCGACGGGCCGCCATGCCGCGGTAGCCGCTGCGCGAAGACCGGGACCGCACTCGCCGCGCACCGGCGTGCGTATCCGCCCGGTCCGCTCAGGCCGCCTCGGTGAAGGCGGTTCCGTCCCCAGGCTCATCGGTTCGCTGCCTGCCTCACCGGGAACTGGGCGTGCGGCCCGCGTCCCCGGCGAAGGCCCGCCGGGCAAAGAAAAAGGATGCATCGGAGAGTGGATGCATCCGTACTGTGGTGCTCAAGGGGGGAGTTGAACCCCCACGCCCTTTCGGGCACACGGACCTGAACCGTGCGCGTCTGCCTATTCCGCCACTTGAGCGTGCGCTGTCAGCGGCTTACAGCATATTAGCCGTGGAGCGACTTTCCAAGTCGAAGCGCTGTGAAGCCGACGACGCCCCCTGCGCCGCACCCACCTCCCATAACCGCCGGCATCTGCGGAGGCGTAGAGCATAGCGCCCGCGTGGAGCCGAGCCGCTGACGATCAGCGATGTTCACCATGAGAGTCCGGGATGCCTCCCGGAGAGAAACCCCTGTATCGTAAAGGCAGTACGCCGTACGTGAGACCTCCGTGACGGTGTCCCGCGCGTTCCCTGCAGGGCCGACTGGCCTGTCGGGCGCCGGAGACGCTGGCGCCTTGGGAGTTGAAGTTCATCGGCGCGGACAAAGCGGCTAGAGTAGCCGAGCCGAAAGCTGTCGGCGCGGCCGAGACGGTTAGGGAGGTGTCCAGTGGGCGCATTCGACAAGTTCGAAAGAGGCGTGGAAAACGCCGTGGCCTCGGTCTTCTCGCGCGCTTTCCATTCGGAGCTCAAACCCGTGGAGATCACGTCCGCGGTCAAGAAGGCGATGGACGAGAACGCCTCGACCATGACTCGTCAGCGCACCATCGGTCCCAACGACTTCACGGTGAATCTCTCCCCCCGGGATCGCGAACGCCTGGCCCAGTGGAGCGAGGACTCGCTGGCCGAAGAGATTGCGGGGACGGTCACCGCGTACGCCTCGGAGCAGGACTACACGCTCCTGGGTCCCATTCGCATACGGTTCGCGACCAAGAGCGAGCTGAAGCCGAGCAGTCTCCAGGTGGAAGCCTCGATCAAAAGGGGGGCGGCCGCTCCGGTCACGTCGAGTACCGCATCGGGTCACCCGATCATCCAGGTCGGGCAGGACCGCTACCTGCTGACCGGGTCGGTCACGGTGATCGGACGCGGTTCGGAATGCGACATCACGGTGGACGACACCGGCATATCGCGTCGGCATCTCGAACTGCGGGTGACGCCTCGCGGCGTCATCGCAACGGATCTCGGCTCCACGAACGGCAGTTTCGTCGAGGGCCATCGAATCACCGCGGCCACGCTGGTGGATGGGAACACCATCACCATCGGCCGCACTAACATCATGTTCTGGAATTCTACGGGGCTCGCATGAGCGCACTTGTCTTTACACTTTTGAGAATCGGCTTCCTCGCCCTCCTGTGGATCTTCGTGTTAGCGGTCCTCATGACGTTGCGCCGCGACGTCTACGGCACGCAGGTGAAGAATCGCGGAGTGGCTTCCTCCTCTTCCCCGCCGCAGCAGAGGTCTCGCCGTAAGGCGACGCAGGCGAAGTCGTCGTCTCAGCACGAGCAGCAGGCGGGCCCTACACAGCCGACTCTGCTCACGGTGACGGCCGGTCCCCTCGCGGGGACGACGCTGCCTTTGGGCAGCGCCCAGATCATCGTCGGGCGCTCGCCGGATTCCGCGCTGGTGCTCGACGACACCTACTCGTCGGCCCGCCACGCGCGCTTCTACCAGTCGGACGGCGCCTGGTGGGTTGAGGATCTGGACTCGACGAACGGCACGTACGTAGGGGGGCAGCGCATCAGCACGCCGCGGCAGATCGCGCCGGGAATCCCCGTGGTCATCGGGAGAACGACGATGGAGCTGCGCTGATGGGAATCCAACTTCGTTTCGCGGCGTATTCGGACGTCGGCCTCGTCCGCTCGAACAATCAGGACGGCGGCTACGCCTCCCCCAACCTCCTCGTGCTCGCCGATGGAATGGGCGGAGCCGCTGCAGGAGACGTCGCCTCCTCGGTGACGGTCGGGCACCTGGCGGCCCTCGACGACGACGTGTACGGCGCCGACGATCTGCTCCCCGTCTTGCGCAAGTCGGTCAACGAGGCGCACGTCGACCTCGTCGAACGGGCTGAGAACGACCCGAATCTGGCCGGGATGGGCACGACGTGCATCGCCCTGCTCCGCTCGTCGAACAAGCTCGCCATGGTTCACATCGGCGATTCGCGGGCCTACCTCCTGCGCGACGGCAAGCTCACGCAGGTGACCCACGACCACACCCTCGTCCAGTTCCTCGTCGACCACGGCCAGCTCACGCCCGAGGAGGCCGAACACCACCCCAAGCGGAACGTCATCATGCGGGCCCTGGGCGACACCCCGGGCGACGTCGAACTCGACGAGTCCGTGCGCGAGGCGATGCCCGGCGACCGCTGGCTGCTGTGTTCGGACGGGCTGTTCGGCGTGGTCGCCCACGAGACGATCGAGGAGACCCTCAGCCGGAGGAATCTCAACGCGGCGGGGGAGAAGCTCATCGAACTGGCTCTGGCCGGCGGCGCACCCGACAACGTCACGGTGGTGCTGGCCGAGGTGGTCGACGATTCGGACACCGGGTCGATCCAGCGCAGCCAGCAGCCGATCGTCGTCGGCTCGGCGGCCGTCGACCATCGGCGCCCCTCCCGCGGCGGGAAGTCCGCGGCGGCGAAGGCGGCCGCCCTGCCCCCGGCGTCGGCGGACTCCCCGGACACCGGCCAGAGCCAGGACCAGAGTCAGGACGAGGCGGCTGCACCGGAGGGGGCCGAGCGCCGCCGTTCGCGGGTTCTGCCCAGAGTAGCGGTCCTCTTCGGCGTTCTGGCGATAATCGGCGCCGTGCTCTTCGGTGCCTACACGTGGACCCAGTCGCGATACTACGTGGCCTCCCACAACGGCCGCGTGACGATCTACCGGGGCATCTCCCAGTCGCTGGGACCCATCAAGCTCTCCCACATCCAGGAGGAGACGGACATCAAGGTGGGCGACCTGCAGCCGGTCGCCCGCGAACGCCTGGAAGCCAACATCTCCCGGGGTTCCCTGGAGGAGGCCCGCAAGGTGATCTCGAATCTGAGGGAGGAGATGGCCACACCGTCCACGAATCCCTCCACTGCGCCGAATGCGCCCGCGCCGGCTCCAGGCTCGCCGGCTCCCTCCCCCACAGCGGCGCCGGGCGCCGCGCAGGCGCCTGACGGCGCCGCATCGAACGGAGTGGTGTGATGAGCGTTGTAACCCAGACGTCGCCGCGGACGGGTCGTTTCTCCGAGGCGGCTCTTCTCATCATCTCCGTCGGCATCGGAGTCGGCGCCTTCTGCCTGGCCCACCTGGGAGCGGAGGAAGGCGGACTCCCATCGTCCCTCCCCGTGATCCTGGTGGGGTCGGTGGCGATCGCCATCGTCGGGCACATGGTGATCCGCCATTTCGCCAGCTACGCCGATCCCGTGCTCTTCCCCAGCGCTCTGGCCCTCAACGGCCTGGGTCTGGCGATGATCTACCGCATCGACATGGCGTCCGGAACCGATCAGGTCAAGAACCAGCTCGTTCTGACGGTCGCCGCGATCGTCTTGATGGTCATCACCGTCGTGGCCTTGCGCAATCACCGGGCCTTGAGGCGGTACACGTGGACGTCCCTCTTCGTGGGAATCGGGCTTCTGCTCCTGCCCATGGTCCCGGGGCTGGGCAGGACGATCAACGGCGCGCGCATCTGGATCCGCCTGGTGGGTTTCTCCTTCCAGCCCGCCGAGTTCGCGAAGATCTGCTTCGCCGTCTTCTTCGCCGGATACCTCGTCTCGGAGCGGGACAACCTTTCCCTGGCGGGGCCTAAATTCCTGGGGATGCGCCTGCCCCTGGCGCGTCACTTCGTCCCCATCCTCACGGCCTGGGCCATCTGCATGGGGGTCCTCGTCATGGAGCGCGACTTCGGCACGGCCATCCTCTTCTTCGGCCTGTTCGTGGGTATGCTCTACGTGGCGACGGAGCGCATCTCGTGGATCGTCATCGGCGGCCTCCTCGCGACGGTCGGCGTCGCGTTGATCTACCAGGTGACCCCGCACATCCAGGCGCGGTTCGTCATATGGCTCCACGCCCTGGACTCCAACGTGTACAACGACAAGCACGGTTCCTATCAGATCGTCCAAGGCCTGTTCGGAATGGGATCGGGGGGCCTGTTCGGCACAGGACTGGGCCAGGGGTACCCCACCAAGGTCTATGCGGCCAACTCCGATTTCATCGTCGCCTCCTTCGGCGAGGAGATCGGCCTGATCGGGCTGCTGGCCCTGCTGTGCATCTACCTGATGATCATCGTCCGCGGCCTGCGCACCGCGATCGTCCTGCGCGACGGCTTCGGCAAACTGCTCGTCACCGGGCTGGCCTTCACGATCGCGCTCCAGTGCTTCGTGGTCGTCGGCGGCGTCACACGGGTCATCCCCCTGACGGGTCTGGCGATGCCTTTCCTCGCCCACGGCGGGTCGGCTCTGCTGGCCAACTGGACGATCATCGGGATCCTCATCCGGATCTCGGACGTCGCGCGCAGGCCCGCGGCCGCCGATCCCTTGCCTCCTGAGGACGTCCTCAACGTCATTCCGGCTTTGGAGAAGGAAACCGGCTCTCAGACGGCGAATGATTCCACTAAAACACAGGTGGTGAAGCTATGAACCGGCCGATTCGTTTGCTTGCAACACTCGTCTTCGCCATGTTCCTCTCCCTCATGGCGATGGCGACGTACATCCAGTTCTTTCAGGCGCCCTCCCTCAACGCGGATTCACGCAACGTGCGGTCGATGTACCGCCAGTACAAGGTGAAGAGGGGACCGATCATCGTGAACGGAGACGATATCGTCTCCTCCTCCCCCTCCAAAGACGAAAAGGATCACCACAAGTTCCAGCGCAAGTACAAGGACGGGTCGACCTACGCCCACGTCACCGGGTACATGTCGACGGTCTTCAACTCGACGACCGGGATCGAGAAGGCCGAGAACGGCGTGCTCGCTGGTTCGTCGGATTCCCTAGCGTCTCAGCGTTTCCAGGAGCTCATCTCCGGGGAGGAACAGCGCGGCGGCGGAGTGGAGCTGACGATCGACCCAGCCACGCAGAAGGCCGCGGTCAAAGCCCTCAACGGCCAGCGGGGCTCGGTCGTCGCCCTCGATCCGAAGACGGGGGCGATCCTCGCGCAAGTCTCCCTTCCCAGCTACGATCCCAACAAGCTGGCCTCCCACGACCGGGAGTCGGTCCAGAAAGCCTGGAACAAGCTCGCGCAGAACAAGGAGAAGCCCCTGATCAACCGGGCCATCGCGGGCGAACAGTACGCCCCCGGCTCGACGTTCAAGATGCTCACGGCTACGGCCATGCTGGAGAACTCCGGCCTCACGCCGGATTCGACCGTCGATGCGCCGAACAGCTACACGCCTCCCGGGACGTCGCACTCGATCCAGAACCCGGGCGAGCGTCCCTGCGGCGACGGCTCGGGCCGGGTAACCCTGCGCGAGGCCTTCATCGAATCATGCAACACGCCGTTCGCCAAGGGCGGGGTCTCCGTGGGCGCGGACAAGATGGTCGAGCAGGGGAAGAAATTCGGGTTCGGCACCACTTTCGAGACACCGCAACGGGTTCTCGCCTCGCGCTTCCCGAAGCCGGGTTCGACCGCGGCGCTGGCGATGGACAGTTTCGGGCAACGCGACATCCGGGTCACCCCCCTGCAGATGGCGATGATCGGCGGAGGGATCGCGAACGACGGAGTCGTCATGGAGCCCCACGTCATCAAACGAACTCTCACGTCCGATTTGGAGACCGTCTCTAAAACGAAGCCCAAGCAATTCAGCAGGGCGATGAGCGATAAGACGGCGAAGTACATGCAGGAGATGATGGTTGCCGACGTCACTTCGGGGACTGGACACCGCGCCGCCATCAGAGGAGTGTCAGTAGCGGGTAAGACGGGTACGGCGGAGATCAGCGCCTCGACTCCACCTCACGTGTGGTTCGTTGGCTTCGCACCGGCCAACGATCCCAAGATCGTCGTGGCCGTGATCGTTGAGAATTCTGGCAATGCGGGATGGAATGGCGACGGCGGGTCCGTGGCCGCCCCTATTGCCCGGGAGGTAATGAAAGCCAAGTTGGGAGTGTCATGAGCACGCAATACGACACGTTCGACACGAGGGACAGGTGACAGACGTGAGCAACGTTCCCCGTGTCTTGGGCAACCGCTACGAGATAGGCGATCTCATCGGCCGTGGCGGTATGGCGCAGGTCCACCTGGGTTACGACACCCGGTTGTCTCGCACGGTCGCCATCAAGGTACTGCGAACGGATCTGGCTGCAGACCCGATGTTCCTCGCTCGCTTCCGTCGCGAAGCCCAGTCGGCCGCAGCGCTGAACCATCCGTCGATCGTCTCCGTCTACGACACCGGCGAAGAAACCATGGACACCCCGACGGGCCAGCAGATCTCCCTGCCGTACATCGTCATGGAGTACGTGCGGGGGCGCACCGTCGCGGCGTTGTTGAGCGACGGTGAGCCCGTGCCGCTCAACGACGCCGTCCAGATCGTCGTCGGGGTGCTCTCCGCGCTGGAGTACTCTCACCACGAGGGCATCATCCATCGGGACATCAAACCCGGCAACGTCATGATCACGCCGGACGGCAAGATCAAGGTGATGGACTTCGGAATCGCCCGCGCCATCGCGGATTCGGCTGCGACGATGACGCAGACGAACTCGGTGGTCGGCACGGCCCAGTACCTGTCCCCCGAGCAGGCCAGGGGCGAGGTGGTCGACACCCGCTCGGACCTGTACTCGACCGGATGCCTGCTGTACGAGCTGCTCACCGGCAAGCCGCCCTTCACAGGCGATTCCGCTGTGGCGGTGGCGTATCAGCACGTCTCGGAGACCCCGAAGCTGGCCTCGGAGGTCCATCCCGAGATCTCCGAGGAGATCGACCGGGTCGTGATGAAGTCGCTGGCCAAGCGCCGCGAGGACCGCTACCAGAACGCGGCCGAGTTCCGCAACGATCTTCTGGCGGCCGCACGGGGGGAAGGGGTCAACGCCCCCGCCGCCACGGCGTGGGACTCCGCGCCGGTCGTGCCGCCCGGCGGCACGCAGGTGGCGTCGGCTCAGGAGTACTACCCTCCCTCATCTGCGGCCACTTCGGCTACGACGGCGACGGGCGTTCAGCCCGCCGTCGCCTCCAGCGAAAAAGTCCGGCGCAAGAACCGGCTCATGGTCTGGCTGGGGGTGGCCTTCCTGGCCATCGCCGGCGTCGCCGTCGCCATAGCGATGAACATGGGCGGCGGAGACTCCTCGACCGCCAAAGTCCCCACTATGGCGGAGATGGACGAATCCCGCGCCAAGGCCACTGTGGAGAAAGCGGGCTTCAAGTTCAGCAAGGGAGACGATCAGGCTTCCTCGAGCGTCAAGAAGGGGCTTTTCGTCTCCTCGTCTCCTAAGCCCGGCTCGTCCCTCGAAAAGGGCAAGACGGTCACCGTCCATTTCTCCTCGGGGCCCTCGGCGCAGGTCACGGTACCCGACGTCACCGGCATGACCCAGGAGAAGGCGACGGCTGCACTCGAGAAGGTCGGATTGAAGACCGGCAACGTCACGACCATCAACTCGTCGGACGTCGCGAAGAACACGGTGGCCAAGACGTCGCCTGCCGCAGGCGAAACCGCCGAATCCGGCTCCCAGGTCACCCTATACATAGCCGCCGGAAGCAGTAAAAATCCTGATACTACTTCGACCTCAGTCGGCGGCAAGACTCCCGATGTCATAGGCAAGTCACCCGAGCAGGCGCAATCGGACCTCCAAAACGCCGGCTTCAAGTCCACGGTCGTCTACCAGCGGGTGTCGAGCCCGAACCAGGACGGCAAGGTCCTGATGCAGAGGCGGTCGGGGAACACGGTCACCATCACGGTCGGCCGCTACACCTCGGAGCCCAGCGCTCCGACAGACCCGACCGGCGGCAGGCAACAGACCACCTACCCCTACCCGAGATCCACTACCACACCGGCAGATCCCACGACCGCGCCGACGACGCAGCAGCACAACCCGACCCCCACGGGCGGTGGCGATAACGGCGGCGGCTCGGGCGGCAACAACAATGGCCAAGGAAGCGGCGCTCAGGGCGGCAACAACGTCAACTCTGACTAGACAGCTTGGACAGTGAGGGTGGGGCAGCGGCAATCCGCTGCCCCACCCTCTGCATTTCTCCACATACCCACGATCGACAGCCTTGTGCGCGACGAACCCTCGCCTCTCAGGCGCCGGAACGCGCCAGACTGATTCGCGCTACCTTCGCAGCAGCGGCGCCTTGCCGTCGGCGGCGGCCAGGGCGCCGTCCTGGCCGCACAGAACCAGCCAATTCGCGAGCATCCGGTGCCCGCCTTCCGTTATGACCGACTCGGGGTGGAACTGGACGCCCCACAGGGGCAGGTGCACATGCTGAAGCCCCATGATCACTCCGTCCCGGGTTCGGGCCGTGACTTCCAGCTCGCCCCCCACGGTTCCGGGCTCGACCGTCAGGGAGTGGTAGCGGGTGACCCTCAGAGGCGAGGGCAGGCCGTCGAACACGCCGACGCCGGTGTGCTCGATGAGGGACGTCTTTCCGTGCCGAAGCTCCGGGGCGTGCGAAACCGTCGCCCCGAAAGCTTCGCCGAGAGCCTGGTGCCCCAGGCACACGCCGAGCATCGGCGTGTGCGAGTCGGCGCATTCGGCGATGGCGGCCATGGACGCCCCCGCCTTGGCGGGCGTTCCCGGTCCCGGTGAGACGAGCACGCCGTCGTAGGCGGGGATCGAAGCCAAATCGACGACGTCGTTGCGCACAACCGTCGCCGAGGCGCCCAGCAGGCGCAGATAGTCGACGATCGTGTAGACGAAGCTGTCGTAGTTGTCGATGACCAGGAGGCGGGCCATGTCAGCCCACCGTGTTGTCGAAGGCGGGGAAAGTGTTGGCGACCCAGGGGAACACCCACAGGAACAGGCCCGCGACCACGGCGAACAGTAGGACCAGGCTCTCGATGAACTTGAGCCATCGCGGCCCTGGGAGCAGGTGCCAAATCGCTGCGTACATGTCTCCTCCTATCACTTCTGGCTCTGGGCGAGCTCTTGCGGGATGCCGTCCTTGCGGTCGACCCAGTGGCTGAACTTGGCATGGACGATCCAGCGTTCGTTGGACACGAACGGAGGGTGGCAGGTCGTGATCGTCAGGTAGCGTTCGGTGGCCTTCTGCTGGGGCTTGGACGGGTTCTTCGGATCCGGCGCGATGACGTCGACCTGGCCGGGTGAGACGATGGAGCTCTCCGTCATGTAGTAGACGAGGTAGGCGTCCTTGGTTTCGAGGATGATCGGGTCGCCGGCCTCGAGTTCGTCGACGTCCCTCATCGGCGCACCGTACGTCTGCCGGTGCGCGGCTGTGGCGAAATTCCCCACTTCGCCGGGGAAGGCCGTCCCCTCGTAGTGCCCGAACGCGCCCTTGTCCAGCACCCGTTTGAGGCTGGTCCCGTACTCGATCGTATGCGCGTAGTCTTTGCCGAATCGCGGAATGCGCATGAGGCCCTCGGCGGTGCCGACCGTCGTCGTGTGGGGGACCGCCGGCGGCGGATCGGTGCGAGCTTTGCCGATTTTGACGGTGCCCGAATTCGAGGGAGGCTTCTGCCAGCCTTCCTTGAGCTGTTCCACCTTGCTGTGCTGTGCGCGGTTCGCCTCGATGTCGGTCCACCACACCTGCCACACGATGAACAGGCCGATCACGAAGCCGGCGGTGATGAGCAGTTCGCCGATCACCCCGACGACGCGGGACAGAACGCTCGGATTATTGCGGGCGTGCTTGGCCTTGTTCCTGGCCGCTGACGACCGCTGGGCTATCTCTCCCTCCCAGAGGCCTTCGGGTATGTCGTTCTGGATCGTGGTCGACGATGCGTGCTTCGTCGAGCCCAGTCCTACCGCTTCGGCGATGGCCGAAGTCGCGGCCTCCGAATCGAGGCGCTCCCATCCAGGAAGCCAGGCGGTGGCTTCTCCCGATTCCTGCGTGGGATCGACAGGCTGGGACTTCTGTGCGTGAGCGTCGCCGTGGAGGGCGTCCTTCAAAGGATTCCCCCGCTCCGACAACGAGTGGCGTCCTGCCATGTGAGTCCTTTCATCCAATGGCACAACCCTACCGGCAACGGGCCTGCCCTCAGTACCGTCCGTGCAGCGTTACCCTAGCGTTGGTAGGTTTTCGTCTCCGGAGGAAACCGCGCATCGTCTTCGGGCGCTCCGCTCGGGGAGAGCCACGCGCCGTGTGCGAGTGTCGAACATCACCGCTCGACCATGCGGTCCCATCGGGGCGCAGAGCGCATCGAAGGCGAACTCGCGTCGGAGCCCTCGGCTCGAAACGCCCGGCAACCGGCCCGCCGCGGCGCTCGCCGCACCGAACGGCTGCGAAGTCCACGGGCGGTGCCCCGCGTGCGCGAATACCCACGAGTGACTAGGCTTGGCGGAGAACCACCAGCCCGGAAGGAAAGAGATGCCCGACTCCGAGAAGCTCGACACCACCGACGAGCACGCCGACGACCAAGCACGCGACGAGGAGACCCCGGACGCCGGCGACGGCGAAGCCGGCGAGTCCAGCGAAGGCGGCGATCCGGAGAAGGACGGCGAATCGACGAAGACCGCAGAGAAAGGCCGCGAAGAACGCGAGAAGAAGGGCGGAAAAGGCAAGCCCTCCGAGGCGGATGACGCCGACGGCGGAAAGGGCGCCAAAGGCGCCAAAGGCGGTAAAGCCAAGAAGCGCAAGAAGGAGGGCCACAAGAACCCCCACGCCCAGAAGAAGTCCGGCAATCCCGCCAAAGGAACCAGACGCAGCATCGCCGAACGGGAAGCTTCGAAGTCCGAGAAGAGCGAGAAGGAGCCCGTCAAATTCAAGAGCCCGCATTCGCCGAAGTGGTGGGTTCCGCTCATGGTCTCGCTCATGGTCATCGGCCTGATCATCGTCGTGCTGGCCTACGTCTTCAACGGCCAGTTCCCGATGAAAGGGCTGGGAAACGGAAATCTGTTCATCGGCTTCGCCTTCATGCTGGCAGGCTTCCTGATGACGATGGGATGGAAGTAGCCCACGACGTCCGAAGCGCGAGACGCCGCTGCGCGGCGACCCTCTCGGGCGGCTAAGGTGGCTACCGGTCAGTCAAAAGGGCGTGGCGACCGCTCACCTCGAGCCTCTCCCATCGTCCCCAAGAACCGGAAAGGAACGCTCATGGCCAAGCTCTACCTTGTTGAACTCACCCCGTCAACCGATGTACGGAGCCTGATGTCGGACCTCGCGGATAACGCTCGCGCCAACGGGGCCGAACTGATCGAAGCGCAGGTGACGGCCGACCGGAGCCGGGTCTTCGCCATCCTCGAAGCGGACGATCCCGCAGGGGTCGTCGCCGCCACGTCCGACCTCGCCGCGGAGGCCTGCGAACCCGCGCAAGTCCGCCTGGTCGGCGCCGAGCTCGCCGACATCAAGGCGGTGCGCCCCGAGGCCGGGTATCTCGTCGAATGGGACATCCCGGCTTCGATCGACATGGATACATATCTGGCCCGTAAAGCCGAGAAATCCCCCCTCTACGAGCAGGTTCCCGAGGTCACCTTCCTACGCACCTATGTGCGCGAAGACATGGCCAAGTGCCTGTGCTTCTACAACGCACCCGATGTCGACGCCGTCGTGCACGCCCGCGAAGTGGTCTCCACGCCGATCGACCGTCTACACGCGCTCGATCACATCGAGCTTTGAGGCACAGGCAAGCCGCCCGAGGCGGCGGCCGCACCGGTGAGGGCCGGGCTTCTGACGTGGGTGGATCAGGCGAGACCTGGTCCACCCACGATTCCGTTCGGCGCCTGTGTTCCTGCGCGCACGTCGAAGCCATTCCGCACCGCCGTCTTCGATCCCATCCACATGTGTGGGCAAATCTGTGGATAGACTACACGCGTGTAATTCGCCGATTGTCGGCGAGACGCCGCGCCTCATGCCTGGCCGATGAATGCACGTGCGGGAGGGAGCGCACGAAACCCGCGGAGCCGTGCCGGCGCGATACGGGCCGCTCCCCGAACATTCGGGCGGTGCGCCGCGGGGACTGCGTGCCCCTCTCCTCCTAGACCCGGTATCCCCACATGACGGCGGCCGTCACGGCGAGCACAGCGGCGGACACCGCGGCGGCGTCGGCGGCGGTCCGCCACACGGGTGCCAGTGTGCGCGTACGGGACATCGCGAATACGAGCAGAACCCCCATGACGAATCCGCCGATGTGGGACTGCCAGGAGATGTTCGTGTTCGGGATGAAGTTGATGGCGACGTTCAGCCCGATGACCACGAGGAGGTTGGTCATGTCGGCGCCGATGATCCGGTAGACGATGACCAGAGCGCCGAGGAGACCGAAGACGGCGCCGGATGCGCCGACCGTCGCGATGCCCCAGGATGAGCCGAGCGGGTCGGCGGTGAGGAGCACGGCGACGTTGCCGCCTATGGCCGAGAGCAGGTAGAGCGCGAGGAACCGCCAGCGGCCGAGCATCGGTTCGAGCACGCACCCCAGCAGCCACAGGGCGTACATGTTGAGCACGATATGCCAGAATCCCGCGTGTAGGAAGGCCGAGGTGACGAATCGGTACGGCTGCGACTCGGCCAGGGCGGGGGTGAAGATGCACCTATACGTGATCTCCTGGGAAAACCGTTCGGCCAACGCCAGGAGGACGCAGGCAGCGATGAGCACCCTGGTAACCAGCGACCTCTGCCGGTTCTCACCGAGCGAGCGCACGAAGCGCGCTATGAAGGCGATGAAGCGGGAGGCGGGTCCGTCACCGCGGGAGGGGCCTGGCATGCTCATCGTCGCCTGCGGAAAGCCGATTATCTTGCGGTCACTCGGTGACCGTGACCGACTCGATGACGACGTCCTCGACGGGGCGATCGCCCGGTCCCGTGGCCACGGCGGCGATGTCGTCGACGACGGCTTTCGACTGGTCGTCGGCCACCTTGCCGAAAATCGTGTGCTTGCCGGTCAGCCATTCGGTGGGCGCGACGGTGATGAAGAACTGGGAGCCGTTCGTGCCCCTGCCCCGGGACTTTCCGGCATTGGCCATGGCGAGCAGATAGGGCTCGGTGAAGGCGAGCTCGGGGTGGATTTCGTCGTCGAACTGGTAACCGGGGCCTCCAGTCCCCATGCCGATCGGGTCGCCTCCCTGGATCATGAAACCCGGGATGACCCGGTGGAAGATGACTCCGTCGTAGAGCGGGTCACTCGTCTTCTCGCCCGTCTTGGGGTGCGTCCATTCGCGCTTGCCGGTGGCGAGCCCGACGAAGTTGGCCACGGTCTCCGGGGCGTGATTCGGATACAGCTCCACGGTGATGTCACCGTGATTGGTGTGAAGTGTCGCTTCCATGGGTCAATCCTCCCACACGGGAGCCATACCCGGAGGAAGCGATTACGCCGCGGGCCGACGAAGGCTCGATGAGAGACGTAGTCGAATGGATGACGCGCCCGAACGGCGCACCGCTGGACGGGCATGGGTGACACTACCCTCGTTTTCCCCGTCATTCCGGCGAGTTCCGACTGTAGCCTGAAACAGGCCGAGGGGATCGGAAGGATACCTCGAGAGTTCGGTGAACGCCACCGCGTCCGCTCTCCAGGTGCAACTACACACATATACACAATCCGTTTCGAAGAGGAGACTCTCTTGTCCAGCACACTTCACCGCAGATTCCTCTCGGGTCTGGGAGTCGCCGCCCTCGCGTCCGCGGGCGCAGTCGCACTCTCCATTCCCGCGGCCCAAGCAGACGTTTCCGGTTTCTCGACCGAAGGCGACCTGTCGATCAGAACGGGCCCGGGAACGAGCTACCAGGAAATCGGCACGATCTCCAAAGACGTCCAGCTCAACGTCCAATGCCAGCGGCAAGGCCAAGCCATCCAGGGCACTTACGCCTCCAACTGGTGGGCCAAGGTCACCTATCAGGGCAAGACGGGGTACGTCACACGGGCCTTCGTGCGCATCCCGGACGCGAAGGGCTTGGGCGCCTGCCCCGAGAACACCCCCCTGCCGAGTCCGCCGCAACCCAAGCCTTCGAACCCGGTGTCCTCCTACGAGAAGGTCAAGGCCCGCGCCAATGACTGGATCAGCGTCGGCCTCCTCTACAACTGGGACCTCTACCACCCCGACCGCAATGGCGTTAAGTACCGCCGTGACTGCTCGGGCTTCGTGTCCATGGCATTCGACCTGAAGACCAGCGCTTCGACGGTGACGCTGCCCAACTACGGTTTCAAGAAGATCAACTTCAGCGAACTCCGTCCGGGCGACATCGTGGGCAACTTCGGCCCCGGAACCGAAGGCGCCAACGGCCACGTCGCGATCTTCGACGGCTGGGCCAACTCCGCCCACACCCGGTTCAACACGCTGGAGATGCACGGGCCGCAGATGAAGGGCAAGGCTGAGCGCTCCACCCGCGGCACCGACGAGTTCTGGGTGAAGTCGGCGATGCGCTACACGAAGTAAGCGCACCGCACGAGGCGGCCTTGACGTGGCCGGGACCGGGAGCGTCGGCCCGGCCCCGGCCACATTGCCGTGGAGCTGACCGCCGGAAAGGCGATCGCCGGCCTGATGAGCGCCTTCCTCTTCCGGTCCGGTGAACGTCTTCCCGCTCCCTGCATCGCACGTCCCCCGCATCGCATGTCGAACATCTCCAACTGAGTCCCCGACGTCCCGGAAAGCTGTGAAAGGCCAACGCCGATCCGTTCGAAACGTCGGGGCGACGTCGCCTCGACGCCGCCTTTCGCGCAGGGCCGACGGTCCTCCAGCGGTGTTCCAGCTGACATTTCCACGAAAAATCGGCAATATAGTGAGGGTACGGTTCGAGGTCCGTTTCCCAACGGGCATAGAAGGAGGGTCGCAGATGTTCTGCTGTTCCAAGAAGGCCAAGAACAAGAGGAAGGCCACCACGCAGGCTCAGGACCTCGTGGCACAGGCGGGCGCCGCCGCCGCGGTCGCCGCTGAGAAGATCCGGCCAGTGGCCACGCAGCTCGCCGCGCAAGGCAAGGATCTGGCGCATCAGGGCAAGGAGTGGGCTGCTCCTCGCGTCGAGCACGCCGCTGAGAGGATCCGTCCCGTAGCGGCGGAGGCCGCCGCTCGGGCCGCCGAGGTCAAGGACAAAACCGTCAACGAGTACCTGCCCAAGGCCAAGCGAGTGGCACGCGCCGCCGCCCAGGCCGCCCGCGAGACGGACGGCGACATCAAGACCCGCGCCCATGCGATCCAGGAGTCGGCCGCCCGCGCCCTGGCCGAGCCCAAGCCCAAAAAGCGGCGGCTGCGCAAACTCACCGGAACGCTCGCCCTCATCGGAGGCACCGTGGGTGCAGCCTACCTTCTGTGGAAGCGCAGCCAGCCAGTCGAGGATCCGTGGGCCGAAGCCTACTGGGAAGACGTCACCGAGGAAACGGCGGCCGAGCCCGCTCCCGAGGACGAGGACGGCTCGGAGGCGGGCAGGCACAAGGCCTGACGGTTCGGGCACCGGCCCGATGCCGTCGGCCCGGTAACGTCCAACGCACTGCCCGCATCGACGCGGCAGAGCAGACGATACGCCCGCAGCCATTCGTCCCGAACGCACCGACGGAGGGGCGGATCGCCTCCGCCCCTCCACGATCTCTCGCCGTCCGGCCCCGCATTGTCCCCGACACTCGAGTCACCGGGGATTTCCTTTGCCCTCCTGAGTCACCGAGGCAAAGGAAACCCCCGGCCCCGCGTCGACGGCCATCGAGACTGGCATTCTCCCCGACGGCCTGAGATGCTTAGGGCATGAGCACCACAGTCGCTGCCTATCAGCTCGTCGAGACCGACGAAGGCGTCCGCGGACGCCACACGCGCATTCCACTCGAAGACCTCGGAGAAGGTGACGTGCTCATTCGCGTCACCCATTCCTCGGTCAACTACAAGGACGGCCTCGCCGCGACCGGGCGAGCCCCCATCGCCCGCCGCCTCCCCCTCGTCGGCGGGTGCTGCGCGGCCGGAACCGTCGTCGAACCGGGAAAGTCCGGGGTTCCCGCGGACACGGTAGTCGCCGTCGTGGGGGCGACGCTGTCCGAACAGCACAACGGAGGCTACTGCGAATATCTGCGAGTGCCGGCGGCGTGGGTCGTCGCGGTGCCCGAGGCCTTCACGTCGCGTCAGGCAGCCGCCATCGGCACCGCGGGCGTCACGTCCGCCATGGCCGTCGTCAAGCTCGAAGACGCCGGAGTGACCCCGGAGTCGGGGCCGATCGCCGTGACGGGAGCCAGCGGCGGAGCGGGATCCCTGGCCGTGGCGCTGCTGGCCGCCAGGGGCTACGAAGTGACGGCGCTGACGGGCAAGCCCGAAGCCGAGGATCTCCTGCGCGATCTCGGTGCCGCGAACGTCGCCCCGCGGCCCGACACGAGCGGCACCCGGCCGCTGGAACGCGGCACGTGGGCCGGCGCCGTCGACACCGTCGGCGGCGACACCCTCGCCTGGCTCACGCGCACCGTGGCTCCGGGCGGCTCGATCGCGGCCTTCGGCAATGCAGGGGGCAACCGCTTGACCACCACGGTTCTGCCCTTCATCCTGCGCGGTATCAACCTTCTGGGCGTCACGGTCACCTTCCCCGCCGCCGAGCTGCGCGAGCGCGTGTGGGAGCTCCTCGCCTCCTCGCTCAGCCGGGAGGCCCTGGATGCGATCGCCACCGACGTCGACTTCGAGGATCTGGACGACGCCCTGCGAAGGATCGTCACGACGGGGGTCGTCGGACGGCAGGTGGTGAGAATCGGAGGCGAGGCCGCCGTCTAACCGCGCGGTTCACCGACCTCAGGCGACCCGCCGCGGCCATCCGCGCCGTCGACGGTGCGGGCTATCCGCTCGGCGAACTCCTCGCGGACCTCGGCGGGCAGGGTCTGGGCGTTGAGGATGTCGTAGACCCACAGGCCGTCGGCGGCCAAGTTCGCCATAGCCCTGCGGAAGCCGGCGTCGTCCTGGCCGCCCTCGACCGGAGTGGCCCACCGGCTGGTCACGGCAGCCCATGGGGCGATGTATTCGGGATGGGATGCCGCGTCGATCATGAGGAGCAGTTCGACGCGGCTCATCGCCTGGGACTGAGTCCTCACGTAGGCGGCGGCGCGCTGGTCGGGCGTCGACTCCTCGTAGGGGACGCCCAGGGCCTCGATCAAGTTGTCCTCCCACGCGGAGGCGAGGTGCTCGTGCAAGGCCATGAGCATGTCCTCCTTGGAGGGAAAGTGGTAGACCAGCCCGCTCTTGGTCATTCCGGTCTCGCGCGCCACGGCGTCGAACGTCAGGCCGGACAGCCCGCCGCCCTCGATCACGCGGATGGCGGCCTTGATCGCCGCCTGCCGCTGCGACGGCCTCATCTCACCGCTCGCCTCCGGGCTCGTCCGCACCGCCGGGGGCTGTTTCGCGCAGCAGCCGCGAGACGACCGAGGCGCCCACCAGGCATACGAGCGCGACGGCGGCGAGGACCACCGTGAACGCCGTGTCATAGGCGTCCATGGCGGCGGATACCACCCGCGGATCGGAGCTGACCCGCAGGGCCTCGTTCAGGCTCGTGGCGGCCCCGGCGGGGGCCCCTGCGGGAAGGTCGACGGCCAGGCCGTAGACGAAGAGGATCCCGCCGCCGAAGAAGGCGGTGGCCAGAACGTTGCCGAATTCGTAGGAGACTTCTTCCACGGAGGACGCCATGCCGGCCCGAGAGGCCGGAACGCTCGTGACGATCGCCGAGGACGCGACGGAGGCAGGCGCCCCCAGGCCGATCCCCGTGACGACGAGCCCGGCGACGAACCACCCGGGCGAATCGACGCCCAGCAGGGCGATGGAGGCGCCGAGGGCGCCGACGGCGAAGCCCCACACGATCGGGGCCCTCTCGCCGATGCGGTTGAGCAGCATCCCGCCGACGAGGCTGGAGGGCAGAGCCCCCACGGCGAGCACCACGAGGAGCAGGCCCGCCTGGAACGGCGAGTACCCGGCGACCAGCTGGAAGCGCTGAGCGACGACCAATCCGAGTCCCGAGACGGCCACGAGGGTGACGACCGCCGCGACCACGCCCGCCGTGAACCGGGGGATCGCGAACACGTCGAGGGGCAGGAGGGGATCGTCCAGGCGACGCTGGCGGCGGACGAAGGCCGCGCCGAGGACCGCGGCGATCGCCAGGCCGGCGGCTACCTTCGCCCACGACGGCGGGACGCGCGCCGCCTCTTCGACGGCGAGGACGCCCGCGGCGAGCGCGACCGTGGCCAGTAGGCTGGAGACCGCGTCCCACGGCCGGCTCCGATCGGGTTCGTCTCGCGGGATGACGGCGGCGCCGAGGGCGATCGCCGCGACGATGAGGGGGACGTTGATGAGGAACACGGATCCCCAGTGGAAGTGCTCGAGCAGGAGCCCGCCGACGACGGGTCCGACGACTGCGCCCACCACACTGACCATCGACCACACGGCGATGGCCGTGTTGCGCTGGCGGGCGTCGGTGAACGTCAGGCGGATGAGCGCCAGGGTCGCGGGCATCATCGGGGCTGCGCCGACCGCCAGGAGAACGCGTGCCGCGATGAGCGTCCCCGGGGAGTACGCGAGGGCGCAGGCGAGGGAGGCAACGCCGAACACCGCCATCCCGAAGAGGAACATCCGCCGGTGGCCGAGCTTGTCGCCGAGTGTGCCGGCGCCCAGGAGCAGGCCCGACATGACGACCGTGTAGGCGTTGAGGATCCACAGTTGCTGCCCGGCCGTCGCCCCGAGGTCCTTCGACAGCACGGGCAGGGCGGTGAAGAGGACCGAACCGTCGATCGAGATGAGGAAGAGGGCGACGCTGACGATGCCGAGCACGGCCCAGCGCCGTCCCGCGCTCGGCTGGCAGGATGTCCGCTCGGTCCGTTCGGTCAGCGGTTTCTGCGGCGACGGTCTGCAATGCACGCTCACCCGGGTAACTATACCGTACGTACGGTATAGTTACCCGGGAAGATTCCTCACACTCCGGCGGGCTCCACCAGCCATGTCATTTCTTCCATCGGATTTCGACGCGGCGGTTGGCGGCCTTCCCCGCCTCGCTGACCGAGCCGTCGGGATTCGTCTCCGATGCGGCGGGCTGGGTCTCGCCCTTTCCGGAGGCGGCGATCTTCACCCCCGAGGCTTTGCCCTCCAGATAGGCCTTGACCGAGGCCGCCCGCTGTTCGGACAGGGTCTGGTTGTGGGCGTCGTCGGCCACGGAGTCCGTGTGCCCGACGACCGACACCTCGCCCGAGGGTTTGTCCGTCGCCCACTGGCCGGCCACTCCGTCGAGGATCTGCTTGGCGCGCTCGGTCAGGGTGGGAGAGTCCGGCTCGAAGTTCACGTCGCCGGCGAGTGTCGTCTTGATTCCGTCCTTGCTCTGCTCGGTCCTGGCGGCGCCGTCGGCCGTACCCTTGCGCAGAACCACGTTCATCACGGGCTTCAAGGGCTTCATCCTGACGGCGACGTCGGCCTTCCGCGACGCGGGGGGCACCATGAAATTCGTGACTCCCAACGTCGACGAGGACTTGTCCGACGACGCCTTGGCCCCGGGGGGGTCCGTCTCGTCTTCCGCCCAGGCGGGCGCCGCGGCCAGGGAGAGGCCGATGGCCAGGACCGCGCCGATCACACGACGGCCCTTCATCGCGTCACCTTCACGTTGTCGAAGCTGCCCGCGCCGGGGATGTTGACGTTGACTTCCTTGACGTCCTTGGGCAAGCCGGCGAAGGTGACCTGGAAGGTATAGGACTTCTGCGGCTTGATGCTCACCGAGGTCAGGTTGCTCGAGCACAGGCATTTCCCAGATCTGTCGTATGCGGCCCGGTAGACGGTCTGGTTCTTCCCGTCGACGACGGTCACCCCGTCGGCTCTACCGTTATTGCTGATCTTCATTTTATCGCCGCTGTCGTTGACGGGGATCTCGTACTCTCCGTTGAAGAAGAAATCTCCAACCTGCCAGTTGCCGTCGTCAGCTCCGTTCGCCGCGTTCTTAGCGGTGAAGATGACGGTCGTCAACCCTCCGGTCACCGTCACGCTGTTGAGCGTGATCGCGATGGAATAGCTCCCATCACTGGCCTGGCGCGTATCGATCTCGGGGAGCTTCTGAGTTCTCGGCATCGGCCTGGCCTTCGGCCCGGCGGCCCGTGCGGCCTCGTTGAGATAGGCCGAGACCTGCTTGTCGGACACCGAGGCCGAGGACATGCCGCCTAGGCCGCCGTCCTTCTTGTCCGATCCGCACGCCGCCAGGCCTCCCCCCACCATGGCGAAGGCTGCGGCGGCTGAAAGGAAACGAGTGAAACGCTTCATGAGTTCTCCTTTGACTGGCATTGGACGGCGCGTGCCGTCCATAATTCCGTTACGTTCCAACCGTATCCATCGTCGCGCTTCGGACGAAGGTTCACCCTATGGGAACGATTTTTACAACCCTGGGCCGGAAAATCCGGATCTAGCGGCCCGTGCACCGCTGCCTAGGTCGCAGCCACCGTGGCTGTGCGGACCGGGCGGAACGCCGCTCGCCGCACTCACTGCCCCGGACGCGGCGGCGCCGGCACGCAACGGGTTAGCGGTGCTCCGCGAAGTGCGAGCGATTTCAGGCCTCCCACGGCCGGCCAGTGGTGGACGGGGCGTTGCCCCACCATGTTCAACCCCTCGTCCGCTCCCTCGGCGCGGTTCTGGGGGCCCGAGCCGCACCGGCGAGGTCTCTCCGCAGACGCCGAGGCGGCGAACGCGGAATCGGGCGGAATTCGCTTGCCCGGAGCTCACTCTCCCCTCTCGGAGTCGCCGGTGGAATCCTCCGGCGGCTGCGACGGCGTGCGCTGGGCGATCGACGGCGGCGGCTTCCTTCCCGCTCGCAGTTTCCTCTCGTCCTGCGCCGGGGCGAGCGGAGCGTCTCCCATCACGCTGTCGATGACATCGGAATGTTCTTCGGGGTCCACCAGGGCGATGCCTCGGTCGCGGTCGGCGAGCAACAACAACGAGTCTCCGGGCGCAAGGTTGAAAAGGTCACGGACTTCCTTGGGGATGACAATCTGGGATTTCGGGCCGAGTTTGACCATGGCGAGCCATCGACCCTCAGGTGGCGTACGTCTGTCCATGCCCAGAGACTACCTTTCGCCGCCCTTCGGCCACGGGGCACTCGGCATGGTTATCTCGGCCCCGGGATAGGCGCCCCATTGCCGGGCCGATCCCGCTGTGCTGATTTCCGAGATCACAGTTGTCGTCGACTGTGCATGTACGGTCGAGGCGAGCCGGGCTCCGTCGAGCGATTCGCGCCAACCCGGGCGTGGTCGGCGATGTTGCCACTGCCCCGGTGCGATGTGGTATGGTCCACGCATAACAAAATATCAACCCGAGATAGACATGAAGGCTCGCCGGTGACGCGTTCACCCGGGCCTTTTATTTCTGTATATCGAGGATTTTGCCGACATATCAAGGAGGATTCAATGTCGAAAACTCGACGCATGAGCAAGATCTTCGCCGCCGACGGCCGATCGGTCACGCTGGCCCTCGACGGTTTCGGCTTCAGCGCGAAGACGGCGGGCGTCGACCACGCCGCGCGGACCGTTCCCGCCATGGCCGAGCACGGCCTGGACAACGTCCTCGTCACCTACGGACAGGCCAAGAACTTCGCCGAGTGCTTCTCCGACGTGGGCATGTGCCTGCGAGTGGACGCGAGCACGGCCGTGTTCGATCCGAGCGTGCCCGACAACATGCCAGTCTTCGGCATCGAGGACGCGCTGCGCGTCGGGGCCGACGGCGTCGTGATGATGAACTTCCCCGGCGCGCTCAACGAACGGACCACGAACGAGTTCGCCGCCCGCCTGGCCAGCGAGGGCGACGAATGGGGCATGCCGCTCATCTGCGAGGCCCTGCCCTACGGGTATCCGGTCACCACGCCGGAGTCGAACGACCCCCGCACGATCGCCACCGCCGCCCGGTTTTCGGAGGAGCTCGGCGCCGACGTCATCAAGACCCGCTACTCGGGAACGGAGGACGACCGGCTCATCGCCGAGAACTGCACGGTGCCGGTGCTGGTCCTCGGCGGCCCGAAGTCGGACCACGAGACCTACTTCGCCTTCGTCGCCGACGCGATCGCCCGCGGCGCCTCGGGAGTCGCAGTGGGCCGCAACATCACCCAGGATCCCAAGCCCCTGGCCGTGGTCTCCGCACTGAGCGCCCTCGTTCACGAGAACGCGACCGGAGCCCAGGCCATGGGCATCTACTCCGACATCGATCAATGATCCGTATCCCCGAGAACTCCGTCATCCCTTCGATTCGCCGCCTCCAGGACGTGGAGGCGGCAATCGCCAGCCCCTGCCCCCTCGTGCTCCTGTCCAATGTGCACATAGGCAACCTGGAGGCGCTCGCCTGCCGTCTTCGCGAGGCGGACAAGCGAGTGGTCGTACATGCGGATCTGCTCGGCGGCTTCAGGCCGGATCGCGAGGGGATCAAGCTCTTGAAGAATATGTACCGGCTCGACGGCGTGTTCTCGCAGAGCTCCCAAGTGGTCTCGGCCGCACAGAAATGCGGGCTGTGGGCGGTCCAACGGGTTTTCCTCATGGATTCGCGCTCATTGGAGCGGAGCCTGGAGATCCTCGCCGAATCCCACCCCGACGGCATCGAGGTGCTCCCGGGCGTGCTGGCTTCGCGATTCAGCACGCTGTTCGCCCGGTGGCACAGCGCAGCAACCCTCATGGCCGGGGGGATGATCGCCAGCGCCGACGACGCCGACGCCCTCTTCGCTCGCGGCTATCGAGCGATCACCGCAAGCAGCACAGCTTTGTGGAAGTAGACCGGAAATCACGCACACATCCGCCTGCTCCACGAAATTCACGCAATTCATAATTAAATCACGCAAATGATAACAAGACGAAGGAGTCTTCATGGCACCCCGCTATGTCCTCGGCATAGATAACGGCGGCACATTCACCAAGGCCGCGATCTACGACGCGGACGGTTCGATCATCGCCCTCGATCAGGCGCACCTGGACACCCTGACCCCCAAGCCCCTGTTCTCCGAACGCGACATCGAAGAGTTCTGGCAGGCCAACGTCCGGGCGATCCGCCGCTGCCTGGAGGCCTCCGGCATCGACCCCGCGGAGATCGCCGCCCTCGCGGTGACCGGCCACGGCAACGGCCTCTACCTCGTCGACGGACAGGGGCGCGGCGTGCGGCCGGGGATCATCTCGACGGACGGGCGGGCCCAGTCCATCGTGGACGAATGGATGGCCGACCCGCAGTTCCGCACCCGGATGAGGGCCAAGACCGGATCCGAGATCTGGGCCGGCCAGCCGCCCGCCCTGCTGGCGTGGCTGGACGCGAACGAGCCCGACGTGTGGGAGCGAACCGACTACGTCCTGTGCGCGAAGGACTTCATCCGCTTCCGCTTGACGGGGAAGGCGGCGATCGAGACGACCGACTGCTCGGCCATCGGCTTCCTCGACGTCCGCTCCCTGCGACTCGACCCCGACGTCTTCGACTTCCTGGGGCTGACCAGGTGGATGGGGAAGATCCCGGAGCTGTGCGGCCCGGCCGACATCGCGGGCTACGTGACGAAGGAGGCGGCCGAACTCACCGGACTGGTCGAGGGGACCCCGGTGGCCGGCGGAGTGATGGACGTCGCGGCCGGCGCACTGGCCGCCGGGCTCGTAACCGAGAACGAGCTGTGCGTCATCACCGGCACGTGGTCGATCAACGAAGTCATCTCCCGCGAACTCGACACCTCCGAGGACGTGTTCCTCACGATGGCCTACGCCGTCCCCGACTCGTGGCTCATCCTCGAGGCCAGCCCGAACGGGGTGAGCAACCTCGACTGGTTCGTCCGCCAGGTCATCCGCCAGACCCTCGAGCGCTTCGGGCACGAGGAGCTGAACGACGGGGAAGTCTTCGAGATCTGCGAGAGGATGATCCTCGACTTCACGCCCGGCGAAGACGACCCGTTCTTCGTGCCCTACGTCAACGGCACGTCGGTCATCCCCGACGGTCGGGCCGAGTTCGTCGGCTTGACGGCCTTCCACGACATCCGACACATCGTCCGGGCCGTGTACGAAGGCGTCATCTTCTCGCACATGTACCACATCGCGAAGCTCCGCGAGTACACGACCCTGAAGGGCCATGTCCGCTTCACCGGCGGGGCGGCGAACTCGAAGATCTGGACTCAGATGTTCGCCGACGCCATCGGCGCGCCCGTGGACGTCGTCGACGCGGCCGAATCGGGGACCCTCGGCACGGCCATCTGCTCGGCCGTCGCCGCCGGCCTCTACCCCGACATCCACACGGCGGTCGAGTCGATGACCTCCGCCCCGCGCGAGACCGTGCACCCGAACCCCGAATTCACCGACCTCTTCCGGCGCCGCTACGCCCGCTTCCGCAGGCACATCGACGTCCTCGCCGGGAACGCGGCGGCGGGGCCGGCGGACGCTCCCGCGCCGGAGGCGTCCGGACCATCCGCATCGACGCCCGCACCCGGCGAACCGGAGAAGAAGGAGGACTGACCATGAAGATCCTAGCCATCGCGGATCCCTACATTCCCGCGGACATGCTCGAGGAGGGCACGAGCGCCCTGCGCGAGGCCGGTCACGGCGTCGACGTCGTGACCTGGAACGCCGCCGACTCGATCGAGAGGCTCCAGGAAATCAACCTGCTCGTCGAGCAGCACGGGCCGAACGCCGTACCGCTCGACGACGACCTGTCCTCTCTGGCGCAGCATGCCGACGTCGTGATCACCCAATTCGCCCCGATCGGCACGCAACTCGTCGATGCGGCCTCGAACCTGAAGATCATCGGCGTCCTGCGGGGCGGCACGGAGAACGTCGACCGTCAGGCCGCCCAGGCCCGCGGGATCCGCGTCGTCAACACGCCCGGCCGCAACGCCCGAGCCGTGGCCGAGTTCGCCGTCGGGCTGATTCTGGCCGAAACCCGCAACATCGCCCGCACCCACGCGGCGATGATGGAGCATGTGTGGCTCAAGGACTTCCCCAACGGCGAGGACATCCCCGAACTGGAGGGGCGGACGGTCGGCATCGTGGGTGCGGGCGCCATCGGCCAACTGGTCATGAAGTTCCTGACGGGCATGGACGCAACCTGCGTCTTCTACGATCCGTACTGCCAGTCCAGCCCGTGGGGAACCAAAGTGGAGGACCTGGCCGACCTCGTGGCAGCCTCGGACGTTCTGTCCATCCATTCGCGGCTCTCGGCGGACACGCACCACCTCATCGACAGGGATCTCCTGGCGCGCATGAAGCCGTCGGCGATCCTCGTCAATACGGCCCGCTCGGGGCTCGTCGACGAGGAGGCGCTGCTGGACTGCCTGGAGGCCGGACGCATCATGGGGGCCGCCATCGACACCTTCGACCGCGAACCGCTCCCGGCCGATTCGCGGTGGCTGACGCTGCGCAACGTCACGATCACCTCCCATCTGGCCGGAAGCACCAAGGATGCCTTCCGCAAGACCCCCCGCATGCTCAGCAAGCGGATTCTCACGGCACTCGAGGAGGGGTAGACATGGATCTGGGATTGACCGGAAAGCGCATCCTCGTCACGGGAGGGGCCTCCGGGCTGGGCGCGGCGCTCACGCGCGCGCTCGTGGCCGAGGGGGCGAACGTCGCCGTGAACTACCGCAGCCGACAGGGCGAGGCACAAGCGCTCGTCGACGAATCGGAGGGCGGGGTCACGGCGATCCAGGCGGACCTCGCCGACTCGGCTCAGGTCTCGGCGCTGTTCGCCCAGGCGGTCGAGCGCCTGGGCGGCCTCGACGTCCTCGTCAACAACGCCGGCGTGTGGCTCACGTGCTCGGTCGGGACGATAACGGAGCGCGACTGGGACCTGTCCATCGACGTGAACCTCAAGGCGCCGATGCTGCTCTCCCAGATGTTCGTCGAGCACTGCACGGGCGAGGGGCGCACGGGGCGCATCCTCAACGTGACGTCGCAGGCGGCGTTCCGCGGCTCGTCTACCGGGCACATTCCCTACGCCGCGGCGAAGGGCGGGCTCGTCACCCTCACGCGTTCGATGGCACGGGAACTGGGGCCGTGCGGCGTGACCGTCAACGCCATAGCGATCGGCATGATGGATTCGCCCATGGTGGCCAAGGCTCTGGAGGAGCGACGCGAATACTACGAAGCCAAGATCCCCATCGGCTATGTGGCCGCTCCGGCCGACATCGCCGACATCGCCGTCTTCCTCGTCTCCGAACGGGCGAAGTACATGACGGGGGCGACGGTGGACGTCAGCGGAGGGCAGTTGATGCATTGAGACGGCTCGGAGGGCCGCCTGCACGCCGCCCCCGATTATGAATATTGCAGAAAACGTGAAATTCTTGACGCGAACATATGTTCATGTGAGAATCTCTATGTTCGCGCATTCAAATAAAATACACTCTTTCAAAGGAGATTGAGTATGTCTGAACTCGTCATCGGCATTGACATCGGCACCGGTTCGACGAAGGGAGTCCTCTCCGACACGCAGGGGAACGTTCTCTACAGCGAGGTCGTCCGCCACGACACGTCCTTCCCGAAGCCCGGATGGGCCGAACACGATCCCGACGAGGTGTGGTGGCAGGACGTCGTCGAGATCTGCCGCCGGCTGGCCACGCGCGCCAAGGGCGACGTCGCCGGCCTGTGCATCTCGGGCATCGGGCCCGTCTTCCTCGCGGCCGACGAGCGGGGAGGCGCCCTCCGCCCGGCGATCCTCTACGGCGTCGACACCCGTTCGGCGCTGGAGATCGACGAGCTGACCGAGCGCTACGGAGCGGACAGGGTCCTGGAGGTCTGCGGCAACGGCATGACGTCGCAGTCGGTCGGCCCGAAGATCGAATGGGTCAAGCGCAACGAGCCCGAGGTGTGGGCCAAGACGAAGCGCTTCCTCATGGCGCACACCTACTGCGTCTTCCACCTGACGGGCGAGTACGTGCTCGACCATCTAGCCGCTTCGATGTGCGAGCCCCTCTACTCGCCGTTCACGAATGACTGGGTCGACGAATGGGTCAAGGACATCTGCGGCGACCTGCCGATGCCCAGGCTCATGTGGTCCAACGAGGTCGCGGGCAGGATCACGGACAACGCCGCCCGCATCACGGGCCTGCGACCCGGCACGCCGGTGGCCGTGGGCTCGGTGGACGCCTTCGTCGAGGCGCTTTCGGTGGGGGTGAGCCAGCCCGGCCAGGTCATGCTCATGTACGGCTCGACGATGGTCGCCGTCCAGATCTCGGACCACGCCCTCCAGGGGCCCTCGCTCTGGTCGAACGCGGGCCTGCTCCAGGGGACCTCCAACCTGTCCGGCGGCATGTCGACGACGGGCTCCCTGACCACATGGGTCGCCGACCTGACCGGCAAGGGATACGACGAGCTCACCAAGCTCGCGGCGCAGACCCCGGCCGGTTCGCGCGGCCTGATCATGCTCCCCTATTTCTCGGGCGAGCGGACGCCGATCGCCGATCCGAATGCGCGCGGACTGCTCGCGGGCCTGAATCTGACGCATTCCCACGGCGACGTCTACCGCTCCGCCCTGGAGGCCACCGGCTTCGGGTCCCGCCACCTCCTGGAGGCCATCAGGAAGTGCGGCGGCGAGGCGACCGAGTACTGGGCCGTCGGGGGCGGCACGACGGGCGGCCTGTGGCCGCAGATCATGTCCGACATCATCGGCATCAAGCAGTACATCCCCAAGGTCTCGATCGGAGCCTCGTACGGCGACGCCCAGTTGGCGGCGATGGCGGCCGGCTGCATCGACACGGATACGACGTGGAACGAAGCCGAGAGGGAGGTCGAACCGAACCCCGAGAACGTCGACCTCTACAGCGAGATGTTCCAGATCTACCTCGACCTCTACCCGGCGACGGCTCCCATGAGCCACAAGCTCGCCGACATCCAGGCGAGGTGACCGCCATGCGTTCCCGCCCGTCGCGGGCGGGAACGCATGCGCACCGCGGCGAGTCGTGTCGTCGGGACGCACCGTGTCGTCGGGACGCACCGATCCATGGAACGCAGCATCTTATATCGCACAAGGAGAAGACATGGCGAACTCGAAGCCACTCTTGCCACAACCACTGCGTCTGCCGCGGCCCTTCGGCGTCGTGGGAGCAGGCGCATCCGCCATCGAGGATGGGAGGAGAAGATGAAGGGGGCGGTCTTCGCCGGTCCGGGCCAGCTGGAACTGCGCGACATCCCCACTCCCCACGCGGGCGAGGGCGAACTCGTCCTGAAAGTGGGCGCGAACACCGTATGCGGAACGGACGGCCGGATTCTGCGCGGGGAGAAGACGGCGGGCATAGACCTCGGCGTGGTCCTCGGGCACGAGATCTCCGGTTTCGTCGTCGAAGTCGGTCACGGCGTGGCCGGCTTCTCCGAGGGAGACCTGGTCAGCGTCATGCCGACCGTTCCCTGCCTAGCGTGCTACTACTGCAAGGCCGGAGCCGAGCACCTGTGCACCCGTTCGACGCTCTTCGGCTACGCGTTGGACGGTGGTCTGGCCGATTACGTGCGGATCCCCGCTCAGGCCATGGAGCGCGGAGGGGTCTTCCGCGCCGAATCGAACGTGTCCGCAGTCGAGGCCGCGCTGGCCGAACCGCTCGGGTGCGTGCTCAACGGCGCCGCGAACTACCAGCCCGATGCGGGTGACACCGTGGTCGTCATCGGCGCGGGGCCGATCGGGCTGCTGCACACCCAGGTGAACCGCCTGTACGGAGCCTCGCAGGTGATCGTCTCGGATCCCGCCGGAGAACGACGGGCCCTGGCCGAAAAGCTGGGCGCCACCCACACGGTCGACCCGACCGCACAGGACCTCGGGGAGTTCGTCCGGGGTCTGACCGACGGCCGCGGGGCCGACGTCGCCGTGATCTGCATCGGCCACAACGCACTCGTCCAGCAGGCCTTCCAGATCGTCCGCAAGCGCGGCCGCGTCAACGCCTTCGCGGGTTTCCCCAAGGGCGCCTTGTCCAACATGGACCCGAACCTCATCCACTACGGCGAGCTCGTGGTCACGGGCGCGTCGAACTCCGGCCGGGCCAGCCACGAGAAGGCCCTCCGCCTCATCTCCGAAGGGGCGATCGATGTGAAGTCGCTTCACACCCATACCTTCGAGCTCGACGACGTCGTCGAGGGCATCGAATTCGCCGTCTCCGGAAGCGGCGTCAAGGTGGCGATCGTGCCAGAGATCGCCGCCGAATAGGGAGGGACTCGCATCCCCCTCTCCCTTCCGCGTGTGTGGATGCGGTTGGTCGTTCCGTTCGCGTCGGAGGCTAGTCAGGCCGTCGGCGCGAACGGGCGGCTGCCGCGCGTTTTCCGTTCCCGGGTTTGTGGCCGGGAGCCGAAGTGCGATCGAAGCGGGCCTGAGGGGAATCGGCGACGATGCGGCTCAGCCGCTCCGCCGACTCCCGGTCTCGCGGGGTGTACACCTCCAGACGGTGGTCGGGGCTGTCGGGTTGGAGCCAGACCTGGTAGTCGACGTCGAGATCGCCGGCATACGGGTGTCGCATGTCCATGGGGCCGGCTGTGCAGTCGCTGACGTCGCCGGCCGCCCACATGTCCGTGAATTCACGACTGCGCATCGTCAGCTCGCCGATGAGGTCGGCCAGTCGGGCGTCGTAGGGGTAGCGTCCCGCGGTCAGCCGCAAGTATGCGACGTGGACGCGCGCGAGCTCCTCCCAATTCCGGTACTGGCTGCGTAGCACGGGATCCAGGAAGAACATCCGCGGGATCGACGGCCTGCCGTCCGGGTCCGAGGGCGCCTCGTAATCGAGATGCTCGGCGACGAGTGCGTGGCCGGTGCGGTTCCACGCGAGGATGTCGCCACGGCGTCCCAGTACGATCGCGGGAACACTCTCTCCCAGGCAGTCGAGGAGCGCCAGCACGCGCGGAGCGGGAATTTCGGGAGCGGGATTCGCCAGCCGGCTCGTAGCGGAGCGGCGGGCGAGGTTATGCAGGTGGGCGGTCCCGGGGCCGCCGAGGTCGAGCACGCGGGCGAGGGCGTCGATGACCTGCATCGAGACCGCGCCCGCCTGGTCCTGTTCGAGCCGGGTGTAGTAGCCGACGCTGACGCCCGCGAGTTGGGCGAGCTCCTCGCGCCTGAGGCCTGCGACGCGTCGAGGCGTGCCGTACGCGCGCAGACCGGCCATCTCGGGGGTGACACGGCTACGCCGCATCCTCAGAAACGTGCCGAAGCTCTCCGTGGGCATGGCATCGATGGTAGCCGTCTCAGTCAACGTCCTCACTGCCGGTCCCATGCCTGCACCTGTCAGGTGTAGGCAAGCCGGTTCCACTCTCCTCGGGGGCTGGTCGCGATCGCAGTGCGCCTCGAGAATCGAGCGCATGGACGAATTCAGTGGAGTCTCGAAGAGCTCGGCTTCTCCGGGAGGGGCCGGGCGCCGGGCATGGTTCGGCCTGTCGGTCGTGCTCGGCCCGGTGCTGCTGGTCTCGATGGACGGCTCGGTGCTGTTCCTGGCGATGCCGCCTGCTCATAGCCTTCGGAAACCTCGGGGATCGGTTCGGCAGGCTCAGATTGCTCATGGCCGGCGCCGCCGTGTTCGGTCTGGGCTCCACCAGTGCGGCGCTGTCGCCCTCTCCCGAGCTCCTCATCGCTTCGCGCGGCCTCATGGGCTTGGGCGGGGCAACTCTGCTGCCGTCGGGGCTGGCGGTTCTCAGCGAGCTGTTCGAGGACGCCCGGCAGCGTTCCCGGGCGATCGGCATCTTCGCTGCGACCTTCGCCGCCGGATTCGCGATCGGGCCCGTCATCGGCGGTCAGCTTCTCAGCCATTTCGACTGGGGAGCCGTTTTCCTCATCAATCTGCCGGTCACAGCGGTCTTCCTCGTTTTGGCACCGTTCGTTCTGCGAGAGGTTCGCGCAACCCGACCCGGCGGCATCGACGTACCGAGCATCGCACTTTCGGCGGGCGGGCTCCTGCTGACCGTCTACGCGGTCAAGAGCGGCGCCGCTTACGGTCCGTCGCCGCGCGCTGCGGTGGCGGGGATCGCGGGCGTCGGTGTGCTCGTCTGGTTCCTCCTGCGTCAGCGGACTTTGGAATACCCGCTGGTGGATGTACGCCTGTTCCGGGGGAAGGCGTTCGCGGTCGCCATCGCCACCGGGCTGCTGTCGTCAGTGGCATGGTCGGCCGCCGCGTACCTGACCGGCGTCTACCTGCAGTCCGTTCTCGGCCTCAGCGTGTTCGAGGCGGCTCTGCTTGCGCTCCCCGGCGCCGTGGTACTGATGCTCGCATGCGTTTTCACACCCGCCGCCGTCGAGCGGATCGGAGAGCGCTACGCGCTGGTCTCATGCCACTTCTTCATGGCCGTGGGCCTGATTCTTCTCCTCGCGACGACGGCCACCCGGGGAATCCTCTGGTACGCGGTGTCCACGGTCGTTTCGGGGGTCGGCTACGGGATCTCCTTCTCGCTCGTGGCCGATACGGCAGTCGGTGCGGTTCCGGCCAATCGAGGGGGTTCTGCGGGTGCGATAGCGGAAACGTCGAACGAGGTCGGCAACGCTCTGGGCATCGCCCTGCTCGGCTCCGCCGCCACTTTGGTATTCCGGTTGTGCGGACCCGGCATCGCTCCCACGCTCGGCGAAACGCTTGCCGCCGAGCTTTCAGACGCAGTGCGCGATCAGGCGAAAGAGGCATTCGTGTGCGGTTTGCACACTGCGGCAGGCATCGCCGCCCTGCTGTGCGCCGGCCTCGGGGTGCTCGCTCTACGCTGGATACCGAGAAAACCGCTATGGAATAAATACTCTAAATGAAGATTGCAATTCTCATAGACAACATCGCTGTTTTCTAGAACGGAATCGCCCTGAAGAATAAACATTCCACTCCCGTTTTTTACTAACCCTTTACTAAATTCTGAGCATGCGCTTAGAATTGGCGGCTACGGGAGTCGTCTTGCGACGCACGTCGAATGCCTTGCCCTCGGGCGGCACTCGTTTACCCGATCATTGACAAGCGATTCGCAGCGTCCGAAGGAAGTCGTCTTCGCCGCCGCGGACACCAGTATCGCGAGGAGGTTCCCGTGTCAGCCGAAGCCGTAGGATTCTCACTGTTGACCCTAGGCGCAGCTCTGCTCGTCGGCAAGATCATCCGAGTGAAGGTGCGCTGGATTCAAAGCCTGTTCCTTCCCAGTTCCATCGTCGCGGGAACAATCCTGCTGCTCTTGGGCCCCCAGGTTCTCGGCCGTTTCGACGGCCCCCTGAAGGGCAGAGGGCTGTTCACGCAGGCTATGTCCACGACATGGTCGGCGCTCCCCGGCCTGCTCATCAGCGTCATCTTCGCGACGATGTTCCTCGGGCAGCGGCTGCCCAGCCCCGGGAAGGCGGCGAAACTGCTCGGCCCCCAGCTGTCATTGGGAACCGCCCTGGCCTCCAGTCAGTACGTGGTGGGCCTGCTACTCGCAGGATTCGTCCTCGTGCCGCTGTTCTCCGCCTCGCGCATGACGGGCTCCCTCATAGAAATGGCCTTCGAGGGCGGGCACGGCACAGCCGCCGGAATGCGCGGCGTCATGGACAAGCTGGGCTTCAAAGAAGGCGGAGACCTCGCGGTGGGATTGGCGACGGTCGGAATCGTCAGCGGGATCGTGGTGGGCATCGCCCTGATCAACTGGGGCGTGCGCACGGGCAAGACGGAGATCCTCAAAGGTAATGTGAAGATGTCGCTGGAGGAGCAGAAGGGCCTCTTCCGCGCCGACGAGCACTATTCCGCGGGAACCATGACCAGCCGTCCCGCGTCGGTGGAGCCGCTCTCACTGCACATGGGGATCGTCGCGGTCGCGATCCTCATCGGCTGGTCCATCCTCGAGGGGCTGCGCTGGATCGAACGGGTCACCTACGGCAAGATGATGATCGACCACGACACGCATCTGGAGATCTTCACCTACGTCCCGCTGTTCCCCATGGCCCTCCTGGGCGGAGTGATCCTCCAGCTGATCGCCAGGAAGACCGGCGCCGAGCGGTTCATCGACCACCAGATGATGCTGCGCATCCAGGGCTGGGCCCTGGACTTCCTCATCGTCGCCGCCATCGCCACGCTCTCGTTACAGGCGGTGGGGCGGAACCTGGGAGTCTTCCTGATCCTCTCGGTCGCGGGAATCGCCGTCAACGTGGCGATATTCCTGTGGTTCACGCCTCGGGTCATCGGCCGGTTCTGGTTCGAGCGGGGCATCGGCGACTTCGGCCAGTCGATGGGAGTGACCGCCACCGGCCTGATCCTCATGCGCATCACCGACCCCCACGGCGAGAGCCCCGCATTCGAGGCCTTCGGATACAAGCAGCTCGTCTTCGAGCCGTTCTTCGGAGGGGGCCTGGTGACGGCATTGGCCATTCCGACCATCTACTTCACGGGCATCTGGCCGTTGTTCTTCGTCATGCTGGCCATCTTCCTCGTCGCGATCCTCTCCGGTCTGTTCTACTTCGGCCCTCGCGAACGCAGAGACCGCGAGGCGTACGAACGGCAAGCGTCTTCCCGAACCGACGCCAGGAAGGGAAGTTGACGGCTTTGACGTGCGGTGGGGACAAAGCTTGAAGGAACGAATCGGCGTGTCATCCCATACCCCGCCAGTCTGTGAGAAGTCAGTCCCGCCGGGCAGAATCGCCTGGCGGGACTGGGCGGCATACCTGATAAAATCGCCTCCGTCCATTTCGTTCCGGAACCAGGTCGAGACGGCTAGCGGGTAGCTTCGCTTCACGGGGTCTAGCCGGGCAACGGGCCGGCCACCGCGGACGGCGTCGAAGGAGTCGAGCGGTTCCAGCAAGGTGCAAAGGGAGTCTCGCTCAGTGTCAGGCGCGAAATACGATTACATCTTCCAGGTTCTACGTCACAGGATCGAGTCGGGAGAATACGAGTTTCAAAGCCTGTTGCCGTCCGAAAACGTCCTGGCCACGGATTTCTCCTGTACGCGCAACACTGTGCGCAAAGCCCTGGCCCTCCTAGCCAGCCAGGGGCATATCCAGCCCATGCAGGGTCGGGGGATCCAAGTCATCCATCGGCGCCGGACATCGCCTCCGCAACACCCTTCGGCCTTCCTCTTGGGCGGCATCGAATCGCTGAAGGAAGCCGCGTCGCGCAACGGAGTCGGCGTCCGCACCAGGATGCTGTCCCTGGACGAGGGCACGGTCGACGCGGACCTGGCCGATCGAAGCGGAATGCGGGAAGGAGCCGACATCCTGACGGTCCGTCGGGTGCGGACGCTCGACGGCGTTCCCCTGATCATCGACACGAATGTCTTCCTCCGCTCCGTCGTTCCTCGCCTGACGCGCCAGGTCGTCGAAAGCTCGATCTACTCCCACCTGGAATACGAGCTCGGCGTGACGGTCAGCAGTGCGACGCGGATCGTCACGGTCGAACCAGCGACCGAAGAGGATCGCAGCCTTCTTCGCCTCGACGGGACGGGATGCGTCGTAGTGGTGACATCCTCCACATTCGATTCGGCGGGAGTTCTCTTCGAGCACACCATTTCGCGCCACTCGGCCGTTGGATTCGAGTTCCACACCACGGCACAGAGGTTGCCTCCCGCTCTGTGAATCGCGGAGCATCAAGGCGGACTGCGTCTGCGAAGGACGGAAGCGGGGACGGCCCGGCCAGTGCGATCCCGGTGGGTCGTCCCCGCGGCTATTCGCCTTGCGCGGCTATTTGGCCACGGGTTCGCGCCTGCCTAGGCGCACTTTCTTGACTTCGCGTTCGGCGTCGAAATCCGACTCCTTGAAACCGAAGAAGTAGGTGCACAGGAAGCCTACGATCACCGTTGCCAAGGACGCTATCCAGAATCCCGTGAAACTGGAGTCGATGCCCTGCTTGCTGATGAAGGAGGGGAAGCCGACGAAGGCGCCGGTGAATCCCCACATGTTGACGTTGAACAGACCGGTGAGCAGGCCGCCGACGGCTCCGCCGATCGACGCGGTGATGAAGACTCGACCGTACTTGAGGTTGAGGCCGTACATCGCCGGTTCGGTGACGCCGCACATGGCCGAGATCGTCGCCGGTCCGGCCAGTTGCCTGATGCGCGGATTCTTCGATTTCACCCAGATGGCGAGGGCGCCCGCGCCCTGGGCGATCATCGTGGCGGACACGATGGCGTTGATCCTCGATTCGCCGCCACCGCTGGAGGCGAGCTGGGCGGCGATGATCGGAATGACGGCCCAATGCAAGCCGAAAATGACCAGCGACTGATACAGTGCGCCGATGACCAGGCCCGCGAAGACGTAGTTGAAGGTGATGATCGAGTTGATCCCGTTGGCGATGAAACCGGAGAAGAACATGACGATCGGCCCGAAGACCACGAGTATGAGGGCAGAGACGATGAAGATCTCCAGGAGCGGAACGAACATCGATTGGATGACGGCGGGAATCCAGCGCTCCAACCATGGCTCCAAACGCGATGCCAGCCATGCCGCGACGATAATCGGGAAAATCGTGGACGTATAGGCCATGCCTTCCCGTCCGGTCGGCAGAGCGACAGGAATTCCGAAGAAGTCCGCATTGAACACGGTTTTGCCCAATTGGGCGATGACGTGGTAGCCTTCTCCCTTGGGATTCGACATGGCGACCAGGGTCGGGAAGCAGAGCACTCCGCCTATGATGGCGACGACGATGGGATTGGCGCCCAAGCGCCTGGCAGCGGTGAAGCCGACGATGATCGGGAGGAAGTAGAACATCGACGAAGACATCGCGTCGATGAACTTATATGTGTCCGTCTCGTCGCCCACGACCTTGTAGTACGTGAGAAGCGCCAGGATTCCCTTGAGGATTCCGGAGGCTGCGAGTACGCCGATGATCGGGATCATCGATCCCGTGATGACGCCGATGAGCGAGCTGAAGCCGTATTTCATCCAGCCGACGAACGTCGTCGGGCGTTCCCTCTCCTCTTCCTCGGGGGCGTCCTCGCCAGAACCCTGGGGAAGCTGCTTGACGACGGCATTGTAGACCTGCGCCACTTTCGGGCCGATGACTACCTGATATTGACCTCCCGCCCTGGCGACGTCGATGACATCGGCCGATTCGGTCACGGCGGCGTCATCGGCCAGGGACTCGTCTTTCAGGTAGAAGCGCAGGCGGGTGATGCAGTGGATGACCGAGCGGACGTTGTCCGCGCCGCCGATTCCGGCGATGATGTCTCGAGCGGTGGCGTCGAGCCCCGTCAATCCATCGTCAGCCGAAGAAGCCGCAGCAGGCCTCTGAGCGGCGGGAGTCGGCTGGTCCGGAGATCCCGAAGCAGAATCGGAAGCCGGATCCGTAGACGCCTCCGCCGGGGCGGCTTCGCTCCCAGAAGCGGCCTCATTCGTGACTTCGGCGCGAGCAGCGGGTTTGCCCGCATCGACCATCCCCAGAGTCACCTTCAAAGAAACCAGACGGGTATCGGTGTTGGTGAAGACCACGATAGAGGTGGTGCTCTTGCCTTTCTTCAGGATGGCATCCAAATCCATGGTGCCGATGGACTGCCCGACGCGAACCCTGTCGCCAAGGCTCGCTTTCAGGGCGAACGGCTCGCCCTTCAACTGAACAGTGTCGATTCCCAGGTGAAGGAGCACCTCCAGGCCTGAGTCGGTTTCGAACGCGATGGCGTGACCGGTGTCCGCCACCATGATGACGGTGCCGTCGACGGGCGAGACCACATTCCCGCTCACGGGTTTGATCCCGAACCCGTCGCCCACGGCTTTGGAGGAGAACACGGGATCGGGGACGTCGGCGAGATCGATTACCTCACCATTCACAGGCGAGGCGATCGTGACCTCCGGGTCACGAATGTCGGACATAGGAGTTCCTTTCAGGATATTCGTATTTTATTAATTGGAAATAAGTATTGCGAGCGCTTCATATGGCTCTAGTCGTATAGTGCTATCAAGCGTACGTTCAGGATAGTTCGATATGAGGATGGATCCTTCGGTGAAGTCGAGGGGAATTTCAATCTCGGCTTGTTTGGCGCGGAAATTCGTCAAAACGAGCAGCCTTTGGCCACCATGCTCGCGTATATAGGCGAAGACTTCGGGGTGATCCATGGCGTAGGGTAGGTAGCGTCCCTGGGAGATGACGGGCTGTGCCTTGCGCAGGGCGATGAGGCGGCGGTAGTAAGGGAGGATTCGCCCTTCCGCTTCTTCGTCGGCGACGTTGATCCGCGCCTGGTTGGTCGAGCGCAGCCACGGCGTTCCGTTGGTGAAGCCCGCCGTCCGGCCGGAGTCCCATTGCATGGGGGTGCGAGCGTTGTCTCGGGCTTTCCCGTGGACGATGGCGAAGGCCTCCCGCTCGCTGCGTCCAGTTTCCATCAGAGAGGCGAAGGCGTTATGCGCCTCGACGTCGACGTAGTCCGAAATGGTCTCGTAATCCGGATCGGTCATGCCGATCTCCTCGCCCATGTAGACGAACGGCGTCCCTCGGAGCAGATGGATGACGGTCGCGAGCATGGTGGCGGATTCGACGCGGTACCTCCCCGGGTCGCCGAATCGGTTGATGGCGCGGGGCTGGTCGTGGTTGTTCCAGAACAACGCGTTCCATCCGTCCCCTTCCTGCATGCCTACGGCCCATTCGTTGAGGACGCGCTTGAGAGCCGCCAGGTCGAAGGGCGTGGACGTCCACTTCTCGCCGTCCTCGTAGTCGACCTTGAGGTGGTAGAAGCTGAAGACCATGTTCAACTCGTGGTTGCCGGGATTGGAGTAGCCCGCGCATGCCTCCACGCTCGTGGAGGACATCTCTCCCACGGTCACCGAGTCTTCGTCGCGTCCGAAGCTGGCCTCGTTGAGCTCGCGCAGGTAGGCGTGGACGTCCGGCCCGTCCGTGTACATCTTTCGATCGTCCGTGCCGAGCGGCGCGTCGAGAAGCTGAGAGCCCTTCCCGATGACGTTGATGACATCGAAACGGAAACCGTGAACGCCCCGGTTCCGCCAAAAGTTCACGACCTTGGCAGCTTCCGCGCGCACGTCGGGATTGTGCCAATCGAGATCGGCCTGCGCGGGATCGTAGAGGTGAAGATAGTAGTCGCCCGTTTCTCCGAAAGGCGCCCAGGCGGGGCCTCCGAACTTGGAAACCCAATTGGTGGGGAGCGAACCGTCAGGCTGCGGTGGACGAATGTAATAGTAGTCCTGGTATTTCTTCTCCCCCGCCAGAGCTCGCTGGAACCATTCGTGATCGGTGGACGTATGGTTGAGGACCATGTCCAGCATCACGCCGATGCCGTGAGACTCCAAAGCGGCGACGAGTTCGTCGAAGTCCTCCATAGTTCCCATCGCCGGATCGATGGAGCAGTAGTCGGATATGTCGTAGCCGTTGTCCCGCTGCGGTGAGGGGAAGAAGGGGTTGAACCAGACGTAATCCACCCCTAAAGAAGCTATATAGGGAATATTATCGATGATTCCACGTAGATCTCCGATACCATCGCCTGTAGAATCTTTAAAGGATTTAGGGTAAATTTGATAAATAACACTATTTTTAAAAGTCAACTTTATGCTCCTATGTGAAAATATAGGTCAGCTAAACGAGACCCGATATAGAGGAAGCCAGCCCGGAGCACCGGGCCGTGGACCGCCAGCTCGCAGCACATCGACAGCACGCATCGCCCCTGAGTCCAACTTTCGCCGAACGCGTGTGCGAGGCAAGCCATCGGGAAGGCAAGAACCGCGAAGGATCATCCGATCGCAGTCGTTTCCCGCAGCGCTATAACCCAGCGACATCGAACTGAGCTTGTGCGCACAAGTGTACCCTAACCCATCGTTTGCGCGGGGGCAATAGTCCGGCTTCCGTCTCCCACCGCGGCCGGGCTAAGGTGAACTCCATGAAGGGACTGGCCAATCTGCGTAAAAGCTACGAACAGGGCCATCTGAGTGAGGATGAGACGACATCCGCTCCGTTGGCGCTGTTCGAGCGGTGGTTCGTCGAGGCCGAGAAAGCCAGGATACCCGAGCCGAACGCTATGACGCTCGCCACTGTCGGAGCGGACGGACGTCCTTCCACTCGTGTGGTGCTCGTCAAAGAAGTCGATGAGCGCGGACTGGTCTGGTACACCAACTACGAGTCGCGAAAAGGCCGGGATCTTCAGAACAATCCATACGCAGCCCTCCAGTTCCACTGGGTGGAACTGGAACGGGTGGTGCGCATCGAAGGCACGGTGGGCAAGGTGAGTTCGGAAGAGTCAGACGCATACTTCGCCGAGCGTCCTTTGGATTCGAGGCTGGGCGCGTGGGCATCTCCGCAGTCGCACGTGATCGCCTCCCGTGCCGTGCTTGTGGCCGCCGCAGCCCGAGCGGCGGCTACATACGGCCTGAAACCGCCCAGACCGGAGCACTGGGGCGGGTATCGCCTGATCCCCGAAACCTGGGAGTTCTGGCAAGGCCGCAAGTCGAGACTGCATGATCGCATCCGGTACCGGCTCGACGACGGGGCATGGGTACGGGAACGGCTGGCGCCGTAGAGCATTCCGACGAACAGGGCGAATCCTTCGGAAGAGGAGAATACGCCGGATGGAAGTGTCAGCGGGATCGACCATGCGGTCGTTCGCAGAAAGTGTGGAGTTTTAGGGATGCGTTTCCGGTCGAAGTACAGGTCCGAACGTACAAAGAATCGCACCGCGGCGGCAACGCGGAAAGAGGCGGCCGCCACGTGGTACGGCCGTCTTGTGTTCGCCTATGCGATATGGCAGTTCGTTGCGTTGATGCTGGAGTACTCCGCTCCGGCTTTCGTCTTCGAGTCCTCTCGTCTGCTGAACGTCACGAACATCCCTTCGTACCCGAGCATCGTTTCCTTTCTCCTCCTCACCTTGATCGCTTTGGGCCTGCTTCGACGGCAGCGTCCGGCCCTCTGGATGTCGGTGATCCTCTGGCAGGGGCTGTCTCTGGTGCTGTCCGCCGTGGCGGGCATCCTGATTTTCCTGTATCCACGACTCGGCGGCAAAACCGTCGCCGTCGGGGGCCAGCCGATTCTCATCGCCTCGACGATCCTCGCCATACTGTTCATCATCCTCGCGATATGGATGCGCAGCGCCTTCCCTGCGCGCCTGGCGCCCGGGGCCTGGCGCAGAGCCGGAGGCATCATCGTCTTCGGCCTCACCGCATCGGCTCTCTTCGCATTCTCCGCTCTCGAGTTTTCGACCATCGGGCGGATTCGCCTACGCAGCGCAATCAGCTGGAGCGTCTCCGTCGCCCTCGGATTGTCACCGTCCGATCCGCCTTTTCGCAGCACGATCGCCGGCTATCACTGGGTGGAGATCGGCTCAGAGATAATATCCGCTCTGACGTTGATCGCGGCCACCGTCGTCTTCCTTCGAGCGGCTCCGCATGACGCTCAACAGGACCAGAACGATGAACTCGCGATTCGCCGGCTGCTATTGACGACTGAGCCATCCGATTCACTCGGGTACTTCGCCACTCGCGACGACAGGCAAGCCGTATTCTCGCCCGACGGCCGGGCAGCGATCTCCTATCGGGTGATCCTCGGCGTATGCCTGGCGGCCGGCGATCCCATCGGAGACCGCCGCTCATGGCCCGCGGCGATCGCCAAGTGGCTGGAGCACGCTCGCGCCTACGGCTGGGTGCCCGCCGCCGTGTCGGTGGGGGAAAGCGCTGCCCACGCCTACCGAGCGGCAGGTCTGCACCCCATGATGCTCGGAGACGAAGCGGTCATCGAAGTCTCGGACTTCCGCTTGGGCAGCGCGAGCTTGCGTTCCGTGCGCAAAGCGGTGGCGGGGCCGGTGAACGCCGGCTATCGGGTGCAGGTGCGGCGTCAGGCCGACATACCGCGGCAAGAACTCGCCGAGCTCATTGCGGTAGCCGACGTATGGCGCCGCGGCGGGCCGGAACGCGGCTTCAGCATGGCGTCGGGACGCCTGGGCAATGCTCGGGACGCTCGAACGGTCATCGTCACCGCCCACGACTGCTCCGGCCGCGTGTGCGGCCTTCTCTCCTTCGTTCCCTGGGGGCGTCGCGATCTATCACTCGACCTGATGCGTCGCTCTCCCGAGGCGATATCGGGTGTCACCGAACTGATGGTCACCGAACTCATCGCCGCGGCGGACCAACTCGGAGTCACCCAGATCTCCCTGAATTTCGCCATGTTCCGGGAGTCATTCGCTCGCGGCGCGCGAATCGGCGCCTCGCCGCTGCAACGTCTCAATCGCAAGCTCCTGGTTTTCGCATCTCGCTGGTGGCAGTTGCATTCGCTCTACCAGTCCAACGAGAAATACCGCCCGAGGTGGCGTCCGCGCTTGCTCTGCTACGACAGCACCGCCCAGCTCACCCAGGTGCTGGCAGCCGTGTTGCAAGCGGAAGGCTTCATACCAGAACTCCCGAGTCTCTTTCGCCGGCGTTCGCGTGCCGCTCAACTCGATCGTCCTGAAACCGCCGCCCAGCTTGCCGATGCCGTTCTCGCACAGGAAAAGGCTCTGTTCACGCCCGTTCTTCCGGGGCGGCGTCTAACCGAACAGCAACGGGTTCGATTGGACAAGCTCGCTCGGCTCGCGGACATCGGCATGGACCCATACCCTCCCGACGTTCCCCGCACAGTCTCGCTGGCACAAGTGCATCGCGATTCCCGGACGGTGTCAGTGGTCGGGCGGGTCGTGCGAATGCGAGACCACGGCGGTGTCCTCTTCGCCGACCTGCGGGAAGGGGGTGAAGAACGTCAGATCATGTTCACGCTCGACCGGCCCTCGGCGGGAATGGAGCTGTGGCGGACCACCGTGGATCGAGGAGATCTGGTGAGCGTCACGGGTCAGGTGTGCCTAAGCCGTTCGGGAGAATTGAGCGTGCATGTCGAATCATGGACGATGGCGGCGAAATGTCTCGCCCCGCCGCCCGACAAGCATCTGGGGTTGCGCGATCCGGAGACTCGGATACGCTTGCGCCAGGTGGACCTGGCGCTCAACGACGAGGCGCGGAGGCGATTGCTCGCCCGCAGCACGGCGATCCGCGCCATTCGCGAGAAGCTGACGGAACACGGATTCGTCGAGGTCGAGACTCCGATTCTCCAACGCGTGCACGGAGGTGCCAATGCGCGTCCTTTCACCACGCACATCAATGCCTACGACGTCGACCTCACCCTGCGGATCGCGCCGGAGCTGTATCTGAAACGTCTGTGCGTAGGGGGCCTCGACAGGGTGTTCGAGCTCGGCAGGAACTTCCGCAATGAAGGCGCCGATTCCACGCACAATCCCGAGTTCACTTCTTTGGAGGTTTACCAGGCTTACGGGGATTACACCAGCATGCGGACGCTGACGCAGGAACTGGTGTGCGCTGCAGCTCAGGCCATTCACGGGCAGCCTGTTGTGCCGAGGCCGGATGGGACTTCGCTCAGGTTGGACGGCACGTGGCGCGTTCTCACCGTTCACGAGGCCGTTTCGCAGGCGATAGGCGTGGAGATCACGCCGGACACGCCGCTTGCGCAGTTACAGGATCTCTGCCGTGAGCACGCAGTCCACTATACGATGTCGATGACGTCTGGCGACCTTGTCACCGAACTCTACGACGACTTCGTCGAGCCCCATACAACGGAACCCACGTTCTACACAGACTTTCCCGTGGAGACCTCACCGCTGACCCGCCGGAATCGCAGGAATCCACTGCTGGCCGAGCGGTGGGATCTCGTGGCCTTCGGCATGGAACTCGGAACCGCCTACACGGAGCTGACCGATCCGGTCGATCAACGACAGCGACTCACCGAGCAGTCTCTGCGCGCGGCCGCCGGCGACCCGGAAGCCATGGAAGTCGACGAGGAGTTCCTGTCGGCTCTGGAGTTCGGCATGCCCCCAACCGGGGGGCTGGGTCTTGGCATCGACCGCATTGCGATGTTCCTGCTGGGCGCCCCCATTCGTGAAACGCTGGCTTTCCCGTTCGTCCGTCCGAGCGCGCACACGGGAAAGCCGTGAGCAGTCGCCCCGCCGGAGAGTTCGCACTGTGCCGCGCCGATCGTTCACATCCGCTCGATGTGGTGCAGTACCAGATCCGGACGAGTCACGGGGAACAGATGATTCTGCCCGGGCAACATCACGATGTGGGTGGGTAGACGCTGGGACAGCTCCCACTGTGCTCTCAGGAACCTGCGCTGGGTGGTCCTCGAGCCGGCCCCGACCAAGTGAACGGCAGGCGGCATCTGCGACGTCGACGTGCGCGTAGCCAGTAGGCGTGCCACTCGACCCTCCTGCTCTCGGCTCTCATACAGTTGGTTCGCGAGGAGCCTCCAAGCCTCGGCCGTCCCATACCGTGCGTCCGCCTCCCCGGAGGGCAGGCTGTCCGGATTTTTCGTGGCCAGTCGAATCCCGGCGCGTCGCAGAGATTTGCCCACTGGGGATGCGGCTGCACCGACGGCACCGATCAAACGACGCCCCCGCTGTGTTCGGCCTGCGAACGCCGCCCGGTATGACGCCGTCCGTTCGGCTGCCCGCCTGCGGGGCGTCGTCGGGTCGAGGAGGACTAGGCGGCCGATCTGTTCGGGGTAGCGCAGAGCCCATTCCACTGCGGCGAGGCCGCCGATCGAATGGCCGATCAGATCAATCTCGGAGTCATCGGCTCCGAGCGCTGCACGAACCGCGGATATGTCTCCAGTGGTCGGCGTTCGCCATGAATCGACGACGTTCGCGTCTGATCCTAGACCTTTTGCGAGCGAAGCGTAGTCATCGGGAGCTAGTCCCCATCCAGGAAGAATCAACCACATTTCCAACTCCTCATGACTAACGGCAGTGGAGCAAGCGCTATTGCAAGGCAACTCAACGCCACTTGTACACGTTGAACGATGCCGAGGGGCGCGAAGCCGAACGCTTCGGAGACCACCAAGAGCGCGAGTGACAGGAGAAGCACGACCATCGCCGCAATGACGCATGCCAATAAGATCTTTTTCTCACACATCCTCCAGCTTCGCACAGTTATCAACAACAGAGAGGCGGCAAACAGAGCTATACCCACCCCTGCGGTTCCGCTGCTGACATTGTGCTGCCATTCGGTCTGGCCCATGGTCCCGGCCGCAATCTGAGCTCGGCATTCGGGTAGGGATATCGCGCAGTCCAGAGGCGTGAGCGTACTATCGATGATCGTCGCAACGCCGAATGCGTACAGTCCGATAGCCAAAAGCCTTTGACTCAGCCGCCATGTCCGCCACCGTCCGCGAATGCTGATCAGCAGAGTGGTCGCCACGACTACGACGGCACTGCTGACAAGGTCGGCCAGGCGAAACCACTGTCCAGTGGACTGCTGGCGTGCCGCCAATTCGGAGAGGTAGGAAGCGCGGACATCCAATGGCCGCCCCGCAAGGATCTCACCGACCACGCTCATGTAGACGATGGCCGCGAAGCACATCAGCCCAATGGACAGTCTGTCGCGGAGTCCGCCATTGCGGTCCGTCACAGCATGGGCGCCGTCTTCCGACGCGGTCTCTGTCACGAAACCACCAGAACACCGGGATCGATATCGGCGAGTGCGGGAGGGACTTCTCAAGCGTACCCCGCCGCCGCTCCTACGACTGTCCAGCGTGTCAGTCGATCACGCTCGCTTGCCGTTTCAGCCATCTGAGCCCCTTTCTGTGGACCTCTGAATGCGGACTCCACGATCATAACCCGCCATGCCATCACGCAAGTCCACCGATCTTTCGATCGGCCGCGAGTGGGAGCGATGGTCGCTTCGTCGCCGATCGACTCGGCTTCTTAGGACTTCGACCAGTTCTCCCGAAGATAGCGCAGGTCTCCATGTCAATAGGCGGCCGTGGTGGCACCGTCGGCGAGTATGTCGATCCCGGTGATGAAGCCGGCGGAGGGCTCCATGAAGAACTCGGCCAACGCCCCGATCTCGTCGGGGGTTGCGATGCGGCCTGCTGGGGAGAGGTCGAGCACCTTGCGGCAGCTTCACCTTCGGCAGGCGAAAGGACTCTTTCAAGATAGGGATTCCACTCACGTGGAAACGGAAACGCCTCCTAGCGACGAAGACCGTTCACTACCGATAAAAAATCGGCATATGCATTGCAAAGGAAGTTGTGGAGCTAACGGGACTCGAACCCGTAACCCCCTGCTTGCAAAGCAGGTGCGCTACCAATTGCGCCATAGCCCCGAATGGCCGTGGGAGCGTCGGCCCCTCATCGGCAGCCCGACCATGCGGGCTCGTCAGTCCACCGGGTCCGTGACTTCCTGCCAAACAGCCCGATCTTGACCCTTCTTCTGAATCTCGATCCATGCGACATACCCGACAGCTGCAGCCGTCAGTACGAACAGAAACTTCTTCATGGTCTCCCTCCAAAGTTGCCGTGGGCCTAGCTGGACTCGAACCAGCGACCTCATCCTTATCAGGGATGCGCTCTAACCGACTGAGCTATAGGCCCTCGCACCCCTTGGGTGCCGATTTAGATTACCCTACCGTTATTCCAGTGTCCAGTCGGCCTGCCAGCCGATTCGGTCTCTTCACCTGAATGCCGTCCGTTGATCCGGAACCGGGGCGGGGTCTCCCTCGTTATTCGTCGGTCACTGTTATTCGCAAGCCTCCCACGAGCGAAGCGATGAGGTTGTATATGAGCGCGCTGACGGCAGCCAGGGCCGTGAACAGCACAATGTCGATGATGGCGACGATCACGGCAAAGCTCATCCACCGGCTGAACTGCAGATACTTGCCGACTTGGAGCAGACTCTCCGAGTTGAGCGTGTCGAGGAGTTTCTGGATCTCGCTGAAAACGTGCATCGAATCGAGGACGAACCAGAGGAACATCATCGCCACGACGATCATGATCCCGATGGCCACAGAGCTGAGGAAGCCCAGTTTGAGGGCCGAAAGCGGATCGACCTTGGAGATGGTCATCTTGACACGGCGAATGCCCACCGGCCTTTTGGGCCCGGCATCCTCATCTTTCGCTGGGCTCGGCGCCGCCGGTTTCGGACGCGATGGAGCGCCTGCAGGCGCCTGGGTCTGGCTCATCTACTACTCCGTAACTTCATCATCGGATGCACCTTCAGCCGCATCCGCTACATCAAAGGCTACCGTGTCGAAGCCGGCCGCGTCTTCCCGAAGGCCGCTTTCCCCTCTCGGAGACTGCCCGCCGGCGGACGTCGCATCGACCCTCGATTCGGTTCCCACAGGCGCGCTCTCCTGCCCGATTCCCTCCTTATCCAGCGTGCTCTCGACGTTGCGGGCGATGGCGATGATCCTGTCGCCGTCGTCAGGTCTGGCGAAGGTCACACCTTGAGTGTTGCGACCCGTCCTGGACACCTCGTCAACGGAAGCTCGCATCACCTTGCCGGAGGCCATGATGACGAGCACATCCTCTCCCTCGGTGATGAGCGCACCGACGAGGTCGCCGCGCTCGACCGTGAGTTTGGCGACTTTGACGCCCAGCCCTGCGCGTCTCTGCACGCGGTATTCGGCGACGGATGTGCGCTTGGCGAAACCTCCTTCCGTCACGACGAACACTTCGGAGTTGTCGCGCACGACGTCCATCGTCAGAAGCGAATCATCACCGCGGAATTTCATTCCCATAACACCCGAAGACGGACGCCCCATCGGCCTCAGGGCAGCGTCTGTGCCGGTGAACCGCAGCGACATGCCTTTCCGTGAGACGAGCAACATATCATCGCCTTCATTGACGAGGCAGGCAGCGACCACTTGATCGGTCGTGCCATCCTCGTGTTCGCGCAGCCGGATGGCGATGAGACCGCCTGCGCGCGGAGAATCGTACTCGGTCAGCCGAGTCTTCTTCACCCGTCCATCGGCCGTGGCGAGCACGAGGTACTGCGACTGATCGTAGTCTTTGAGGGTGATCGTCGAAGCGATCGTCTCGCCTGGCTGGAATGCGAGGAGATTGGCGATATGCTGACCTTTTGCATCGCGTCCGGCTTCAGGCAGTTCGTATCCCTTGATCCGATAGACTCTGCCCAAATTAGTGAAGAACAGATGCCATGCGTGCGTCGAAGCGACTCCGAAATGCTGGACGACATCGTCACCGCGCAGAAAAGCCCCTCTGATCCCTTTCCCACCGCGATGCTGAGCGCGATACTCGGAGACCTTCGTGCGCTTGATGAACCCTCCGCGCGTGATCGTCACCACAACGTCTTCCTCGGGGATGAGATCTTCGACCCGCATTTCGCCGTCGAAGGGGAGAATAGTCGTACGCCGGTCGTCTCCGTACTTATCGACGATCGCACCGAGCTCTTCACCGATGATGGCGCGCTGCCTTCCCGGCTTGGCGATGATGTCCTTGTAGTCGGCTACAAGGGCGGCCTTCTCCTCGTACTCGTCGACGATCTTCTGCCGTTCGAGAGCCGCCAGGCGGCGAAGCTGCATCTCGAGGATGGCATTGGCCTGGTCCTCGTCGATGTCCAGGAGCTCCATGAGGCCGGTGCGTGCCGCATCGACCGTCGGCGATCTGCGGATGAGCGCTATGACGGCGTCGAGTTGGTCGAGGGCTTTGAGATACCCCTCGAGGATGTGAAGGCGTTTGAGGGCCTCCGCCAACCGGTACTGCGTGCGCCGCAAGATCACTTCCATCTGGAAGGCAACCCAATGGCGGACGAATCCGTCGAGGGAGAGCGTGCGAGGCACGCCGTCCACGAGCGCCAGCATATTAGCCGGGAAGTTGTTCTGAAGCTGAGTGTGCTTGTACAAGTTGTTGAGCACGACCTTGGCGACGGCGTCTTTCTTCAGCACGACGACGATGCGCTGGCCGGCCCGCCCGGAGGTCTCGTCGCGAATGTCGGCGATGCCCGGCAGACGGCCGTCCTTGATGCCCTCGACCATTTTGTCGAGCAGGCGATCGGGATTGACCTGATAGGGCAGATCGGAGATGACGAGACACTGGCGGCCCTGAATCTCGTCCACTTCGACGACCGCTCTTTGGGTGATGGAACCGTGGCCGGTGCGGTACATGTCGTCGATGCCGCGGGTTCCCAGAATCAGCGCACCCGTGGGGAAGTCCGGTCCTTTGATCCGGCGCATGAGAGCTGCGAGCAACTCCTCCTTGCTGGCATCCGGGTTGGCCAGGTACCACTGGACGCCATCGGCGACTTCGCGCAGGTTGTGAGGCGGGATGCGGGTGGCCATGCCGACGGCGATTCCCTCCGAACCGTTGACGAGGAGATTTGGGAAACGAGCTGTCAGAACAGTCGGCTCCATGAGCGAACCGTCGTAGTTCGGTTCGAAGTCGACGGTGTTCTCCTTGATGTCGCGCACCATCTCCATCGCGAGGGGTGCCATGCGCGCCTCGGTGTAACGCGGAGCCGCCGCACCGAGGTCGCCCGGCGTGCCGAAGTTCCCCTGGCCGGCCACGAGCGGGTAGCGCATCGACCAGGGCTGAACCAGCCGCACCAGAGTGTCGTAGATGGCGACATCGCCGTGGGGATGATAGTTGCCCATGACATCGCCGACGATCTTCGAAGCCTTCGAAAAGGAGGAGTCGGGCCGGTATCCGCCGTCGTACATCGCGTAGAGGACCCGCCGGTGCACGGGCTTGAGGCCGTCCCGCACGTCGGGGAGGGCGCGTCCGACGATGACGGACATGGCGTAGTCGAGATAGGACTTCTCCATCTCCCGCTGGAGGTCGACTTCCGCAATACGCCCGTGATCGTATCCGGCGGTCTGTTCTTCGCTCACTGGAATCCTGCCTTAGATGTCGAGGAATCGAACGTCGTGTGCGTTACGCTGGATGAAGCTGCGTCGGGATTCAACATCTTCTCCCATGAGCACCGAGAAGGTTTCGTCGGTTGCAGCAGCTTCGCCTATGGATACCTGCTTGAGAGTCCGTTTAATGGGATCCATGGTCGTATCCCACAATTCCTCGGCGTTCATTTCGCCTAGCCCCTTATAACGCTGTACGCGCTGGCTTTCATCTTTAGGCAAACGATATCCCTTAACTTTTCCCTCCTCGAGCTTGACATCGCGTTCACGATCGGAGAAGACATAATCGTGGGAAGCATTCGTCCATTTGATGCGGTAGAGGGGAGGCATGGCGAGATAGACGTAACCGCTTTCTATGAGCGGCCTCATGTATCTGTAGACGAGTGTCAGAAGAAGAGTTGCGATATGGGAGCCGTCGACATCTGCGTCGGCCATGAAAACGATCTTATGGTATCGCAGTTTCGCCATGTCGAATTCCTCGCCGACGCCTGTTCCGAAGGCCGTGATGAGACCCTGGATCGCTTCGGAGGACAGAGCACGGTCCAGACGCGCCTTCTCGACGTTGAGGATCTTCCCGCGAATCGGCATGATCGCTTGGTGCTCGGGATCCCGCCCGTTGACGGCCGATCCCCCCGCCGAGTCGCCCTCGACGATGAAGATCTCGCACTCTTCGGGATTGCGGGACGTGCAATCCTTAAGCTTGCCCGGCATCGACGCCGATTCGAGGACGCTCTTGCGGCGAGTGGCTTCACGGGCCTTGCGGGCCGCCGCGCGAGCTGCGAAGGCCTGAAACGATTTGCGAACGATCTCCTTGGCTTCACCTGGATGCATGTCGAGCCAGTCGGTCAGATGAGCATAGACCTGCTGTTGGACGAAGGTACGCGCCTCGGTGTTGCCGAGCTTGGTCTTGGTCTGGCCCTCGAACTGGGGATTTCCGAGCTTGACGGAGATGATCGCCGTCAATCCCTCGCGGATGTCCTCGCCTGAGAGATTGGGATCCTTATCCTTGAGCAGGCCCTTGTCACGCGCGTATTTGTTGATCACCGAGGTCAGAGCTGATCGAAATCCCTCCTCGTGAGTGCCGCCTTCGGTCGTATTGATCGTGTTGGCGAAGGTATTGAGGGTTTCGGAGTAAGCCGACGTCCATTGCATCGCCACTTCGCACTGGATCTGCTTCGCTTGATCCTCCGCCTCGAAATAGATGACGTCGGGATGTACGACCTCCACTTTCTTGCGAGCGTTGAGATGTTTGACGTAGTCGAACAATCCTCCCGAATACATGTAGGAGACTTCGCGCCGTCCGCTCTCCGGGTCATCGGCGCCGTCGGGCTTTCCGGTGACCTCGTCGCCTTCCGCGGTGGCGGTCGGCCGTTCATCGATCAAAGTGATGCGCAGATCCTTATTGAGGAAGGACATCTGATGAAAACGTTTGCGCAACGTCTCGAAATCGTAGTCGACCGTCTCGAAGATCTCGGGGTTCGCCCAGAACGTTTGACTCGTCCCATGTTCATCGGTGGCTTCGCCTCGCCGAAGAGGACCGGTCGGCACGCCGTTTTCAAAGGAGATCCGCCATACGTAGCCGTCACGCCAGACTTCGGTCTCCATGCGGCTCGACAGCGCATTGACCACGGAGACGCCGACGCCGTGCAATCCGCCCGAAACGGCGTAACTGCCGTTGCCGAACTTCCCTCCCGCGTGGAGGATCGTCATGACGACTTCGACTGCAGGACGATGCTCGGTTGGATGGTCGCCGACGGGAATCCCGCGGCCGTTGTCGCGCACGCGCACGCCGCCGTCAGCCAAGATCGTCACTTCGATGTGGTCGCAGTATCCCGCCAGGGCCTCATCCACAGAATTGTCCACGACTTCGTATACGCAGTGGTGAAGGCCGCGCTCACCGGTCGACCCGATGTACATGCCGGGACGTTTGCGCACAGCTTCGAGACCTTCGAGAACCGTAATCGACGAGGCGTCGTACGATTGTTCATCGGAGACTCTGTCCACCGAGGTGGACTTCTCCTCTTCTCCTTCGGACTGAGCATGCGTCTCGTCAGCTGTCACGCTTGGCGACTCCTTCAAACTCGAGTTCGCGAGGTCGTTCTCAGGCGGTCCTACCTCGCTGTCGTAGGTCCCCACACGGATGGGGGCTTCGGCAATTCTACCGCACATCAGAGAATTCTCAGGTTGCCCAGGCTCCTACGCCGCATTGTTAGGCAGGTTACAGTTCCCACTAGCCCCCTCAGTTTCGCACAATACACCCATTATTCACCTCATAGTTCACATTTAAATTTATTTTAAACTATTTAAATATATCAAATACAACATGGAGGTCAGTCGTAAGTGTCTCGCACGCCTCTGCCGGGAACGGAAAACCGTCCATGTTTCCAATTCGGAAGCGCGGGACCCTTGACGACGATTCTCTTCACCACGCCTTCACCGATTTCCTCCGCAAGCGTGGTCTCGAGCGTGGCGAGAAGGGCTCGAATCTGCGTTTCCCACGACGTCGACGAGGTTCTCAGGGTCAGAGTTCCGTCCTCGGCGAATTCCTCGACAGTGCAGTGCCTGGCAACAGTCGGACCGACGATTTCATCCCACCGGGAGACGACGGAGGCGACTTCAAGCCGCTGCGTCCACCCTCGATCGCGCACGAAACGTCCAAGAAGCTGTCCGATCGGACGGGGATCGCGTCTGGAGGGACGCGGACCGGAACCCACATCCCCCCACCCGGGACCAGGAGTCCACACCTCGTCGCCAATCGGCTCTTCAGCGGCCTGACCGTCCCCATCGTTCGACCCGTCATCCGTCTGTGAGGCCAGCGGCTGGCGAATCCGCACCTCTCCCCGAGCGAAAGCCGTTTCGCGAACTCGGTCGAGTTGACGCAACGCGAGGAGATCCTCTCGACGGGCTTGACGCCGCGCTCCGGCGATCGCTCCCTCAGGCATCGGCGACACCCTCGACCCGAAGACTCATCTTTCCATCGGCGACATGCAATCGCTGTCCGTTCAATCCCTCGGGAAGCTCGCTGCCGACGGCAACCGTGACGAAGACCTGCCCAGCTCGAGAGACGATGCCGGCGAGGCGTTCGCGACGACCCGCATCGAGTTCGGAGAATACGTCGTCGAGGATGAGAATGGGCTCGCCGTCCTCAGCCCATTCACCCGAAACGTCAGCGCGTAGAATTTCCCATGCGGCCAGTTTGAGCGCCAAAGCGTAGCTCCACGACTCCCCGTGCGAGGCGTACCCCCTAGCGGGGAGCGAACCGAGCGTTAAGGCGAGATCGTCCCGATGGGGGCCAACCAGATTGACACCCCTCTGCATTTCAGCCTCGCGCCGTTCGGAGAGCTCAGCGATCAACCGAACTTCGGCGAAATCGGCATCGGCGAGTTCTCCTTCGTGCTTTTCAATGGCGGCTATCGACTCCGCGTCCGAAAGATTTTCAGGCGTCGGAAGTTCGAAATGCCCTTGACTCGCATTAGCGCGATAGTCGATGCGAGCCATGAGGGACCCATTCGAGAGCTCGCGGTAATACCGGTCGACGTGAGGCCGCAGCTTGGAGACGATGTCGGCGCGTGCCGCCGTGATCTGGGCCCCCAACCGCGCCAGCTGAAGATCCCACACGTCTAGAGAACTCGAGTTGATCGAAGCGCCACGACGTCGGGCTGCTCCAATGGACTTCAACAACGCTCCGCGCTGTCGCATGACCTTCTCGTATTCGGTCCTCACTCCGGCGAGTCTGGGGCGGAGTTGCACCATGATCGAATCCAGATAAGCTCTGCGGGCACTGGGATCACCGCGAATCAGTTCGAGATCTTCGGGAGCGAAGACGACCGTCTTGACGATTCCGAGGATCTCTGCCGGACGCACCTGTCCGCGGTTGATGCGCGCACGATTGGCCCGACCGAAGCGGATCTCGACCTGAAGAGTCGTCGGCGTCTGCCCATGCAGAACTTTCGCTTGGATGACGGCAGCCTTGGCGCCTTGTCTGATAAGGGCTGCGTCCGAGGAAACTCGATGCGAGGAAAGCGTTGCAAGGTAGGTAATCGCCTCCACTGCATTCGTCTTTCCCTGTCCGTTGTCACCAATTAAAATTACTACACCTGGATCAATATGAATAAGAGTTTGAATGTATGAACGAAAATCAGTTAAAGCTAAATCGCTCAAATACATTTTGAGACTCCGAGAATATTTTCAAAACGTTAAGAATTATATGTCCGAATAGGCATAAGTAACAAACGAAAATCTTGTGAATCGTCACTTCCTATTTCACGTTGTGCAGTCAGAACAGCAGGTTTTGACGGATTTGTGAAAGACAAACGAATGTATTCAGCGCTCGTCGAACTCAATCCTTCCTGTAGAAAGCCCGGATTGAAAGCCATGACTATGTCCTCGCCAGCAAGCGTAGCCTCCAACGCCTCACTGGTTTGCGCATTGTCACCTTGGCCGGCCTCGAGAATCACCTGTCCTTCGCTGAAGGACAGCCGCACCGCCGAATTCTTTTCAACCACGAGGCGAGCGCGCTTAATGGCGTCGAGCATCTCCTGGCGATTGACAACGGCGTACCCGCTCACATCCGAGGGGAAGAGATTGCGAACCTGAGGATAATCGCCATCGATGAGACGAGCGACATTCTGGCGTCCCGCCGCTGAAAACCCGATGACGCCCCCTCGATTGCCGTCACCGACCGAAATCTCGACCTTTCCAGCGGATCCCAATGACTTGGCTATATCGGACAAACGCGAAGCCCGTATAAGAATTCGCTCCTGCACGTCATCTCGAGTCGGCTCCCACTCGAGATCACGCACCGCAAGTCTATAGCGATCTGTGGCCATAAGAGACACTTGCCTTCCTTCGATTTCTATACATACCGAAATAAGGAGAGGAAGAGTATCATCGTTTGATGCAGCCGAAACCACCTGTGCGACCGCCTCTTGCCACAAAGCTCCATCAACGGCGCCTGTCAGATCGGGCATGTCCGGAGCGGCGGGATAATCCTCCAAAGGCATGGACTGCATAACAATACGCGAGGAACCGCATGTCACTTCGAGTTTCGAACCGGATACTTGCATGTCGATGGGCCTGTTCGGAAGTGCACGAGCGAAATCCGCCAGAAGGCGCCCATGGACGAGGATCTCGCCGGGCTCATTGACCGCTGCCTCGATTGCGACGTGTGAAGCTATGTCTGGATCGTAAGAACTGAGCGCCACCGTGCCGTCCTTGAAGGCCTCGATCCGTATTCCGGCCAGCACGGGAAGCGACGGCCTCGAGGGAATGGTATGCGCAACCCACGAAATGGCGTCGGCAAAAACGTCGTGCTCAACCCTGAGCTTCACGGGTGACCTTCTTTCCTTGACACAGTGACGGAACCCACGGACATAGGCGCGGGCATAACCACTCTACGCGAGACTCGTGGTTTTGTGGACATCGGCTTCGCCTTCTTCTCTCGAGGTCGGGACCTTCCCATTCATGCTGCCGGATTCGTCGACCCCGGAGTCCGGCGAATCACTTGCGCAGTCCATGACCGGTCGATGGCACTTCAAGGGTAAAGAGGTTGGTGGCTGTAGTAGGCCGTGTGGATATTGTGGAAACCGGACCCTTTCCCCGAAATGTCGGGCTCTCTGCGTGTGCAAGTCCGTGTGGACTCTGACGGGGACAGCCTCGCTTTGCGGTGGATGAGACATTTTCGCCTTCGGAATCTCCACAGCCTGAGTTCTTCCTTTCCACAGATCAGAAGGCAGTGGGCACAAGGAAACGCACATGACCTGTGGATTATCCTTGAGCCTGCTGAGCAGCTTGTTTAATTCGACTTGTTAACTCTGAAACTTGATTATATGTAACCTGACGTTCAGCCATTTGTTTATCAATTTTTCTGCAAGCATGCATAACGGTTGTATGATCTCGTTTTCCAAAAAGCTCACCAATTTTTGGAAGAGACAAATCAGTCATTTCACGGCAAAGATACATTGCTATTTGACGTGCAGTAACAAGCATACGACTACGATCTGCCGAAGTCATTTCTTCAATTTTTATATCAAAATAACGTGCTGTCTGTGCCATTATAAGAGAAGCAGTTATTTCTATAGAGTCAGGATTATTAATTAAGTCTTTTAAAATCATTTCTGCAAGTTTAAGAGTAATAGCTTGCTTGGACAAGTCGGCGAAAGCGGTAACACGCCGTAAGGCGCCTTCCATTTCGCGGACATTAGTCGTCATATGAGTTGCGATGTATTCGTTGACCTCTCGCGGAACGTTGAATCCATCCGAATCCGCTTTCTTCTCGAGAATGGCGATTCTGGTCTCGAGGTTAGGTCGGTCGATGTTCGCAGTTACGCCTGAGTTGAAACGTGATATCATACGCTCTTCAAATCCATTAAGGAGATGAGGAGAAACGTCAGAAGTAATTACAATCTGTTTGTTAGAGTTAGTTAAAGCATTGAAAGTATGAAAGAATTCTTCTACAGTCGTATCACGGCCGCCAATAAATTGTATGTCGTCTATTAGAAGTATGTCGACTGTTCGGAATTGATCTTTAAATTCAGCTTGCTTTCCATCGCGTACGGAGTTAATAAAAGCGTTTGTGAATTCCTCTGCGCTTACATATCGAACTTTACTTCCAGAAAATAAATTTATCACGTAATTTCCTATGGCATGCATAAGATGCGTTTTTCCCATTCCAGAGTCGGAATATAGAAAAAGAGGATTGTATGTAGTGCCTGGAGATTCCGCTACAGCAAGTGACGTGGCTGTAGGGAATCTATTGGAGTCACCAATCACGAAATTGTCAAATGTGTAGCGAGGATTCAATCGTGCTGCATGAATCCTTTCCATAAGTTCCAAATTATGCCTTGAAGTTTTTTTTGTTACCGCATGTCGACCATGAATTTTATTCGATAAATTATTTGTACGTGCTTTACCTGATTGGTAGTTTTTATCAATTTTGTTTAGGTTATTATTTTTTTGTGTTGATTCTATGTCTGTTTCTAGCGAAAATCCTTCCGAGGTGGAGTTATCCGGAGAAGAATATGAAGACTTGGTTTTTGTAGGTATTTCTTCTTTTTCAGAGTAATGAAAGTTTTTGGCAGTGAAGCCCGTATTACTCGTTGTTTGTGTAGGTTGAACATCGTTGATGCTGGGATCTACAGAAATCATCAGTCGGACGTTACGACCGAGTATGTTAGACAGCATCTCCGTCATGGCTTTGGCGACATGCTCTTCGATCCAGGTCTTCACAAATTCCGATCCGACCGCGATCATGAAGATCTCGTCGACGCATGCCAATGGATAGGCCATGCGGACGAATGCCTCCTGGGAATCTGACAGCGAGCCGTCGGAGCGTAACAACTCTGCCGCCGCTACCCATGCGTCCTTGGCTGGATTGCTGTCGTTCATTGAGCCCCTTCCTACTGTGTGTGGCGTCCGCCTGTGCCTCCGGTGCGAAGCCCGAAGCCATTCTAGACAGTCGTCTGGGGATAGTGATAACACGTTATCCACAGGTTTCTCCACACCTGTGGAAATTACACGGATGTCATTCGTCCGGCCGAATTCCGGGAAACTGCCTCAAACTCTGCGGTGCCGGAAAATGCACACGTGTGGAAAGCGGTGAATGACACCCATGTCATTCATTCTTATGCCTGAGATTCCCGTCACCCGATAGATTCTCACATTGACCTGGCAGTCGAATGTCGCGTAAAGTCGATATGTCATTTGCGCACCTCCTAGGTGCCTGCCAACCGCGAGGTTAACCCTCGTGTCAGTTCTAACGTGGGAGAAGAGCCGTGACCAAGCGGACATTTCAACCGAATAATCGTCGTCGGGCCAAAGTACACGGCTTTCGTAAGCGTATGAGCACCCGAGCTGGACGCGCCGTCGTCTCTGCGCGACGCCGTAAAGGCCGTGCTTCGCTGTCCGCCTGAGTCTTGCTTCCAGCCGAGAACCGAATGCGGAACTCGGCTGAGTTTTCCCGGGCTTTCAAGGGAACTCGCGGTGGATCTTCTCGTTTGCTCATAGCCATTGACAGTGATCGGGAGGAAAACAGAGCCGACCTTCGACCGGTGAAGGTCGGCTTCATCATACCGAGAAGTGTGGGAAATTCAGTCGTTCGGCATCGTTTGTACAGACAACTCCGGCACATCGTCAGGATAAGAATTGATAATTTCGGCCCAGGAGATATGGTTGTGATACGGGTTTTTCCACAGGCTCGTGGGGCGACGTCGACGCAGCTCGCAGCCGATTTGGACCGGTGTATCGCCCTCGCCCGGGATAAAGCGGGGAGACGTGGGCAATGAGCTTCGCCTCTCGAATTCTTGCGGCACCCGTTCGTTTCTATCAACGTCGGGTATCGCCTGCTTTTGCGCCGAGGTGCCGATATGCGCCCACCTGTTCGCAGTACGCGATAGAGGCTTTCGGCATTCACGGGGCCATTAAAGGTACACTACTGAGTGTGTGGAGGATTCTGCGGTGTAACCCGTGGAGCAAAGGCGGAGTGGACCGAGTACCGCCGAAGGGAGAATGGCCTAAACGACCACTGGATAGCGACGAACTTCATGCTCTGTATGAGCATGAAGACGCTGAGGATCATATTTCTTCAGGCGATGCGGACGAAATAGGGAAAGCACGAAGCCACTCATGAGAGCTTCATTATTTTCCTCAAAGCTTGATCGACCATGCGGATCTGCCCGCTACGATTGAAAGAAGAGGCGTGAATGACGGATACAATCCTTGCCCCGGTTATGTGGGTTGTTGCGTGGATTATGAACTTGATTCACAAGGTGCTGGCCTTCGTTGGCATGTCGGATGGCCCCGGTCCGGCTTGGGTTGTGGCAATTCTCGGCCTAACCGTTGTCGTACGTCTTCTTGTGTTGCCTTTGTATAATCGTCAGATTAGATCATCACGGCAGATGCAGATTCTGCAACCTGAGATTAAAAAGATTCAGAAGAAATACAAAGGTAAGCGTGATCAAGTTTCGTTGCGACGTCAGCAAGAAGAATTGCAGGCGCTTTATCGTAAACATGGCACATCCCAATTTGCTTCTTGTCTGCCTATGCTCGTGCAGATGCCAATTTTATTTTCACTTTATCGGGTTCTTTACGCTTTCCCTGCTATTGCTGAAGGCAAACGTGGAGCGCTGGGTCCTATAACGAAACAAATCGCCACGGATTTTGAGAATTCCACAGTTTTTGGCGCGCCATTGTCTTCTTCGTTCCGAGTCGCTGAAGATGCTGGTTCTGCCGCTACTAATGTTCGAATCGTTGCCGCTGTATTGGTTTTGTTTATGAGTGTCACGATGTTTTTCACTCAGCGACAATTAACTATGAAAAATATGCCCGATTCAGCAATGGATTCTTCTAATCCTATGTTTCGTACTCAAAAGATAATGATGTACGGAATGCCTGTTGTTTATCTTTTTATGGGAAGTGTTTTCCAAATTGGCGTATTAGTTTACTGGGTTGCTGGCAATATCTGGAATATGGGGCAACAGGCCTGGTTTATTCGACACAATCCGACGCCTGGTTCTCAAGCCTATCGTGAACGTGAAAAGCGTTTGCGGGAAAAGCGGAGGCGAGAAGGGCTGAGTGGTGATGAGATTGCGCAGCTCGAAGCTGAGGAAGCTAGAAAGAATGGCGGCCAGAGGGTGCAGCCTCTGAGTAAGGAACGCGCAAAGAAAGCTGGGATTCGTCCAGGCGATTCATTGGTTTCACCACATCCAGCCGATCGGGACGCTGATGAATCTGGGGAGCAGGAGGAGGCCTCTGAATCGGCCGAAGTTCGCGGAAAAGACGGTCTTACTGATGCTGAACGCGCGCGTAAACGCTATGAGCGCCGGCAGGCGGAACGCGCGCGATCTAGGGCCAAGCAGGCGAACAGAAAGAAAAGAGCTCAGCAAAACCAGAAGAAGCGGAACTTTTAAAAATCATGATACAGCTATTTTTCTTGCTGTGGAAAGGTTAAATAATGAGTATCCCCAGCTCAAGAAGTGAATTGATCAAAAAGCTCGATGCGGAAGGTGATCTAGCCGCTGATTACCTTGAAGAGCTTCTTGATATCGCAGACCTCGATGGTGATATCGAAATCAGCGTCGAGGCCGAGCGAGCTGCCGTTGCCGTGGTGACTGACGGTCCGGCAGATCGGCGGCTTAAGCGTCTTATAGGAAGGAACGGTGAGGTTCTAGAGTCCCTTCAGGAATTGACGAGGCTAGCCGTTCAATCTAAAACTGGTGAACGTAGTCGCCTTATGCTAGATATAGCGGGCTATCGAGAGGCACATCGTGCTGAAATTGCGGCAATTGCTCGTGAAGCTATTGCGACAGTTCTCATGAACGGTGAATCGGTGACACTTCCACCCATGAATCCATTTGAAAGAAAAGTCGTTCATGACATAGCAGCAGCCGCAAATGTCGTTTCCGATTCTGAAGGTGTAGGCTCGTCCCGACACGTAGTTATCGCCTTGACTTCATTAGAGAGTTCTGCTGGAGGTGAAGATGGTGACGATGCGGTCTTACAGGAAACTACTGATGATTCAGATCAACCGGAAATACGGTCGGCGGTTATGGGCGAAACCAATGAAGACGGCAGTGATTCACCAAAAGTAACTAGTTCTTTTGCTATCGACGGATCGAGTGATCTGGTGTCTGGTGAATTCGTTTCCAATGAAAGTTCATATGAAAATGAAGATAGTAACGTAGAGTCACATGAATCTGATGACGATTCCGTTCTCAATGAATCGGTTATCGATAGTTGATTTCACAACCATTAATAGGACGTAAGCTAGATGCATTCCATCCATTTGCTCACTTTTTTAATTTTACTATCGGAGCATGAAATAGCATGATGAATGCAGACGGTAGTGAGGCTCCACCTAAAGGTGGGGCCTCACGTTTCGGAAATAGGGCATGGAAGAGATTGCAAAAATTTTCCACAATGCTCATATCTGAAGGTGAATTGCGTGGACTTATTGGACCTCACGAACTAGGACGCCTATGGTCTCGACATATTCTCAATTCGACGGCTATTGTTGATTTCATTCCAGATGGTTCTTTTGTTGTTGATGTCGGAACGGGCGCGGGTTTTCCAGGAATGGTAATTGCTATAATTCGACCCGATCTTAATTTGTTTCTTGTCGAGTCAATGGAACGACGTTCTGCCTGGCTCCATGACGTTGTTGATGCGATTGGTTTAGACAATGTCGAAATCTATCATGGACGGGCTGAACGGCTTAGTCATGTGATTCAAGCCGATATTGTCACTGCACGTGCAGTGGCTTCTGTACGGAGACTGTTGCCTCTTACTATGCCTCTTTTGAAATCATCTGGATCTTTGCTTACTTTGAAAGGTTTACGTGTTGATGAAGAAATTAACGCTGCATTTGATGTTTTTAAGAAGACTCGGGCAGCGTGGGCAGACGTATATGACGTTATTCCTTTTGGAACAAATGAAATGACAAGAGTCTTGGAAGTCCGAAAGAAATAGAATTAGTTCTGGCGGTCATTGTTGGTCATTTCAACTGATGATTTAAAATGGTATATGCACATCGCATAATTCTCATTCATTTGAAACCTATTGTATGACCACTCTAATTATGAGTGTCATATGTTCGCCTTCACACGACTAATTGGCGCCACGAAAAGGTTTCACGTGAAACATGGTATGTATCACCACCAGAGGATGATGTTTATGAAACGAATCATTTGCTGTTGATACGTTTACTTGTCTAGCTCATATCGCTTGAATTGAATGTGGTTGTGTTAGACATTGACTACTGCTTAGTTTGTATACGGTACTAATTATGTCAACACTAGGGAATTAATTCAGAAATTGTGTGACAAAAATTTGTGAATTCCAATAGTTTATGTTTCACGTGAAACAACGATAGGAAATTCACATAGTCAGTTCATCCAGTAAGCAAATTGAAAATTGTATAATGGTTACTTTCGCGCTATCCATCGTTGGTAACCTTTTAACCATTAATTTGACGTATGAATATTCCACTATGTGAGTAATTGTCGTTATCCGTTCTCGGTAATTGCTAGACAATGTTGTCTATTCATTGAACTGATGTATTCATTGAATCATAATAGAATTCCGAGATGAAACACGCTTATGGTTTCGCATACAAATTGTGTATTGTAAATACATACAATGGTGTCGAAGCATCATAAACGACATGTCATTTCATATTGACCATGTACAAAACTGTATGTGCCAGTTATAGGTTCAGTAAGTATTCAAAATATAATGAATCTGTACAATTCTGCACTATTGTCTATTGACAATCGTAATTCGAAAAATGTCTTGTAAATTACTTTGACGTGGTCAATTAGGAATTGTTCATCATTAATCCAGTAGTACATGACCGATTAAGAATAGATGTCCGTGAGATCTATGATGTTTCACGTGAAACGGAATCGGAAGAGTGTTTTGATTGGATGGTCATATTTATAATTGCCTGAATAATTATAGTTAGTTACAGTTTGCCATTCCAAATTCCACTTCATACACTACTGATGGAATGCCGAACAGTAGTTTGCTGTTTGCTTGTACCAAGCAAAATTTATGCAATTATTCATGGCTATTCTGTTTCACGTGAAACATCGAAATGTCGTGTCTGCTAGACGAAAGTTAGGAACTTTTCAGTGAAAATTTATGTTATCACTGACAGATACTATTCTATTACTATATGGTTGAAATGTGTTGAATGCTTCGTCAAATTATCAATTGTAATATACGTTTAAATGGAATTGCGGTCAGTTATTGAATCGATTATTCAATGTATAACTAGACACTTTTCACAGCATTGATATATAACAATTCAACTTTACGAAATAGTTAAGTACACGTGTTTCACGTGAAACGGATACAGTAAATTGATTTTATGAATTCGTTGATGAAACTAATTTAAATATCGGATGTTAAATACTTTACTAATATCGGCTAATTGTTGTTCACTGCATTCAAAGTGACAATAATCAAATTTGTCCATATGACGCCATGTCAGTGAATTGATGTATTAAACATGTATCAATAATTATTCAAATAACAATTATAAATAGTTTCATAAAGGAAACACAAACTTCCAATTCTAAGTGATTACATTACTGAAAGGATTGTCAAAGTACAATTCCCTCGTTTCACGTGAAACGTTTCAATTCTACCAACCAATGCACTTAGATGAAGTGGTTGCTAATTAGTGTATTGAACTACGAAAACGATTGCGTTACTAGATTTACGTCGAGGATGCTTACTGAACAATAGTAGACATTCTTTAACGACAGACATAATAGCTTCTGTAATTAATTTTACGTGCACAACTTGTATGGAGGTATCTTTCTTCAAATCGCCAAATGACACTCATAAGTTGATGATTTATTGTGGTTGTGATGCGTCGGTTGATTTGAGTGACATTATGGATTGGGACATTGATAAAGTAGCAACGTTTTACGTGAAACGATTCAAATGAGTTAAGACAGTCAGCGTGATTTAAATTTGAATTTATGTGTTTCACGTGAAACATGCAAGTGTGATGCAGATAAACGTATTACATATGACTAGTGTCGTACCAATATTTCAAAACTAATGCGATATTAATGAAAATCAAGTTAATACAATCAAATTGATGGGTACTTAGTCATTGTTTTTCATGTGTTATGATCAATTAGATGTCATTGTGTACTATTGCGACAACAAAATGAAATAGTTTTAGGCGCTAAATGCAACGGAAATTCAATTCATATGAAATGTTTGAATAATGATTCGATTCTAAACAACATAAATGAAAATGAGTGACCATTATGCATGTCACTGACCCTTAAACAGGCTACGATTAAACGAATCGATGTGTGCATTGGCAAATGAAACGAATTTCAGAGGCCGATTTCATCGGTTCTGTCAGCTCGTATTGCGTAGAATAGGATCAATGAGAGGAGAAATTCAGGTGAGTGATCCCATGAAAAAGGCTAAAACGAGTGGGTCTAGCGCTGGACCGAACCCGAATCAGTGGGATCGTCTGGTCGGTGAAGGCGCCCCTCTTGCCCGCAGTCTCGCGGAGGATATGAAACGCCTTGAGTCTATCGGTGACGCCAAATTCAAGGTTCCAACTAAGACGCGAATCATTGCGGTGGCAAATCAGAAAGGAGGGGTTGGTAAAACAACCAGTGCCGTTAATCTTGCGGCGGCACTTGCTTCGGGCGGACTTCGCGTTCTCGTCATTGATGACGATCCTCAGGGAAATGCGTCTACTGCGCTTGGTGCAGAACGTAATGAAGACACTCTTGGTCTGTACAATGTCCTTATTCGAGAGGTTTCCTTTTTCGAGATTTTGCAACAGTCCAAAAAGCTGCCGGGATTGTACATTGCGCCTTCGTCAATCAATCTTGCCCTTGTCGATGTCGAACTGGTGGAAGCACCAGATCGAAGTACGCGTTTACGCGAAACCCTGTATCCTGCTTTAGAAGAACTTGCGGAACAAGGCGAACGATTCGATTATGTGATAATAGACTGTCCGCCAAGCATGTCGCTACTTCCAATCAATGCACTGATCGCCGCTCATGAGGTTCTAATTCCCGTTCAAACTGAATACTATGCTCTCGAAGGCCTCACGCAACTTTTGAGGACTATAGAAGGAGCACGCGATGGATGGAACGCCGGTCTTCGAGTCAGCACGATTCTTCTAACTATGGCTTCGAAAAACACAAATCTCAGCGCTGAAGTATCCGAAAATGTGCGGGATTTCTTCCCTGAGGAAACGCTATCTGTTGAAATTCCTCGGTCAGTGCGCATTGCTGAATCACCATCATACGGCGAGACCGTGATTACCTATGCGCCTCGTTCCAGCGGTGCCATTGCTTATCTAGCCGCAGCGCATGAACTGGCTGATAGAGCCGAGTAAGGGGTCACTTCACTATGGCGGAACGCAGACGCGGTTTAGGTAAAGGTATCGGAGCCCTTATTCCGAATTCACAGAAAGAGGTAAAAGACCGCCCGATTGACGTATTCTTCGGGGGGAATTCCGAAGAGAAAAAGTCAAAAGTTCCTCTGGAGGAAAAGTTCTTACTGGAACGGGGCAACAAAACTGATCGAACTACTGATTCTGCTACGAAGTCAACCAATAACACAAAGAATAACCAGAAAAACATAGATGAAACAAAGAAAAGTCGTGAAAAGCCTTCTTCGAAAACAAAACAAAAATCTAATGTAAAACATGATGAAAACAAACAAAATAAAATTGTAATTCCTCAATCTGAAAGTAAAGCGAATTCACCCGAGGAAAAGTCGACAAAAAGAAATGGAAATGGGAAGGCCTTTGACCAAGATGGCGTCGTCGTTTTGTCGGAGGAATCGTCTCGCATTGCGGTAAAGCGATCGAAAGCGGTAAAGCGATCGAAAGCGGTAAAGCGATCGAAACCGGACCATGCTGCTCATGAAGATACCGAAGCTGGACGACAACTCGAGGTTGAACTTCTTGAGGAAGAACAAGAAGAGAAAGATGCTGTCACCTTAGCAGAAAACAGCGAAAGTTCTATGAACGTTGAATCATCGATCAGCCTTGAACCTTCGGACAGCATGCCTGTGAAGATCAATGAAACGCACCTTCCGGAAGGCAATCGGGAAAGCCGTGAGAAGAGTCTGACAGACATTGACAGCTTCGAGAAATCGGAGGACACCATGAACGATCGTTTCGACAATCATGAGGAATATCCTGAAGCCGACCGGATTGCGGATTCCGAGACTTCGCATGCCGGCAATGGTTTGGATTCCGATCCTGACTCTGATGCATCTGATTCTCTGGACGATTTCGACTCAGAGCAAACGGCTTCTGCCGCTACAACCAACGATCGTTCAAACGCTGGTAACCAACCCGATGTCGTTTCTGCGGACGATGCTTTGGAGAATGATTCCGATGGCGGGTTGGTCGAGGTGCCAGGGGCCACGTTCGCAGAGCTTCCATTGACTGCAATAATCCCGAACACGAAACAGCCACGAACGGTCTTCGATGAAGACGAGCTTGCCGAGCTCGCCGCTTCGATCAAGGAGGTTGGGGTACTCCAACCGGTCATCGTCCGACCGCTTGAAGCGCCAATCGCCGATAAGCCCGAAGCCAGATATGAACTCATCATGGGTGAACGGCGCTGGCGTGCCTGTGAGCTGGCGGGGATTGACACTGTACCCGCGATCGTGCGGCATACACAAGATCAGGATCTTCTGCGTGATGCATTGCTCGAAAACCTCCACCGTACCCAGCTCAATGCCCTTGAAGAGGCGGCGGCTTATCAGCAGTTGCTTGAAGACTTCCAGTGCACGCAGGAAGAGCTGTCACGGAGGATAGCACGTTCGCGCCCGCAAATCTCCAATACGCTTCGTCTTCTCAAATTGCCGCCTCTCGTCCAGCGACGTGTCGCCGCGGGAGGACTTTCGGCTGGCCATGCGCGTGCGTTATTGGGACTGTCCGATTCGGCGGCCATGGAGCGCATAGCCCATAGAATCGTGGCCGAAGGCCTTTCTGTGCGGCAGGTGGAAGAGCTGGTCGCAGTTGGCGATGAGCAGACGCCGCCGAGGCCTGTCCGGCGACGGACCAAGCGTTATGCGCCTGAACTGGGAGAGCTTTCGACCCGGCTCGCCGATCGCTTCGATACGCGAGTGAAGGTGGAGATGGGCGCCAAACGTGGATCTATTAAAATCGATTTCGCTTCCATTGACGAACTCAATCGGATTCTCGGAGTCTTGACACCGGGTGAAGCGGGTATTGATGTCCCCGAATAAGCGTCGAAAGCACAGAACAACAAACTCATGGTACGAAAAGGAGAATTCGAGAGGTTTGAAAAACGAATCCCATTCTCTTGTAGCGGCCGAATCGACGCCATTCGGATTACCGATCTATGGCTGAACGCAGAATCTTCGTATACAAATCGTCTACAGTAGTGCCGAGGTTGTGCGCTTCTGCTGCGGCGGCCTGTGGGAAAAGGGATGTCTCCGTCATACCGGGGGCGACGTTGACGTCCAGCACCCAGGGAACGCCGTCTCCGTCGAGAACGATGTCTGTGCGTGACAAATGCCGTAAGCCGAGAATCCTGTGCACTCTCTCTGCGGTTGATTTGACTGTGGATGTCTCCTCGTCCGTCAGGCGGGCGGGGACGAAGTACTCGGAGCGACCGGCATTGTAACGCGCATCGAAATCGTATGGGCCATCGGTGACGATCTCCACGGGCGGAAGCGCATGGGGTTCGCCGGTCCGAGAGGTTGGCGCCCGGCAGAACGAAGCTTGTTCATATGTCGCAGCTGGATCTGATGCCGCGGATGGAGACGGCGCTGAAGTCGCTGCTGTGGATGGAGACGGCGCAGCGGGCGAGGGTGATGCGGTAGGTGACAAGGATTCAGCGAGCGCTGAAGACGTGGCAGATGACGAAGGTACGGTGGACGGGGGCTCAGCGGAGGAAGACTCTGTGGCCCTCTCCATGACCGCGACCGCTACCTCGCGCCCGTCGATGTACTTTTCGATCCGAGCGTCTTCGCCATAGGCGTAGCAGTCGACCATCGCGCCGGGCAAGGCTGCCGATTCCTCGACAATCGTCACTCCAAGCGCCGAACCTCCCTGTGACGGTTTGACCACCAGGGGAAATCCGAAGCGCGCTTTGATCAGATCGAGAATCGGTGCCACACCCACCTCGCGGAAGAGCTTTTGTGGGATCGTCACTGAGTCGGGCATTGCGACACCCTCACGTGCCAGGACGGCGGCTGCGATGGCCTTGTCCGACGCCAGCTTGCAGGAGGCTGGGTCCGTGCCGACATAGGGATGGCCGGCCAGTTCGAGAAGATCCTGAAGCGAACCGTCCTCCCCTGTGCTTCCGTGAATGAGCGGCCACACGATATCGGGAGCCATGGAGTGAAGGCGTTGCAGGAGGTTCGCGTCGACGTCGAAGATCTTGACGTACATGCCCGCTTCGCGCAGCGCGGCCGCGACGCGCCGTCCCGAGTGCAGGGACACCTCGCGTTCGTGCGTCAAGCCCCCGGCGAGAATCGCAACCGTGAGTGGAGCGGACATGGACAGCCTCCCGAGTCGACGGACTGGATCACCAGGACGAACGGTAGACATTATACGGGCGGTGAGGAGTCCGGTTGCGGTCTCCTCACATTTGACTGAACTTCCCCCGGGGGTGCTCGCGGTTCTGGACGCCGAACATCGCGACGAGCTCGGCTTCGCCAGCCACGACCGTCGACAGGCGGCGCACGCCCTCGCGGATGCGTTCGGGCGTCGGATAGCAGAACGACAAGCGCATGTGGTCGCGGCCTTGACCGTCGGCGTAGAAGGCGGTCCCGGAGACGTAGGCGACGAGATTCGTCACCGCGCGCGGAAGCATGGCGTGCGCATCGAGTCCCTCCGGCAGCTTGACCCAGGTGTAGAAGCCGCCTTCGGGTGCGTTCCACGTGCACATCGGCAGGAATTCCTCTAAGGCGGCTTGCATCGCGCGACCGCGCTCGCGATACATTTCACGGTATTCCTTGACTTGCTGGTACCAGTCGTATGTGCGCAGATACTCGTTGATCGACAGCTGTGCGAAGGTGGACGGACAGAGGAGCGCATTCTCGTTGGCCAGAATCAGACGGGCTGTCACCGCAGCCGGTGCGAGCGCCCAGCCGACGCGGTAGCCCGGCGCGAAGGTTTTGGAGAACGAGCCGAGGTAGACGACGCCGTCGGGGTTGAAGGACTGGATGGCGGGGATGGGATCGCCGTCGAAGCCGAGGAGACCGTAAGGGTTGTCCTCGACGATGAGGATGTGGTGACGCGAGCAGATCTTCACGATCCGGCGTCGACGTTCGGCAGACAGGCAGACCCCGGCGGGGTTGTGGAAGTTGGGGATCGTGTAGAGGAATTTGACTGGTTTTCCCTCACCTTCTAGGTGTTCGATCGTTGCTTCGAGCTCTTCGGGAATGAGCCCGTCGCCGTCCATCGGCACATGGACGACGTTAGCCTGGTAGGCCCGGAAGGTCCCCAATGCGCCGACGTACGAGGGGGCTTCGGCCAGGACGACGTCGCCTGGGTTGACGAAGACCTGGGAGATGAGGTCGAGGGCCTGCTGCGAACCGGTGGTGACGGTGATGTCGTCGGGATGGCCGCGTACGCCGTCGGGCCGCATGACCTCGGCGATCATCTCCCGCAATTCGGCGTTGCCCTGCCCCGAGCCGTATTGGAGGATCGACGTTCCTCGGTCGCGCAGAAGACGTGCGCTCATCTCCGCGAGGAACTCGAGCGGCAGCCCCTCGATATTGGGCATCCCTCCGGCCAAGGAGACGACTTCCGGTCTATTGGCGACGGCGAAAAGCGAACGCACCTCCGACTGGCGCATTCCCAGAGCGCGATCCGCATACGTGTTGTACCAAGGATCCAGGCGCGTACCGGCCGCAGCGGCACGGGTCGTGCTGGTCGTGCCTCGCTGTTGTTCGCTCATCGCGCTCTCCTTCATTCCTGCATTCGGTTTCGGTGGGACGGAGCCGGTTGCGCATCCCACTGGACGGCTCGCGGCAGCGGCCACACTCAAGTGTGCCACGCCTCGGCTCCGGTCATGGGCGCGTGCTGGGAAGAAGACGAACTCGGGGGCCTTCGGCTGGGGAACTCAGGTGCCTCGGCCAGGATGACGCCGAACCACGAGGACTCCGTTCACAGGACAGACTATGGTTCTCCGTTCACGGGGCGGCTTTTGACCGGCCAAGAGCTGTAGGACTGAGACGCGCCGTTCTAAGACACGCCGTCGGCGAGTGCGGCGAGCAGAGCCGCACGGATGTGCAGCTTGGGCAGTTGCCCGGCGAATCTGGCGAGTTCGCGGAACGAAGAGGCATCGCCGGTGGACGCGGCGGTGTCGATGGATACGGCAGTGCTGTCGTGCACTGCTTCGGCGGCAGGCGCGGTTCCTTCGGCGGCCGTTGCCATGCGATCGGAGGCGGTTCCTCCCTCGCGGAGGAGGACGAGCATGGGAATGAAGTCGATCGAATCGATGAACCCTGCGGTGACGACCGGGTCGAAGCCGGCCGAGACTGCCTGGTGCGAACCGGAAGTCGCAGAGGCGGGTCGATCGAAGAGGCCATGCGGGGGCCGGTCCGCTGAGGAACCTCCAGTAGGCCGGAGGCGGTCGAACGCCTGGTCTGCGAGAGCGGCTTCGGCTTCGTCGATGTCGATTTCGAGGCCGCGGATCGCGAAGTCACGTCCCGCCAAGTCCCGCAGTATCTCGCCGGCGATGACCCTCATGGGTGCGGAAATCTGGCACCAGCTTGCCGAGACGAAGACGAGAACGTACGCGGGGCGTCGAGACTCTCCGGAATCGGCCATCCCTACGACTTCTCTTTCCGCGACGCCGACTTGATCCGTTCTCGCACGGTCACATGGTGGGTGACCGGAGTGGCTGAGAGTACCTGCTGGATCATTCGGCCGAGGAAAACCGACGTGCGCACGTTCTCAGGGACCAGGTCTTCCCGCACGGTCACTGCGGGCAGATGCTCGAGGACGGCTTCGACGGGCTGATCGCCTGCATCGTCGTGATCGGCGCCCCCTTCATATTCGGAGTATTCCATAGGCAGAAGGCATGTCGCATCGTAGGCGTCGTCCTCGCGACTGAGCTTCTGCATGAGGTCAACGATCCATTCGGCCGTCATCGGGGCTTGTGAGAAGACCGTCGAACGGATGCCGAAGAAGAAGCCGATCGCTGCCAGCGGATGGCGCAGGCGGAGGTTCTTCGCGTCGCCGTAGGCTTCCTCGATGCGATTCGGCGCATTCTTGCCGAAGCTCGAATCCATGCGCTTAGTGGAGATCATGAGCTCTGGCCCGGTGGACCAATGCGACATCAGCACATCCACCTGTTTCTCGTAGTTCTTGCCGAGGATGCGGGCCTCGGAAGGTGCGGCGCTCCTCAAGGACTTCGACGTTTCCAGACGCCTCCGAAGCTCTTCGGATTCGCGTTTGGGGAGCGACTTGACAAGCTCGGCGATCGGACCCGGCAGAATCCTCGGTTCGGAGGGGCGAGGCCAGACGACGTCGGAGGCGAAGCCCGCACGATGGAGTTCGTAGACCAGCCACACGTCCAGGGCCAATGCGGGCACGCCCGACGTGGTCGGCGCGCCCAGGCGAAGGGGGACGCCCAGCAGGAGTTCGAGCGTGGCGAAGTCGGGCCGGTAGACGAGCCTGCCGTCGTCTCGGACCCATGGCGATGTGGTCGTCTGCGAAGCGCGGTCGACGATGGCGTCGAACAGAAGCCATCCGCGTGACCGGTCGGAAGAACGCGACAGCGGCGGGTGTGCCGGAGACGCCGGATGGGAGGAAGGCGCCGTGTAGGGCTCCGGCGAGGGAAGCTGATCGGGTGCGGTCTCCAACGGTGTGTCCCTAGCCATGCCGACGTCCCCTGCGGGCTCGGCGAGCGGACATGGACGACCAGGCGTCGCGGACCGTGGCGAGCTCCGCATCGGTGAGCATGCCGGAGTCCGAGAGGAGGATTCCGTCGACGAGATGCACGGCGCCGAGGAGCTCGCCCTTCGCCAATGCGTGGGAGACCTCGCTGCGGATTGCCCGCAGCGCATCCGCCCGATCGGCGACTAGGCCGCACGACGGCATCGCCCAGCTCGCCGCTTCGCCGGGTTCGAGCTTGAGGATCCCGCCGCCGTAGCTGCGTCCGGACATCTCAGCGCTCAGGAGTGTCACCGAGTTGAGGCTTGCCAGGGGAAGCAGTTCGCGCCCAAGGAGGCGGACGCGCTCGTCGAGATACACCCCGTGCACCGAATTGAGATGATGGACACCCGCCGCATTGGCCGCCAGGCGTGGAGTGTCCGCGTTCATGCACGTCAGGAAGAGGTCAGGCGCGTCGAGGAGGGGAACCCGGTACCAGGGCGTGCGCACGCGACATTTGTAAGCTTGGTCGACTCCGGCGTCGTGGCCGGTTCTGACATATGCCGCGGCGGCGCGCGACAGGGGTTCGTCCGGACGGAACAGCCAAGTGCTCTCCCCCTGTGCCCCGAGGGAGAGGAACCGTTCCCCGGATAACTCGAGACCGCGAAGATGGGCGCTTCCCGCGGGGCTGACGGGGACGAGATCGCGCCCGCCGAGCCCCAATTCGCCTGCGCGGGCGGGCGACAGAGTGAAATAGCGGTTGTTGCCGGTGACCGTTCCCAGCCGGGTGCTCCCCCACGAATCCAGCCGCGCAAAACCGCCGGAGTCGATGAGCCGCGCCGACACCTCCGCCGCCGCGGCCGGCACGAGAACGGTGGTCCATTTCCCTCCCGGATCGGCTGGACGCCAGCGGAGCCCCGCATCCGGCGAGACCAGGTCCCGTTCGCCGGGAACTTGGCGGATGGTGGCCGTGCCCGTCGACGACCCGAAGCCTTCCGCCAGGAGGAGGACGACGTCGGCTTCGGCCTGGGCGAAGACCTGCCGTTCGAACAGCACGAGTTCGAGCGACCCGAAATTCTCAAAGAGGAACCGGCGGACGGGCGCCGCATAGTTGACGCTCAACAGCTCCGCCGGCAGGACGAATCCCAGACGCCCGCCCGGCACCAGGAACTGCGAAGCGTGGATGACGAAGGGCGCCCAACTGGACGCCAGAGCGGAGATCGACACGCCCGCCCGAAGTGCCGCCAGCCGCGCGGCCGCCCGCATAGCTCCCTTGAACCCCTGGTAGCGGATGTACGGCGGATTCCCGATGACGGCCTCGCACTCACGCACCGGCTCCACGTCGAAGAAATCGCTGACCCGGATGCCCGCCGTTCCTCCGGCGGCGGCCACCCTGTTCCGGGCCTCATACGCCGTCGGCCCGTCGATCTCCACACCCTCCGCCGACGGGCGGGCGGCCCCCAGGCTCCGCAGGCGTTCGATCGCGGGAACCAGGAAGGCCGCATCGCCGCACGACGGGTCGAGCACGCGGTCCGCAGCCGAACGGATCGCCCAGGCCGTGATGAACTCGGCTATCGGCGCGGGGGTGAAGAACGCGCCCCTCGCCTTGCGCAAAGGGGTGTCGTCCGCCACGGGTGCTTCGGTCATGTCGATATGATCCTACCGGCCTCCGACGATTTCCGTGACTGCGGCCTCGTCCGCGCATGGCGAGCCGATCGAGCCATGGACGACGACGCTGCCGTATCGCGAGCGTCGCTTCTCAGGCCAGGCCCTCCAGGTAGGACTGCGCGTCGAGTGCGGCCCGGCAGCCCGAACCGGCGGCGGTGACGGCTTGGCGGTACGTGTGATCGACCACGTCGCCCGCAGCGAAGACGCCGGGTGCATTCGTTCGGGTCGAAGGCTCGTCGACGAGGATGTAACCCGCGTCGTCGACCGCGACCTCCCCGCGCACGATGGCCGAGCGCGGATCGTGGCCGATGGCGACGAACAGTCCCGACACGGGAAGGGTCGAAGTCTCTCCCGTGACGGTGTCCGTCAGAGTCGCCGACTCGAGGGTCGCCTCGCCGTGGAGCGCGGTGACGACCTTGTTCCAGTGGACCTCGACGTTCGGCTCGGCCAGGAGGCGGTCGGCCATCACCTTGGAGGCGCGCAGTTCGCCGCGGCGATGGATGACGTGCACAGTCGAACCGAAGCGGGCCAGGAACAGGGCCTCGGTGACGGCCGAATCCCCGCCTCCCACGACGGCGATTTCCTTGCCCTTGAAGAAGAAGCCGTCGCAGGTGGCGCAGTACGAGACGCCCTTTCCGCTGAATTCGGCCTCGCGGTCCAATCCGAGCTTCCTGTAGGCCGAACCGAGTGCCAGGATCACCACGCGGGCTCGGTACACGCCCGACTCGGTGGTGATCGTCTTGACCTCGCCGTCCAGTTCGAGCTCGACGGCGTCTTCGTATTCGACTTGCGCGCCGAAGCGCTCCGCCTGAGTTTGAAGCCTCTCCATGAGGTCGGGACCGAGGACGCCCTCGGGCCAGCCGGGGAAGTTCTCGACCTCCGTGGTCGTCATGAGCGCGCCGCCGGCCTCCAGCGTCCCTGCCAGAACGAGGGGTTCGAATCCAGCGCGGGCCGAGTAGATCGCCGCAGTCCACCCCGCCGGGCCTGAACCGACGATGACGACGTCGCGGATGTTCTCAGTTTCAGTCATTGTGGGCCTTTCATCCGGGCCGCGGGGCGCGGCAGTGCTCCGAGTGAACGCTTTCCACGTCCGTGAGTATTCCCGGCGGCGGTGCTCCGCGGACGGGCGGCGGCGCCGTCGTCGAGTGCCCGGAGGCGACCCGGTTGGACATCGAGAATCGGCGTTCCGCGGGTGCGACTGCACCACGCATCAAGGCGACTGAGAGGCTGCATGAAAGCGACCTCTCGGGAAGGTTTCCCTCGTCGAATTCGTGATGTCGGCCGATTCCGAGTCAGGCCAGCGTTCGAGCCAACGCGGCGACTGACCCGGAAGCTGGCTCAGGCCTCCTATTTCACTGTGATCTCGGAAATCTCGATGCGGTTCTGACGCGCTTTGTTCTTCGGGAGCTGGTTGAACCAGAGGATGACGGTATCCGTGGCGATGGGCTTGCCGGATTCGAGGGTCATCGAAGTCGACATGCTGCTTTCGGCGATGACGTCGCCGGCGTTCGGAGCGGCCGCGCTGGTGTTGCGCCATTGGACGTTGCCGCCGACGGCGCCGGACTGTATGTCCACTGAGGAGACCTTCGCCTTCTCCTTCAGCTTGATCTCCAAGCCGACGCCCTGCTTGCGGACGAAGTTGGGATTCGAATACCACCAGGAGCGCCAGATGGTCGCCGCGTTGCCGTCGACCACGTTCTTCACCGTCTGCGGGCTGTCTTGCGAACGGGTGTTGGACGGATCGAAGTCGGCCGCCTGCGGATTGAGGAGCGTGGCGCTCTCCACCTGGGGAGAGGGCAAGTTCTCATCCTCCTTTTTGGAGGACTCCTTGCCCTTCTTGGTCGCGGTGGGCTTGCTCTCCTTCTTGTCCTTCTCCGGGACGACCTTGGTGGTGGGGGCGCCGGCCGCCGGCTTCGCGGGAGGGACGTTCGTCGGGGCGCAGAACGTGAGGAGGCTCCATATCGCGCCGACGACGACGAGGATGGCTGCGCCCATCACCGCGACCTTCGAGGGGTCGTATAGCTTCTTCGCCTCGGCGTTCACGGGGCGCGCCCGGCCGGCGGAAGGCGCCCCCGGTGTGGGCGGGGGCGGTGGGTTTCCGCCGGCCGGGCCCGGCCGGCGGGCGGCGACCTGCGGTCCGGTTGGCGGGACGGCGCCTGGCGGAACGGCGTTTGGCGGGGTGATGCTTGGCGGAATGGCGTTTGGCGGGGTGGTGCCCGCGGCGGCATCCTCGGCGTTCGGACTCGCGGACCCGGAAGCTCTGGCGGGGAGTATGGATTCGGGCATCGGTCCGCCCGCGGACCGGGCGGCCTGCTCGTCTTGCGGACGGCCGCCGGAGGCCGCCGACGGGAGCGCGACGGTCTCCGAGGTCCTCGGGTCGGACCCGGCTGCGGGGGATGCTGCGTCGTCCGCCGGTTGGGATGCACCGGCTTCGGCGGGATCCGGCGTCGGGGATGTCGAGGCAGCGGGCGCTGCGTCATCGGCGGCAGACGCCCCCGGGGCATCGGCCGCGCCGTCGCGGCCTTCGGCCACATTGTCGGCGGGCGTCTCGCGGGTGCTCGCCTCCCCCGTTTCAGCCGCGGCTTCAGACGGCTCGGCGGCCGGCACGACGAGGGCTGGGCCGCCGCCCGGTTCGGATGTGCCGTTCTCCGCGGAGCGGCCCTTTTCAGTGCCGCCGCTGGAGGCGCTCGGGGCCGAGGCGTCGTCGGCCCCGGCCCTCTGCTCGGAGTCTGGCTCCGCCGGAGTGAGCGCGGACTCAGGGCGGCCCTGTGGCCCCGTCGACGCCTGGCCGGAGGGCGGAGTGCGACCGGAGGCCTCGTATTTCGGGGCGTCGGCCTGTCCCGGCGCATCGACGTCCAGACGAGGATCCGAGTAGTGATGGCTCGCGGATTCGAAGTCCTCGGGAGTGAAGATGGCAGTGGCGGAAGGATCGATGGCTTCGGGGTGCTCTTCGGCGAACTGGTCCAGCCCCACCCACGCCGGGTTCATCCCGCTCGGGGCGATGGCGTGTTCCGAGAGCGGATCCACCATCGGGCGGCGATGACCCGTCGCTGCGCCCGCCGGATTCCATGCGGGAGCCGGCGGCTGAGCCCCGGGCTCGGCGGCTCCCGGCATTCCCGGCGGAGTCGGTGCGTTCGCTGGGAATGCGCCGCCGGCAGACGGGTCGTGCGCGGGAGGTCTCTGCGGGGCCGGTCCAGTCGACGGCGCCGCTCCCGCCGGCCCGGAGGCCGCGCCCTGCGAGCTCGGCGGCGCCGAGGCGCCGCCGACGGGCTGCGGGAATGCCCCCGGTGAGATGACGCCCCAGGGGGCGAGCTCCCGGACGAAGTCGCTGGGCGAAAGCGCCCCCACCCCTTTGAGTTCGCGTGCGCACACATTGCGCAGCTGTTCGGGAAGCCGGTCGTTGTCGGCGACGCCGCGGAGCAGGGCTTCGGGCTTGCCCCCCGGCTGGCCGGTCAGCAGGCAGGCGAGGAGGAGGCTCAGCCCACGGGCCTCGATCCTGTCGGCCTGAGCCGTCTCCATCGAATCGGTGTGCATCCCGGCCAAGGCGGCGTCGACCCCCAGGCCGTCGATGAAGACCTCGCCGAGGACCCCGACGCGCACCTGCTGGGACGTCAGTTGGAGGTGGCGGACGCCGCGAGAGCGGGCCGAGTTGAGCGCCGAGGCGATCTCGCCGGACAGCGCGTGCGCCTGCTCCGGAGAGAAAGGCGTGCCGTGGAGGAAATGGGAAAGCGGCGTTCCCAGGGGAACTTCGGTGGCGATGTAGCAGGCCGATGCATCCTGCCCGACGGACAGGATGCGGACGACGTGGGGGTCGTCGATGAGCGAGCTGCGGCGGGCGGAGTCGAGGGCTTCGGTGGTGTTCGGCGCGCCGGGGTCGAGTATGATGAGCCTGAGGGACGTGCCGAGAAGGGTGTCGATCGCACTCCACACGGATATCCCGCTGTACGGAAGCTGTTCGGGGAAAAGACTGGTGAGCCGATAGCGTTCCGATAGCAGCTGACCAGCCTCGACGAAGCTGTTCACGTGTCAATCCTTCCTGCCAAGTGCGCGGCCTGCGACGTGCGGGGAACGGGGGGAACCCACTGCGGCCCATCCTACCTGGCACATGGCGAAAAACTATGTTGAATGCCGGCCCAACTTGCGGCGATGCTCCAGCGGACTGATGGGGTACGACCGCCGCCCGCGGCGGAACGACCTGACGAGGCCGATGATCAGGAGCGTGAAGAAGAACAGGCAGAACACCAAAGTTCCGATGTTCTCCCAGTCGGCGCGCACGCGCACCTCCAGAGCCCGAGGCGAGCCGAGGGGCTGCAGGCTCCCGTCGAGGATGCGCACCTTCGCGGTGATGTTCCCCGACCCCAGTGCCTTGACGGGGACTCTGACCTTCGTCGTGTTATGGGCGGAGAGCGTCGCGGTGACGGCCTTCGTCATCTTCAGGCGCTGATCCTTCGTCTCCAGGGCGACGGTGACGGTGACGGGCACCGGCAGGGAATTCGAGATGTCGAGGGGGATCTCCGTCTCCTGCGATATGACGTTGACCGTCGAGGAGGGCTTCGCGCTGACCGCCTCGCCGAACGCCCGGGCTTCGGTGGAATAGGCCTTCAGAGCCTTCGATCGGGCCCCCGGCGCCGATCGCCATGCATTCGCAGTCAGCTGGAAGCCGCGATCCCGTGCCGGCGTGGTGACCAGCTCGGGCGTCTGGGTGATTCCTCCGATCGACGTGAAACGCGCGAGAGCCGAATCCACCTGCCCGAGTTGGGAAGGCTGGATCTCTCCGGCGGCCTTGGATGTGTCGTCCAGAGCCTCCCGTTTGACCTTCGAAGGCGTGGAGGCGAGCACCTTGTCGATCGTGGCGGGCTCGACCCACGGTGCACCCATGAGCGCTTCGACCGTTCCCCGCATGGCGCTCGGGTCGAGCGGGCTGCCGCTCTTCGCTCTCGCCGGGTCGTGCGGGCTGATCGACGGCAGGCTCGGGCGGTCGGCCTGGATCACCGTCGCCCGGGCGTCGTTGGGGCGTTCGCGATATGTGGCGGCGGACAGCGCGAGCACCAGCTGCCTCGAGTGCAGAGGGTCCATATCCGGCATGGAGCCCGCCTTCTGCGTCGCGTCGGCCTGGCCGCTGGAAGGCATCGAACCCGCGAACGCCGCGCTCATGGCGGTGTCGCTCGTCACGGCGGAGACCTTTCCGCTGGGAAGGGTCGAGAGCGCCGACACGCTCGACGACGTCCCGTCCGCCAGGGGCATCTCGCTGGAGGGCAGCACGACGCCGGTGATGCCCGAGGCTGCGAGCGCCTTGACGAGCGTCGCGTCGGGGCCGGGCGCCAGGAGCGAGACGTCGGTGCGCGGCAGTGGGATCGACAGCTCGGAGGCCAGCTTCGCCGCGATCGACTGTGCGCGGGTCTTACCGGTTGCGAAGGACGCCGCCGAGCACTGCGTCAGTTGCCCGGCCGCCTGGCAGGCGTGGGCCACAGCCGCCAGATCGCCGTCGCCCGGAGGGGTCAGGAGGAGCTGGGCGCCCGCCGTCGCCGCGAAGGACCTCAGCGCCGCGGTCGGAGCGCCGCGGCCGGACTCGACGAGGAGAGGGTCGACGAACGCCGTGACGCCCGGCGTCGACAGCGCCGAGAGCGTGTTGGCCACTCGTCTGGAAGCCTCCTCCGCTTCGTTCTCGCCGTTCCTGCTGAGGGCCTGGTCGATGGATCGGGCTGTCGACAGCTCGGCCGTGGACGCCGTGACGGGGACGACGACCGATGTCTGCATCCGTTTGACCTCCGACGAGGGAGCGACGACGACCACCGACCGGTCCGAATACTCATTCCCGTCGATCAGCGCGGACACCGCCACTCCGTGCGGCCCCCAGGTGGACGGCGTGTCCGTCCACGCGAGCCCCGCACGCGGAACGGTGAAGGACACGTCCACGGCGCCTCCGGGAGGGACGACCTGCGACCTGCGGTCCTCAGCGAGGGTCGCCGCGCTTCCCCCCCCTCCGCGTATGAAGGCCAGAAGCTGGTTGCGCGACGCCGGAACGGACGCTTGCCCCGCCAGCGTCGCCCCCGCGAGCGTCACCTCCCGCTTGCCCGGATTGGAGATGCGAGCCGTCACCGTCAGGTCGGCGCCCGGCTTGAGGACCGGGTCGCCCACGGAGGTGATCGTCACTCGCGGGGCGCTGGCCTTCCCTGACTGGGGGAGTCCGGCCGAGTCCTCGGTTCCGGAGGTCCGCTCGGCCGCCGCGCGGGGGGTCTGCCCGCCGGTTCCGGGAAGGAGGGCCGAGACGTGCGGGGTGCGCCGCCGTTGATCCGCCTGGGCCGTTCCGCCCGGGGTCGCGCAGGCCAAGATCATCGAGAATCCCAGGATCAGCAGGGTCAGCGACCGTGTGCGGCGCGTGGGCCTGGAAGCGGTGAATCGACGCATGTCAATCACGACCCGAGAGGATGTCTCGAGCGACGCTGACGATCCTGCGCTCGTTCGGGTAGGCCAAACGCGAGCCGACTCTGTCCATGCGTATCCACTCGACTCTCTCCGCCTCCTGGTCGGGATCGTTCTGGGTTGTCAGTTCTCCGGCCAGCTCTTCCATGAGGAAGTGGTGGACGATCTTGTGGACTCGTCGGTCCGTGCCCGAAAACCAGTAGTCGATACTAGCGAGGTGGCGCAGGACTCGGGCCGTTATCCCCGTCTCCTCGTAGACTTCGCGCGTGGCCGCCTCCTCGGCGGTCTCGGCTCCCTCCAGATGCCCCTTCGGCAGGCACCACTCCAGGCGGCCGGCGCGATTGCGCCGCGCTATGACGACGACGTAGGCCCACCCCTCCTGCGCGGATACGACCACGCCGCCGGCGCTCGTCTCGTTGACGACCGGGAACGAGTGTCGCCGGACAGCGTTGGCGGCGGCGCTTCTCCTCCGCAGCTGCTGCCCCATCCCGGAAGGCAGTGGTCCCGATCTCGACATATCTCTCAAAGCGGTTGTGGCGTGCCGGTCCGCATGCCAGGATCGGCGCGACATGGCACCCTTAGAGGGTGCAACGCGTGACTCCCGCAAACGAACCGGTACACATGACGGAGATGACCGGAGCGAACCGGCGCGCCTTCCTGCTGATGCAGGGACAGAAGGCGCTCCGCTCCCTTCCCCGAGCCATCTATGAACTGGGATCCATTTTCGCAGATGCCGGGCATGAATTGGCACTCGTGGGCGGCCCAGTGCGGGACGCCTTCCTCGGTTTGCCCATACACGACTTCGATTTCACGACGTCCGCCAGACCCGGGGAAACCCAGGAACTCCTCGATTCCTGGGGGTCGACCACGTGGGACGTCGGACGCGAGTTCGGCACGATCGGCTCGGTCCGGCGCGATCTCACCGTCGAGGTGACGACCTACCGGACCGACTCCTACGACGTCGGCTCCCGCAAGCCGAGCGTGGACTACGGGGACACCCTCGAAGGCGACCTGGCGCGCCGGGACTTCACCGTCAACGCGATGGCCGTCCGCCTTCCGTCGATCGAGCTCGTCGACCCGTGCGGCGGGCTCGACCAGCTGGTCGACGGAGTCCTGTCCACGCCCGTCACAGCCGTCCAGTCCTTCGACGACGACCCGCTGCGCATCATGCGCGCAGCCCGCTTCGCCGCCCAGCTGGGGTTCGACGTCGCCCAGGACGTCATGGCGGCCATGGGCGAGATGGCCGGGCGCCTGTCCATCGTCTCCGCCGAGCGGATCCGCGCCGAGATCGAACGGCTCCTCGTCTCCGACGCCCCGCGCCGCGGCGTCGAACTACTTGTGTACACGGGTGTGGCAGACGTCGTCCTGCCCGAACTCGCTCTGCTCCGCGACACCGTCGACGAGCACGGGCGGCACAAGGACGTCTACGAGCACACCCTGACGGTGCTCGACCAAGCCATGGCCCTGGAGGGCGAATGCGACTACGAGCCCGACCTCCTCGGCGGCCCCCTGCCGAGGCCGGACCTCGTGCTGCGGCTCGCCGCGCTCCTCCACGACATCGGCAAGCCCGCCACGCGCCGGTACGAACGCGACGGCTCGGTGACGTTCCGCGGGCACGACGTCGTCGGCGGGCGGATGGCCGCCAAACGACTGCGCGCCCTGCGCTTCGACAAGCAGACGGAGAGGGACGTGGCCCGCCTGGTCGAACTGCACCTGAGGGCCTTCGGCTTCTCCGAGCAGGGGTGGACCGATTCGGCGGTCCGCCGTTTCGTCCGCGACGCCGGACCGCTGCTGCCTCGCCTCATGCGCCTCATCCGCGCGGACGTCACCTCTCAGAACCGGCGGAAAGTCGCCCGCCTCCAGGCCGGCAACGACGAACTCGCGCGGCGGATCGTCGAACTGGCCGAGCGCGAGGCCCTCGACGCGATCCGCCCGGACATCGACGGGTCGAGGATCATGGAGATCCTCGGGCTCGAACCGGGGCGCCTGGTCGGCCAGGCCAGGGACTTCCTGCTCGAACTGCGTCTGGAGGAGGGGCCCCTCGGCCAGGCCGAGGCCGAGCGCCGCCTGCTGGCGTGGTGGGCCGAACGGAACGGCGACGCCGCAGCCGGCTCGCCGTCCCGTTCGGATGGGCTGAAACCCGGCCCGGATGCCGCGCCCGAAGGCCCTGAGCGTCCGATGCGTCGGGAAGGCGCCCGGCCGTGAGCCTCCTGGGGGATCTGGCCACGCTGTCCAAGCGGGCCGGCTTCACCAAACTCCTGGGCGTGCGCCTCGTCTCGCAAGTCGGGGACGGCATGTTCCAGGCGGGTCTGGCCTCCCTGTTCTTCTTCAGCCCCCAGTCGATGGCGGGACCCGGCGGCGTCGCCTCCGCCCTTGTCGTCCTGCTCCTGCCCTACAGCCTCATCGGTCCCTTCACCGGCCCGTTCCTCGATCGGTGGCGCCGCCGCCAGGTGCTGTTCTACGGCAACCTGGTCCGATGCGCCCTCGTCGCGGTGATCGCGGCGGTTATGGCGCTCCTGGGGGTCGGGCCGGCGGTCGGCGCGCTCGCGCTGTGCACGCTCGGCCTGGCGCGCTTCCTGCTGTCGGCTCTGTCGGCCGGCCTGCCGAAGGTGGTGGGCGGCAACGAACGCCTCGTCATGGCCAACTCGGTGGTCCCCACGCTCGGCGGCATAGCGATGGGCCTCGGCGCCGTCATCGGCGTGCTCATGCGGGTGCTGCTGCCGGAGAGCGCATCGCGTGAGATCTCATCGCTCGTGGCCGCGGCCCTCCTGTACCTGGGGGCGGCCCTGGCCGCCCTCCTCCTCGCCCCCGGCGAACTCGGACCCGACGGGGTGGAACGGCCCGCGCCCCTGGGCGAGACGTTGCGGCGGACGGCCGGCGAGCTCGCCGCGGCTGTGACCTACCTCCTGAGCCGAGGCACCCCGGCGGCGGCCCTGGTGACGATGGCGCTCCACCGCTTCGTCTACTACATGGAGCTCATCACGATCATCTTGGCCGCGAGGAACCTCCTCTCCGAGCCGTCCGACGCCGACGCGGGCATCGCGCTCTTCGGGACGCTCGGCGGAGCGATGGTCGCGGGCCACTTCCTCGCGGTCATCCTGACCCCCGTCGCACACGAGCGCATGGCGCCGTCTCGCTGGACCCTCGTGTGCCTGGTCGTCGGGACGGTCGGGCAGCTCGCCGTCGCCGTCTCGTATTCGACGCCCGTCTTCATAGCTGGGCTGTTCGTCTTCGGGATCGGCGTCCAGGGTGCGAAGATCGCGGTCGACTCCATCATCCAGGGCGACGTCGAAGACGCCTACCGCGGCCGCACCTTCGCGATCTACGACGTCATGTTCAACATGTCGGCGTGTCTCGCCGCGGCCGTGGCGCTCCTCGTCCTGCCCGACGTCGGCTGGTCGTGGACCGTTCAGGTGGGCTTGGCCGCCTTCGTCTGGGCGACAGCCTTCGGATACTGGAGGAGCGTGCGCGCTCTAGGCGACGAGCCGCGTCGGGCCGGACCGACCGCTGCGGGCTGACCGGCCGACCGCGTTGCCGGGGCGATCCGGAGCTCATGCGCCCGAGCTTTTCGGATACTCCCGTTCGTCCGTTCGGAGGGGTCAGCCGCCGAGGAGGATGTGCGCCAGGCCCGTCCCCACCAGGCACGACGTGATGACGCAGATGAATCCGGGAACGAGGAACGAGTGGTTGATGATGTACTTCCCTATGTGCGTCGTGCCCGTCCGGTCGAAGCCGATGGCGGCGAGGTCCGAGGGGTAGGTGGGCAGGACGAAGTATCCGTAGGCCGCCCCGTAGAAGCCGACGAGCGTGACCGGGTCCACCCCGAGCTGCAGGCCGAGGGGGCGATCACCAGCAGCGCCGCGGCCTGGGAGTTCACCAGCTTGCCCACGACGAACAGGATGATGGCGTAGGTCCACGGGTAGTCGCTCATGATGCGGGAGAGGGAGCTCTCGAGCGCCTTGATGTGGGCGCCCATGAAGGTCTCCGTCATCCAGGCCACGCCGAACACTGAGAAGATCGCCGTCATCCCCGAGCGGTAGACGGGCCCCCGGTTGATCTTCGAACCGTCGACTTTGCACGTCAGGAGGATGACCGCCCCGGCTAGGAGCATGATCATCTGGATGACCAGGTTCATCGACAGGGGCTCGGCGGCGCCTCCCTTCCCGGTGGGGAATTTCGGGCGCAGCGCGGTGGAGGTGCCGAGGACCACCACCACGAGGATGGCCGAGAAGAAGATCGCGACGGATCGGTAGGCCTCCTTCGGGAAGGACTTGCCGATGAGGGAGTCCGAGTCCGCGTAGACGTAGTCGCGGAACCCCGGGTCCTTCAGCTTCTCCTGGAACACGGGGTCCTCGTCCAGGTCCTTTCCGCGGCGCATGCTCCACAGCGCGGCCAGGAGCACGCCGCACAGCGAGCCCGGAAGGGAGACCATGAGGATCTGGGGGATCGACCAGCCCAGGTTCGTCTCCTTGTGGAGGATCCCGACGAGCGAGACGGTCGCCACCGAGACCGGAGAGGCGGTGATGCCCATCTGGGCCGCCACCGAGGAGATGGCCATCGGGCGTTCGGGGCGGATGTTCTTCTTGATCGCGATGTCGGAGATGATCGGGAGCATCGTGTAGACGACGTGGCCCGTGCCGCAGAGCACCGTGAGGGTCCACGTGGTCAGCGGCCCGAGGATCGTGATCTGTGAGGGGTGTTTGCGCAGAATTCGCTCAGCGAACTGCATGAGCACGTCCAGTCCGCCGGAGGCCTGGAGAGTCGAGGCGCATCCTATGACGGCCAGGATCGTCAGCATGACGTCGACCGGGGGGTCGCCCGGCTTGAGGTGGAAGGCGAAGACGAGGACGACCAGTCCGATGCCGGAGATGAGGCCGAGTCCCATGCCCCCGTAGTGGGTTCCCACGAGCAGGCACCCGAGGATGACGACGATTTGGAGTGTGATGACGAGAGCTTGCATGGCGTCCCCGCGAAGGTGGTCGACAGGTGTGTATGCACACCTTATGCAAGCCGTGTGCGTCTCACATGCGATTGGCCGACCGGTCCGTTCCGCAGGGGCCGTATTGCGTCACGCCCTCCTTGCGAATGTGACTTCCGTCCCCCGATGGCTGGAGAGGCGAGGAAGGGAAGCGGCGTTCTCGGCTGTCGACGGCGAACGCCCTGAAGGCGGCGAGCCGGCCCCACGAGGGGAGCGGGCTGCAGCCCGCTCCCCTCGCCTTTCGACTACCTCTCGACGTCGCCGCGGATGAAGGCCTCGACGGATTCGCGGGCCGCGTCGTCGGGACGCTGTTCCATCGGGGACTTCATCAGGTAGGACGACGGCGACAGCAGCGCCCCGCCGATCCCCCGGTCGAGCCCGATCTTGGCGGCGCGCACGGCGTCGATGATGATGCCGGCCGAATTCGGCGAGTCCCACACTTCCAGCTTGTACTCCAGCGACACGGGGACGTCGCCGAAGTTGCGGCCCTCCAGGCGGACGAAGGCCCATTTGCGGTCGTCGAGCCAGGCGACGTAGTCCGAGGGGCCGATGTGCACGTCGTGGTCGTCGAGCCGCGACTGGAGGTTGGACTGGACGGCGTTCGTCTTGGAGATCTTCTTCGATTCCAGGCGCTCGCGCTCGAGCATGTTCATGAAGTCCATGTTGCCGCCCACGTTGAGCTGGTAGGTGCGGTCCACGGTGACGCCGCGGTCCTCGAAGAGCTTGGCCAGAACCCTGTGGGTGATGGTCGCGCCGATCTGGGACTTGATGTCGTCGCCGACAGCCGGCACGCCCGCGGCGGCGAACTTATCCGACCACTCCTTCGTCGAGGCGATGAAGACGGGCATGGCGTTGACGAAGGCCACGCGCGCGTCGATGGCACACTGGGCGTAGAACCTGGCCGCCTGCTCCGAACCGACCGGCAGGTAGCTGACGAGGACGTCGACCTTCTTGTCTTTGAGGATTCTCACGACGTCGGCCGGTGCCGCGGGCGACTCCTCGATCTGCCCCTGGTAGTACTTGCCCAGGCCGTCGAGAGTGTGGCCGCGCTCGACCGTCACGCCCGTGGGGGGCACGTCGGCGAACTTGATCGTGTTGTTCTCGGAGGAGGCGATGGCGTCTGCGAGGTCGAAGCCGACCTTCTTGGCATCGACGTCGAAGGCCGTGACGAACTCGAGGTCGCGAACGTGATACGGGCCGAACTGGACGTGCATGAGGCCGGGGACCTGCGTGGACGGATCGGCGTCTTTGTAGTATTCGACGCCCTGGATGAGTGACGAGGCGCAGTTGCCCACGCCAACGATCGCTACTCGGATTGTGCTCATTAACTCTCCTATGAATGTGTAGGGCAGTAGCGCTGTCGGAGTCCGTACAACTCGTCGAGACCTGCCGGGAGCGGTGTCGCGCGTGGCCGATCGCGTCGGACCGCGGCGTCACATCGGCGTGATGATGCCGCTCACCGGAGCCATCGTAGCCCGTGGGAGGGCCGGAGGGGGAACCGGGGATGCGGTGCCCGGCCCGGGACGGGGCCCTCAGGGGGCTGTGATGACCATATCGGTTTGGCCGTGCTCTGGGGCTTCGTCCAGGCTGATAGGGCAGACTAGTCTTCAGTAAGCCCTCGATGCCCCAGGAGGCCATATGTCACCGAAGGACCGAGTCCCAGCGGCTCAGGCGGGCCCGGCCGGGCCCGCGGACCCCGAGGAGGACGGGCCTGCCGCGCCCAGCCGGGCCGAGCCCGCCGACGCGCCGGATTCCGGTGCGGCTTCAGGCGAAGGGGCGCCGTCCCGCGGCGGACGCACCGAGGAGGCCGGCTCGGCGGAGGGGTTCCCAGGGCAGGCGGCGATCGAGCCGGCGGGCCCCTCGGCTCGGCAGGCGGGCCGAAGCGGCGTGGGCGCCGGGGGCGCGGGGCGAGGGCTCCGGCCCGAGGTAGGAAGGGCCGGAGGCACGGTCCCGCCGGGAATGAAGGCACTCGTCGTCGTCGCCCTCGTGACGGTGTGCTGTGCGGGGCTCAACCAGGTGCAGAACATGGTCGCTCCGGCGTTCTTCGCGCTGACCCTGGTGCTCACCGTCCGCCCGATACACCGGTGGCTCGTCAGGAAGGGGCTCCCGCCGTGGCTGTCGGGCCTGAGCACGATGGCCGCCCTGGCCGCGGTGCTCCTGGGCACGGTCGGCCTGACGGTGTGGTCGCTCGTGGGCCTTCCCGACACACTGAGCAAGTACAAGGGCAGCTTCGAGGACATCGTCCGCCAGCTGAGGGATCTGGCGGCCAAGTACGACTTCGACTTCGACACGGCCAAACTCCAGGACGAGCTGCTCAAGAACCTGGACTTCGACCGGATCCTGGAGATGGTCTCGACCCTCGTCAACTACCTCACGTCCGCGGGATCGCTCATCGCGCTCATCGCGCTGGCCATGCTGTTCATCACCGTCGACACGATGACGATGGACTTCCGCTCCAGGGTGCTGGCCAACCACGACTCCTCCCTGCACGAGGCTCTCTGCGGCTTCGAGGGGCGAGTGCGCCAGTACTGGCTCGTCTCGACGATCTTCGGCATCATCGTCGCCGTCATCGACGGCATCGTCCTGTGGTTCCTCGACGTCCCGCTCCCCGTGGCCTGGGTGATGGTAAGCTTCATCACGAACTACATACCGAACATCGGGTTCGTCATGGGGGTCATCCCGCCCGCGGTGATGGCCCTCGTCGACTCCGGCTGGGTGACGGCGGTGTGGGTCATAGCCTTGTACTCGATCATCAACTTCGTCATCCAGGGGATCTTCCAGCCCAAGATCACGGGCGACGCCGTCGGCCTCTCCACGACGATCACCTTCCTCTCGCTCATATTCTGGACGGTGGTCATCGGGCCTCTCGGGGCCATCCTCGCCGTCCCCCTCACCCTCTTCGCCAAGGCGGTGCTCGTGGATTCGAGTCCGGCGACCAGGTGGCTGGAAGTCTTCCTCATCCCCGAGTCGGAGGCGAAGAAACGTTCGGAGCACGGGATATACGATGAGGAGAATCCGGCCGCCGACGACTTCGTCGACTTCATGGAGGCCGAATTGGGCGAGCAGGCGAAAGCGCGGAGGGAAGCACGAAGGAGACAGGCCCGCAAGGGTGCGCGTCGGCAGTCGCTGTTGCGGCAGACCGAACGACAGCCTGAAAGGTAAGGGATGGCACACACGCGAAGACCGACGGGGGACGTATCGAGCGTCAAAGGCGGGAGGGCCGCTGGGCAGGCCTTCCCCATGCGCAGGACTCGGCGCGGCAAGCTCCGCCCGGTTCGCAAGCGCGGATGGAACTATCCCCGGGCGGGCTACGGGCCGATCCGACGATGGGTCCCGAGCTGGCGCATCGTCCTGGCGTCCGTCTTCCTCTTCCTGGCGATGGGAGTGGGGGCGGTCGGCTATCTGTACGTGACCATCGACATCCCCCAGCCAGGCGACTTCGCCTTGGCCCGCACGACCACCGTCTACTACTCGGACGGCAAGACGAAGATGGGGACGTTCGCGCAGTACGAGCGCGAGCCGATAAAGCTCTCCGACCTCCCGGACACGGTGCCCCACGCCGTCGTCGCCTCGGAGGACAGCTCCTTCTACACGAACAGCGGCATCTCCCCGCGCGGGATCGCGCGCGCCGTCGTCAACAACCTCCGGGGAGGCCACCGTCAGGGTGCGTCGACGATCACTCAACAGTACGTGGAGCGCTATTACCTGGGGACGACGAGGGGGTATCTCGGCAAGCTGAAGGAGGCCCTCCTGGCGATTAAGATCGACCAGCAGCAGTCCAAGAACGAGATCTTGGAGAACTACCTCAACACGATCTACTTCGGGCGGGGCGCCTACGGAATCGAGATGGCGGCTCAGAAGTACTTCGGGATCCACGCCCAGCAGCTCAACCTCTCCCAGTCCGCCATGCTCTCGGCCATCATCCCCTCCCCGAGCGGGTGGGATCCAGCGGTCAACCCCGAGAAGGCCAAGGAGCGCTGGACGCGCGTCCTGAACCGCATGGTCGGCGAAGGCTACATCTCCAAGCAGGAGGCCGAGTCCGCCGCCTTCCCGCAGACTATCCCTCCGGGGACGTCGTCGGCGTTCTCCGGGACGAACGGGTATCTGCTCGCCGCGGTGGATTCCGAACTCCGGGCCACGAAGAAGTTCACTGCCGACGATCTCAATCAGAACGGCTTGAAGATCGTCACCACGATCGACCCGAAAATGCAGAAGGCGTCCGTCGACGCCGTCGCCGGGCTGCCCAAGGACAGGCCGGCCAACAACTACGTGGGGCTGGTCTCCGTCGATCCGCGCACCGGCGAGATCTATGCGATGTACGGCGGTGCGGATTACAAGGCGCGGGAGCGCAACGCGGTCACTCAGGACCGCGCCCAGGCCGGATCCACGTTCAAGCCTTTCACCCTCCTGGCGGCCCTGGACAGCGGGAAGTCGCTGAGCGAACGGCTCGACTCCTCCACGCCGAAGGTGTTCAGCGGCAACAAGGTCCAGAACTTCGACGGCAAGGACCGGGGGAAGATCGACTTGATCACCGCGACGAAGTACTCCGTGAACACTGCCTACGTCCAGCTCAACGAGGATGTAGGCCCCGACAAGACGAAGAAGGCCGCCATCACGGCCGGGATACCGGAGAACACCCCCGGCTTGGACAGCACCCTGACGAACGTACTCGGATCGGCTTCGCCCCGGCCGATCGACATGGCGAAGGCGTACTCGGTCTTCGCGAATCAGGGTGTGAGCACCACCCCCCACATCGTGCGCAGTGTGCAGAACAAGAACGGGGAAACGGTGTACACGGCTGAGACGGAGGGCAAGCGGGTCTTTGAGTCGGAGCTCATGAGCCAGATGAACTACGCCTTGCAGAGCGTGACGTCTTCGGACGGGACGGGGTCCACCGCGGGTAAGCTCGACCGGCCGGTGGCCGGCAAGACCGGCACGTCGTCGGGGCCGTGGTCCGCGTGGTTCATCGGCTACACGCCGCAGATGGTGACGGTCGTCGACATGTACCAGGTGGGGTCCAAGGGCGAGGAAGAGGTCCTCACCCCCTTCGGCAAGTACACCTACGGCATCGGCGGCGGGTCGTTCCCCGCGGAGATCTGGCTCCGGTACATGGAGGTCGCCACCGACGGCATGAAGGTCGAGAACTTCCCGAAGCCGAAGAAGCGCGTGACGCCCACGGGCGACGACGAGACGGAGACGCCGGCCAAAAAGCCGAGCCAGGCGCCGACGACGAGGGGCAGACCGACGTCTTCGTCGCCCGGCGTCTCGCCGACGCCGACCGAGCGCACCCCGTCCGAGCCGACGCGCACGCCGACCCCGACCCCGACCAGGACTCCCGAACCCACCACGCCGCCTGCCGTTGTGCCTTCGGCCTCTCCTCCTCCCGAGCCGAGTAAAGATGCGACACAGCAGACCCAATAGCCTTGGCTCCAAGAGACCGGACGCTGCGCCTCGCCGGGGAAGGCCTCGCTCGGGAGCCGGTGAGCGTTCGGCGCGGCGGGCGCCGGGGACGAGATCCCAACTCCGCCCGGTCGCCGGCGAACGCTGTCTGCTGCCCCAAGGGGCCGGTGCATGGGCGCGACGGCCCGGGGGCGGTCGGCCGGAGACTGGCCAACGCCTTCCCCTCACGGGTAGAATCCGTTTCCGGTGCCCGGCCCGGCTATCGGGATGTTCGGTCTTCCGGCCCGCCCCGGCCTTCGGGCCGTTCCGGCGCCAGACGCATTGACCCTCCTGTCATGGAGAGACCATGACCGCACAGACCAGAGGAGGTGGGTACGAGCATGCGTGACTACGAGATGATGATCATCATCGATCCGACCGTCGACGAACGCAACATCCAGACATTCGTCGACAAGCTGCTTCAGGTCGTCCCCAATGAGGGCGGCACCCTGGAGAAAGTCGACATTTGGGGCAAGCGCCGCCTTGCCTACGACATCAAGAAGCACTCCGAAGGCATCTACGCAGTCGTGACGATGAAGGCTACGCCCGCGATGGCCGGCGAGCTCGATCGTCAGCTTGGCCTGAACGAGGCCATTCTCCGCACGAAGCTGCTGCGCATCGAGGCCTGAGGAAGACGTCCACACCGAAGGAGAGACCATGGCAGGCGAACCGATCATCACCGTCGTCGGGAATCTGACCGGTGATCCGGAGCTTCGTTACGTGAGTTCGGGTACGCCCGTAGCTTCCTTCACCGTCGCCTCCACTCCGCGCACCCTGAACCGCCAGACCCAGCAGTGGGAGGACGGCGAGGCTATGTTCATCCGCTGCTCCGTGTGGCGGGAGCACGGCGAGAACGTCGCCGAGTCCCTGGCCAAGGGGATGCGGGTGGTCGTCACCGGCCGGCTGACCGTCCGCAATTACGAATACAACGGCGAACGGCGCACGAGCCTGGAGATGCAGGTGGACGAGATCGGCCCTTCTCTGCGCTACGCGCGCGCCCAGGTCACCAAGGTGACCGGAGGCGGCGGAAACTTCGGCGGTGGCGGCAACTACGGCAACAGCTACCAGGGCGGAGGCGGCGGGTACGGCGGCCGAGCGTCCTACGACGCTCCGCAGGGCGGGTCGGCGCACGATCCGTGGCAGAGCGCTCCGCAGGGCGGGTCGGCTTTCGACGACAACCCTCCCTTCTGATTCCCATCGTTCGACTTTCCCGGCGGCGCCAGCCGCCTGGTGGCTCCGGCCACCGCAACTGAAGGAGCATAACTATGGCGAAGCCGGTTCTTCGCAAGCCCAAGAAGAAGGCCAACCCTCTCAAGTCGGCCAAGATCGAGAACATCGACTACAAGGACACCGCCACGCTGCGCAAGTTCATCTCGGACCGCGGCAAGATCCGCGCTCGACGCGTCACGGGTGTCACCGTCCAGGAGCAGCGCAAGATCGCGCGGGCCGTCAAGAACGCCCGCGAGATGGCCCTGCTTCCCTACTCGAGTTCGACTCGCTGAGGAGGCCATCCATGAAGCTCATTCTGACGCATGACGTCGACGGTCTCGGGTCGGCCGGCGAGGTCGTCGAAGTCAAGGACGGATACGGCCGCAACTACCTCATTCCCCGCGGGTACGCGACGAAATGGACGAAAGGCGGTCAGAAGCAGGTCGACCAGATCGCGGAGGCCCGCCGTAAGCGCGCCATCGCCTCCCTCGAGGAGGCCAACGCTCTGCGCGACGCCCTCCAGTCGGAGGCTTTGACGATCGTCAAGACCGCGGGCGAGAGCGGGCGCCTGTTCGGCGCCGTCACCAACGCTGAGATCGCCGCCGCGGCGACGGAGGCCACCGGCAAGACGGTCGACCGCCGCACGATCAACGTGACGACGCCCATCAAGTCGCTCGGTTCCTATAAGGCGACCGCCAAGCTTCACGACGACATCGTCGCGAGTCTGACCATCGAGGTCGTCGAGGTCGTGACGAAGAAAAAGAAGAAGAAAAAGTGACGCTGATGCAGGGCCGCCCGCCGACGCGCGGGTGGCGTTGACGCGGAATGGGTGCGGGCGGCGGCCGGCCGCACCCATCTTCGTGGCACTGCGTTCACGGCGTGCCGAAGGGTTTGCCGGAACGGGCCCGGGCGAGCATCGTGCCGGCCCGGGCGGCCATGAAGACGCCGCCGTAGGCCGCCCACAGGGCGAAGAAGAGCCAGGCGCCCGGTACGTCGGGATACGCGCTGTGGACGGCCATGATCATCCAGGCGATCGGCGCGAACACGAAGAGGGCCGCGAGCATGTACCAGGCTAGGCGCCGGGTGTCCTGGGCTCCTATGAGCACTCCGTCGAGGATGTAGGCGACTGAGGCGAGCGGAAGGCAGCAGGCGATGACGATGAGCGTTCCGGTGGACAGGCTCCGCACCGCCGACTCGGCTCCCATGGCCGCCGGGATGGGGACGCTCGCGGCCGCCAGGGCGACCCCCAGTCCGATCCCGGTGGCCACGCCGTAGCGCAGGCACCGGCTGAGCACTGCGGGCACGTCGCCGATCGGCTCGGTTTGCCCCTCGCTTCCATGCGGCTCGGTTGGTCCGTCGCTTCTCCCCTGCGCCGGGGAGTCGACGTCTTTGGCGGCCGAACTCGCCCCTATCGCCGTCGATATGAGGATCTGGGCCGCCATGGCCAGCGAGTCGAGCCCGTAGGCGGCGAACTGCCAGACGGTCATCGCTATCTGGTTGGCGGCCAGCGCGACGGTCCCCAGGCTCGTGGCGGCGGCGATCTCGGCGAGGATGGACGCTCGCAGGCAGACCGTCCGCACGATGAGCGGCCACGACTGGCCGAGCGCTCCGAGGATTCCGCGCCGGCTCGGGGCCAGCGAGGCTCCGCTTCCCCGGGCGATCCTCGCGACGACGAACGCCAGCCATCCGCCCATGCCCGTCTCCGACAGCGCCGTTCCCAGGCCTGCGCCCGCCACGCCGAGACCGGCCGGGTAGATGAGCGCGAAGTTGAGGGGAATGTTGGCGACGGCCCCCGCGGTGGCCGCGTAGAGCGGGCGTTTGGTGTCGCCGAACCCCCGGAGCGTGCCGGTGGCGGCCAGCACCACGAGCATGCCGGGGAGCCCGATGGCCGAGGCGCGCAGATAGCGTGCGGCCTGCGCCGTGGTCGACGGTTCGGCGTTGAAGAGCTCGAGGACGGGTGTGGCGAAGAGGAGGAGGATCGCGCCCAGGATGCAGCCGATTCCTGCGGCCAACCAGATCCCCTCGACCCCGCGGCTGGCGGCGGCGCGCCGGTCTCCAGCGCCGACCAGCGTGCCGGTGGCGGCCGTCGTGGCGTAGGCGAGGAAGACGCACAGCCCTACGAGGGTGGACAGAAGAGTCGAGGCGAGCGCGAGCCCGGCCAGAGGGAGCGTTCCCAGGTGCCCGACCATCGCAGTGTCCGCCGCGACGAGGAGGGGTTGGGCCAGGAGAGTTGCCAGAGAAGGTAAAGCATACGCCCGGATCTGCCGGTCGATGCTCCGTCCGCGGGAGGTCGTCGACACTTTTCCAGATTACTCCCAGAGTGGGAAGAATCGGCTGAACCTCAAGTACGGGTTTAAGTCTCGGTGTGCGAAGCGTCATTGAAAGGGGCGGGGAAAGGTGGCGTCGTTATCCACTTGTGTGGACAGGCCTGGGGACGGGATGGCGGGGTTTTCCTCCATCCTGTCCACAGTTGTGGACAGGCCTGTGAGAGAATGTGGACGAAACGGAGCTTCCCTCCACATCGCCTCCACATGGGCTGCACCGTGTCGCGAGCGTGTCTCCACAAGTTATCCACAAGGGTGGATTTGCGTATTCCCGCTGAACTACTAACCTTGGGCGTGCGCGCTCAGACTCCGCAAGCGCTGTGAGGCGTAGTCGATCGCCGGGGTCGGCGTACGGTTCGGCGGGAGGACCGCCCGGATCGCAGGCCCGGTTCCCGCAGGTCGGTGCATGGGCGGCGAAGGCAGACAGCGGGTGTGGGCGGCGTCGCGAGTCTCGGTGTCGTCGATCGGAGGGAATATGACCGTGAGCGAGGGCGCCCAGCCCGGTTCGTCCTATGAGCGCGTTCCGCCGCAGAACGTCGATGCGGAGATGTCCGTGCTCGGCGGCATGATGCTCTCCAAGGACGCCATCGCCGACGTCATCGAGATCCTGCGCTCCGCCGACTTCTACAGGCCCGCCCACGCCAGCGTATACGAAGTCGTCATCGAGCTCTTCGGGCGGGGCGAGCCGGCCGACGCGGTCACCGTCGGCGCGGAGCTGAAAAAGAAGGGCGAGTTGGAGCGCATCGGCGGTCTGCCGTATCTCCACACGCTCGTCGCCACCGTCCCCACCGCGGCCAATGCCGCCTACTACGCGCGGATCGTGCGTGAACAGGCCCAGCTGCGCTCCCTCGTCGAGGCCGGGACGCGCATCGTCCAGCTCGGCTACACCACCGACGGGGCCGACGTCGAAGGCCTCATCAACCTCGCCCAGTCCGAGGTGTTCGCGATCTCCGAGCAGCGCCAGACCACCGACTACACGACCCTCGAGGAGATCGTCCCCGACCTGTACGAGGAGCTGGAGCGCAACGCCAACCGCGACGGCGGGCTCGACGGCGTCCCGACCGGCTTCTCCGAGTTGGATTCCAAGCTCAACGGACTGCGCGCGGGCCAGATGATCATCATCGCCGCACGTCCCGGCGGGGGAAAGTCGACCCTCGCCATGGACATCTGCCGCTCGGCCGCCGTCCACAACAACATGGCCTCCGCGTACTTCTCGCTGGAGATGAACCGGACGGAGCTGTCCATGCGCTTGCTGGCAGCCGAGTCGAAGGTGTTCCTCGACCGCATGATCAAGGGCGAGTTGGAGACGCGCGACTGGCAAGCCATCGCCCGCACCCTCGACAAGATCTCGCAGGCGCCGTTGATCGTCGACGACTCGCCCAATATGACGATGGGCGAGATCCGGGCGAAGTCGCGCCGCATGAAGCAGCAGCACGGCATCCAGCTCATCGTCATCGACTACCTCCAGCTGTTGACCTCCGGCGGCAAGGCCGTGGAGTCGCGTCAACAGGAGGTCTCCGAGTTCTCGCGGTCCATCAAGCTGCTGGCCAAGGAGCTGGAGATCCCGATCGTCGCGGTGGCCCAGCTCAACCGCGACTCGGAGAGGCGCAACGACAGGCGCCCTCAGGTCGCAGATCTGCGCGAGTCGGGCTCGCTGGAGCAGGACGCGGACGTCGTCCTGCTCATCCACAGGGACGACATGTTCAACAAGGATTCGGACAGGCGAGGCCTGGCGGAGATCATCATCGGCAAGCAGCGTTCCGGGCCCACGGGGACCCTCGAGCTGGAATTCCAAGGCCAGTACGCGCGTTTCGCCGAGAGTTTCGACCAGGGGATGTGATTCGCCGGATTGACATGACTTGAAATGATTTGAATCTGTTCGATCTGAGTCAATTCTCATCAACTCAAGTTAATACTATTTGAATATTGCTAATATTATTCGGCGTGGTTTTCGACTGCCGATGCGGGCGGGCGAGCTTGGGTCGGTGATGTGCGATTCCGGACTGATGGTCGGCGTCCGGCGAAGCTCACCTTTTCGTCGATTTCACCGGTCAATCTACCGGTGAAATACGCTTGCGACCGAGATTCCACCGGGTACTGCATTGTCTTACCGATTACCGCATTCGATGGTTTGACCGGAGACCGCATTCGATGCGTGCCAAACCCGCTAGACCCCTCAAATCGCACGTGAGCCCGCCAAGGATAGGGCAGTCTAGGTGAATGCCGGTTCAGATAGATCGGCTCAAGTAAGTCGGCCCAGCTGAGCGTCAGGTTCAGGCGGAAGCGTAGGCGCCCTGCCATGCCCAGTCGAAGGGCGTTCCGGCTGGTACCCTTCCCTTGATCGACGCCGTCACGACGTCTTTGGCGACGCGGACGGCGTCGTGGATTCCGGCGCCCTTGGCCAGCTCGGCCGTGACGGCGGCCGCCAGGGTGCATCCTGCGCCGGACACCCTCTCGTGGCCGACCTTCGGCTCGGAGTAGACGGTGGCCGCCTCGCCGTCCCACAGGACATCGACGGCGTCGGGGCCGGGGAAGTCCACACCGCCCTTGACGAGGACGTAGCGGGGCCCCTGGGCGCTGATGATGCGGGCCGCTTCCGTCATCTCCTCGACGGTTTCGAGCCTGTCGAGACCCGAGAGGGTGCAGGCCTCGAAGTAGTTGGGCGTGGCGACGGTGGCCTGGGAGAGGATCTTTTCGCGCAGCTGGTCGTCGACTTCCCGGGCGGGGCCGAGATCGCCTCCCTTGCAGATAAGGACCGGGTCCACTACGACGTTCTTCCATGCCTGCCGTTTCAGGCCGGCGGCGACGACGTCGATCGTCGCCGCGGTGCCGAGCATGCCGACCTTCACGGTGTCCAGGGAGCGAATGGACGTTGCGGCCTCGATCTGATCGGCGATGAGGCCGGCGTCGAGAGGAACGAAACGGTGTGCCCAGTCGTTCTTCGGGTCCACCGAGACGACGCACGTGATCGTTCCCATTCCGAAGACGCCGAGTTGGTGGAAGGTCTTGAGGTCGACTTGGATTCCGGCTCCGCCGGTCGCTTCGGACCCGGCGATGACGTAGGCGTATGTGACCATGGCTCTCCTCAACGGTGCCCCCGGGCTTGCCGGCTGGCTCCGGCGGGGCTGCGCAGCGGCGGCATCGAGGGCGATGCAGTGGTGTCAATGGCTGATTCTACGGCCAGTGCCGCCTCCGTGCTGCATCGTCTCTCGATGCGAGACGCCCGCTCCCTGACGTGCCGCGTCATCGCCTGGATCGCCCGCTCTCGGGTTTCGCGCCTCGACCGGGCCCCGCACAGCCGCAGGCGCGGAGGCCGCGAGTCGTGTCAGCCAGCGACTCGACCTTCGTGTGGGCCCCGTTACGAGCCGCCCTCCTATACGAGGCTCTTGAAGTACCGAGCGATCGGCCAGCGTTTGAAGCCCGCGGATTCGTACGTGTGCCTGGAAGCCTCATGGCCGGGGTCGTTGCCCGTCTCCACCATGGCCATCTTCATGCCCGCCGAGCGGATGACGTCGAAAGCGTGGTTGACGAGTTTGCTTCCAATGCCCCGGCGCTGGAACATGGGGTCGACCGCTAGCACGTAGATCTCGCCCATCTGGTCTTCGGGATGGATGCGCACGCACACCCACCCCACGACGATCTCGTCGATGATCGCCACGGAGACGTTGTGCTGTTCGTCCCTGAGGACGGCGCGCAAGTCGGTCGGCTGGCGAACCTGGCACCCTTTGGGATAGTACGACGCGTACGCGACATCCGGGATGTTCGGCTCGAATCCGTCGAAGACTGGCTTCCACGAACGCCTGGAGAGTTCGAGCAAGGATTTCTCGTACCGTGGATCGTATGGAGCAATGCGTGCCTTGTTCACTGACGATCAATCGTCCTTCGCGGGGTCGGTTGGATAACTGAGCGCGGGGGCAGATGCAACGGTCTACTGGCCCACCCGCTTCATCGTATCCGGATTGTATCCCGTCCGCCCCGCTTCGCCGCGGTCGAGTTCGTCGATCGCCTCCACCTCGGCGATCGTCAGATGTACTTCGGTCGATCGGAGGTTCTCCTCGATGCGGGCGGGACTCGCCGACTTCGGGAAGATCACGTGCCCCTTGGCCAGATGCCAGGCGAGCACAGCCTGCGCGGGAGTGCATCCATGCGCGGCGGCGATGCCGGCCAGAAGCGGCTCTCCGGTGACGACGCCGCGCACAAGGGGAGCCCACGCTTCGACGACGATGCCGTTCTTCCGGCAGAACTCGGAGACTTCCCGATTGCCGAAATAGGGGTGGAGCTCGATCTGGTCGATGGCCGGCACGGTGTCGGAGCCCTCGATGAGCGTTTCGAGGTGGTGCTTCTGGAAGTTCGACACGCCGATCGACCGGGCGCGCCCGTCGGCCGCGAACTCTTCGAGGACCTTCCACGTCGTCAGGAAATCCCCGCCGTACTGGTCGGGCAGGGGCCAGTGGATGAGGAAGAGGTCGACGTAGTCGGTGCCCAGGAGCTTCAGCGAGGCGGCGAAGGACTCTCGCGCGGCGGCGGGTTCGTGATTCGAATTGTCGAGCTTGGTGGTCAGGAAGACGTCCTCGCGCGGAATCCCCGACGCGGCGATCGCCTGGCCGACCTCCGACTCGTTCCCGTACATCTGGGCCGTGTCGATGTGCCTGCATCCTTTGGACAGGGCGAACTCGACGATGCGCGGAGTGTCCTCGCGGCTCAGCTTGTATGTGCCCAAGCCGAGCTGGGGAATCGGGTGGCCGGTGTTCAGTGGGATATTCGGAATGCGTGGAAGAGTCATGGTTCCATTCTTCTGTTTTTTCTCATCATGGGGAAGTGACCATCGTCGCCCGAGGCGGACGTCATGCCTGCCCGCGCGGCTGAAGGAGCGGCGCGCTCGCGACACCGCCGAGGGCGCCGCCCAGGTGGGCGAGCCACGAGACGCCGGCCCTGAGGGGAAGCAGGCCGAAGAGCATGCTTCCGTAGGCGACGGCGACGACGATCGCGATCGCCATGTGGCTGAGCTGCCTCGTGTAGAAGGCCCGGACGAGGATGTAGGCGAGATACCCGAAGACGACGCCCGACGCTCCCAGCGTCACCGAGTTCGACGCCGCGAACGCCCACACGAGAAGCCCCGAGCCGAGGACCGAAACCAGCGTGACCGCGGCGAACGTCTGCGCTCCGGCCATGAGGACGAGGAGCCCGAGGACGAAGAGCGGGATCGTGTTGCCGATCAGGTGGGTCCAGCCGTGGTGCAGGACGGGGGCGGAGAAGATCTCCAGCAGCCCCTGCGTCGTGCGCGGGTGGACGCCGAAGCGGTCGAACCAGTGCCGCACCACGTGGTCGACCAGTTCGATTCCCCACAGGACGGCGACGATCGTCGCCATCGTCGTAGCGGCCTTCTTGAGCGTCATCTGGGATTCCATGCCCCTAGTCTCGCAGACGGCGCAGGTTCCGTGCGCGCGGCTGTTCAAGAGCTTCGGGAGGGGACTGGAATCGACCGGCCAGAAAGTCGCCTACGTCGAGTCGCCGCGCTGTCCGCCGGCGATCCGGCGGTGTGGGAACCGAGCGTCCGGCCTTACGACCGGTAGCTCGAACGCGTCACATGCTCCACGACCGCCCGCGACACCCGGTCGACCACGCGCGAATCGAAGACCCCGGGGATGATGTAGTTCGAGTTGCGTTCGCCGTCGGTGACGACGTCGGCCACCGCCACGGCCGCCGCGCGCAGCATCTCGTCGTCGATGCGCGCGGCGCCCGCGTCCAGCATGCCGCGGAATAGGCCGGGGAAGACGAGGACGTTGTTGATCTGGTTCGGATAGTCCGAGCGCCCGGTGGCCACGATCGCGGCGTGCTTGCCGGCGTCGCGCGGATCCACTTCGGGGGTGGGGTTGGCCATGGCGAAGACGATGGCGCCCTCGGCCATGGTGGACACGTCCTCCCCGGTGAGGATATTGCCGGAGGAGACGCCGATGAACACGTCGGCTCCTTCCAGAGCCTCCTGCAGGCTCCCTTGGAATCCGCGCGGATTCGTGTTCTGGGCGAGCCAGTTGCGGTGCGGATTGGCCTCCTCGCGGAACGGCCCGAGCGCGCCCTTGCGGCCGTAGCCGATGACGTCGCGGGCCCCGTGCAGCAGGAGCAGGCGGATGATGGCCGACCCCGCGGCGCCCACGCCCGAGACGACGATGCGCGCCTCCTCGATGTTCTTGCCCACGACTTTCAAGGCGTTGATCAGGGCCGCGAGGGTGACGATGGCGGTGCCGTGCTGGTCGTCGTGGAAGACGGGGATGTCCAGCTCCTCGCGCAGCCTCTCCTCGACATCGAAGCACCGCGGCGCCGCGATGTCCTCGAGGTTGATGCCGCCGTAGACGGGCGCGATGGCCTTGACGATCGAGATGATCTCCTCGGTGTCCTTCGTGTCGAGGCACACCGGCCAGGCGTCGACGTTGCCGAAGCGCTTGAAGAGAGCGGCCTTGCCTTCCATGACGGGCAGAGCCGCCTCCGGGCCGATGTCGCCCAGGCCGAGCACCGCGGTGCCGTCGGTGACGACGGCCACGGTGTTGCGTTTGATCGTGTACTGGCGGGCGAAGGAGCGGTCGCGCGCGATCTTCTTGCACACGCGCGCCACGCCCGGCGTGTAGATCCGGGCGAGATCCTGGCGCGTGCGCAGCGGGTTCTTCAGATCCACTGAGATCTTTCCGCCGGCGTGCGCCTGGAGGGTGGCGTCGGAGACCTCCTCGACGTTGGCTCCCACGAGCATCTCGATGTGATCGCGCACCGCCTGGACGTGTGCCGAGTTGACGCAGTCGCAGGTGAGGTTGACCGTCAGCTGGTTCTCCTGCGATTCGACCGTGTCGATGCCGGTCACCAGTCCGCCCGCGTCGGCCACGGCCTCCACCAGGTGTTGGGTGGCGCGCGGGTGAAGCGGAACGTTCACCTGCAGTGTCACGGTGTAGCTGGGACTTGGCATGGCCATGGGAAACCGCCTTCTTCTCGGGTCAGAGTGTGTCGTAGGACTCGTGCGAAGCCAATGATAGGCCTTCGGCCCGCCGGTATGGGAGCCGGTTCCCGAACGGCGTACGCGCAGTCGCGCATGCGCTGTTCTCCTCGGCCGTGCGGCCGGGTACATTGGACTCATGTACGACGCGACGTTCCGGATCCCCGGCCACACCATGGTCGAACACAGGCTCGAGGCCCCCCTCGACCGCTTCGGCGCGTTCGACCGCCTGACGGCTGGCAGCACGGCGTCGCAGCCCGCGCGGCCGTCCTCTCCCGGACCGGAGGAGCCCGCGCCGGCAGCGCCTGGGGCGGTGGGCTCCGAGGCGCCCGGAGCCCCGCAGGAGGGCACCGGACGGAAGGAAACCGCGGCCGCCCCGACGCGGATCGAAATCTTCGCCCGCGAATACGTACGCGAAGGCAGGGAAGACCGGCCCCGCCTCGTCTACTTCCAAGGTGGGCCCGGCTTCCCCGCGCCGAGGATGGCCCCCATCGGCTCCTGGCTGTCCACGGCGCTCGACCACTATCGGGTCGTCCTGCTCGACGAACGCGGCACCGGTTCGTCGCACCCGCTCGACGCCCAGGCCGTCACCGACGTCGGCGGCCCCGGGGCGCAGGCCGCGTACCTCTCCTGCTTCCGACAGGATTCGATCGTCGCCGACGCCGAAGACCTCCGCCGGGCTCTCCAGGACGAGCCGTGGAGCGCCCTCGGCCAGAGCTTCGGCGGCTTCGCCGTGACGGCCTACCTCTCCCAGGCGCCCGCGGGACTGTCCGAAGCTTTCATCACGGCCGGCCTCCCCTCCGTCGTCGACCACGCCGACGCCGTCTACCGGCTCACCTACGTCGAAACCGACAAGCGCAACCGCGAATTCTTCGCCCGCTACCCGGGCGACGAGGCGACCGCGTGGTCGATCGCGCGCCACCTGGCCGACGTCGAGGAGACGCTGCCCACGGGCGAGCGCCTGACACCGGGGCGATTCCGGCAGATCGGCGGTGTCCTGGGCAGAAGCTACGGGCTCGAACGCCTGCACTTCCTCCTGGAGGACGCCTTCCGGACCGAGCGGGGGAGCCGCCGCCTGCGGCCCCAGTTCCTGGCGAGAATCGGCGCAGAGGTCTCGCTGAGGGCCTCGCCGCTGTACGGCGTCATGCACGAGGCGATCTACGCTCAGGCCTCCACGGGGGCGACGGCGTGGAGCGCCCACCGCGTCCGCGGCGAATTCCTCCAATTCCGCCTGCCCGACCTCGCCGAAGGCGGAGCCGGCGAAGCCGCGCTGGAGGCCGAGGGTCACGGCTTCAGATTCACCGGAGAGCACATGTACCCGTGGCAGATGCGCGAAGACCCCGCCCTGGCGCCGATGGCCGATGCAGCCGACCTCCTCGCCGCCGACGCCGCCCTGCCCGAGCTCTATAGCGCCGAGGCGCTCGCGGCCAATACGGTGCCTTCGGCGGCGTGGATCTACACCCCCGACATGTTCGTGCCGCACTCGCTGTCCGAGCGGACGGCGGAATTGGCGGGGATCGAACGGATCGTCTCCACGGAATTCCACCACGACGCGCTGCATTCGGGAGGCCCGAAGATGATCGAGAAGCTCATAGCCGCGGTGCGGTGAGGCCATGCGGCGCGAACCGGGGAATCCATGAACGCCATGCCTGTCCCGGCCGGCCCGGCGGCTCCGCCCAACCCGGCGGTGCCCCTGGGAATGCCGGCCGTCCGCCGGCGAGTGGCCCGCGAAGGAGCTGGCTGCCGGGGGCGGCCCGACGTTCCCGGCTTGATCGACCGGTTCGGCCGGACGGCGGTGGACCTGCGCGTCTCGCTCACCGACAGGTGCAATCTCCGGTGCCGGTACTGCATGCCCGCCGAGGGGATCGAGCCGATGCCCGGGGAGAGAATCCTCACCGATGAAGAGGTCGTCCGGCTCGTACGCATCGGCGTCCAGGAGCTGGGCGTCCGCGAGGTGCGGTTCACGGGAGGCGAACCCCTCCTGCGCAAGGGCCTGGAAGGAATCGTCGCGGCGACCTCACGGCTGACGACGTGGAACGGCGCGCCCGTGGAGACCTCGCTCACGACGAACGGGCTCGGGCTCGTCCACCGCGCGACCGGGCTCAAGGCGGCCGGGCTCGACCGGGTCAACGTCTCCATGGACTCGGCCGACAGGCGAACCTACGCCATGCTCACGCGCCGCGACAGGTACGGCGACGCCGTCGCCGGCGCACGCGCCGCCGCGCGAGCGGGACTGCTTCCCGTCAAGGTCAACGCCGTGCTCATGCCGGGGGTCAACGACCGCCAAGCGCCCGACCTCCTCCTCCAGTCGCTCCTTGCCGGCTACAGGCTGCGCTTCATCGAGCGCATGCCGCTCGGCCCGCCGGGTACGTGGAGGGCCCAGGACGTCGTCACCGCCGACGAGATCCTGGGCATGCTCCGCCGGCATTTCGACCTCGCCCTCCGCCCCGCGGAGGAACGCGGCGCATCCCCGGCGCAGGAGTGGGACGTGGCACCCGGCCGGGCCCTCGGAGTGGAGCATCCGGGCGGCAGCGTCGGGGTCATCGCATCCGTCACCCGACCCTTCTGCGGGGACTGCGACCGCACCCGCCTGACCGCCGACGGGCAGATCCGCGCCTGCCTGTTCGCCGCGGCGGAGACAGACCTGCGCGGGCTGCTGCGGTCGGGCTGCTCGGACGAGGAGATAGCCCATGCGTGGCGTCTCGCCATGTGGGGCAAACAGGCCGGGCACGGAACCGACGACGGCTTCCTCCACCCCACCCGGCCCATGAGCGCGATCGGAGGATGAGGATGGCCGCGGGGTGAGGACGGTTGCGGGGCGCCGCCGCGCCGGTTCGGCTGAGGGAGTCGATCCGGCCGGGGACGACGGAAGGAACCGGGAAGAGGGCGAAGAGCCGAACGGTCGGGATGAGAAGGGCCATGTAGCCGGAAAGAGAGGAAGTCGCCTATGAGAGAGAGGAAGTCGCCTATGAGCGTTGCGAAGAGGGACCACGCCTGCCCGGACGTGACCGTGAACCTGCGGTACTTCGCCGCGGTCGCCGAAGCGGCGGGCACTCGCGGGGAGACGGTCGAGCTTCCCGCGGGGACGACCGCCGGGGACCTGCGGGATGCGCTGAACGCCCGGCACGGCGAGGCCTTCGCCCGGCAACTCGCCGTCAGCGCCTTCCTCGTCGATGGCGTCCGTTGGCCCGGCGAAGGCCTCCCCCTCGTCGGGCTGGTGCGCGTGGACGTGCTTCCGCCGTTCGCGGGCGGGTGATCTGGAAAAGCGCCCCGTCTGGAACCGGGGGAGTCTGGCAGCCTGGAGCGCGACGCCGTCCGGCGGGGCGCTTCGGCCGTTCGCGGGAAGGAGCCGTTGCCGTGCGGAGCACGAACGGGACAGCCTCCGCCGGTCGCGGATGGGGTGAAGGTTCGCCCGGTCGCGGCGCGGTCGGACCGGTGATGTTCGTATATACAAACATCTAGCTTGCTCCAGCCCACTCCGGCGCGGTCGCAGGAGCGGTCAGACGGCTCCCGTCCACTCGGACGTGCCGTCGGCGAAGAACTGGCGTTTCCACACGGGAAGCTGGAGTTTCACCTTCTCGACGACGTCTTCGAGCACCCGGAGGGCCTCCTTGCGGTGCGCCGCCGAGACCGCGGCGCCGAGCGCCACGTCCCCGACCTCCGCGTGGCCGGTCCGGTGCAGCACGGCTATCCGGGACGCTCCCGATCCCCGGGCGGCGTCCTCGGCGATGCGCCGGACGACCGCGTCGGCGTCGGGGTGCGCCTCGTAGTCGATGGCGACGACGGCCCGGCCTTCGTCGTGGTCGCGGACCTGCCCGCGGAACGTGACGATTGCGCCCGCGGCGGGGGTGCCCACCAGTTCGGCGAGGCGGCCGACGTCGACGGCCTGGCGGCTGACGCCCGCCAGGACGACGGCCGCATCCCGGCCGTCCGATTCGCCGCGATTCTGAACCCGGAGGGTCGCGGCCTCGTGCGGCGTGAAGGCGAGCGGGTGGTCGGAGTCGTCGAGCTGTTCGACGATGTGGGCCAGTCGCGGGCCGACGGCGCCGACGGCGTCGCGCACGCCTCCGACCGACCCCGGCGCGTTCAGGACGAAGGCCCGCGAGCCCCGGTGCTCGACGATCCCCGCCAGCCCCCGGGAGAGCGCCGCGCTGGGCACGCGCGGATTGTCCCGCAGGAGGTTCTCGATCCCCGGTATCCTCCGGGAGATGAGGGGAGCGGTCGCCTCCGGGGTGAGGTCGCGGCTCGTGATGCCGGTGCCGCCGGCAGTGACGATCACCCGGGCGCCGTTCTCGACCGCCGCCAGGATCGCGCCCTGGACGCTGTCGATGCCGTCGGGGACGACGGCCGGCCCGGTGACGGATCCGAATTTGCCGAGCAGGTCGGCTGCCAGGGGCCCCGACAGGTCCTCGCGCGCGCCCTGCGCGCAGCGGTCCGAGACGGTGATGACGGCTATGGTCAGCGGCATGGACGCCAGTCTAGCCCGGTCTGTCGGTTCTCCCCGGGCTGCATTCGGGCGGCGCGCCGGCCGGAGACCACGCGGATCCCAGTGCGCGCCGGAGCGTCGCACGCCGGTCGGACGCCGGCGCCGAATGGCGCCCGCACGCCAGTTCCTCCCAGTCACCAGCCGCCCCAGCCCCGGGGCCGGCCGATGTCGGGGTGGCAGCCTTTGTAGGCCTGGCACAGTCCTCCCCGGCCCCGGGGATCGGCCGGCGGTCAGGCGAGCTGTTCGGCAATCGTCGTCGCCCGGGCGAGGCCCGCCGTCGTCGCGGCGATGCGAAGCGCGTCCATGACGCCTTCCTTCGAGATGCCGGCCTTCAGGCAGTCCTCGGCGTGCGCGGCGGTGCAGAACTCGCAGTGCCCGATGGCTGAGACCGCGAAGGACCACAGATCGAAATCCGCCTTGTCCACGCCGGGGTTGGCGATGACGTTCATGCGCAGGCCCGCGCGTTCGTTCGCGAAGTCGTCTCCCATGTTCCCCTTGGCCGAGTAGAAGACGTTGTTCATCCCCATGACGGCCGCGGCGGCGAGCGCCGCGGCGTACGCCTCCTCGGATAGGTAATCGCCCGCCTCCTCGGAGATCTCGCGCAACACGGTGGCCGAGCCGGTCGCGGCGGCGCAGGCCAGGAAGGTCCCCCATTTCTTCTGCTCGTCGAGGTTCGTGGAGCGCGCCAGGGAGCCGAGGTTCAGCTTCAAGTCCTTGGCGTAGCCGGGAACGGCGTTCTTCAGGGATTCGATGCTCATTTCAGGGTCTCTCCGATCTTTTCGGCGACGTCGATGGTCGGGTCGTTCTTCCTCCAGTTGCACGCGCACAGCTCGCCGGACTGGAGCGCGTCGATGACGCGGAGGACGTCGTCGACGTTCCGGCCGACCGAGTCCGAGGTGATCGAGACGTACTGGATGACGTTGCCGGGGTCGATCACGAAGGTCGCTCGGTCGGCGGTGCCGTCGGCTCGCTTGACGCCGCAGGCGACCATGAGGTCCCGGTTGGTGTCGGCGAGCATGGGGAAGGGGACGGTCTTCAGATCCTCGTTCTGGGCGCGCCACTGGAAATGGCAGAATTCGTTGTCCCCGGAGACTCCGAGGATCTGCACGTCGCGGTCCTCGAATTCGCCGTTGAGCCTGCCGAAGGCGGCGATCTCCGTGGGGCAGACGAAGGTGAAGTCCTTGGGCCAGAAGAAGACGACGCGCCATTTGCCGGGGTGGCTCTCTTCGGTGATCTCCTCGAAGTAGTCGTCCGGCTGGGCGACGCCCATGGCGCGCAGATCGCCGCCCTTCAGAGCCGTGAGTCGGTAGGCGGGGAATTCGTCGCCGATGGTCAGAACCGGCATGCGTCTCCTTTGTTCGTGTCCGGTGGGTGAGCGATTCGCTAATCTGGATTTATTCCAGTCTATATGGTTTTCGGGATCTGGGCGATGTGACGTCCCTCGCGGGGGATGCCACCGGAGCCCCGGGACCATGGGCAGGAGCAGAAGCCCGATTGACGTCCCTCGCGGGGGAGGCCACCGGCCTGCCGGCCGCCCGGCTACGATGAATGCCATGGACCTCGCACCGATCGTCCGCGCGGCCGGGGGGCTTTCGGCCGTGCAGCGAGCGCGCTATTCACGCCAGATCCTCCTCAACGGCTTCGGCGAGGAGGCTCAGCTCCGCCTGCTCGCCTCGCGCGTGCTCGTCGTCGGGGCGGGGGGCCTCGGTTCGCCCGCCCTCCTCTATTTGGCGGCCGCGGGCGTGGGCGCGATCGGGATCGTCGACGACGACGCCGTCGCCCTGTCCAACCTCCACCGGCAGGTGATCCATGACTCGTCCGGCGTCGGCGCGGCGAAGACGGCCTGCGCTGCTGCGCACATCCGGGCGCTCAACCCGGACGTGACCGTCGTCGAGCACCGGGAGCGGCTCACCGAGGCCAATGTGCGGCGGATCATGGAGGGCTACGACGTCGTCCTGGACGGCGCGGACAATTTCCCCACCCGCTACGTCGTCGACGCGGCGTGCTCGGATCTGTCCGTCCCCGAGGTCTGGGGCTCGGTCCTCCGCTACGCCGCCCAGGTCTGCGTGTTCTGGACCGGTCCGCGGGCGCGCGCCGCAGGCGTGCCCGACCCCGGCGTGTGCCTGCGCGACCTCTTCCCCAGCCCGCCCCCGCCCGGCTCGGCCCCCGCCTGTGACCAGGCGGGCGTCATCGGACCCCTGTGCGGCCAGGCCGGCGCGATCATGGCGGGCGAGGCGGTCAAGCTCATCACGGGCGTGGGCGCCCCTCTTCTCGGACGGGTCCTCGTCATGGATATGCTGGAGCCGCGGTGCGAGACGGTCCCGCTGGCCGCCGATCCGAATCGGCCGGCACCGCTGAGAGGAGAGGCATTGTCCGACGAGTGTCCGGCCCGCCCGGCCGTTCCCGAAATCGACGTCCGCGAACTCGCCGAGATCCTCGGCCGCGCCCGCCCCGACGGCGACGCGCCGCACGCAAGCGGAGCGGGAAGCGGACAGCCCGGGCCGGGCGCCGCGATCCTCCTCGACGTGCGCGAACCGCGCGAGCGGGAAATCTGCGCGATCCCGGGCTCCCTCCACATTCCGCTCGCCGAGGTCCTCGCCGACCCCGCGGGGATCGCCGACCGCTTGAGCCTGGGCGGCGGCACAGTCTACGTGCACTGCCTGGGCGGCGGCCGTTCGCTCAAGGCCGCCCAGGCGCTCGCCGCCTCCGGCGTCCACGCCGTCAACGTGGCCGGAGGCATCAAGGCATGGTGGACGCAGATCGACCCGTCCATGCCTCGGTATTGATTCCGCATTCCTTGCGCAGCGGTCAGTCCTCGCGCAGCGTTGCGATTCCGTCGAGGACGAGGGCGAGTTTCCTGCCGAACCAGTCACGTGGGTGCATCCGCGTGGCCATCCCCAGTTCTGCGCGGACGGCCCGCGAGAAGGCGTCCCGACAGTTCGGCGAATCGGTCGGAGGCTCCGAGAAGTCGGTGTGGCGGGGTGAGACGCCGGACTGGTCGGATTGCTGCCGCTGGGGTTCGGCCTGTCCCTCCGAGGAGTCGGGTGGAGCCCAGCGTACGAGGATCCGATCGCGTAGGGCCGTGTCTCGCCCGTCCTCAGCCGTCTGCATGAGGTTCTCCACGCCGTGGCGGTGGTCCACCGCGAGATCGATCACTGTGTCGACGGCCAGAACGGCGTCGGGAACGGTGAATCCCTGGCCGGCGAGGATCGAAGCGAGATCCACGTAGAGATCGGCCATGCGCGCGGGAAGAGCGGCGGTGTACAACTCGGTGGCAGCGCCAGGATGCTCTGCGAGCAGATCCCACACCGCGGTGGCGTATTCATCCAGGAGGTCCCGCCACGGCAGGTTCCGGTCCGGCCATGCGTGCTCATGGAGCACGCGCTCCCAGGCCATTCCCAGGAGCTCAGCGCGCGTCGCCGCATGCCGGTAGACCGTCATCGTCGTGACTCCCAGCCGCTGAGCCACCTCAGGGATGGTGATCCCAGCGAAGCCGTGGGAGAGGACGGCGTCCACGATCTGGTCCCGGGTGATTTTCGGAGGGCGGCCACGGCGGGGACGAGTTGCTCCGGCCCGGTGGGGGGTTTCGGCTTTGGGCACGGAGTGCGCTGGCGCAGTCTCCTGCTTCGATGCGGATGCATAGCGCCCGCTGGGAGGGCTTTCTCCGGTGGAGCCCTCTACTCCTGCAGCTCGGTTGCGCGGTTTTCCGTGCATGGGACCAGCCTAGCGACGGAAAGCGTCACGCTGGGGAACCCCAGCAGTGCGAACCTCCGCGGGAGAGTCTTGACCTATTTATGTTATATGCATAACATAAAATGAAAGCGGTGGTGGGCCACCGCTTTCAGCCGCTATGGGACTGATCGTCGGATGGCGAGTCAGGTAAGGAGTGTGAGTCGTGAGCAGGGATTCGAACGATCCGGGCAGTTCAGGTCGGTCGGAGGTCTCCAAGCTGCTGGCACCCGTTCGGGGTCGTATCCGAACGGCCGTCGCATTGCAGGCGCTGGGCTCGGCGCTGCTGCTCTCTCCCGTGATCACCGGAGTGGAGCTAGCGCGGACGCTGCTGAAGGATCCCGGCGATGAGCGGGCGCGAACGGTGCTCATGGCGGGCTCCGCCCTGCTCGCCGTCGGAATCGCCTGCCAGGGGCTCGCCGATCTGGTGGCGCATCTGGCGGACAACTCGTTCACGCTGTGGCTGCGGCGCCGCCTGGTGGGGCGGCTCGGCCAGGTGCCGCTGGCGTGGTTCACGGACACCACGGCGGGCGAGGTCAAGCAGGGCGCCCAAGACGACGTGAAGGCCGTGCACCATCTCATCGCGCATTCCTACACCGAGATCACCGCCGCCGCGGTCACGCCGATCGCCGTCTACGTCTACCTGTTCGTCGTGGATTGGCGGCTGGCGTCGGCCATGCTCGCGCCGCTGGCGGTCTTCGCGCTGCTATACATGCGGATGATGCGCGGCGGGATGGAGAAGATGGAGGAATACGGCCGGGTGCTGGCCGACGTCAATTCCTCGGTTGTGGAGTTCACCGACGGCATCGGCGTCGTCAAGGCCTTCGGCGAGACGGGACGGGCTTCGAAGGCGTTCCGGTCCGCGGTCGAGAGGTTCACGACCTTCTTCCTGGGATGGGCGGGGCCGATGATCCGCCCTGAGACGGTCGCCAACCAGGTGATCGGCCCGATCGCCCTGCTGGCGCTCAGCCTGGGCACGGGAACCTGGTTCGTCTGGTTGGGGTGGAGCGATCCGGTCTCCGTGCTGGCCTTCGCACTCGTGGGCTTGGGTCTGTCGGCTCCCATCAGCGCGCTGATGGCGAGCCTGCAGGCGACGCAGGCCAGCCAGGGAGCCGCGTCCCGCCTCTCGGCGCTGCTGGAGACCCCGCGGATGCCGGTCTCGTCCGATCCGAAGAGGCCTTCGGGCACCCGGCTCGAACTCGAGGGCGTGAGATTCGGCTACGAGAAGGACACCCCGATCCTGGACGGAATCGACTGGAGTTTCTCTCCGGGCACGGTGACCGCGATCGTGGGCGAGTCCGGATCGGGCAAGTCCACTCTGGCGAGGTTGCTGCTGCGCTACGCGGACCCCGATGCCGGAACGGTCGCTCTAGGGGGCGTGCCGCTCAGCGAGATCGATCCGAGCGTTCTCTACTCCGCGATCGGGGCCGTCTTCCAGGATACGCGGCTGTTGCGAACGTCGATCGCCGCGAACATCGCCCTGGCCGACCCGGATGCGGACCGTTCGCGGATCCGAGCCGCTGCGAAGGCCGCGCACATCCATGAGCGCATCGAGGCTCTGCCGCGCGGCTACGATTCGGTGTACGGGCAGGATGCGAACCTGTCCGGTGGACAGGCGCAGCGAGTGTGCATCGCCCGCACGCTGCTGCTGGATCCCCGCGTGCTGGTGTTGGACGAACCGACCGCCTCGGCCGACGCCGAGTCCGAGCACGCCATCCAGCTCGCCCTGGCCTCGCTGCTCACACCCGAGCGGACGATCGTCGTCATCGCACACCGGCTGTCCACCATCGTCGGCGCCGACCAGATCCTGGTGTTGGACGGCGGACGCATCGTCGAACACGGCGCCCACGCCGATCTCCTCGACGCCGACGGCGTGTACCGGAGACTGTGGAACGCCCAGGACACCGCTACGGCAGGAGGATTGCCATGATCGCCCGATTGACCGCCTACCTCGGCCGCGAGAAGGCGCATCTGATCCGCTCCTATCTGAGGTGGATGGCGGCGGCCAGCATCCTCCAAGGCGCCGCATTCGGTGTGAGCGTCCTGGTTCTGCGAGATCTGCTGAATGGGAGCACGGCTGGCGCTGCGCGGTGGCTAGCCGCCCTCGGCGGGCTTTCGATCGCATATTGGCTGGCCGACTATCGCGGCATTCGGCGCGGATTCGACATGGCCATCGAACTGCTGACGACGCTGGACCAACGGATCGGCGACCACATAGCCACCCTGCCCTTGGGCTGGTTCACTCCCGCCAACACCAGCCGGCTCGGCCAGGTCCTGAGCACGGGCGTGATGGACATGCTCGCCCTGCCGGCCCGGCAACTGACTCCCCTCATCCGCGCGGCCGTCACACCGGCGACCCTGCTGGTGGTCCTGGTGTGCGTGGATCCGCGGCTTGCCGCCATCGCGGCTGGATGCATGGCTGCGATGGGGGCAGTGTACTGGCTGTCGGGGAGGGTCGGCCGCCGCACCGACGAAGCCGTCGACGCCGCGATCTCCGAGTCCAGCGATCGAATAGTGGAGTTCGCCCACGCTCAGCCGGTACTGCGGACCATGGACCGGGCGGGGGCCGGCCGGTCCCTCGTCGACGCCGCCCTGGCCAAGCAGCACTCGCGTGAGCGGCGCCAGCTCTGGTGGGTGATCCCGCCCCTGCTAGCCGGCGGCGTGGTGATGCAGATCGCCTTCCTGGCGATTCTGACGGGCCTGCTCTCCCTGGCGACCCGCGCCGTCGACCCGGCCACGGTGATCACGCTCGTCGCCGTGCTGCCCGTCGCCAACAGGCTCATCGCCCCGCTCGGCGATGTCGCCAACTACGCCGTCGGCATTCGAATGGCCCGCGGGGAGATAGACGCGATAGACGGCATCCTGGCCGCCGAACCGCTTCCCGAACCAGCCCATCCGCGCGTCCCGGAAGAGCCTCGCATCGACGTGGACCGCCTCGTGTTCGGCTACGGGATCGGGGGCACCGTGATCGACGACGTAAGCTTCGAGGTCCCGGCCGGCTCGCTCACCGCGGTCGTCGGACCCTCGGGAAGCGGCAAAAGCACCCTGATCCGTCTGCTGGCGCGGTTCTACGACCCCGCCGGCGGTGCGGTGAGGATCGGCGGCGTCGACCTGCGCGACATGGACGGCCGAACGCTGCACTCCCTGCTGGCCCCGGCCTTCCAGGATTCCTACCTGTTCAGCGGCACCGTCGAGGAGAACGTCAGGATCGCTCGACCCAGCGCCTCGCAGGCCGACCTCGACCGCGCCGCCGAGCTCGCCCGACTCGACGACGCCTTGGCCGACCTTCCGCGAGGATGGGCCACGCCGGTCGGGGAAGGGGGCGCGCGGCTGTCAGGCGGCCAACGTCAACGCGTCGCGTTGGCCCGCGCGCTGCTGAAGGAGGCGCCGATCCTTCTTCTCGACGAAGCCACCGGATCGCTCGACGCGGAGAACCAATCGGCGGTTTCGGAGACGATCACCGGTCTGAAAGGCCGGCGGACGATCGTGGTGATCGCCCACCAGCTGACCACCATCACCGCTGCTGACCGAATCCTCTTCGTCGAGGAGGGGCACATGGCCGAAAGCGGCACTCACGCCGGGCTTCTGGCTGCGGGAGGGCGGTACGCCGAGCATTGGCGGCTTCTGACCACCGCAGCGAGCTGGCGTCTGACGCGGGAGTGAGTAGGCCCAGGAGGCGAAATCCGACTGTGACAAGGCGAGTCGCCGAAGCCTGACCGGACGCGAAGGCGGCGAAGAAGGCAAGGCCTGGGCACGAGAGCAGTCTTTTGGGAGAGTGGGTTTTCGGTTTCAACAGACGGGAGGGGCGGAATGACGTCCGCCCCTCCCCAGCGCCTTCACTCCCCGCCTATGGAGCGGAGCGAGGGTGCATGCCGCGCACAGGCGCGGCCTGGTTCTACATCTATTTAGATGGGAACAATGCGCAAGCCATAGCGGCCACCATAGTAATCGTTCCAACGGCCCCGCCAGCCGCCACGGGTGGCTTCGCTGTAGTCAGCGATCTTCTCAATAGCGGGAGCAGTGTATATTGCCATTAGATTTCACTCCTTTGGTTTTTATACTCGAAAGATGATTCGAAGTTGGAATCACCGTGCGAACGCTGGGCTATGCCGACGAGGAAAAAGATAGTGAATGTTTCAATGATTTTCCCGAAGGTGACTCGGCTGCGCTCCTAGCCTCGCACGGTGCGAGCTTACCTTGGACATCCCGACTGTTCAATGACATCCGTCAAGAGTTTCACGATGAAAATGGATAAAGGTACCCGTTGACAAAATCCGAGTTTCGATGGCTTCACTGTTGAAATTCTGGGAAAGCCGTGCGTTTGCGGGCATTCCCGTACTTGGAGGACGATACCTCCGATGGAAGGGAATCAGGGGAACTTTCGTGAGACGTATGTCTCGGGGAGTGGCGGAAGGTTTTCTGTCACTCCCCGAGGTTTTCACTCGATCTTAATGGAATAAAGTGAAATAAAACAACCGTTGATTGCATATCCAACGGTTTATTTACATTGATGCGTTAGAGGGGTAGGCGCGTCCATCCATACCAGGCCCCATAGTAATCGCGCCACACGCCTATAGCGGAGCCTCGGGTGACTTTGCTGTAGTCGGCGATCTTCTCAATCGCGGGAGCAGTGTATTCTGCCATTTAGAGTTCACTCCTTCGTTTTATACTGGATTGCAATTCGGAGGTGATCAATTCGTGCAGTTAAAAAAGCCACCGTCAAAGCAAAGTGCTTCGCGAAAGACTTTTTTCGACGGATGATTCGGCCGCATTTCGCTGCACACTGTAATTTTACTCCGAAGCGGCTCCCGACTCAACGAAATCACCCGAGAAATCCAGGCCGAAAACGCGCTGCTCGTTAGAACGCGTACCGCATGGTCGCTTCGATCCATAGGACATAGAACTTGCATAGAGTTTACAACGGTTTCCCTTTGTTTGCGGTCGGCTAAGCGGTTGGAGACGTGGTCGCGGGGGTGTTTGTGGGAGAAGTGGCATCGGGTAGCTTTCCTGTAGGGGTTGGGCTGGGGGAGGGTGTCGCGCTTCCGTCGCTTGGACGACACCCTGAAATATAGTAGATCCCCGTGTGGCTTTTCGGGGAGACTATCGCGGTGACGTAACCACCGTCTTTTTTGTTCAGCCAAAACAGTGTGACATCTCCATTCTCATATTGGCGTTTGGTCCTCTTAGAAAAGCCTGCGGGGACTAGGAACTCATCGCCTGCTTTAATGACCTCATTGACGTCTATCGGCTTTCCAAATATATTGGGGCTCCAATAATCATAACCATCATTATTCTCTCCACATGGTCCACCCTGTTCACCCCCTCTAAAGATGAGTTCGCCTGCACCGGCCTGAGAAATATAGGCCAGAAACTTTTCGATCATGGGTACAGTATCACGTTTATACGCCTCAATAGTCTGGCGTTTTTCGAAGGGCGTCGACCCGTACCAGAAGTGCTTGTGCTTTTCCCCTTTCACCGTGGACAGGCATGAGGTCAGGGCCAGGCATGTCGCCAAGATGCATATGTAGTGGTTTAAACGTATACAACTATGCTGTTTTGAAATAGACATTTTGCTGGCTTTCACGCTATTCGTCTCCTAAGAAGGAGTCTGAGTGTCTGTAGGCGTTTGTGCGCTTGGCGGGGCCGTGCCCGGGGTGAGGGGTTCGGGCGCGGTCCATTCTTCCGTGGGCACAGGACTGGGCGGGGGCGTGGTGCTTCCATCAGTGGGGCGACAACCGGAAACGTAGTGGATACCAGTAGTCCCGAAAGCAGTGGAAGTGCTGGGCGTGATCGTCACGGAAACCAAGCCCCCGTCGTCAGGATTGGCCCAAGAGAGCATCACATCGCCATTGTCATACCTGTTGACGACTTTTTTAGTGAAACCCGCCGGGACGAGGATCTGGTCGCCGTATTTGATGGCGATGGCCGCATCGATGTTCCGGCCCCGACCACCCGAATTCCAATATTCCCTGCCAACATTGTTTTTCCCACACGATTGATCTCTTGCCGGTCCCTCATTTGTCTTGAAGATTCCGGCGCCGGCTTGGCTGAGCCGGGTCTGGAACCTCTCAATGGCCGGGAGCGTATCGCGTTTATAAGCCTCCAGAGTCTGGCGTTTCTCGAAATCCTTACGCCCGTCCCAGAACGTCCCGCTCCTTTTCCCCGTGATCGACGCACACGAAGCCAAAACCAGGCACGTCGCCAAAATGCATATATGACAGTTTAACCATATTTTCTCGCATTTTTTATGAGCAATAATGTCGCATATGTGAATGTTCGACTTTCGAATGATCATTCTCTAGTAAGCGAACTATTCGCTTGATGTACTGGTAGGATCTGCTGTTTTATAGGGCGAATCCGGGGCGTCAGGGAGTTTTCCTGTAGGGGTTGGGCTGGGGGAGGGTGTCGCGCTTCCGTCGCTTGGCCGGCATCCTGAGATGTAGTAGGTTCCTGTGTGGCTTTTCGGGGAGACTATCGCGGTGACGTAACCACCGTCCTTTTTATTCAACCAAAACAATCTGACATCTCCATTCTCATGTTGGCGTTTGGTCTTCTTAGTGAAACCCGCGGGGACCAGGAACTCATCGCCTGCTTTAATGACCTCATTGACGTCAATCGGCTTTCCAGATATGTTCGGGCTCCAATAATCATACCCACTGTCGTCTTCGCCGCACCGGCTTTCTTCGGTGCCTCCGTCGAAGATGAGTTCGCCGGCGCCGGCCTGCGAGATGCGAGTCAGAAACTTCTCTATCGCGGGAATGGTATCGCGTTTATAGGCCTCCAGAGTCTGGCGTTTTTCGAAGGGCGTCGACCCGTACCAGAAGTGCTTGTGCTTTTCCCCTTTCACCGTGGACAGGCATGAGGTCAGGGCCAGGCATGTCGCCAAGATGCATATGTAGTGGTTTAAACGTATACGAGTACGCCATCGTAAAGCAGGCATTTCGCTGGTTTCCACGCTATTCGTCTCCTAGGAAGGAGTCTGAGTGTCTGTAGGCGTTTGTGCGTCTGGCGGGGCCGTGCCCGGGGTGAGGGGTTCGGGCGCGGTCCATCTCTCAGTCGGAGTCGGACTGGGCGGGGGCGTGGTGCTTCCGTCAGTGGGACGACAACCGGAAATATAATAGATGCCGGTATGGATATTGGGTTTGACTATGGTATAAACGTATCCGCCGTCCTCAGGATTCAACCAAAATATAGTGACATCTCCATTTTCGTATTTTCGTTCTTTTTTCACTGTGAACCCAGCGGGAATGAGGATTTCTTTGCCATATTTTATCACTAAATTTATATCTATGGGTTTTCCTCGCCCACCGGTGTTCCAATACTCTCGTCCAGATTTGTTTTTCCCACACGATCGATCACTCACTTCTCCGTCGCGTTTGAAGACTCCGGCGCCGGCTTGGCTGAGCTGGGTCTGGAACCTCTCAATGGCCGGGAGCGTATCGCGTTTATAGGCCTCCAGAGTCTGGCGTTTCTCGAAATCCTTGCGCCCGTCCCAGAAGTGCTTGTGCTTCTCCCCTTTCACCGTGGACAGGCATGAGGCCAGGACCAGGCACACCGATAGGGCGTACAGGCGGTAGCGCAGTCTCATTATTTCTCTCCTTTGACTGGAACCTTGGTGACGACTCGGGAGATGTCCTCCAGGGATTCGGTGCCTTCCTCCAGGTACTCCGAGTGACGGGCGAAAGGATCCGTCGTCCCCTTAACCGCGTAACGAGACGTCACACCTGAATTTCAAACGTAAACTTTGATGATCGAGTCGTTGTCGGGGTTGTTGGCCAGATGCTTGATTCCCTTCATCTTCATCGGGTCCTTGCCGAAGGTCCCATCGGGCCCCATCCCCTGCACGGCGTCATTGGTGTTCACACCCGACACATACGCCCGCCCCCGGTCCAGATTGTACTCCCGCGCATCCTTCACCCCCGAGCCCGGAGACCCGTACATGACCAGATCATCGAGAACTCCCTTGCGGATCATTTTGGCGACCTTACCCGCCGTCATCGACCCATAGGAATGCCCCAACAAAGACGTATGCGCACGCCCAACCCCCGACGCCTGACGAGAAGCATGCAACCCCTCCAGAGCCGACCCGATCTCATGCGACGCCTTCGTCGCATACTTCGAGGACATCACCTGACCGCCCTGCGGCGTATCATACATCCACGCAATCGTCGCCACCTCACTCGGTTGACAATTGGCGTTTTTAATAGAATGTTCACGAACAAGCTCCGCATTCTCCACATGGTCTTTTATATCCTCGGAGGGAACATTGTCCATGCCGGGAATGACGGTGCTGACATGCTTGGCACGGTCGACGTCACCAGTCGATATGGCGACCTTGAAGCGGTCGTCCTTCTTCGAATCGTCCATGTAAACAAGACCACGCCTAGCAATCTTCGGATCCTTCTGCCTTTTCTTGTCATTCTCATCTAAAGTCTCCTGGACGGCTTTGAGATCGGCGAGTCTCTTCTTCGCCCATTCCAAGCTTTTAGGCGATGCGTAGGATTCGGTGTGTTTTCCGGAAGCGTTGGGATCGTTTTGTTCTTTGAGTTTAGCCCGTAAAGTCCGGACTTCCGCGTCAGTCTGCGAGATCTTCCGCCGCAGCAGGATGCGGTTGGCCTGGTCGCGGGAGGCCATGTCCACACCGTTGAGATT